>Ga0187871_10003812_pt1 | contig 11553 bp, 12 predicted proteins | sample June2016WEW_16_1_FD_132988 | JGI IMG/M metagenome (GOLD analysis project Ga0187871, IMG submission 132988) | Peatland microbial communities from SPRUCE experiment site at the Marcell Experimental Forest, Minnesota, USA - June2016WEW_16_10 | ecosystem: Environmental > Terrestrial > Soil >...
TCATAATTGAAATGTTGCGCGTATTTCTTTTCGCTCAAAACCGCTCCCCAAATCGTGAGAAAATAATCCAACAGCATCAACACGGGAATTATCAATACTTCTGGATGGTTCATTTTCATTTCAAGTCCACCCGCTGTCCGCTCTTGGCCGATTGCATGGCGGCGTCCATCACCCGCACCGCCTCGTATCCCGCCCAACCGTCCGCCAGCGGCTTCTCGCGCGTCCGCGCCGATTTGACAAACGCCCGCAACTCCGCCAGCAACGGCTCTTCCGGCGCACACTCGATCTGCGTCACCACCCCTTCCACCGCCTTCCAATCGCCGCCCTCGCGCAAATGCCGGTTCTCGTGCAGCTTGATCTTGTATTGCGACACGTTGTAATCGCAAACCGCGCCGCACTTTTCGCCCGCCACGATCACTTCGCGGAATTTCCCCGGATAGAAATAATCATTCTCCACCGTCGCCCAGGTCCGGCCGGCCGGCGTTTCGTATTCCAGCGACACCAGCGAAACATCCTCCATGCCGCGCCCCAGGAAATCGTGATGAATGGCCAGCACGCTCCGAGGCGTCGCCTCGAGCAGATAATTGAACAAATCCACAAAATGGATGCCGTCGGCGAACATCACCCCGCTGTCATTGCGCGGCCGTTTGAACCCGCCAAAATGCCCGCGCAATATATTGACCCGGCCAAACTTCCCCTGCCGCACCGCGTCGCGCAGCCATTGCGTCGCCGGATCGAACCGGAAGATATGGCCCACCTGGAGAACGCGCTCCGTGGAATCCGCCAACTCCGCCAGTTGCCGGGACTCCTCCGGCAGCAGCGTGAGCGGCTTTTCCACAAACACATCCTTGCCCGCGAGGAGAAATTCGCGGCACAGCGCGAAGTGGCTCTGGGCTGGGGTCACGATCACGGCGGCATCAACCTGCGCGGCGAAATGCTTGTAATCGCCGCTCAGATTCGAATCCGCAATCCCCAATTTCCGCGCACTTTCCAGCCGTTTGGCGTCCAGTTCGCTGACGAACAGTTCCACCGGCAGCGAATGGAGCACGCGTAAATGGTTGGCTCCCCACCGCCCGACGCCGATCAACAAGAGTTTCATGGTTTTCGATGCAAAATTCAAGTCACACAATTGTCACCTGAACGCCCTTCCCCGCAAGTCAAATCCTCGCCCTGAAAGAAAATTGGTGGCAACCGGGTGGACGAGATAAAAGTGGGGCTGGCAAGCCTCGGGCGGCTTCGGGGTGCTTTGTCCCGAAGGGACAGGCGGACCGGGCGGCTGTCGAGGTCTCTTGACATTGTAGCAGCCAGACGAAAATTACTGAGCAAGAAAACGCCTCAAATCCTCAATACCCACTCTTATATCGTCCGCCACTGGCAACTGCGGAGCTTGTCAGCGGCGGATTTATGGCTTATTAAAACTTGGGATGGACATTAGATTCATTCGCCTCGCCCTGCGCCTGGCGCGACGGGGGTATGGACGGACTTCGCCCAATCCCATGGTCGGCGCCGTGCTGGTCAAGGGCGGCAAAATTATCGGCCAGGGCTGGCATCGGCGCGCCGGTCTGCCGCACGCGGAAATCGAAGCCATCCGCGACGCCCAATATCACGGACACAACCCCAAAGGCGCCACGGTTTACGTCACTTTGGAACCGTGTTGCACCCAGGGCCGCACGCCGCCTTGCACGGACGCCATTCGCGCTGCCGGCATCCGGCGGGTGGTTGCCGGCGCGACCGACCCCAATCCCCTGCACGCCGGACGCGGCTTCCGCATTCTCCGGCGCGCCGGCCTCTCTGTCACCAGCGGCGTCCTGGCCCGAGAGTGCGCGCAACTCAACGAGGCGTTCAACCATTGGATCGTGCGCCGCACCCCATTTGTCACCATCAAGGCCGCCATGTCCCTGGATGGAAAAATCGCCACCGTCACCGAGGAATCCAAATGGATCACGGGCCAACGGGCGCGCGCCTTTGGCATGAGGCTCCGGGCCGGCGCGGACGCCGTCCTGGTTGGCGTCAATACAATAGTTGCGGACAATCCCGCCCTGACTCTGCGTCTGCCCGGTTTTGCCGGCAAGCCCCTGCGCCGCATCGTTCTGGATCCGCGCGGGCGGACACCGCTTGACGCCGGGATTTTATGCGACGGCGCCACGGATATGACCACAATTGTAGTAACGAAATCCGTCCCGCGCAAACGGCTGGCGGCGTTGCGGCGGCGCGCGCGGGTGCTGGTGGCGCCCGCCCGGCACGGCCGGATTGACCTGCCCTGGCTGCTGAAAACCCTGGGCCGGGAAAACGTGACCAGCCTCCTGGTGGAAGGCGGCGGCGAGACCAACGCGCTGTGGGCGCCGCTGTGCCAGCGGGTCGTGTTTTTCTATGCCCCGATTATCCTGGGAGGCCGCCGGGCGCCCACCGCTGTCGCGGGCGACGGCGCGCGGACGCTTGGGGGCAGGATCAGCCTGCGCAGCGCGCAATGGCGGCGGCTCGCCGGCGATTTGTTATTGATCGCCCGCGTGAACGGGCCAGAATCATCGCCGGAGCAAACTCATGTTCACTGGAATTGTTGAAGAAAGCGGCCGCGTGCAATCCATCACGCCGGGCAAGGACTCGATCCGCCTGATCGTGCGCGCGCGCGTGTGCGGACGCGGTATGAAGGCCGGCGGGAGCCTGGCTGTCAATGGTTGCTGCCTGACAGCGGCCAAAATGAGCGGGAGCGGGCGCGAGCGGCTGCTGCAATTTGACCTGCTGGAGGAGACTTGGCGGCGGACCAATTTCCACAGCCTTCACCCCGGCGCCGCCGTGAATTTGGAGCGATCGGTCCGCGCCGGCGGCAGGATGGACGGCCATTTCGTCACCGGCCACATTGACGGCGTGGGAAAAATCATCCGGTGGGAGCGGTCCGGTCGCGACCACGTTCTGGACATCAGCGCGCCGCCGGACATCATGCGCTATATCGTCGTCAAAGGCTCCGTGGCGGTGGATGGAATCAGCCTGACGGTGGCGGCGGCGCGGGCGAGGAGTTTTCGCATCTGGATTATTCCGCACACGCTGGCGGTGACGGCGCTGCGCGAGCGCAAAATTGGGGACGAAGTGAATTTGGAGGCCGACCTGCTGGGCAAATACGTGGAGCGCTTTGTGATTGGCTGGCAGCAATAATTAACGGTCCTTGAACATCCAATTGGTGTCTCCATGTGGACAGATGTAAGTGACCTGGCCGGCGGGGATCGTAAATCTGTGTCCGCCGGCGGTGATATAAGTATAGTAACCCAAATTCTTGTCCAAGTCCGGTATCCGGACGTTGGTGATGGGCTGCCGCGAGTTGATCAAGAGGATGTCATAATGGCGGGCGCAGCCGCAGAGCGCGGCGGCGGCCAGGAGCAGGGCGAAAAGGGTTCGCGCGGGGGGGACGCGCCGGATGGGACCGCAGGCTGAAATGCATTCGATGATGCTCATAACTTCCTTCTTGCCCGCCATCATGCCACAGCCCCGCCGCGCCGGCAAGCGCTGATTTCTTCGTTAAGCGGTCACTCCGGCTTCTTGTCCGCTTGCGCGAGATGTTTCTCGAGGCATTCAGGGCAGATGGAACTGGCCGTATCAATGCCCGCGGAGCTGGCCAGGTACGCTTCGACACTCTCCCAGTAGCCCCGGTCGTCACGCACTTTCTTGCACGAGTAACAGATGGGGACCAGGCCTTTGAGGGTGGTGATCATGTCCCTGGCTTCCTGGAAGTCCCGGATCAGCCGCTGCATGTCGTGTTCCACCTCCTCGCGCGCCTTCAAGGCGTTCTTCAAGTCTTGCAAATTCTTTCCCAGGATCACTTGCGCCATGACCTGGCGGCTCAGGATGCGCAAGGATTCCAATTGCCCGGGGCTTAGTTGCCGGGGCACTCTGTCAATCACACACAATGCTCCCAAATGATGCCCGTTCGGAGCGGTCAATGGCGCGCCGGCGTAAAACCGGACGTGCGGCTCGCCCAGCACGAGCGGATTGGTTGCAAACCGGGGGTCCTGGGAAGCATCCGGCACCACGAACAACTCCGGCGACATGATGGCGTGGGCGCAGAAAGCATGCTCGCGCGGAGTCTGGCATGCTTGGACGCCGGTTTTGGACTTGAACCATTGCCGGTCTTCGTCCACCAGGCTTATGACGGAGATCGGCGTGCCGCAAATGGAGGCTGCAAGCCGCGTGAGGTCATCGAAGCGGTCCTCCGGGTGCGTGTCGAGAATCCCGAAACCGCGCAAGGTGTTGAGGCGGGCGGCTTCGTTTTCAGGTATTGGGAAGCGCATAATTGCTGATAACATAGTTTTGGCGGGCGACCCGCCGCTGGCATGGGAGGCGCGACTACCCTCCCCGTTCCAACAACATTAGCACACCCTACGGTTTCCTCAACCGTCCGGCGGCCCAATCCACGAGCGTCCCCAGTCGCGCCATCGCCAGGCGGGCGCCTCCCATACCCAGCAACGCACCGGCCACGATGTCCGAAAAATGATGTCGCCCCAGGACAATGCGGGACCAGGCGACCAGCGCGGCAAACAAGGCGGCCAAAACCCCGGCCCGGCGGTCCAGTTGCCAAAGGGCGGCGGCAAATCCCACGACCGTCGCCGCATGGCCGGAGGGAAACGAGCTGAATTTATATTGTCCGATAATCCAGTGGGAATTATGCCAGATGCCGTAAAACCCCTGCGGCACGTTTGCGATGGGCCGGGTGCGCCCAAAAAGGAAACGCAGCATCGTGGCGCACAGGCCGGTGCTCAGGCCGGTCAATGTCACCAATAAGACCGCCCGCATCCTTTCCGGTTGGCGGCGGAAAAAACAAAATGCGCCATAGAGTCCGCCTGCCATTGCCAATATCCACCATTCGCCAATCAGGGATATCCGGCGGGCAAACAGGTACCACTGCGGGTGCCCGCGGAGGGACAGCCACCTTGCCACAGGATCATCCGCAGCCATGGCAGAACCGATCAACAGGCCGCTGAGAACAATCCATCCCCACCATTTCATCAACGGTGTCCGCGGACTGCGGAGCGTTGGCGTTGGGGCGGCAATCAAGGTCATCACGATGGGTGCTCTGTCCGGCATGCTGCAATGGCGCTGAGTTTGGCGGCAAGCAAATTCGGGCGATGTTGGAGAATTGAAATTTCAAATTCCGCCCTGAGAGCGACGCTCGAAGCCGCGATTTCCCGGCCTTGGCCGCGGACGCCAGCCGGTCTTCAATTCCCAGGCGTTGCTTGACGGGAATACGCCGGGCTGCAACACTTGGGAACAAATTGGCCGGGGATGCACTATGTATGATTGGATTCGAGAAGAGAGTTTATGTTGACAATTGTTGCGGCTTGTGCAACCGGCTGGAGATATTCGTCCTGGCCAGCGCGATTCAGCGCGCACATGGGCATGAGATTATCTTGGGCTGGCCGGAGCTGGATGTCTTGCGGATTGACGGGGTGCGCTACGGCACTCCCGGTATCTTGGGACGGTGGGGCGCGGTGCGGCTGAGAAGCTGCGACATGGAAGCGTTTGCGAAGTTAGCCGGTTGCAAACACATCATTTTGCGCGGCCTGGGCGGGCCTGCGGAGAAGATGGCGCCGATTTATCTGGAGACCGCATCGAAGATCGCCCTTCGGACGCCCTTGGCGGAAGAGGTCGGCGCCTTTTTCCGGGAAATCGGTCCTCGGCCTGTTGTGGGCATCCACTTGCGCCAGGGGGATTTTCCACTCCTTTCGGAGGAAGTCTATGATTTGAACCAAGCATGGCTGTCGGCCGTTCCGCTTTGGTGGCACGAATGGGTTATGGATGCCATTGTCCAACGGCAGCCTGACGTCCGTTTCCTGGTGTGTCAGACCCAGGCAGAGCAGGCGGTCGCCGCCTTGAGGAAAAATTTTGAGATTTTGGAACTGCCCATCGGCAATCCGTATCGGGCGGACTCCGGCCACCGGTCTTCCAAGCATCCGGTGGCCGAGCTTTTCGCCCTGGCGTGTTGCCCGGTGATTCTGGCGACGCCGGTTTCCAGTTTCTCCCATTATGCCGCCAACGTGTTGGGGGGCAAGTCGGCCTGCCTGATGCCGCCGCCCCAGATGAAAAAGGGCGACCGGGCGATTGTCCGATCTCACGTTGACGGCCAGTTGCTGCAGCATTGGGTTGACGCCTCCTGCCGCGGGTGGAGGACTGAGTTTCTGCCTGCAGCCTTGGAAGGGGTTGATTTTGGACAAGCGGCCCGCTGCGGGTGGCTTCAGAGGCATTGAAAACAAGTGATGGCCCGAGGCCGCCAAGCCATGAGAATTCTCAAGTTCACAAAAATTTACACCCGCCACCGCTGCCGGATGTTTTTCAAGGGATTTCTGGAAAACCTCCATGGGTCCCGGCATCACAAGAACGCACTGGTTTCTTATTGGACAAAGCCCTTCACATATCGGCAGATGAAGGGCCACAGCAACATGGCCGAGTCCCATGCTATCGCCCGGATTTTCGACCGCCTGGGCTACAACGTTGACTTGGTTGATTACTATTATCAACGGCCTTTTCTGTATGATAAATACGACCTGATCTTCGGATTTGGGGCGCCGTTTGAACAGAGCTTTGCAACCTCCCGGCCCCTGCGGAGGATTTACTATGGCACGACTTGCCATCAGCATTTCAACAACATCGCGGAATTGCGGCGAATCTGGGAAATCCGGGAGAAGACGGGGATTTTGCTTCACCCCCGCCGTCTGCTGGAGCTGGCCTGGAGCCGGTCAACCGCATTGGCTGACGCTCTCATTATCAAGGGCAATGCTCACACGGCCGCCTCTTATCAAATCCGTCCTCACCCGCCGATTTACAGTCTCAATGCGACCGCGCTGGCCGCGCCGCGGGATCCGGCCGGAAAGGATCTACCCTCAGCGCGCCGGGCATTTCTTTGGTTCGGGAGCACGAAAGGAGGGGTTCATAAAGGGCTGGATCTGTGCCTGGATTATTTTGCCGCGTCTCCCTCGCTCACACTCCACCTGTGCGGGCGAATTGAGGAGGACCTGGCGCAACTTTATGAGACTGAGCTTTCCGCTCCAAACATCCGCCGCCACGGTTTTGTGGATGTGCATGGGCCGGCTTTCCACGAGGCAACCCAAAGCTGTGCTTTTGCGATTCTTCCAACTTGCTCGGAAGGCCAATCAACGTCGCTGCTCACCGTCATGGGGCAGGGTTTGATTCCGGTCGCGACCGCCGCCTCGGGTATTGATCTGGATGGATTGGGAATACAGATAGATGAACTTTCGATGGCCGGGGTGGGGCGCGGCATTGAGAAAGCCCAAGGGCTTTCGCTGGCGGAACTGGAACAATTGGCCCGGAAGAATACTGAACACATTCGCGAGCATCACACGCTCGAGAAATTCGAACAGAACCTTGAAAGAATCCTCTCCCGGATTGCCCGATAGCCCGGAGTTTATTTCATAGTTTGTCCTACTGCCACTGTCGGAGGATGCGCGAGAGGCAGCCGCCCGAGCATTGTCCGGTGCGGCGGAATTTGCAGTCGGGGCAGTCGTTGAGCAGGCCGGCGCTTCGGAGGATGGCAAACTTGGCTTCAAATTCTTCGCGGTAATTTTGAAGGGCAGGGAAATCGCCCAGTTTGTAGAATTGCGGATGTCCCCAAAGGGCCAGGCAATACCATATTTTCCCATCGGGGGTCAGATCGAGAACGGGCTGGCAGGAGCATTTGAAGTTGATGCGCAGGGAAATGATCTCCTCGTAATAGTCCCGAAACATGCAATGAGTAAATCCACAATCCAACCCGAGGATGATATCAAGCGGGTCGGCCCGGCGGGCGGCATCAATAATGCCTTTTGCCACGGCCGGAACATCCGCCCAGTTCAGGTGTTGATTCCCGCCCGAGAGCACCGGGTGCGCCAGTCCCAGGCGGATGCTTGGATAGAGGTTCAGCTCCGGAATGAGACGGAGGATCGGCTCGAGGGTGAAGCCGGGGGCGCTGATATTGTAGCCGCAACTGACCTTTTTGCCCAGGGCTGCGAGGCGTTCCTTAAGGCGCTCATATTCACCGGGTTGATAAGTGGCTTCGTCGTTGATGTTGATCAGCAGGCCCACTTGTTTTTGGCTGCAACTCTTGAGGAATTGCAGCGGGCCAGGTGGAATCAGACCGTTGCTGAAGATCAGCAACTTGAGGCCCCGGGCGAGCGCTTTTTCGGCGAACTGGACGAATTGAGGGTGCAAGGTGGGTTCACCGCCCAGAAACCGGATTTCCGCCGCGCGCGAACGGTCGGCCAGGGCCAGGGCGGCTTCAAACATGGATGGTTCCATGAAGTATTGGCCGGAATCGGCCCCAACAGTCAACATGTCGCGGGCGAAACAATACTGGCAGCGCCGGTTGCAAACTTGAGTTAGAATTAAGTTAATCATGCGTGATTTCCGCGTTATAGACGGCTAACTCGACATATTTGTTTGCGCAATCCCGGTCGTCAGCCAGGGGCCGGCCTCCGATACTTACCCAAAGGTGTGTCGCCGCCTTCTCTTGGTCCAGCCGGGCGCCCAGATGCAACTTCGCGGGGAAGCCAAAGCGGGGCAGCAGATCGTAGATCATCTGGCTGCGCCAATAACAGGGACGATGGCGGAGGACCGGCGTCCGCCGAACCAGGCGCGCGATTTTGTTGGCGGCCCACAAGGCCCAACCGGCGGACGGGGGCAAAACGCTTTGCCGCCGGCTTCGTCCCAGCCGGGCAAACTGGTTGCCTTGCCGGCAGGTAAAATGGAACCAGAGAATCTTCAAAAAGGTCGGAAACAACAGGAAATAAAACCGCATCCTGGCATGCCGCTGCCGCAGGGCCTGCGGTCTGTTTTCACCGGGCGGCTTTTGCAGGCAATGACTGGAATCAGAGCAGTTCATCCGGCGAAGCCCATGCCTTCAACCATCTGTCTTTTCTGCTCAAAGGCAGGGTGCGGCACATGGTAGAACGGAGCGAAGATGGTTGGGTTGGAGGCAATGAGCGACTGATACCGGGTCACATTGCCGAGGACAAGATTGGATTGCACGCCGGGGTCGTAGATCAATTGAGCTTGGTACTGTTTGAACAAAGCGGATCGCGGCATGGGTGACCATAAATGCAACTGGACATTGATTCCGTAGGTGCGCAGAAAAGCCGCCAACATGAGCGTTTCCTCCAGGTCCGCCATGTCTTCAAAGGGGAAACCCCACATAAACGAGGCGGTCACTTCGGTAAAATAATCCCGCGCGCGCGGCACGACGTCGCAGATTTGTTCGCGGGTTATGCCCTTGCGGATGGCGCGGAGCGTCTTGTCCGATCCGGATTCGATTCCGAAATAGACACCCTCGCATCGGGCTTTGAATAAAAGTTCCATCAACGGCACATCAATTCCATCCACCCGCGACAAAATACCCCAGCGGAAATTGAAGCCGGCGGCCAGATATTCGCGGCAAAACTGAGCGGCTCTTTCCCGAGGCACCGTGAACGTGTCGTCCACCAGGCCCAGTTTTCTGTCAGGATACAGAGTCTGGAGGTGGCGAATATCCTCAATGACGCGACCGATGGAGTGGGTGGCCAGCAGTCGTTGCCGCGAAAAGCTCGCTTCACAATAGGTGCAGGAAAAGGGACATCCCCGCGAAGTTTGCAGGCCTATGAAGTTGGAATAGCCGCTCAAGTCAATCAGGTCGTAAGCCGGTCGCGGCAACGCGTCCAGGTCCTTAATTCGGAGCGGAGGCGGATTGACTTGAACGGAGCCGTTCTGCCGGAAGGCCAGGCCCTTGATCCCGCTCCAGGCATCCCGGTTGTCCTGCTGGCGCAGGAATTCGGCAAAGGTGTGCTCCGCCTCACCTTGGAAAACATAATCAATGAAGGGGAACTGTTCCAGAATCTCCTTCACAGCCGCTTGCGGACCGCAGCCGCCAAAGACGATGGTGGTTTTGGGCCGGGCATCTTTCAGGCATCGGGCGGCTTCCAGCGCGTAGGGCAGCATGTTGCTCATCGTGGAAAAACCGACCATCGGCGTTGGTTCTCCAAGCCACTTGGGAAAATCCTCCGGCGCCGGCACTCCGGCCTTGCCGGCGCAAGCCAGGTCGGCAAGGCGAACCGGAAAGCCGGCCTGCCGGATGGAAGCCGCCAAGGACAGCAGACCCGGAGGCGGAAACCCCGGATCACTGCCGGCGTGAGGCGCAACGCAATTAACGAGTGTCGTCATCCGGTGGGTTCCATTTCTTCCAGGGCTTTTTCCGCCAGGGCGAAATAGTAGTTTTCCACGCTTTCAGAGCTTGCCTCATAGCAATTGAGAAACGAGCCGTATTCCTCCCGGAGAATCTCAAGGCGCCGCCGGCGCAATGCCCGGGCCAATGGGATTGCCCTGAAGTAACGCGCCAGGGCTTTCCTGAGAAGCCCTTCCGGCGCCACGCGGCAGAGGGAAGCCGCCAGGGAAGCGAGGTCTAGCACTTGGGCGCTGTCAGGAACAGTCTCAGTATTGGCAAGACAGGCGTCGAAATCGGTCAAATATACCTGGATTGGATTCCCGGCGGTGTGGCTTCGAATCAGGATGTTATGGTGTTGCAGGTCCCCATGAGCGTAGCCAGCCCGGTGCAGGCGGACAATGGTTTCGACCACAGTCTCCATCCATTGGGTGACGTCGGCGGCGCAAGGGCGGCGGCGCAAATGTTCGAAGGCGAAATCCATTAAAGGCTGACATCCTTCCAGCAGGCCGGTGATGGCATAGCTGACGGCGTCAGACCTGTTCCGCTCCTCCGCCACAAAAGCCAAAGGCCGCGGAACAGGAATCCCGCGGAGCGACAGGGCGAGATTGCAGCGGAATGCCTCCCACGGGGAGCAGGCAAGTTCAGTCCCGTCCGGAGAGGGAAGTTTGTCCCACCATGCGCCAGGATAACACTTGACAACCACGGGCCGCCCATCAGGACCGGCAAGCTGATAAGTTCTTCGTCCCGTTGAGGTGAGGCTCGACCAGCGAATTTCCCGGGCCGCCTCCGATTCGAGCGCGCGGGGCATCCGCTCAAGCCAGGGGCGCCACAGCTCATGCTCCAAACTCGGGCAACAAACCGCCTCCCCGTCCCCCAGCGGAAAGGCGTCCCAGGCAGATGCAACGTCATGAGGCAGTTTTCTATGCATGATCCAAAGCACGCAGAATTTCGCCAGCCGTGATCTCCGGATTGGTGCTCGTTTGCGCGTGGAAAAAGCGGCATCGCCCGGCGTTGCAAAAGAACTCAAAAGCCCGGTCCAGGCCGGCCGGCGTGTTGAGCAGGGGCGCGGTCCCCAGCAAATGACGAAAGACTTCCACCTTGTGCTCCGGCACGATGTTCGCATGGGTTGCGCAAGCCGCGGTGTTATCCAGGAAGATCATGGCGCCGACCGGGTAGAGGCGGTTGACTCCGTTCGGATTAAATTGCTGGATGGGAAATAGGGTCTTGCCAATGACTCGAACCTCTCCCTGGGCCACCCGACAGGACTTCAGCAGGGGACCGGCTTCCTGGGTCCTGATCTTCACAGCCTGACGATGCCCGCCAGCCATGAGACGATTGTGCTCTGATTTGAGGTAAAGGAGATCATCGCAAAGGGGTTGGAA
>Ga0187871_10003814_pt1 | contig 11549 bp, 13 predicted proteins | sample June2016WEW_16_1_FD_132988 | JGI IMG/M metagenome (GOLD analysis project Ga0187871, IMG submission 132988) | Peatland microbial communities from SPRUCE experiment site at the Marcell Experimental Forest, Minnesota, USA - June2016WEW_16_10 | ecosystem: Environmental > Terrestrial > Soil >...
TCCTGTCTGTGATGGATTGAATAGATAGGTTGCCTTGTGTAAATCAGTTGTGTTTGTTTGTATCAGCGTCAAGTTCCTATAGAATTTTATTGTAAATATTGGCTCTCCATAGGCCCATGTTACATTTAGATCATGCCTTTGTCCCAAGTCAAATACAGAAAGCATGCTTATCTGAGCGTTGCTTGGAGGAGGATAATAGATAGTTGTTGTCACGGTGCTGATGCTACTTTCAAGATTTATTGGATTTGATCCTGCATTATTTGTGCTTGTCACTGCAACTGTCGGGTTAAATGTACCTACAGCAACTGCATTTGCAGTGTAGGAGAGAACTACTGTGAATAATATAGCTAGCGCTATTGCAAAAACAGTAATTAGATATATCTTATTGACCTTCATTGAACCCCACTGGAGATATTTGCAGGGTTATTTCAACCATACAAATAACATTTTAAAACAAGTATACGTATAACATTTAACACATATATATAGCTTTCTGATTTATTAGGCATTCCTTTTTATACCTTTGCATTGCTTAACCTCGCTTCCTTTGTTGGATATTGATAAAAATATCATTTTGGAAAAAGCTTAAATATCTTTAAAGATATCTTTAAGTATTAGTAAATGTTAATCAGTATAATCTTCAGTATAGGTTAACTTGGCTCTTGCTATATATTAGTGATTAGGATGGCTAAATATGTTTTAATATCTGATGACACGCTCATCTATGACTTCAGGGATTTCCCCCTATTGGACTTTCTGCCCTGCGCACCCACCTATGCGGTTCCCAATAGCGTATACAAATTCCTGAAGGGCAAAATATCCCCTCCTGTTGATAATGGAAGATTATTGTACGCACCCTACGGATTGAGAAAAATAGAAGCCGCACTATTGAAGAAGAATCCGGTTTCTGACGTTGTAGTAGCACACCAGGACCATCTTGACAAATTCATAAAAGATGATACTGAAATAATAGGCGTTAACACAATGGATCCTTTCGGACTAGGTCCGACTACCATGTCATATCACGCATTGTATGAATCGTATAAAAAAGGTCACGAAATCGATGCCTATGTGAGAAGAGACTGGGAGGCATTAGTGGAGAAAATAAATTCACTAAGGATTGGCAAGAAGGCAAAGCTGATAGTTGGAGGCGCAGGAGTATGGGAATACATGCTGCTTCCTGAAGAAATTGAAAAGCATAAGGTAGACTATTTATTCCAGGGAGAAATTGATGATGTAGTAGCTGATCTGTTTGAGCAAATTTCAAATAATAGCGTAGATACCAATATGTTTTCCCACAGCTACATAACCTATGATGATAATTTCAGAAGAACAGTTCAGGATGATCCTAAATTCCTTTCCAGAGGCAAGGGATTGAAAACTTTCCCAAGTCTGGATTCCATACCAAGCATTGTGAATCCGACAACAAAAGGACTCACAGAAGCCATGCGAGGATGCGGCATAGGGTGCGATTTCTGCGAGGTAACACTAAGAGAACTGAGATACTATCCAATAGACAAGATAATGGAGGAGATAAAGGTAAATGTGGAAAAGGGGCATGTGGGACAGGCCTGGATACATTCTGATGAGATATTCGCCTACAAGCATTTCCCAAGATATGTTCCCAATGAAGAGGCACTTCTGGAGATGTTTACGGCAATAATGTCCATAAAGGGAGTTGTAAGAACCAATCCAACCCATGGCAGAATATCAATACCTGCAGCCTATCCTGAGATGATGCAAAAGCTATCTAAAGTAATGAAGGCAGGGCCAAGAAACTGGATAGGAATACAGGTAGGCCTTGAAACAGGGAGCGATTCGCTTGCATTGAAGCACATGCCTGCAAAGACATTGCCATTAAAAATAGGCAGCGATGGAACCTATCAGGAAATTGTCTGGAAGGGCGTTTACAACATGAACAAGGCCTATTGGAGGCCGGCATTTACAGTACAGGTAGGCCAAAAGGAAGAAACAGATGAAGACAACTGGGAAACAGTAGCATTGATAAACAGGTTAAGCAATTCCGTATATGACAACAAACCATTTGAATTCACAGTAACTCCTTTGCTGAATGTGCCATTGGGAAGAATAAAATCAAAGAAGATGGATGCAACGCTCACCAATTCTATGCTTGCAGTTTATTATGCTTCATATAGGCATCTTGCGAAGATGTCCACAAGAGACGCAGTGAAAGACTCAAAGGGCAATTTGCTGGTAAAGACAGGAACTGCAGGAATAATCGGAGTAGGAGGTTACCTCATGATGAAAGCCGTTGAGAGGATAGCGGCAAGGAACAATGTGGATTTGGAAAAGGTAAAAACCTACGGAATAGGCGCAAAGAAAAACATAACAGCATGGAACATCGCCATGAATTCATGATTATGCAAAGGAATATATATCTAGCTAAGACAAAACCTAATTTATTGATAAAATGCAGGACAATACGATAAGCAGACCTAGATTTAAGAAAGTAGAAAGAGACTGGATAAAACACGTCGAGGATTATTACCAAAATCTTAAGAAATTCACTCCCAGTGTGTATAATGCACTTGACAATAATCGAATAAATAGACTAATCATCAATCTTAAAGATACCCAATCAATAAACGTAGCCGCAGAGTTGTGGAAATTGATAAATAATCAATTAGTAGATAAAAATGACAGATTAGATATTGAAACCAAACAATCATTCAAAGAAGAAATTGCAGCAGTGAAAACCGATGAAGGATACAGTGTTGATACACGAAACATTCGTGTTTTGTGGGGAGCACTATATGTAAATTATTTAGCCGAATCCAGCAGAGAGGTATCGTACCTATTGAATAGCAAGATCAATTCATCAACTGACAATGAAAAAAGAAATGCACTTGTAGTTAAAAATATGCTGTTCAAAGAGGATTTAAGTTTTATAAATTCCTTAGTAGAAGAAGCAGATGTAGAAAAGCTTGTTCTTGCAGAAGAAGGATGGGAAAAATGCAAAAAAACTTATGAATTCAATTATCATATTTGGAAAGGAACCGAAGCTGAATACCAATACAAAAAGGTAGAAGTTGCCGTGCCATCCACAGAAACAATAGCAGATAATATCAGAAAATTAGGAGATGAACTCGCTAATTTGAATGCTCAGAAAGGAAAAGCACAACAGGGCATGGAAGCAATAGAAGAAAACAAGAGATTAATTGAGCAGCAAATCAGAGCAGAAGAGGAAAGATTAAGAGAAGCAGAAATAGTTAAGGTAGAAAAACCTTCAATGCCAATCAGCACAGATATATTACCAGTGCCGCTTATGTTCCCAACAGAAGCAAAAGAGGACAACGACCCTCAAGATGGCAGCGAAAGTGCAACTCCAATTAAGCCTAGCCTGAAGGATTTGTTTACGAAAATTGTAACAGGAAGCAAGCCATTAGAACAACAGGAAAATAAGGTAAGTGAATCTGCCATTGTACCACCTATCATACCATTAAGAGAGGAAGTTCGATCAACAAAAGGGGAAATCCAATCAAACGTAGTTGCTGTGGAAGGAGAAGAGTGCACATTAATTCCTGCACCATCAGATGTTCCAATCAAACAGGAAAGAAGTAGAGATAATGGAGAAGCAACAAAACATTTTGAAGCAGATTTAAATGATTTATTAAATGAGATCAGAATAGATCTGTACAATAATAGAGCTAAAGAAGCATCATCCAAGATAAATAGATTATATAGAAATGATAGCATAATTGGAACATATAGTATAGATAAAGTGAGACAAGCAGTAACAGATTTAGAGGTAAAACAAATTACAATGTTTTTGGATGAAAGACTTATTGCTCCTGCAATTGATATGATAAATGAACTAAGAATAAGAGATAGCTTACCGCCAGAACTTGAAGATAAGATATATCAAAAGCTAATAGGTTTGTTCAAAAGAGACAGAGAGGTTGCATTATTAATAGCAAGAAAATTTGTCGAAGGCGGAACATTAAAGGAGTGGCAAAAAGGTAATTATGTTCTAGAATTGAGAACTCAAACTTAAATGGTAGTATAATTATTCCTCTACTTTGCTTGATTTGCTTCTACCCAATGGCTTTTTGACCTTCAAATCAGGGAATATCTTTGATATTTGGGTTTGGTTTATTGATGCATCGTAGCCTATTGTGGTTATTACCTTTCCTAACAGGTAAGTTTCTGCCAATGGTGCAAATTCCTTGCTTGACGCTTCACTTATTACTTTTTTAGCATCAGGGGTTCCAAGCTTTTGCAATGCGCTGGCCAATGATTCATAGTTCTTCTTTGAACCCTGGCATACCTTCTGGGCATAGGCATCAAGAAGGGATGTCTTTATATTAAGCATTGGATAGCTCTTTGAGTCTATTGTAGTTCTAATGCCAGCAAGATAGAACACAACTTCCTCTGGGCGCGTGTTTTCCCTGATACCTATTCGCTTTATCGATATCCAGTCCTTGTATTTTGCCATGAAGTCTATGTATTCATCAGGCTCGTCCAAGTTTATCACTATTGCGTTTTTAATATATAGTAACCTGCCGCCTTTTCCCTTGCTACTCTCTTTATGACGCCCTTCTGCGCCAACGATACAAGTGCATTGGTGACAAGCCCTTTGGGCCTATTGGACTTCTTTGTTATGTCATCTGCTGTCTTTATTACTGAATCTTTTGTCGCTCCAAGCTCTTGCATAGCATTGAGTACCGCTTGTTCTATTGGTGTAAGCTCTACCATTTAATCAACTTTTAACATCATGTGCCTGCCGCTTTCTTGGTCTTTATGGCCTTTCTCCTAGGTCTAAGATGCTTGCAGCCGCACTTCCTGCACAGCTTAGAGCCGGCGTGGTTTCTAGACTTGCAGCTCTTGCATATCCATATCTTTGTTATCTCTGCATCCGCAATAGGAAATTTTCCCATAATAAGACCATATATATTGTTTTTAAGAATTCAAAATTCTAATTAACTTTTATAAACATAAAAGAAAAAAGAAAACTTGCAATTGCAAGTTTACCTTCTTGTTGTCAAATCAGAAAATTCTGCAGCGCTTGCTGCGTTGTCATTGTTCTGCTGATTCTGTGCATTTGGATTCGCAGCAACTAGTACCACGTCACCTATGTTCTTTATGTTCTTGAATAGCACGCTCTTGTTCTGTAGCAATTTTCTCATTTCCGTCTTTTCGATGTTTCTCCATTCCTCCATTAGTAATCTGCTTACTTCTCCGCGTTCCAAGTCCACTATAGCATCTTGCACTTCTCCAAGATATTGGCCGTTGTCTCCGTATATATCCATATTGTATATTTCACTGATCCTCATTTAAGCACCTTCTTCTTGCTAATATATCCTCAATAAACTTTAAATAGCTTGTGCCTAAGTGCTTAGATAAATAGGTGGCGGTTTTTGGGCGGTTTTTGGGCAAACTATGACATAAACAGCTGCAAAAACGTTCTGCACACCAAAAAGCCTAAATATCTAGATGCATAGAACCCTTGTGTGATCAAATGCAAAAAGAAGCAAAGAGAAAGCAAGGACCTTTAGAATCAATTAAAACACATTTAAGAAAAAATGCATTGGAAGTTGTTCTTATTGCCGTTGTAGGTTCTGGAGTTATTGCAGTTATTGCCCATGATGTAAAGAAAGAAATAAATAGAGTTGATAGATTCGAAATTGCAATGCAGCAGAAGAATACGCCAGAAGTTCAAAGAATAGTATTAGAAATGATAGACAAGGGTCAAATTGGAAATGGACTTAAGTATGCCAAAATATACGGTAACCAAGAAGTGATAAAAGCAGCTGAAGAGGCAGCAAAGGAGCAGAAAGAAAAAGGATTGGAATATCCAAAGAATCAGAATATCGAATGATTTTTGAATAATGAGCAATTGTGATATCATGCATCAACATAGAAATCCACAAAATAGAACACCTGTTGAAGGTGCAGAAAAGGACCCGATTGGGCGAGCACTTGAAAGGCAAATCCAAAGAACTAAAGATGGAAATTCTATATTAAAAAGTAATGGAATACCACGCCTGGGACCTAAAAGTCATGAGGACCAAAAATCTACTCAAACAAATGAATCTGATGCGCCGAAAAAACATTATAAAATAGCTGCAAACAGTGGGCAATTCCACGAGCTAAAAAACCTTGCCGAAAGCCACGCGAAAATATACGTGACGACAAAAACGCAATTCGGATATGAAGATTCCCAGTATTATTATCTAATCGATGTAAATGAAGAATGCATAAAAGTTTCAGCAGAAAATAGTGATAAAACGGAAAACATTTATTTCGTAGACAGAGGCCTTGCCATATTGAAAATTTCTGCGGTTAACGGAACTGAAACAAACTTAGTTTATTATAATGAATATGTAGAGGGATTCGGCACATCCCTCTGGCATGAAATTAAAGAAGATACAAGTTCATATGAAAGGATTGTAAGGTTTGAAAGAAAAGGTACGATTATTGGTTGATTATCTAATATTCTTATAATCCAGAATCTCTGAAAGTGCCTTTTCGCTTGCTTCTGTGTTTCCAGTACACATTACTGCCAATTCATCATCATTAAGGCCTATAATTTCGCCTATGAATTCCTTTTGCTGCGCATTTATGTAGCTTGTGTTTGAATCAGTATAAAGCATCGTTTTCCCGTTGTTGAATTTGCTGAGCGCATTGCCATCTATTTGATTGTATTCATCTTTGTCCATTTTAATAGCTAATACTCTGCCACCTGATTTTATCGAATCGTATATGTAGGGCACATTCGTATTTATGAAAGCGCTGGTAACATCGTGGAATACGGTTTCCTCTCTTTTCTTGTTTCTTGAAAGGTATGTGCCCCCTTTCTTGTCAAATTTCTGTATGAGCAAGCCAATGGACACAAGAACCGCTATTATTATGTAATATAGGTAAATCTGCTCTCCGAGTATCAGCCATGAGAATAGGAACGTAAGGAAAGGCGACAGGAAGTATATGTTAGTAACAAATGTCGTCTTTATCATTCGCAACGCTCCGTAGTACATCAATCCTACAAACACGTTGTACACTATCCCAACGTACAATATCGCCATTAGCGCGCTTGAGTTGATGGGCTGCATCGGGGCTTTAACCGCAACGAACAGAGCGGCAAAGAACAGGAAAGCTGCAAGATTGAATATGAAGATCGCGATTTCCATGTCAAATGAGTATTTCTTTATTGCCGTGCTCGCATAGGCCATGGAGAATGCTATGGCAATAACCAGCGCTATTACTGGAATGTTTGCATTGCTGAATAGGGATATACTTCCGCCGCTTACGGCAAGGTATAATCCTGCAAACGCAAGTATCAGTGCAACAAGCTGGTATTTGCTTATGCGCTCCCTCAGCATTATGGGCAGGAATATCAGCATCACCAACGGAAATGTCCTGTATATTACTGTTGCAAGAGGAACGCTGATGTATTTCTCGGCGTAGAAAAGCCCGTATTCGAGCATTCCATAGTTCAGAATGCCAAGAAAGGCTATGAATGCCAATTCCTTTGCGTTCATTACGCTTGAGATCAATCTACCTGTCTTCTTTCTTATTAGTATGAAGGAGAATGAAACGGGAAGCGCAACCAAAAATGTAAAGAATAAATATTCGTAAATGTTTATGTTCTGCGATGCGATTTTCAGCATTATCGGCACAAGCGAACCAAGCACTAGCGACAGTACAAGATACACATTTGCAACGTTCTTGGTTTTCATAGCTTCCACTATAATCGGATAAATACACTCTTGCGCCAATCCTAATAAACCTTATCTTATTTGACAAAATAATTGTAAAAGTTTGTTGAAATGATACCTATATATATTTCCTAATTCATAAGTCTAACATGGCAGACAATGGAGACTTCAAAAGCGAGTTCAACAGCAGATATAGTACCTTGCTAAAGAGGATACTGAGAATATTATCCAACAATTCAAGGACGAAGATCTCTGACATCGCAAAGAGGTCCAGCGTATCCAGAAGGACAGCTACGCTCAAGCTCAATGCGATAGAAAAGGAACTCAAGATTTCCTATACTTTGGAATTGAACGAGGAAAGGCTAGGGCTTAGCAGGCCTCATTTGATATTGGTAAAATTCAACGCAAAACCAGATTACAGGAAAATAAGCGAACTTCTCAAGCAATCCTATATACCGCAGTTCGCAGCTTCGGTAAAGGGCACCTATGACATGATCATATACGCAGATGCGATGTCAGGAAAGGACTACGCCTATTGGGACAAGAGCATGCGCACGCTTCTTGCAGATTACAAGGTAGAGTGGTATTCCTCTGAAGTAGTGCACAGGCAGCTGGGCTTCTTCCCATTGAGAAACGAAGCGATAGAAAAGCTCAACATAAAGGAAAAGTACAAGAAAATGCTTATGATACTAAACAGCAATTCAAAGATAAGGTTCCAGGAATTGGCGAAACAGATGAACATGAACGTAAATACAGCTGCTTATAACTTCAATAATCTCATGAAAATGAATTACATAGAGAATTTCACGCTTACCATGGACAAGCCGAAGGACATATCGCTCATGAGCTTCTTCAGCAAGTACATTCCTTCCCAAGGCTATGAGAGCGCAGCTGCAATGGCAAGAGCCGGTTTCACGAGTGATGATGAGGACCCGTTAATAAGCAGATACCTCATTACAGCGCCCTTAATAGGAAGCCACGACTTCTTCACATTGGGCGCATTTGACAGCTTTGACATTGCCTACAAAAAAGACGTATTGTACCACAAGAACCTGTTCAGGAAATTCAAGATAAAAGTATTATATGGAGAGATAAACGAGATCCTGCTGGGAAAGCTACCAATAAGGACCATAGACACAAAGAAGGAATACAAGACGCTGGTATGGAGCACCAAATGATTTTTAAGTCTATTTTTTAATCCATTCAATGACTTTGCCCTTTAATTTTATATCGTAATTTTCAAGATATTTATTGAGTATTTTTCTGTTAATATTCTTAAGTATCGATGCCTTAACCTCGTCTTTTATGTGATCGTTTAGAGAGATCATGTCTATCAATGTTTTTTCAAGATCTGACACAGGTATCCAGAAATTACCGTATTTTATAGATTTGTAACCAAAGAAATGCTCCTTTTTTATGCGTTTAATGCGGTAATTCCTTCCTTCAAAGGCCCTAATGCCTGCCCTTACGTTTCTTGGGGTAACTACAGTCAAGTTTGTTCCTTGATCTGAAAAGCCCATTATCGAAAGCGCACTTTCAAAACCATAATAAAACGGCTCAAAGGCAAAACCCACGACAGACACGTCATTATGGAAAGTATATGCAGATTTTGTAACTCTTCTTATTTCTCCTTTTTTGTTAAGATTATAAAGCATCAAATGAATGTAACTGCTGCTTATTTTTTTGTCGCTGAATTCTATTTTTACATCAGACACTCTAAAAACAGGAAAGTCATACTTGTTAAATCTCTGCCTAAGGTAACTTATATATTTCATTTCAATCTACTTTTTATGTAATCTACCATCGTATCAAATGATGGTGAAATTCCTGAATAGATTAGATCTTCAAGTTTTCCCTGGTCCACAGGACTTTCCACATGCTTGATGAATTCTTTCAGCATTTCGCTGCATTTGCCATCTAAAGATTCAATCGATGCCAAATGATAAATGTCGTATAAATCCCGAACATACTTTCTGCTAATATATGCATCAATTTTTTCCTTTATTAAATCTTTTACAGGCAAAGTAGTAACTATCAGCCTGGAACCGTTTGCACGCAGGTATTCTTTCTGTGTAGTATTGATGCCACTTTTGGGCTTCATTATTTCTAATTTTACCATTGAGGAATTGCTTGATGCCGTGAAAATCATATTTGTATAATTAGGATATTCCAGGTTTATGCCTCTTTTCGAAAGAGCCCATGTTAAGGTGTTTTTGATCTTTCTTGCCTGGAGGTCATTTGCATATATGTCTATGTCTTCGGAGAATCTATTGCCATTGTAGCACCTCCATATTGATGTCCCTCCATGCAATATTATTCCTATATCGATTTCCAATGCCGCCTCAAGAACAGAATCCTGGAGCCTTGCCATAGCTATTTGCACATCGGACTTTAGCTGCACCTCGATGGGTTCACTCATTAAATTACCTAAATTATATTATAATATAATTATGGTAATATATATAATTATCGTTTAGACTTATGCCAATTTAATATCAGTTCATTTGATTATTATCGAATTTCAATTTGTAGGCGCTTTCCTTGAGGAGCTTCTTCTTTTGCCTGTAATCGGGTATTATCTCGCTTACCAGCTTCCAGAATGATTTTGAATGGTTGTGATGCTTGGTATGGGCAAGCTCGTGCACTATCACGTAATCAATGCAGTCGCTTGGCATGAAGAGGAGCTTGTAATTCAGGGTAAGCTTGGCGCCATCGAATCTTCTGCTGGTTGAACAGGAGCCCCATTTGGTATGGGCATTTGTTATCTTTATATTATCGATCTCGCTATGGAAGAATTGGCCATTGAAAAAGCTGATGCGGTCGTTTACCTCATTTAGCATTGCCTTGGATATGAGCTTACGACCAAGCTTTGCAATGGATTCGTCTTTCTGCTCAATGCTCCAAAAAGATGGAATTTTGATGATTATATCGCTATTATTGACATGTGCCCTTGCAGATTTGCGATCCGATTCAAGAATATGCACAGTAAATGGCTTTCCCAGAAGATTCAACAATTGGTTGTCATGAAATGATATTATCTCTTTCTTGCCTTGGTAAAGATAAATCTCAGGCTTTTTGAGTATGCTTTTCCTTATCTTTGAGTAAAGATCTGATGCAAGCTTGTAGGATTGGGCTTTGCCGAGCCGCGATGGTATGCTTATAACAATGGAGCCGTTGCTCACCCGCGCATAGGCGTTCTTGTTGTGAGTGGAGATTATCTTAACGTCTAGTTTCCTATCGCTAACAGCAACTTCAGGAAAGTCCATGATCAATACCAATAGAACAATTAGATGCATTAATTATTTATACATTAGATTAACACATTCGGAAGCCTAAAAATAAAGTAGTGTGTAAAAATAAAAAGAAGAAATAGGAAAGTTTAAATAGTGAGTAATCTAAAGTATATAATAGTATAAAAGAATGATAGATAATAGTAAATTTGATAAGTAAAAATTACAATTATTGTCTTGTTTTAAATTAATTGTTTTGTAATTAATAATACAAAATTATTATTACATAATAGAATAGGTAATATATTGAAAATTATATGGTTGGGTTTAATTATATTATTTCTATTGCCTAATCTGATTATAGCACATTCGCAGGCAGTTGGTAATATTAATAATTGGACCTCTTTTACATTAAATAATAACAATTCACGTTATCAAGCAAATTTTACAATAAATTCTTTTAATATCGGTAATATAGTAGAAAAATGGCAGATAAACACAGGTACTGGTATAGTTACTTCAACACCCATAGTAAATAATGGGAACGTATACTTTACAGATTGGAATGGAAGCGTATATTCTGCAAACGTATTAACAGGATCGCCAAATTGGAAGGCAAATGTAGGGCAAACCATTTCTTCAA
>Ga0187871_10003815_pt1 | contig 11543 bp, 6 predicted proteins | sample June2016WEW_16_1_FD_132988 | JGI IMG/M metagenome (GOLD analysis project Ga0187871, IMG submission 132988) | Peatland microbial communities from SPRUCE experiment site at the Marcell Experimental Forest, Minnesota, USA - June2016WEW_16_10 | ecosystem: Environmental > Terrestrial > Soil >...
CAGGCCAAAGGCGTCATCGACGGGGCTCGGCAATCGTACACCATCGGCGCCAACGACCAGCTCTTCTCCAGCGATCAATACAAGCCGATCGTCATCGCATATCGCAACGGCGCCCCGGTGCGCCTTTCCGATGTAGCCAATGTGATCGATGGCACGGAGAACACGCGGCTGGCCGCTTGGATGAACCAGACCCCGGCGGTAATCGTAAATATTCAGCGCCAGCCCGGGGCGAACATCATCAGCGTGGTGGACCGGATTAAGAAATTGCTCCCGCAACTGCAGGCGTCGCTTCCGTCTGCAGTAAAGGTGCAGATTCTTACCGACCGCACCACGACCATCCGTGCATCGGTGAAGGACGTTGAGTTCGAGTTGGCGCTGACCATTGTGTTGGTGGTCATCGTTATTTTCTTCTTCCTGCGAAACCTGCGGGCCACGTTTATTCCCAGCGTCGCCGTCCCATTGTCGATTGTGGGAACGTTTGGCGTGATGTATTTGCTGGGCTACAGCCTCAACAATCTCACGCTGATGGCGTTGACCATCTCCACCGGCTTTGTGGTGGATGATGCCATCGTCATGATCGAAAATATCGACCGCTATCTGGAGGCGGGAGATTCGCCACTCGATGCGGCGCTGAAAGGTTCGGGGCAAATTGGTTTCACCATCGTCTCCCTCACGGTTTCCCTGATTGCGGTCCTGATCCCACTCCTGTTCATGGGAGACATTGTGGGGCGGCTGTTCCGCGAGTTCGCCGTCACGTTGGCAGTGACCATTCTGGTCTCGGCCGCGGTTTCGTTGAGCTTGACGCCGATGATGTGCGCCAAGTTGCTCAAGCATCGCAAGGAGGGCGAGAAGGGCCGCTTCTACGAAGTCACCGAGGACTATTACAACCGGGTCATTGCGTTTTATGGCCGCACCGTCAAATGGGTCCTGAAGCATCAGACGGCGACTTTGCTCGTCACCTTCGGAACCTTGGTTCTCACGCTGGTTCTCTACGTAGTCGTTCCCAAAGGGTTTTTTCCGGTGCAGGACACGGGTGTGATTCTGGGGATTTCGGAAGCTCCCGATAACATTTCGTTTGACGCCATGTCCCAGCGCCAGCAAGAACTGGCCAAGGTGATTCTCAAAGATCAAGATGTAGAAAGCCTATCCTCGTTTATCGGCGTGGATGGCACCAACACGACACCGAACAGCGGCCGCATTCAGATCAACCTGAAACCTCGCGATGAGCGTAACGACGATGCTTCGGCGATCATCCGGCGACTGCAACCCGAGCTGGCGAACGTGCACGGGGTCACGCTCTACATGCAGCCGGTGCAGGACCTCACGGTGGAAGATCGCGTGAGCCGCACGCAGTTTCAATACTCCATCGAAGACGCCGACGCCCAGGAGTTGGCGCAATGGACTCCGAAACTCGTAAACAAACTTCGCGCCGCCCCGGAACTGCGCGACGTGGCTACAGACCAACTGAACGGAGGGTTGAGGACGAACCTGACCATCGACCGGGATACAGCGTCGCGGTTGGGAATCCTTCCTCAGGCGATTGACAACACGCTCTACGACGCTTTCGGGCAAAGGTTAGTTTCAATCATTTTTACCCAGTTGAATCAGTACCACGTGGTGCTCGAAGTTCTGCCCAGCTTCGCCAAGACGCCGGACGCGATGAATGATGTTTACGTTCGTCCCAGCAGTACGATACCGACCTCCGGCGCGCCTTCGGCCAATGCGGCAACGGCAACCACCAGTGGAGCCCCGGTTCCGCTCTCTACTTTTGTGCGGATGCAATCGACAAATACCCCACTCGCCGTCAATCACCAGGGACAATTCCCGGTCGTGACGCTTTCCTTCAACCTTGCCCCGGGAGCCTCTCTGGGCGATGCCACGCGTGCCATCCAGCAGGTAGAGAAGGACATTCAGATGCCGGCGAGCATTCACGCCGCCTTCCAGGGAACGGCTGCCGCCTTTCAAAATTCGTTGTCGAGTGAACCGTTCCTGATTCTCGCCGCCATCATTACCGTATACATCGTTCTGGGCGTGTTGTATGAGAGCTACATTCACCCCATCACGATTCTCTCCACGCTTCCCTCGGCCGGTGTGGGCGCGATTCTCGCGTTGCAGCTTACCGGCAACGATCTCACCGTGGTGGCGCTGATTGGAATCATCTTGCTGATCGGCATCGTAAAAAAGAACGCCATCATGATGATCGATTTTGCTCTTGAGGCCGAGCGCGAAGAACATAAGCCGCCCGAAGAAGCGATCTTTCAAGCATGTTTGCTGCGTTTCCGTCCCATCATGATGACGACGATGGCAGCGCTGCTCGGTGGTCTGCCGCTCGCCTTGGGATCGGGGACGGGCGCGGAACTGCGGCGGCCACTGGGTATCACCATTGTGGGTGGTCTGATTCTCAGCCAGTTGCTTACGCTCTACACCACCCCCGTGGTTTACCTTTGGTTCGACCGGCTGGCTCACCGCTTTGAGAAGTACAAGATCGGCAATCCGATTCCACAGGACTTGCCGGCGGAGTCGGGCGATTAGACGAAGATGAGTATTTCCGCTCCATTCATACGGCGACCGATCGGCACATCGCTGCTGGCTGCGGCGCTGCTGCTCTCGGGGATTCTCGCCTTCAATTTTCTGCCCGTGGCTTCTCTGCCGCGAGTGGATTTTCCGGTGATACAAGTCGGTGCCCAACTGCCGGGCGCCGACCCGCAAACCATGGCTTCCGCCGTGGCGACGCCTTTGGAGCGTCAGTTCGGCCGCATCTCAGCGGTGAACCAGATGACTTCCACGAGTCAACTGGGTTCGACCAGCATTGTCCTGCAGTTCGATCTCAACCGGAATATCGACGCGGCGGGCCGCGATGTGCAGGCGGCAATCAATGCCGCGCGCAGCCAACTTCCAGCGAACCTGCCGAGCAATCCCACCTATCGCAAAGCGAATCCGGCGGACGCTCCGATCCTGATTCTGGCTCTTACCTCGGATACCGAAACCGTGCCGCAGATGTATGACGCCGCCGATTCCATCCTGGCGCAGAAGCTGGCCCAGGTGAGCGGAGTGGGGCAGGTCTTTGTCGGAGGTGCGGCGCAGCCCGGCGTGCGAGCGGAAGTAAATCCGATGCTGCTGAACAAACTGGGCGTCGGTTTGGATACCGTGCGAAATGCGCTCAATCTGGCCAATGCAAACCAGGCCAAGGGACAAGTGTCAAACGACACGACGTCGTGGACGTTCAACGACAACGACCAACTTTTTACCGCCGATCAATACCGGCCGCTGATCGTTGCCTACCACAACGGCGCCCCCGTACGACTGGGGGATGTGGCGGACGTGCAAGATTCCGTGGTGGACGTTCGCAATATTGGTTTAGCGAATGGCAAACCGGGCGTTCTCATCATTGTGTTCCGGCAGCCCGGCGCCAACATCATCGAAACCGTCGACCGGGTAACGGCTCTGATGCCGTATCTGCAATCTTCTATTTCTCCTGCAATTGCGCTCACGGTTGCGATGGACCGCACGGTTACGGTTCGCGCGTCGGTGAAAGATATTGAGTTCACCCTCATTCTCTCGATCATTCTGGTCATCCTGGTGGTGTTCGCCTTTTTGCGAACATTCCGCGCAACCATCATTCCCAGCATCGCCGTGCCGCTGTCTCTGGTCGGAACCTTCGGAGGCATGTACCTGCTGGGCTACAGCCTGGACAACCTGTCGCTGATGGCTCTCGCCATATCCACCGGGTTCGTGGTGGACGACGCCATTGTGGTGCTGGAAAACATCACGCGCTACGTCGAGCAAGGCATGGACGCGGTGTCCGCCGCATTCAAAGGAGCATCCGAGATAGGATTCACCGTGGTTTCCATGAGCACCTCGCTGGTCGCGGTGTTTATCCCACTGCTGCTGATGGGCGGCATTGTCGGACGGCTGTTCCGCGAATTCGCCGTGACACTCAGTATCGCGATCGGAGTTTCGTTGCTGGTGTCGCTGACGACGACTCCCACCATGTGCGCCAAGTTCTTGCGCCCGCCAAGAAAAGATGAGCGCCGTAACCGGTTCTATCGCGCCAGTGAGTGGGTTTTCGACACGATTCTCGACACCTACCGCCACGCGCTCCGATGGGTTCTGGATTATCAGCTGGTCACACTTGTCGTCACCATTCTGGTGGCGTGCCTGAGCGTCTACCTCTACATCCGAGTGCCCAAGGGCTTCTTCCCGCAGCAGGACACGGGACGGATTATGGGGTCGGTGCAAGCGGCGCAGGATATTTCATTTCAGGCGATGCGCGGCAAGATGGAACGCTACGTCAGCATCGTGATGAAGGACCCCGCCGTCAACACCGTGGTTGGCTTCGCGGGCGGAAACACGATTTCGAATCAGGGCCGATTCTTCATCATGCTTAAACCCTTGTCCGCTCGGGGAAAGTGTAGGAACTTGCACTTCTGGCAATCCTGCCCCAGCGTCACGGCTGACGATGTGATCAATCGCCTGCGCGGCAAACTGTCGGTGGTTCCGGGAGCCACGCTCTATCTTCAATCTGCGCAAGACCTGACCATTGGTGGACGCCAGAGTAATGCGCAGTATCAATACACGTTGCAAGGCGAGGATTTGAATGAGCTGAACAACTGGGCGCCGCAGTTGTTGGTGAAGATGCGCGGTCTGCAAGAACTGCGCGATGTAAACACAGATCAGCAGGATAAAGGACTGCAAGCACAGTTAATCATCGATCGCGACACCGCCAGCCGTCTGGGCGTCGCTGCGCAAGACATCGATAATGCTCTCTATGATGCTTTCGGCCAGCGGCAAGTTTCCACCATGTACCGCCCGCTCAACCAGTATCACGTGGTCATGGAAGTCGCGCCCCAGTTCCAGCAAACTACCGAGGCGCTGCAGAACATTTATTTGCGCTCTTCCAGCGGCGCGCCCATCCCTTTGGCGGCGTTCACCCACTTCGCGCCATCCAACATACCGCTGGCGGTCAATCACCAAAGCCAGTTTCCTTCGGTCACGATCTCGTTCAATTTGGCCCCGGGTATTTCTCTTGGACAGGCAACTCTGGCCATTAACAATGCCCAGCGCACGATTGGCTTCCCCTCGACGATTCAGGCCAGCTTTCAGGGCACGGCGGCTGCTTTCCAGGATTCGCTTTCGAGCGAACCGGTTTTGATTCTTACCGCCTTGATCACGGTTTATATTGTGTTGGGCATGCTTTACGAGAGCTACATTCATCCCATCACGATTCTTTCGACACTGCCTTCGGCGGGCGTGGGCGCGCTGCTGGCGTTGCTGATCACGCATAACGAGCTGAATGTAATTGGCACAATCGGCATCATTCTGCTGATTGGACTCGTGAAAAAGAATGCGATCATGATGATCGACGTGGCCCTCGAGGTGGAGCGCACGCAAGGGAAGAAGCCGGTCGACGCCATTTACGAGGCCTGTTTGCTGCGATTTCGGCCGATCATGATGACGACCATGGCAGCTCTGCTCGGAGGCTTGCCGCTGGCGTTGGGGACCGGCACCGGGTCGGAATTGCATCGGCCGCTCGGCATCACGATTGTCGGCGGACTGATTGTGAGCCAGGCGCTAACGCTATTCACGACTCCCGTCGTGTATGTTTATCTCGACCGGCTGCGGCTGGTGCTGCGCGGTGCAGAAGAAGACTTGTCCCTGCCCGGCACGCCAAGCCCGGCGCACTCAGCGGATTAGTGGGAGAGCTTCCAAACGAGATCGTCGAAGAAGACGGCGGTGTGCAACCTCAATTCAGAGGCATGGCATCGCAGTCAGCGGGGCCTTTTGAGGGCAGGGAGGAGACCAGGTTCTCCTCTTTCGCCGAAGTATGAAAGAATGCCATTTTCATGCCGATTTCCCGGCGGCCCGGTATGATTGTTCTTCGTTCTTAAATTCTCTCAGGAGTAACGGATGCGTCAGAAGGCATTGGTCCTGCTATGGATTCTTGCAAGCATTGTGGGTTTAGGTGGCTGTGGCAAGAACTCGAGTCACTATGTTTACGCGGCGATTCCGGCCGCAAGCCAATTGGCGGTCTTCCGCGAAGACCCGTACTCGGGAGTGCTCACGCAGCTTTCGACCAGCCCCTATACGGTGGGCAGTGGCGCTCAGTCCGTGGTCATCCATCCTTCAGGAAAATATTTGTACGTGGCGAATTCAGGGCAGGGGGAAAACGACGTTTCTCTGTTCGACATCAACAGCGACGGTACTGTGACCGAAGTATACCCAAGGGCTCCGGTGGGAACCTTGCCGTTTCTGCTGGCGATGGACCCTGCGGGAAGCTATTTATATGTCGCGAACGCCTTATCGAATAACATTTCTGTTTTCTCGATCGCCGGCGGCAGTGGCGCCTTGACCCCGGTCACCGGATCTCCATTTCAGATCAATCTCTCCCCCAAAAGCATGCAGTTGGCGCCGTCGGGGAATTTTCTCTACGTGAGCGCCCCGAGTTCCCCTACCGGAGTCATCGCCGTATTCGGTGTGACTGCCGGGGTACTTTCCTCCAGTCCAGTTGGCCTCACGAGCACCGCGGATACCGATCCTTCCGACATCGCCATCAACCCCGCCGGCTCCTACCTCTACACCGCCAACTCGACCACCAGTTCGATATCCATTTACTCGATCGCTGCCTCCGGCGTCTTGACCGAGGTCCCTCAGTCTCCCCTGGCGGATAACTATAAGAGTCCGGTTGCGCTCATCGTGGATGCTACGGGGAGCTACCTCTATGTGGCCAACCAGGGATCCGACAACATTGCGACCTATTCGATTACGGCCGGTACTGGATTTCCGGTAGTAATCACGGATTCGCCGTTCGGCTCCGAAAATCAGCCGAGTTTTCTCGCGGCAGATCCGAATGGAAAATACTTGTTTGTTGGGAATCAGACCGGATCCGCCGCCATTCAAGCGTTCGGGGTCAGCAGCGGGAGTTTGAACTCCATCGCAACCTACTCCGTGGGGAACTCCCCAACTTCGATTGCGGTATTGCCCTAGCTGGGGTCAACCGATCCGCGGATGATTTTTTGATGGGCGTTGCTGGTGTGCGAGGGACGATGTCATCCGTTGCCCTGTTTCCTTAGCCGTGACAAACAAAAGTCGTTAACTCTGCGACAATACGTACGCTGGCATCAGGCATCCCGTTACAACCAGAACGGGAGCCCCGCCATCGGATCGGGGAATGGTTTTCCGATTCGATCGCCTTGGGGTGGTTTCCGTGCCGAGACCAATGTCAGGAATGAGAACCCATGAACATCGCAAGCGCGGCAAGCGCATTCCCCAAGCATTATTACTCCCAGAAAGTTCTTTTGGAGCGGCTGCAAGATTACTGGGGCCCACAGCTCAAGAATCCTTTGTTGCTGGCGCGGTTGCACCGCAACGTGACGGTGGACGGCCGTTATCTTGCAATCCCGGCGGAACAGTATGCGGACATCAAAACCTGGGGCCAGGCCAACGACATTTGGATCAAGGTCGCGCAGGAATTGGGGGAACAGGCCCTCTGTTTGGCGCTTCACAAAGCGGGGCTGCGGCCGGAGGATTTAGGAGCTTTGTTCTTTACCACGGTCACTGGAGTGGCGAGCCCTTCGATTGACGCTCTTTTGATCAATCGGATGGGACTTCCTGCCAATATTCGCCGCACGCCAATTTTCGGCCTAGGATGTGTGGCGGGCGCCGCCGGGATCGCGCGCTCTTACGACTACGTTCGTGCTTATCCTTCGCAGGCGGCGGCTTTGGTCTCCGTGGAGCTTTGTTCGCTTACTCTGCAGCGCGAGGATCTTTCGGTAGCGAACCTTATCTCATCTGGACTGTTCGCCGACGGCGCTGCCGCGGTGATTGTCACCGGCGAGAAGTTTGAGTCTTCCCAGCCCGAAGTCTCCGGGCCTAAGATCCTTGCCACTCGCTCAATTTTTTATCCAGCCACGGAAGAAATGATGGGCTGGAATATTTCCGAGAAGGGATTCCGCATCATTCTTTCCACCGAGGTTCCAAATCTGATTCGGAAAAACCTGGGACGCGACGTTGACGCCTTTCTAGCAGACAATGGCCACCGGCGAAGCGACCTTAAGAGCTTTGTTCTGCATACCGGTGGGCCCAAGGTGCTTGACGCCTCAGCTACCGCGTTAGATTTGCACAACGGAGAACTGGATGCTTCCTGGGATTGCCTGCGGAAAGTGGGAAATCTTTCCTCTGCTTCCGTCCTTTGCGTGCTCGAAGACGTGATGCAGAATCGGCGTCCGGAGCCGGGTTCGCTGGGCCTGCTCGCCGCCATGGGACCGGGCTTTTGCTCTGAGCTTCTACTGCTCGAGTGGTGAGGTCAGGGGATTGATGGAAGAGAACGATCGGGCGGCGCAGCGTTGGCGTCGCGTCGGGACGCCATTGCTGGCTGCAGCTTTGTTTTTCACCACTGCCAGCATGGCCGCCGCGGCGCAGGAAATTGCCTTACAAATGGATCCTAAGCGCAGCACAATCAATTTCACGCTCGCTGACGTGCTCCATACAGTTCGCGGGACGTTTCAGCTCAAGCGGGGGGATCTGCACCTTGATCCGGTGTCGGGCAAGCTCAGGGGGGAAATCGTAGTGGATGCGAAAAGTGGCGTGAGCGGCAACGCAATGCGGGACCGGAAAATGCATCGTGAGGTGCTGGAGAGTGATCGTTACCCGGAAATTGTGTTCCGCCCGGATCGCGTCGAGGGCACTGTGTCGTTGTCGGGACAGTCCTCAATCTACATTGATGGAATTTTTTCGATCCACGGCAAGGAACATGAACGGAGGGTCCCGGCGGAGGTCAAGACCGGCCCCGGGGATTGGACCGCGACCCTACATTTCGCGGTGCCCTACGCCATGTGGGGGATGAAGAATCCGAGCACTTTGTTTCTGAAAGTCAGCGAGTCGGTGGACATAGACTTGACCACCTCGGGAAACCTCACTCGGCCGTGAAGGGATTGGCTGCGTTGCTCAAAATCCATCCAGCGGCGAAATTCCTCTCCCTTCGACGCATTCGTAGCATCGTCCGGCGGCCAGGTTCGTGAACTCTTCTGTCCTGCCGCTCGGCCAGGTGACCTCTGCGCGCTCGACCCGGTCGCGCTTTTCCAGGCCGAATGTGACCGGCAGTTCGGATTGCGACAGATAGCTGGAACCGCTCTTCACCATGCGCCACTGGCTTAAGCCGCCCGAGACGACGCGGACCCTAGCTCCGATTCCATCGCGATTTGATTTGGTTCCGACAAGCCGAAAACGAATGCTGCGATTACCGGATCGTTGGTCGTTCCGGTACAAGTGGGCAGCCCCGTTGTTCGTGGTAAGGAGGATGTCGAGATCGCCATCGCGATCGAAGTCTCCGTAGGCGAGGCCACGACCCACCTTGGGCTGCTCGAAGCCTCCGCCGAGTTCGTTGGCGACATCGTGAAACTGGTCTCGTCCATCGTTGAGAAACAGAAGCGGCGGCTGGGCGTAGCCCACGTTGCCGCGAATATTGCGTACGGTCTCATCGATGTGTCCGTTGGCCACCGCAAGATCGAGCCAACCGTCCAGATTCGCGTCGAGAAAAGCACATCCGAATCCCAGACTATTCTTGGAGGCAATGCCCACGCCTGATTGCGCGGCCACGTCTTCATAGGATTTTCCACTGAACTGATACAGGCCAGTCATCTCGTTGTCGAAGTTTGTAATGGCCACGCCCAATCTGCCGGAGTTTGTGAAATCCGCAACATCCACCCCCATACCCGCGCGGGCCTTACCTTCGCTGCTGAAGGCCAATCCATCCTCGACAGCCCTGTCTTTAAAAGTTCCGTTGCGCTGGTTCCGGTACAGCTTATTGGGCTGGGTGTCATTGGCTACCAGCAGGTCGAGCCAACCATCCTGATCGTCATCGAGCATGGCGACCCCAAGAGATTTTGAACTGCTGTCGAAAATGCCGCTGGAGGCGGTGACGTCCTCGAAGGTTCCATTCCCGCGATTATGAAACAACCAGCAAGTCTCACCGCGATACGCCTCGGGGGTGCAATAGGATTTGTGTTTGCCGTCAAGGCTGCAAAATACGTCGTGCTCCGGCGACCACTTCACATAGTTGCAAACAAAAAGATCGAGCAGGCCATCGCGGTCGTAATCGAACCAGAGAGCGGAGGTGCTGAAGGCTTGCCGCTTGCCGAAACCACTGGCCTCGGTTAGGTCAACGAAGGTTCCTTTGCCGGTATTGTGAAATAACCGGTTTTGTCCCACGCAGGTGATGAGAATGTCGGGGAAGCCGTCATTGTCATAGTCACCCACCGCCACCCCCATGCCGTACATCTCTATCTCTAATCCCGAGCGCGAAGTGACGTCAGTAAAGGTGCCGTTTCCATTGTTGTGATAGAGACGCAGCGTGGAGCGCTGCTTCTTGTGGCCGGGCCAATCCATTCCATTGACCAGAAGAATGTCTTGCCAGCCGTCGCGGTCGTAGTCGAGGAAAGCGCATCCGGAACCCATCGTTTCGGGTAGGAATTTTCCGCCAAAGGCGCCGCTATTGTGCTGGAAGGGAATGCCCGCACTGGAGGTTACGTCGGCCAATCGAAAACCGGGCGAAGGCGCGGCCCCGGTTCGAGCGCTCAGGGCGCGGAACAGCGGCAACTGGGCAACCGACGCCAGCCCCGCCAAGTTACGCAGAAAAGATCTGCGATTCACCGAACGTTCACCAACCCGGCGCGAATGGCATAAACCACAAGCTCTGCAGTCTTGTGAATATCGAGAGCATTCATGATATTGGCACGATGAACGGCAACCGTGTTTGCGCTGAGCTGAAGGGCCGATGCAATCTCTTTGTTCGATTTACCATCCACGATCATCTGGAGCACTTCGAGTTCGCGGGGGGTCAGTCCACCGCTGCGTTCGCCTTTGAGCATGGAGTGCTGCTCGATCTGGGGATCGAATACTGTTTCTCCGCGGGCCACACACCTCACAGCCGGTCCTAGCTCCAGGCTCATCGCATTCTTCAGAATGTATCCCTTGGCGCCGGCTTCGATAGCCTGCCGTACCCAGGTACTCTCGGAATGCATGCTGAGCATGAGAACCGCCGTGTTCGGCAGCTCTTCAAGAATTCGACGCGTGGCATCAAGGCCGTTTGTCTTGGGCAAAGCGCAGTCCATGACCACGACCCGCGGCAGCAGAACGTGCGCCAGGCGGATTGCCTCATCTCCGTCACCGGCTTCGCCGACTACTTTGATGTCGGGCTCGTCTTCCAACATGCGCCGAAAACCACGCCGTACTAATCCGTGGTCATCAACCAGCAATACCGTGATCTTTTCTGTCATGAGGATTGGTCTCACCGTCAAAGACTTGTATCTTGTCGCGTGGAGCGGTCAGGCGCAACTTTGTCCCACCTGCGGAGGGTATCGAAAATACGATTCGTCCGCCCATCAGCTCCGCGCGTTCGCGCATCGCGACGAGGCCGATTCCCTGCCTGGCGGGCTGCCCGTTAAAGCCGGCACCGTGATCTTCTACCTCCAATTCCAGCTGCGAAGGCAGGAAGCGTAACCGCACCCAAGCCTGCTTCGCTCCGGAGTGCCGCGCCACATTGTTCA
>Ga0187871_10003816_pt1 | contig 11540 bp, 12 predicted proteins | sample June2016WEW_16_1_FD_132988 | JGI IMG/M metagenome (GOLD analysis project Ga0187871, IMG submission 132988) | Peatland microbial communities from SPRUCE experiment site at the Marcell Experimental Forest, Minnesota, USA - June2016WEW_16_10 | ecosystem: Environmental > Terrestrial > Soil >...
CGTTGAGTAGTTCAAGACGGAACGGGTGTGGTCGATGAATGTGCAGCGCGCGAGTCCCACGTCAAAAGGAGGAGTGGTCGTCGAGGCATGGCTCGAATCCGCGCCGAGAGGAGTGGCTGTCACAGCCGCGAGGAGAACGGCCGACGCGATGACCAGCGCGATGCGAAGGCCGGAAAAGGAGCCACGGTGCCAAATCACTGTTTCATCGAATCGTCGAATGGATATTCGGTTTCTCCATTAACCCTAGGACCGCAAGGGTTTTCACCTATGGTGCCCTGCGGCGGTCTCACTTAGCCTGAGAGCAATGACCGGATACCCGTACAAGGAGTTCACGAGATGAGTGTGTCGAGCGTCGACGAAACGACAACAACGAACTCCGAGGACAGCCGCTGGGCCGTGGAGACCCACGGTCTGACCAAGAGGTTCGGCGACAATGTGGCGGTCAACGACGTGGAGTTACTCGTCCCTCGGGGCTGTGCGTTCGGGTACCTCGGTCCCAACGGGGCCGGCAAGACCACGCTGATTCGTGTCTTGCTCGGTCTGACCCACGCCGACAAGGGCACGATGGCGCTGCTCGGTGTCCCGGTACCGCGCCATCGTGACCGCGCCCTCGCGCGCGTGGGCGCCATCGTGGACGAACCGCGATTTCACGGTCACCTGTCCGGCCGACAGAACCTTGAGATACTGGCTGCCTCGCGCGAGCGCGCGGCGCGAGGACGCATCGACTCGTCGTTGGAGCGCGTGGGAATGACGCACCGCGCCGACGATCGCGTGTCGAAGTACTCCATGGGGATGCGTCAACGTCTCGGCGTCGCCGCCTGCTTGCTCGGCGACCCGCAACTCTTGATCCTGGACGAACCGATGAACGGGTTGGATCCCGCGGGCATGCACGAGATGCGCGACATGATCCTCTCGCTGGTCGCCGAAGGTCGCACGGTCATGCTCTCCTCGCACCTCTTGGACGAAGTTGAACGAACCTGCGACGCCGTGGCCATCGTGGACCACGGAAAGGTGATCCGCCAAGGTTCCATCACCGAGCTGCTGGCGGGGTCGGCGATGGAGCTCGAAGTGGGCTGTTCGTCGCCCGAACGAGCTCGGACGGTCCTGGCCGCATCTCCACTGGGAGAGAGGGTCGATGTCGAGACCTCGGGTCTCTCGATCCACCTTCCCGTCGGAACCGGACGCGATGCGATCGCGGAGATCAACCGGCTTCTCGTGGAAGACGGGATCGCGGTGTATCACCTCGAACAGTTGCAGGTCTCCCTCGAATCGTGGTTCCTGCAGGTAACGAGTCGATTGGGGGAGCACGAATGACGTCGGTTGCCAATGAATCCACTTCTTCAGGGACGATTGCGGTATCGGCGATAGCGCCCTCGCACGACAACCGGGGGTCGTGGATACCTAACGGCGCCATGATCAAGACCAAGATCATGGAGTTGCGAAAGCGACGCGGTCTCATGGCCGCGTTGATCGTCGTCAACATCGGAGTGCCGACGATCTTCCTCCTCGTCCGGCTGATCGCCCACGCCGTGGCGCCCAAGTCCTACGGACCGGCCGGCGGTTACGCCATCTATACGGACCTGGTGGCCGGGGTCATGTACGTGTTCGGCTTCATCGTCGCGGCGACGCTCGGCTGCACCGCGGGTTCGTCGGACCTCACCGACGGGATGTTCCGACACTCCGTCATCACCGGGCGATCGCGCCTCGCGCTCTACTTCGCCCGCATCCCCGCGGGACTGGCCATCGTCGTGCCGCTGGTCGCGGTCGGATTCACGATCGTCTGCGCGGTCTGCGTCTTCGCCGCGCCAACGCAATTGAACTACCAGGGCGTGAACATCCCGCCGGGCCTCACCGCGACGGGCTTCAATCACTGGGCGGCCGATCACCCCAAGGAAGTGATCTGCGGACTGCCGTACAACGGTCCCGAAGGCGTCCCCTGCTTCATCAACGGTCACGGCAAGGTCGTCGTCGGCGGTAAGTCATTCCCACCCGGAGCCCCGACGTTCAAGACGATGTCGCACACCCAGATCGAGACTCTGGCGGTCAAGGTGGCCAAGCAGAACTACGCGGACTACGCGAGGACGTTCCTCTATCCCTCGAACGCCCTCATGATCAGAACCGGTCTGTGGATCGAACTCGAGGCGATCATCGGACTGATCGTCGGACTCGGACTGGCGTCGTTGATGGGCCAACGAACCGTCCCGGTGGTCCTCATGATCGTGCTCGAAGTCATACTGACGCCGATTTTCTCGCGCACGCCGATAGCGCACCTCATCAACGTGCAGCGGGGTCTCGTCGGCCTGGCGACCGATCATTTGGAACCCGGGGGACTGCCTCACGCCTTCGGTGGCGGCAACGGTCCCGGACAGGTGGCCCAGCTCGTGCCGGAGAGTCGGACCGTAGCGGTGTTGGTCATCGTCGCCTGGCTCGTCGGGTGGACGGCGCTCGGAGCGTGGCGAATGGTGAAGCGCGACGCCTAAGCGGACGTACGACCTGGAACTGTTCGATGTGACGGGAACCGCGCGGGACCCTCGCCAAAACAAGCGAAAAGTGACTGCAACGCCGATCAGTTGACCATTCAATTGATCCGATTCGGCGACCCGTACGTACTATCTGGTGATGAGGGTGCGGGTTAGTTACGACGACGAGGCGTCCGATGAGGCGCTCCTGGCGGGCGTCGCGGTCGGTGATGAGCGGGCCGTGCTCGCCTTCGTGCGACGCTACCAACGACGGCTCTTCGGGTTGGCACTGGGGATCGTCGGCGACCCGGGAATGGCCGAAGACGTCGCCCAGGAGGCGTTCATCAGAATCCTTCGTCACGCGGCCGTCTATGACGTGCGACGCGGATCGGTGGCCACGTGGACGCTCACGATCACCCGTAATCTGGCCATCGACGCCGTGCGGGTTCGACGGCCGCTTCCCACGGCACCGGAAGACCACGCGTTCCTCGCCCTGGTTAGCGACGAACGTTCACCCGACGACGCCGCGATACTTTCGGACGCCGTCACCCAGGCGCGCGTCGCCCTCGACTCCCTCCCCATGGACCAGCGCCGAGCGATCGTGCTCGCCGTGATGTATGGCCGCACCGTCGCCGAGGTCGCGTCACTCGAGGCGATCCCCCTCGGCACGGCGAAGAGTCGAATTCGATTGGGACTGGCGAAGCTGCGCGACGCGGCCGCCGCGGAGGCGTCATGAGCAACACGCCGGAGGAATCAGTGAAGTGCGACGCCATCGGCGATGACCTGATCGAGTTCGCCCTCGGCACGTTGTCCGGCCGCCGCCGATCAGTGGTCTTGGACCACTTGGAGACCTGTGCGCACTGCGACGCGGAGTCAGAAGCCCTGGCCAGCGTCGCTGATTCGATGTTGTGGCTCGCCCCCGAAGCCGAACCTCCGTTGGGCTTCGAGTCTCGCCTCATCGAGAGGTACCGCAGCACCGAGGTGAGGCACGCGTCATCGTCATCGAGACGCCGTCGAGTGGCGGTATTCGCCCTGGCGGCAGTCCTAGTCGCGGTCCTGGGCATAGGGATCGACGCCATCGTGATGAGCAACGAGCGCACGAACAACAATCTGGCGACGTCACGACCCCTGACGGGTCATCTGATGGCGGACGGGAGTGTGGTCGGGCAGGTCTCGATCTCCTCCGGACATCCTTCGTGGATGATCATGGACGTCGACGCCGGCTATCTGTCGGGTGCTGTGTGGTGTGAGGTCACCTTCGCCAATGGTCGGGTCGAGACCGTCGGGAGTTTCACGCTCGCCAACGGCTACGGCTCCTGGATCGCTGCCATCAAGGACTCGGGAAGTCGTGTTCGCTCGGCGCGCCTTGTCAACTCGAACGGCAAGGTGCTCGCGATGGCGACCTTCGCGGTGTAGCCGCGTAAGGCGAAGTATGTACAAGGGATTGATCCGTTCGAACACCGTGGCCGTACTACAGGACAACAGTTTGATCGCCAATGGCTTTGACAAGGAGACACCGGACATGAAGAATCCAACGCACAGGTTCGCAACACTTTGGAACGTGAAGGGACGAGTTGCGGCGTCACTGCTCGTCGCGGGGGGACTGGCCGCGACGGCTGGCGTCTCGGGCGCGTCGGGTGCGGTGCACTCGCACGCGAAGAACATCGTTGTCTCAACCGCAAAGTCAGCCAGATACGGGACCATCCTGGTGAGTACCGATACGGTGTACACCTTCGTACCGAACGCCACGGCGTGCGCGAGTGCCTGTCACAAGATATGGATCCCAGTCCTCTTGCCGAAGGGTGTCAAGAAGGCGACCGCGGGCTCCGGCGTGAGCGCCGCCAAGCTCGGCACCGTCAAGGTCTACGGCGGCGCACTTCAGGTCACGTACGGTGGCAAGGCTCTGTACTGGTTCTTTCAGGACAAGTTCGGAACGGTGAAGGGCAACGTCACCGACACCTGGGGCAAGTGGTCCGACGTGGTGCTGGCCAAGCCCACGGGCAAGCCGGTCCCCACGACGACGGTCCCCGGTGGTGGCGGCGGAGTCGGTTTCTAATCCGTAGTTTGTGAGAGAGGGGGCCACCATGTCATCCGTCATCATCTCGCCGAACAGTCCTCCCGCTACGGCGACGACACCCGAGGTCCGCGCTCCGGCGACTCGTCGTCGAACGGTCGCGTCGCGTATCTACCTACCGGCGCTGTCCATCGTGGCGATCGCGATCGTGCTCGTCGCCATCGGCGTGGCGAGTCGCTGGGGCGGCACCAGTTTCGTCGCGGCGATGACCGATCAACGCGTGGTAGTGGTCGGACCGGTCACGATAGGTATCCTCCTCTTGTTCCTCGTGGTGGAGCGACTGCGGCCGGCGCAGCGCCGAACGTTCTTCGCTCGCGGCTATCGACAGGACGTCCTGTACACGGTGCTCAACGCAACCCTCGTCGTCCCCCTCGTCGTGGCGCTCTCGCTGTCGTTCTCTGAAGTGGCGAGGAAGTCACTGCCGTGGATCGTCGTGCCGCATTCGGCGTTCTTGCCGCGGTGGTTCGTGATCGCGCTCATCTTCGTGGCCATGGACGCGTGCAACTGGACCGCGCACTTGGCGAACCATAAGGTCCGGGTCCTGTGGCGCTTCCACGAACTGCACCACTCGCAAGAGGACATGAGCGTGCTCACGGTCTTTCGGACCCATCCCTTGATCCACGTGTCCTATCTCATCGCGTTGATACCCGGCATCGTCCTCGTCGCCAACGGCGCCGTGACGACGACGCTGCTCGTCGGCTACGCCGCGGTCGTCGCGTTCGAACACTCGAACACGAACCTGAGCTTCGGTCCGTTGAACCGGATCTTCTGCAGTCCGAACTACCACCGGATCCACCACCGCGTCGAGGGACGCCAGGACGTGAACCTCGGCTTCGCCCTCACCATCTGGGACCAGCTCTCCGGTCGTGCGGTGTTCCCGACGAAAGAGACGATCCGGATCGACACCGGGCTGCCGGGCCGTCCGCTCGCCGTCGAACAGAGCGCTGCGCGCGCGCGCCACCTGTCGGTCCTGGTCGCCCAGCTGCTCGGACCCTTCCGTCCGCTCGACGCGGGCGCGACTCGGAGTGAGAGTCGCGACGTCCCGGTCACCGACGATGCAGGGATTCGGTGACCAGCGGGGCGACTCGACGCGGCCGCGCGCTGATCTCGTGGATCTTCTCGACGCGGCCGCACTCCCACGCCAATGACCTGGCTCTCATCGCCGTGCGCGTCGCACTCGCGTGGATCTTCATCTACTACGGCGCGGGCAAGCTCTTCGGGGCGTTCAACGGACCGGGCATCCATCAAACGGCCATCTTCATGGCGAACACGGCGCACCTGCACCCGGGCGGCCTCTTCGCCGTGTTGGGCGGCGTCATCGAGTTCGGCGGCGCCGTCGCGGTCGCCCTCGGTGTGGGTTCTCGTTTGGCCGGTCTGGCCCTCTTTGGGGACCAGGTGATGGCGATGATCACGGTCACTTGGGTGAACGGCATCAACTCGGAGTCGGTGACGCCCGGGTACGAGTTCAACATGGCGCTCGCCGTCCTGGCGCTGGTGATCGTATTCCTCGGTCCGGGCCGAGTCAGCCTCGACGCGCTCATCGAGCGTCGACTCAGTCCGTCGACACCGTGATCGTGTCTGCACTCAAGAGCCCGGAGGTCGAACGCTCGCGGTCCGGCCACCCGCGCACGACACGCGGGCGTTCCCCCCGAGTCCTTCGGGCCGTACGGATCACGGCGAACATCATCGGCGCCTTCGGCGCCGCGCTCTTCGCCCGCGCCGGACTCGAGTTCTACCTGCGCACGCACTCGCTGATCGGCGGCGTCTTCCTCGCCGAGGAGACGTGGGTCGTGGTCGCGTATCTGGTGAGGCGCCCGGCCCGTCTCGTGAGTCAACGGCCCCTCGACTGGTGCCTCGCCTTCGGCGGTACGTTCGGCGGCGTGCTGCTGCGCCCGACCGGTGCTCATCCGCACTGGGGGGTCATCGCCGGTTTCGACGTCCAGATGATCGGTCTGGTCATCGCTGCCGGGTCCTTCATGGCCCTCGGACGTTCCTTCGGTTTTGCCGCGGCCGATCGAGGCTTGGTGCGGCGCGGACCGTACTCGGTGATTCGTCATCCGATCTACGCCTCGTACTTCTTTCTCCAAGTCGGCTATCTCCTACAGAGCCTCTCGGTGCGCAACGCGCTCATCGTCACCTTCGTCTGCGGTTGCAACGTCGGTCGAGCCATGGTGGAGGAGCGACTGCTCGTCTCCACGGGTCACTACGACGAGTACCGTGCCGTCGTGCGCTGGAGGTTGCTGCCGGGCGTGTGGTGAACGCGAAGCGCAGTTTCGCGCCGTGTTGCGACCGTTCGCACGAGCCAACTACTTCGACTCTTTCATCTCGTACCACTCGCCACCGTTCAGGTGTATGCGGTTTCCACTGGCCTGTCCCGGAGCGGCGTCACCGACGTAGGTGTAGAGCGGATGACCGTCGTACGTGACCTGCAGGGCGCCGTCCGATCTCTTCAGGGTCGAGAGTGAACCGGTGATGATGACGCCCGGTCCCGCGACGGGATCGCCCGTCAAAGGGGGCCAGTACGCCGCACAGGTCCCGTAGCAGTGCGACGCGGTCGAGGTGTCCGGCGCGAACCAGTAGAGCGTGTCGCCGTGCGCGTTGGTCAGTACCGAGACGCCGTGGATGGTGGTGACCTTCACGACGGCCGAACCGGCGGTGTTGGTCGGCGCCGCGCCAGTGTCGGACAGCGACAGCGCGAACGTGGTCGCGGCGAGCAACGCCAGTACCCCGCTCACCCAACGCCCGGCGAGCAGCGCGCTTTGATCGATCGGATGACGTGTCGCTGTCGGTGAGGCACTGGTTTGTGCTCGGTCGGGACGTGTCGCGAAAACGGCGAGCGTGGTGAATCCAAGGATCTCGACGAGACCAGCTGCGATGCCCGCGGTGGTACGAACCTCGCGAAAGCCGAAGAGTCCGATTCGCAACGACCAGAGATAGCCCGTGAGTGTGGAGGCGAAAAAGCCCGCACCGGCCCCGCACAGTATTCGGCTCGTGAAGCCGATCGTTGCCGCGGCAAGGGTGAAGGCGCTGACTATCTGCAGGAGAAACAGCCAACCAATCGTGGGGATCGAGTCGTAGCCAGTGAGATAGAGGTCGAGATGTACCGCACCGGTCGCAACCAAGAGTGCGCCTCCGCCCAAGCGCAGGAGTTGCCAGGGGTTCAAGTACCGCTCGTGAACACGCGATGACTTCGTTACCGACATGCGCTACGACCCTCCATCACGTCAGTTATACGACGAAGTCGTCGTTTCGGATCTCTCGAGAGTGCTCTCTTCGGCTCGAAGAACCAGGGCGGTCGACGTCCGCGCCGCGCGTGCGAACGAGGATCAAGATTCCTCGATCACACATCGCTGGACCCGCACCTACGTGGGGGCGATCGCCTGAATGCCCCGGACGTCGCCGTCACTGTCGGAGAAGACGTCAACGTCTGAGAAGCCGTGTCCGGTCAAGTCGGCTTTGAGAATGTCACCCTGGGGGCCGCCTACTTCAAGGAGAAGGGTTCCGCCCGGTCGAAGGTAGCGGGGGCTCTCCCGAATGACGCGACGAAGGATGTTGACGCCATCGTCACCGCCGTCGTAGGGCAATGCTGATTCGAAGACCAACGTGTCGCGCGGCAGCAGTGACATGCTCTGAGAGGGCACGTACGGAACGACGCCTACGATGACGTCCACCTCGCCGGCGAGTTCCATCGGAATCGGTTCGAAGAGGTCGCCACGATAGACCTCCACACCGTTCGCCGTCGCGCAGGAGATGGCTCGATCGTCGAGTTCCGACGCGACCACACGTGCGTCAGGTCGTACGAAGTGAAGGTAGGTCGCGATAGCTCCTGAGCCGGTGCAGAGATCGATGGCCGTGCCGGTTGCCGGTAGTCGCAACGCCGCTCTCCGGGCCAGCGGTTCGCTTTGCCAACGCGGGACGTACACGCCGTGATCGACGCGAATCCGAAGACCGCAGAACAGTGTGTATCCGGTGATCCACGCCAGTGGTTCGCCACGCAGTCGCCGTTCGAGCAGCGATTCGAGGACAGCCGTGTCGCCGTTCGAACTGTGCAGCAGCTCCTCGGCCTCTTCGTCGGCCGCGACGAAGCCGGCGTCGCTCAGGCGAGCCACGAGGTCTATGACGTCGATCGGCGATCCCTCACGTGATTTACCCGTACCCAACGTTACGACTCGATGGTGAGTGAGCGCGGATCGACGCCGACACCACCGAGGGCGCTGCTCTCATAGGCCGCGAGTGCGAAGCGCAGGACGTCGAGCGCTTCGTTGGCGCTCCACAGGAGGGGACCCTGTCCGCTGCGCAACGCGCGGAGCCAATGGCGTCCCGAATCCCGAAAGCTGCTCGCCCAATCGTCGTCCAGCGCGTGGAACGATCGCATCTCGCCGTCGAGGTAGATCTCGAAGCTCGGTTCCTGGATCCCTCGACCGGTGCAACGGTTCACGCGCGCGAACCCTCTTCGACCAGTGACCTCCCAGCGCTCGTCGTTGGTGTAGTAGTCCGATCGCAGATACATGTCGACCGCGAGCGTGACGTCCCACACGCCGCGGATGCCGTTGTGGTGTTCCCAGGTAAGCGTCGTCGGCGCGTCGATCTCGATCCCGGGGACTATCTCGGTCGACCCGATCCAGGCGCGCACTTCGATGATCGGCCCGAAAAGCCAGAGCGCCGTCGAGAGTTTGTGCCAGCCGTCATCGAAGATCAACGGTCCGCGTCCGGCGCGAGCCTGTTCGAAGCGCCACTCGTACGAATCGCCCGGGACGTCCCAGCCTCCTCGTCCGCTGGCCACCATCTTCAGGTGATAGCCGCTGATCGATCCGAGTTCGCCCGAGTCGATCGTGGCCTTCAGTTTGATCAGCGGCTCGTAGAAGAGGTAGTTCTCCATCACCCGGATCTGACGTCCGCTCTCGTTCGCGGCCCGCATCATTCGCGTCGCGCTCCCGAGGTCATTGGCGAAGGGCTTTTGCAGGTTGACGTGCCACCCGCGCGCAAGACAGGCGGTCGCGACGCTCTCGTTGTGCGTCGTCGGCAGGAGCAGCTCGACGGCGTCCAGCTCGAGACCGCTCGACGTCAGTTCCTCCAGAGACGCGAAGGTCCGAGCGTCGGGCCAGTCGCCCCGGCGTTGCGCTCGTCGGGCATCACTGGGATCGACGAGCGCGACGACGTCGGCGTCGGGGTTGTCGACGTAGGCGCGTACGTTGAGCTCGTAGACGCGCCCGAGGCCGACGATCGCCGTTCGCACCGGATGCCCGACCGGCGTGAAGGAATCGACGTGTTCGCTCTGGGCCATGGCAAATCGTACTGGTCGATCGACGGGTCCTCGTGGGCGCGGCGATCAACGCGCGGACGATCACACCGTATCGACGTCGGTAGTCTGAATCGGTGACCGACGATCCAACACCGTCACGGCACCGTCGAACGTGGTGGTTGATCGTCCGCTACACGCTCGGCCTCGGCGTGGGCGTCTTGATCTTGACCCTGCTCGTCGGAAAGCGCGGCGAACTCACCGCCGCCCTGCGTCACTTGGACCATCTGAACTCGGCGTGGGCGCTGGGTGCGCTCGCCGCCGAAGCGCTGTCGATCGTGGGATACGGATTCCTTCAACAGCGTGTACTGCACTGGAGCGGCGCCGAACTCTCCCTCGCCTCGCTGACACTCGTCTCGATGGCCAACAACGCGATCGCCTACACCGTTCCCGGCGAGCCCGCCGTCTCGAGCGCCTACCGGTATCGGTTCTTTCGACGGCACGGCGCCAGCGGCGCCAGTTCCGGCTGGACGATCTTGACGATACTGATCGCGCAAGCGATCGGCATGTCGCTCTTGCTCCTCGTGGGGGTGCTCATCGCGCTCACGGGCACTAGCGGTGTCCAGGCACGTGGGACCGTTATCGTCGGGCTCGTCGTGGTCGTGCTCGCCGGAGCGTTGCTGGTGCGCCGAGACGTGCTGCTGCGATTCTTGGGTATCGCGGTGCGAGTGTGCCGGCGAGTCACGGGTCACCCGCGAGGTGACGTTCAGGCTCGGATCGAGTCCACGTTAGAACGGATGCACGAGATACCGCTCTCCACGGGCGCGGCGCTGCGGCTCGTCGCCATGGCGACGGCCCTCTGGTTCACGGACTTTGTGATCCTCATCTGCTGCTTCGGTGCGGTGCACGCACCTATTCCCTGGAGCGGCGTGTTGCTCGCCTTCGGGGTCGCCCAGATCGTGGCGTCGCTGCCACTCATCCCGGGCGGCATCGGCATCGTCGAGGGGAGTCTGGCCGTCATCCTCGTCGCCTACGGCGCCAAGAAGGTGCCTGCACTGGCCGTCGTCCTCGTCTACCGGCTGTTGACCTTCTGGGTGGTCATCATCGTCGGCGGGATCAGCGTCGCCGTCATCGAGTGGCGCGCTCGCCGAACCGGCGCCCCAGTTCTCGAAGCGAACGTCGCCGGCGTCACCGATATCTGAGCGTTCTTTCGACGCAACCCCAGACCGCGCGCTGGCCCAAATAGGGTGGAGTCATGCGCGTCGCGAACTCTCTGTTGGACCTCATCGGTGAAACGCCGCTCGTGCGATTCAACCGTCTCGTCACCCCCGAGGGCGTGGAGGTCCTGGTCAAGTTGGAGTCGATGAACCCCGGTGGGAGTTCCAAGGACCGACCGGCCCTCACCATGATCGACGCCGCCGAGCGAGACGGACTGCTGAAGCCCGGTGGCGTCATCGTCGAGCCCACCAGTGGCAACACCGGTGTCGGGCTGGCCATCGTCGCCGCCCAGCGCGGCTACAAGTGCATCTTCGTGATGAGCGACAAGATGGCCGCCGAGAAGGTGCGACTCCTCGAGGCCTACGGCGCCGAGGTGATCGTCTGTCCGACCGCCGTGGCTCCGGAGGACCCCGACTCGTACTACTCGACCGCCGAACGACTGACCAAGGAGACGCCCGGCGCCTTTCGACCTGATCAGTACTCGAACCCCGCCAATCCCTACGCGCACTACACGACGACCGGTCCGGAGATCTGGCGCGACACCGACGGC
>Ga0187871_10003818_pt1 | contig 11534 bp, 9 predicted proteins | sample June2016WEW_16_1_FD_132988 | JGI IMG/M metagenome (GOLD analysis project Ga0187871, IMG submission 132988) | Peatland microbial communities from SPRUCE experiment site at the Marcell Experimental Forest, Minnesota, USA - June2016WEW_16_10 | ecosystem: Environmental > Terrestrial > Soil >...
ACGTTCTTCTCCAGCGAAACCGAGTGTCCCAAACTCAATTCTTCCAAATGCGAATCTGCCGAGTTCTCGTTGGCGACGATGTCGCTTACCAGGTTGTTCGCGCTTTCGTCGTACTCGCGCATGGCGTCCAGCATCAAGTCGGTAGCGGAACGCAGCACGGTGTGCTGCGCGGAGGTGGCACCGTAGACAAATTTATACACGCCGGCGCCGCCGTGGATGCAGCTCTTGACGATGTAAATGACGGCTTCGTCGCCGAAGAGGCTGCCGCATTCCGCGTGCGTGATGGTGCCGGCGTCGAAAAAGAGAACGGCGTCGGTAGCCGCGGCATTGATGTGCAGCGCGCCCGTTTGTCGCGCCTGGCCGAGCATTTGCAATACTCCGGGAAGATCGTGGTGCGAGAGGCTGCCGCTTAGGCTGGTATCGGCCTGCGCGAGCATCTGCGTGGGCTGGAAGCCTTCGGCTTTGCTGATGATGATGTTGCGAATATGTGTAGCGATTACCGCAGGTTGGCGCTGGCGGTCGATGTAGTCGTCGCAGCCGGCCTGGAAAGCTTCCATGAGAGCGCGCTGGCTGCCGTCCCCGAGGGCGATGATGGGGAGCGAGGCGTTCTTGGGATCCGCGTGAATGATCTTGGCGATTTGGAGAGCGCCCATTTCGCGCATGTTGGTGGAGCAGACGACGGCGGTGGGCGTGTCGTATTCGAGTGTGGTCAGCGCGAATGCCGGTTGCGTGCTTGCGAGCACTTCGAAACCTTCGCGTTTCAGAGCGTCGCCGAGTCGCTTTGAGAAATAAACGTTGCTGTCGATCAGCAGAATCTTGGGGATGCGGCCGGGCTCGGTCATGAGAGGGCCTCTTGCTGGACGGCTTCGGCGGGTGCAAGGAGAGCCGCCGTGGTGGGGCCAGGAGTCAGCGCAGTGAGATTCAGAACCTCGATGACGTCACCGTCGTGGGAAAGCCAGCCGGAAACGTGTGGGAGGTCAGCTTCGCTGGCGGGAATCATTTCGGCAAAGATGAGTTCACAATCGCCGGTGACCGGGAGCGCGATCCACTCGGTGCCGGTGGCGTAGCGACGCTGTGCGATCAGGTAAAAGCGGCGCGAAAGAAGATTCTTGCCGATGAGCCTCGCGGCGACGTCACAGACGGGAACGATGCGGCCGCGGCGCAGGATTACGCCTTCGATTTCTTTGGTGTGGTGAGGAAAACGGAAGACGCGGCTAGGCGCAACAAGTTCAGCAATGTCGCCCGCAGCGACGGCGAAGCGGCGCTCGGCAAGGCGGAGCAGAACGAAGGACTCGGAATCGGTTTGGGGGCTCATTGCTGGAAGCTCGTAGCTTCTCCGTCAGTGTCAATAATGTCAGGTTGCGGGAGCAGGCCGCCGGACGCGGTTTCCTGGGCTGCAGTTTCTGTTGGCGATTCCTTAGGCTGCAGGGACGAATCCAGCAAGAAGAGCTCATCGGGCGTGAGAAAGCCTTCGGGTTTGACGACCGGGACCACGGTTTGGTCGATGGCGGTAACGCCGCGATACCAGTCACGCTCGTCATTGCAGAAGGCCTGCGGCAGCGCTTGCAGCCGGGTCATGGTGGTCATTTTCTCAATGCCATCCACGAGAAGAGCGGTGCGCGTGCGCCGCAGGACAAAAACCAGCGCGGGCGCGAACGGCGGCAGGCCGAAATGCATGGCGCCATTCACGACGTAGAGAGCATGTTCGCCACGCTGCACGATGTGCCGCACCTTGCGGAGCCCAGCCTGGGCGATTTCTTTTGCGGCGCCGGCGAGTGTGTCCACGCTGCGGACTTCCTGCACGGATGCGGAAGAGACGGCGAAGAGCTGGCCGCTGACGCGAAACAGAATGATCTGCTCGGTGCGAACCGGGTGCGCTTTTGCTGGGATGGGGAGACGCACTAGCGCACTCCCACGGGCGAAGTCTTGCAGATGCCGATGACGCGTTTTTCGATCGCCGGGTAGATGTCGTCGAGCGGGAGAACGTGCTCGACGTTGGCGGCTTTGATGGCTTCCGCGGGCATGCCGAAAATTACCGAAGTGGCTTCGTCCTGGGCGATCACCAGGCCACCAGCGGACTGGATCGCCTTCGCGCCTGCGGCGCCGTCGTTGCCCATTCCAGTGAGGACAACACCGATGGTCATGGCGCCTGCGTAAGATGCGGCGGTTTCCATCGTGACGTCGATATTCGGGAGATAGCCGTTAATGCGGCCGGAAGTGCCGTCGAGCTGGATGCGGCCCGTTGGGGTTATGCGCAGGTGCTGCGCGCCGGGGCAAATGTACAGCGTGCCAGGCTGAATGGGCTCGTTGGGTTCGGCTTCCTTGACGCGGATGCTGGTGAACTCCGCGAGCTGAGCTGCGTACTGGGTCGTAAAGGTCGCGGGCATGTGCTGCACGAGGAACACGGCAGCTGGAAAGTCGCGTGTAAAGCCGGGGGCGAGGCGCATGACCGTTGCGGGTCCACCCGTGGAAGCGCCAAGAACGACGATGGGAAAGCGCTGGTCGAGCGGCGCGCTCGGCTGTGGGCGCGACGCAACGCGGGCTGCCGCGGCAGCCGGGTTGGTGTTGACCGCCTGGACCGTGGACGCCAAGCGAGATGCGGTCCGAACGACGCGCACTTTGGCGGACATGCGAACTTTGCGGAGAAGGTCTTCCTTCACGCTTTGCATGTCGAGATCGATGCCGCTGGACGGCTTGGCGACGAATTCGATGGCGCCGAGCTCGAGGGCTTTGAGGGTACTGGAGGCTCCCTCCCGCGATTCCGAGCTGACGATGACGATAGGGCGCGGGTTGGTGGTCATGATTTGTGCGGTAGCTTGCAAGCCATCGACGTGGGGCATGTTGATGTCCATTGTGATGACATCGGGTTTTAACGATTCAGCGAGAGTGATGGCTTCGCGACCGTCTTTGGCCTGGCCGACGACTTGCAATTGATCGTCGGAATTCAAAATGGTTTCGAGGACCTTGCGCATGAAGGCCGAATCGTCAACGATGAGGACGCGAAACTTTTTATTGGGAGTAGTCGCCATCGTTGGTGTCTACGCGACCGGCACGGCCGGGCGCGTCGCCTCCATTCCCATGAGTTGTTCGACCGCGGCGATCAGTTGATCTTCCTGCACAGGTTTGGTGAGGAATGCTGCGGCGCCTTCTTTTATGGCGCGATCGCGATGTTTTGCGCCGGCGCGTGAAGTTACGACCATCACAGGGATGCGGCGTGTCGTGGGGCTCTGACGGAGCTGAACCATGAGCTCGTAACCAGTCATGCGCGGCATTTCGAGGTCGGTTATGACCAGATGGCAGCCGTGCTGGGCGACAAGCTCGGCGGCTTCCAGGCCGTCAGCGGCGAGCTTCACGCGGTAGCCATTCTTTTCGAGCATGCGGCCTACAAATTTGCGGACGCTGATGGAATCGTCGGCAACCACGATGACGCGTTCATGCTCGACACGATCGATGGCGTCGGTCGGAATCGTGCCGCGGGCGACTGCCTCGGATCCCGGCGCAAAGACGCGTGCGGCGCTGGCGCTGGCTTGCAGCGTGCGGCGCTCGTTGGGCTCGGCGGCGACCATGCGATTCAGATCGATCAGCAGTATCAGGCTGCCGTCTGGGGCGATCGTGGTACCTGGGAAAAGCTTTACGCGACGAAGGTATTCGCCGAGATTCTTGATGACGATTTCGTCCTTGCCGAGGACCTCTTCGACGACGAGGCCGATCTGGCGATTACCGGTGTTAGCTACAACCATGCGGAAATAGCCGTTGATGGGTTCCAACGGCGGCAGGCCGAGATAGCTGTCGAGACGAATGACTTCGGTGACGACGTCGCGAACTTTCGTAAGGAGTTTGCCGCCGACGTCTTCGATTTCGTCGGCGCGAATGCGGCGGATTTCTTCGACCACCGCGAGAGGCAGGGCGAAGCTGACGCCGCCGCAGCGAACGAAGAGCGCCGGCGAAATGATCAGAGTGAGGGGCACCTTGAGAGTGAACTTTGTGCCTTGGCCGCGCGTACTTTCGATTTCGACATCGCCGTTGAGCGCGTTGAGGTTCGCGCGCACAACGTCGAGGCCAACGCCGCGGCCTGCAAGTTCGGTCTTGGCCGGGGCGGTGGAAAAGCCGGGGTGGAACAGCATCTCGCGGAGGTCCCGCTCGGTGAGACGCTCGGCGGTTTCGGTGGAGACCAAGCCGCGTTCGGCGGCACTCTGCTTCACACGCTCGTAATCAATGCCGCCACCATCGTCTTCGACTTCGATGTAGATGTGATTCCCTCGGTGATAGGCGCGCAGGGAGACTTTGCCTGCTTCGGGCTTGCCTGCCGAGAGTCGCGCGTCGGAACGCTCGATACCGTGTGCTACCGAGTTGCGGACGAGGTGCACGAGCGGGTCGGAAATCTGCTGAATAATATTGTTGTCGAGTTCGGTTTCGTTGCCGACGAAATCCAGCTCGACTTGTTTGCCGGCAGACTGTGCGGCGTCGCGAACGGCGCGAGACAAACGGGAATAGAGCGTGCCGATGGGGACCATGCGCGCGGCGGTGAATTCGTCTTGGAGATGGTGCGCGAGTTTCGTGAATTCGTCGATGTCTCCCTCGACGCGGCCGATGTAGCCTTCGAGTTGTGTGAGGACTTCGTTCACGTCGGCGGAAATTTCGGCCATGGAGCGCGAGAGGATGTTGAAGTCGTCGTAACGATCCATCTCCAGTTCGCTGAAATCGTCGAAGAAGGACGCTTCGCCCGCGGCGGCGCTCGCCAAGCGCTTCGGAGCCGTGGCGGCGTTCCAGGACGCGGTGGCACGGGACGAACTGATGCGGTTGAACTCGTACTTTTCCTGGAATTCGTTCACTTTGCCTTGCAGGCGTTCCTTGGAGAAGCTAAGTGTGTCCACGAGCTTTTCGAGTTCGGAGACGCGGCCAACCATGCGGGTGCGGTTGATGACCAACTCACCGACGGTGTTCATCATGCGGTCGAGGCGTTCGAGCGCGATGCGCACGGACTTAGTCGATGCCGCCGGGCTCGCGGGCTGCTTGATGACTTTGCGAGATTGCGTTGGCGCCGCAATTTCTGTGTGACCAGCGAATTCTGCTTCACCGGCGCTTTGTGCTTCCGCGAGTGCTTCTTCGGAATCGAGAGGAGCAAACTCCGCGATGCGATTGAGAAGCGAATCCACGCCTGCGCGCATCTCCGATTCGTCGGCCCACTGGCGATGCAGGGACTTCTTAAGAACGTCGACGGACTCGAGACAAAGATCGACGACCGCGGGCGAGGGATCAATCTCTCCATCGCGCAAACGGCCTATTAAGTCCTCGACCCGATGGGCGATCGCGCCCAGGCGCCGGAGACCGACCTGAGCGGCGGAGCCTTTTACCGTGTGAATGGCGCGGAAGAGGCGATTGATTTCCTCGGAATTGTTGTTACCTTCCAGCGAAATCAGGCAATCACTGACCACCTGCAGATGCTCTTCGGCTTCCGGCTGGAAGAATTCGAGAATTTCGGGACCGACTTCGTCGTCGGAAGGCAGGGCGTCAAAATAAGAGCCGGTGAGAGCGGACTGCGAAAGTTCGTCGGTGGACGAGGTGACAGCGGATGGCCGCTGGTCGAAATTTAGAGGAACGGGTTCAACGGGAAACGCGAAGCGGTACCGGTCTTTGAATGCAGAGATGTCTTCGACGTTTTCGTTTCCGGTGTCGCTGATTTCGAGGAGATCGGTTTCGAGCAACGAGATACCGTCCGAAAGGAATTCGGTCAGAGGGCCGTGGAGGTCGTCGCCGAGAGTGGCATTGAGCGAATACTGGAAAACGTGCGCGAGTTTTCCCGCGATTTCGGAGAAGCGCGGAAAGCCGTAGCTAGCCGATGTGCCGCTCAAGGTGTGAGCGGCGATATAGAGACGCTCGAGATCTTCCCGGCGGGGCTCGATTTCCTGGAGCACGCTGACATATTCCCGGAGGTATTGGAGATGCTCCGAGGCTTCCTGGAGGAAGAGTTCGACGGCTTCGCGATCCGGGACGCTCACGCGACTCCTCCTTCCATGACGAGTTCGCTCTTTTGGAGTTCCTCGGCCGTGGGTTTGCGGTAGAGGATGCAATCGTTGAGCACGATGGCCTGGAATTTCACCGGCATCTTCGAGATGGATTCGGAATGGCCGAGAAAAAGGTAGCCGCCGGGTTCGAGGCTGTCGTAGAAGCGCTGCACCAGCGTGCGGCGGCGCTCCTCGGTGAAATAGATCAGCACATTCATACAAAAAATCAGGTCCATGCGGCCCACGTATACGGCCGAGGCGAGATTCATCTGCGCGAAGGTGATCATTTTCTGTAGCCGAGGCTTGACCTGATAGCCTTCCTTAACCTTGTTGAAATGTGCGACAAGCTGCGTTTCGCTGACGCTACCGACGCTGCGGCCTTTGTAGATTCCGCGCTCCGCTTGCTTCAGGGCGTTCCTGCTCACGTCGGTGGCCAGGATTTCGAGCTTCCACGAGTCGGCGAAGGAAAGCGCGTCGGCGATGGTTATGGCGATCGAATAGGGCTCTTCTCCGGTGGAACAGCCCGCGCTCCAGACGCGCAGGGTCCGGGGATTCTTCCAGAATTTTTTAACGTGCAGCTCGGGCAGTAATCGCTTCTCGAATGCCTCATAGACGCCCGGATAACGGAAGAACGATGTCTCTTGCGTCAGCAAGGTTTCGAGCAGGGCTTCGTACTCGACGTTGGTTTTTCGAATCGCGCGCAAGAGCTCGGTCCCGCCCGCGAGTTTTTTGGCAATCAGGTGCTCGCGGACGCGCGTCGAGAAAAAGCGCTCGCGCGACTCGTCGAAGCAAATGCCTGTGCGCTCCTCGATCAACATGCGGATCTCGCTCAACTCGTGTTCGCTCAAACGGACCGCAGGTCCCTGGCGTTCGGTCATCGTGATCACGTTTCGGCTCCGGATCGTCTAGCTGTGGCGCCGCCGAGCGGCCGCCTTGCTGTGGGACCGCCGAGCGGTCCACGCCGGAGCAGGGAATCGTTTCCTATCGCGCCGCGCCGGCTGGAACGGGCCGCTCGGATTCTTCCGCAACGCCACCTTGTTTCGCCGCCCGGAACTGCGCCAACGCTTCGTTGAGCTGATCCGAGAGTTTGACAAGCTGGCTGACGGTTGCGACAGTGCCCCGCGTACCTTGCGACGTCTGGCGCGTGATGCTGGAAATAATTTGCATCGCGTGGGCGACGCCTTCGGTGCCGCGTACTTGCTGCTTCGAGGCCAGGGAGATTTCTTGGACGAGTTCCGCGGATTGGCGCACGACGCTGGAAATTGCGTCAAGAGCTCGGCCTGCTTGATCGGCCAGCGTTGCGCCGCCTTCGACTTCCTTGGTGCCTTCTTCCATAACCACGACCGCTTCGTTCGTCTCGGCTTGAATGGCTTTGATCAGCGCAGCGATGTCTTTCGTCGCGCTACGGGAGTGTTCCGCGAGCTTACGAACTTCGTCGGCAACGACGGCGAATCCACGGCCTGCTTCGCCTGCACGCGCGGCTTCGATGGCGGCGTTCAATGCGAGGAGGTTGGTCTGCTCGGTGATGTCGTTGATGACGTTGATGATTTCGGAGATTTCGAGAGAACGATCGCCGAGCGACTTGATCTTTTTGGCTGTCGCTTGCACGGATGCGCGGATGCGCTGCATGCCTTCGAGTGTGTCGCGAACAGCGCGGTTGCCTTGTTCGGCGGCATCGAGAGCGCGGCGTGCGGCTTCGGCGCTGGCTTCGGCGTTGTTCGAAACTTGCTTCATCGAAACGGTGAGCTCTTCCACGGCGCTGGAAGTGTTGGTGATTTCCTGATCCTGCTGGGTCGCGCCGGCCTGCATCTCGTCGGCAGCGACGAGAATGTTGTTGGAGCAAGCGGTAACTTCCATAGCGGCCTTACGGACACGCTCGAGAACCTTGGTGAAATTGTCGAGCATGTAATTGATGGAATCGGCGACGTTGCCAAGCGCGTCGTTGGTGACTTTTCCGCGAAGAGACAAGTCGCCACGCGCAACCTGGTTGATAACCGTCAGGAGCTCGGTGATGCTGCGCTGCAGGTTGTCGTTGGCTTCCTGGTTGCTGTTGGCCTTCGAAACCTTGCTCACGGCGCGATTGAGATTTTCCGCGATGTAACCGAGTTCGTCCTGCGAATGAACTTCGGCACGGGCGCGAACGTCGCCAGCCGCGAATTTCTCCGAGAATTCCGCGAGCTGTTTCACAGGCGTGAGCAGCGCGCCACCTAGGCGCCAGGCCAGTACTAGCGCCATGACGACCGCTAGCGCCAAAGCGATGAGCACTGAGCCGCTCGCCCCGCTTGGCAATGCGCCAAAGTCGAAGAGGGATGCGCCGCCCGACTGCCGACCCGCGCTATACGCAAAGCCGAGCACGGCGAACAGCACGACGCCGTTAGCGAGAACAAGCGTCCAGATTGTGGAACTGAGTCGCGATTTCATGCCTTCCTCCAAACTTCCTTCGGCGAGCTCCGGCTATGCCGGTGACGCTGCCGCAAATCTCAAATGCTGGGTCCTGGATATACCTCGAGCAATTTCCTTAAATCGATCAACAGCGCCAAGCGATCCTCGTGACGCAACATGCCAACGCAATGAGGCACGTTCTCAGGCGCCTGCTCCAGAAGATCCTCGGTGGTAACGGAATAGGTGCCGATGACTTCATCGGCGGCGATGCCAACCCGTAGATCGTCGTGCCCCGCTTCGCCCTGTAGGGAAGCGACAACTACGTGCTTCGGCAGGAGACCGGGACGCCGGCCTTCGGTCAAAGCGATATCGATCAACGGAACGATCACACCGCGCAAGTTGAAGATGCCGAGCAAATACGGAGGCGCGAGTGGCACCTTCGTAAGCAGCGGCCAGTCCAAAACCTCTTCGACGTCCAGCACGGGCAGACAAAATCGTTCGCGACCGCTGCGGAAGACGCAGTACTGCGATTCCGCAGGACTGTCTTCGAGCGGACCGAGCGCTTCCAGCAGATCGGCTGCGTCTGCGTTGGCGCTCAACGGCGTCAAATGAAAATCTTCGATCATGCTCTCGAGGTCCTCATGCGATAGCCCGTGCCATGTATCGCGTAGCGGGTCATGCGAAACGCCTGACGGCGCGAAGTAACTCCTCGCGCGTAAATGGCTTGGTGACGTAGCCGTCGGCCCCTTGCTGCTCGCCCCAGTAGCGGTCGCTCGGTGTATCTTTCGAGGTCACCAGAATCACCGGAATCGCATTGAACTTCGCGCTGCTCTTAAGCTCGCGGCAAACTTGAAAACCGTTGCGTTCTGGCATCACTACGTCCAGCAAGATGACGCTGGGCCCTTCGGCAGTGATGGTTTCCTCGATGCGTCTAGGATCGTTCAAGCCGACAGGCTGATAGCCTTCGGTTTCAAGCAGGCCTTGCATCAGCCGCACTTGCGATGGCGAATCATCGACGATCAGGATTTTTTTCTGCACCACAGAGTTCTCCGAACAGTTCTCCGCTGCGTAAGGGTGCACGTCAGCGGCCAGCTTGGCGCCGTGATCTGAACGCGTGTCGCGTTGGTATAACGGCCCTAATATGAGGCACTTACAGTAGAACTGGGAGATCGTCAGCGGCGAGGAGCGCGGGACGGAAGCGCACCCTGCGTCTCAGCTTGAGATGCATTCTCAGCTTCCCGCATCTCGGTGGAGAGGGATGAGAATCGCTGCATAATTTCGTTGATGCGCAAAGCCATGCTGTGAATGGTTTTGATTTGCGCCAAAGACTGTTGCGAAAGCTGGCCGGGTTCGAGCAGCAGGAGTTCGGCGTTTCCAAGCATCGAGGTAAGCGCATTGTTGACGCTGTGCTTCATGTCGATCATGTAGCGCCCGAGCGTCGCGTGATGTTCGTTTCGCACGGCTTTCTTCTCGGCTTGCCGTGCGGCGCGCAGCGCTTCCGTGCGGCGCAGAGATTCGCCAGCGACCAGCAGCAATGTCTGCGTCCAGTCTTCCCGCAGCGGGATGTGCACCAGGCGCGGATATCGGTTGCGCAATTGGGCCAGTTCGCGCGAGTCTGCCGGGGCGCAGAGGATCACGGCCGTTGCGGGCGCCAGTGACTTCAAAATCTCCGGAGATTTGCCCTCCCGCATCGGCCCGACGACGACAAGTTCGTGGTCGATCTCTTCGTGCTCGCTCCACAAATCGCTGCCAAGCACGGTAATTCCGGGAGCCTGCCGCTCGGCTTGCCAGCAGGCCGTCAGTAAGCGCGCGAAGTCCGTTTCATCCGTGACAATCAGTACTTTGGAGTTTGGCAAAAGGGAACAGCTCCCAATCTTGTCTTACACCACGGTTCGGCTGCAATTCCTGTACATCCGCTGATCCTTGCGCGCTGACTTGCTATAGCTTCTCTGCTTCGTCCAGCGCCGAAAGCAAACGCTTGGTGCTGATGCCCAGATTCACGGCCGCCTCGGTGTCTTTCGCTTGTTTGGCGACGTCCACGCGTTCCTGCAGGCGAGAAACTTCAATTCGTGCGATCGAGAGCGCACGGTCCAGGCTGGTGGCATTGCCGGTTTCCTTGGCGGACTCGGTCGCGGCAGTGACAAGCGCACGGGCCACCACGGCTCGGCGCAGATCTTCTGCGGAGGGGCTGTCTTCGCTTACGAACGCGGTGACCTCCCAGGACGACATCAGAATCCGGGCGCTGCCGATTCTGACCGTGGTCATCGAGCGGCCACGGGTCGGCGGCACGGCGATGAGTTGCTCCCAAATTTGTTCCAGGCAAGACTCGAAATCCAGAACCGCGGGCACTTCCGATTTCTTCGGAGGCTCGTGCGCGGAACGTGCGGTCGGCGCACTGGGGGCGGCTTCGCGATGCGAGGCTTCGAAAGCGATCGGCGCGACACTTTCTGTCTTTGGCGCAATGCGCTCTAAAGCGCGTTCCAGATCCGAGCGCAACGCCAGCAGTTTTTCAAACGTTTCGTTGACGGAACGCTCCGTATATTCCTGCTGAAATGGCTGTTTCCATTCGTCGGCGAGCTGGCGGACTTTTGCAATCGGCTCAGCGGCGGAGAGGCCAAATTGATGGCAGTCCACAACGCGGATACCAGCGGAGTCGAGCTGGCTTAGTCCCGCACGGATAGCAATGAGATCCGCGTGCATTAATTCAATCAGCGTGCGGCGGAGGAGAAAATTGAAGCGAATGAAGGCGAGCAGCGAAGACGGCTCGTAGAACAACTTGCCCGCGGTCTCCTTCACCTTTCGGCCCTGCTCGATGAAATTGGTCTTCAGCATGTCGCGAAGACTGCGAAAGCCGCGCAAAGAGAGAATGATTTTCTCGAGCGGTTCGCACCAGGCTAACGGAGCCGTGCTAACTTCGCCCAAAACGGGTTTCATCACCTGCGCGGCGTCTTCCAGCTCGATTTGCTTGTGATATATCTTCGCCGGAGCGCACAGCGCGAAATACTGGACGAGAAGAAAGTCCGTCTTGTCGCGATCCATATTCGTCTTGGAAGGCTTGCGTAAATGCCGTTGTATGAGGGCGCACAATCCAGCTTCGCTCGCATTAAGCGTAGTCATCTGAAGTAAATGACGAAGCTGATACACGAG
>Ga0187871_10003819_pt1 | contig 11528 bp, 11 predicted proteins | sample June2016WEW_16_1_FD_132988 | JGI IMG/M metagenome (GOLD analysis project Ga0187871, IMG submission 132988) | Peatland microbial communities from SPRUCE experiment site at the Marcell Experimental Forest, Minnesota, USA - June2016WEW_16_10 | ecosystem: Environmental > Terrestrial > Soil >...
CTCGGTATTCCCGACGCTCCATGCCGTCGCCGGATCGTTAGGGTCATAGCCGACGAGCACGTTTAACATCTTCGCCGCGTCAGTAACGGTGCGGGCGAGCGGACCAGCGGCATCCTGGGTGAAGGAGACCGGGATAATGCCGGCCCGGCTGACGAGACCTAGTGTCGGGCGAATACCCACGATGCCGTTTGCCGACGCTGGTGATCGGATGGAGTTGACGGTGTCGGTGCCGATGCCCGCCATCGCGAAATTAGCAGCCACACCCGCGCCGGTACCACCACTCGACCCGCCAGGCGTGCGGGTTAGGTCATAGGGGTTGAGGGTCTGCCCTTGGATCGAGCTGATCGTTTCACCCCAGATCGCGAACTCGTGCAGATTGACCTTAGCGAGGATGATTGCGCCCGCGCTGCGCAATTTCTGAGCAATCGCCGCATCGGTGGCGGGAGTGTATCCCGCCAGGCTGAGCGAGCCGCCCGTGGTAGGCATGTCCTTCGTGTTGACATTGTCTTTCAGCAGCACCGGGATTCCATGGAGCGGGCCGACGAACTTCCCGGTCCTGCGGAAATGTTCATCGAGCGCGGCCGCCTCTTCCAAGGCCCGAGGATTGAGAAAGATCACCACATTGAGCTTCGGGCCCGCCTGGTCGCAGGCCCGGATGCGCTCCAGATAAGCCTGCACCAACCTTACGGAGGTGAGAGCGCCGGATTTGTACGCCGCGTGCACATCGCTGATCGTGGCCTCATCGAGATGAAATGGTTGGACTGGATTCTGCGCACCCGCGCCGTTCGCCATCAACATGACCGTCCCAAACATTAAAAGGCGCATGGATTTCATAGGAACTCCCATCGCGGGTATTTTTTAGTCCAACTGGGCTGCATACGCTCTTTCTCTCTTCATTTTGCTTTAAGTCCCTTACTCAAACCATGGATCAACAATAAATCGGCGGGACGGCAAAATGATCGAACGCAACTGCAAAACGAGGAGATCGGAGTCGAAATCCTGAATTGCCAGCCGCGGGGTCGGGCGTTGGCAGCGCTGGAGACATCTGGATGATAACTGGCGGACATATCGATCGCGCCAAGCTTTCACACTAACCGAGCAACATCGCGGTTCATGTTCGAAAGGCAATTACGGTTTGACCGTCGAAGGAAGCAACGGCAGAGAAAATGGCGCTCACCACACGCTCGGCAGTTTCTCCGGCATTCAAGGCGACTACCCATTGACTGTGTTTCAAGGCATTGCAGGCAGAGACGCAGACCTTACCAAGTACATGAACCCAAAGAAATACATACAACACAACCCGCACGCGGCCAACGTCGTTGACGGCCTGAAGGAGTACATCGCTTCTTAGCCGGAGTCGGAGCTGTGTCGGAGTCCTGGGTGCTTCGGGTCAGAACCTCTCAACCGTGAGAACCGCAGCCATTCTGTGCTCTTTTCCTGGTGCAAGATTGATCGCAGCATCCAGGATATTGCTGGCTTCGACGCAGAGAAACTGCCTCCACTCGCCATCGCCCAGGTCTTGTATGCGTGCTGCCCCTTCTCTCCACGGATTCCACACCACTGTATTGAGCGAATGTTCCTTCCGCAATCGGATTCGACGCTTCTTGTTCGGATCCAGCAGGTCAACCTCGTTTGGAGTGTTGCGGTAGGCGCGGTCGGTCGGTGAGACGATGGGAGCGTCACCGCGCTGCGTCTTCTCTTTGTTCGATTCCGTGTTGTCGAGATAGCTCACGCTATCGAGTCCCTGCAGCCGCGCATCCTGTATGTTCGCAATCTGGTTGTAGGTGTGGAGCGCCTCTTCGAAGCGGCACGGCGTCGTCCCGGCGTTCATGCAAATAAGCTCCAGACGCAGCTCAGAGCCAAATGTAGCGCGGTGCACGAGGCGAAATTCTCCAGGCCACCATATCCGAGTGTGCTCGTCACTTTGCGTGGACATGGTCACGGCAACTCCGTTTTCATTTTCAACAATGGACTCGAGCTGCCACATTTTTGTACGCACGAATCCATGCGCAGGAGCTTGAGGGTCGTCCAACTTGCCACGGAACCACGGAAAACAAATCGGGATTCCCCCTCGGATTGCCTGGCCTTCCTGCCAGCGGGATTTCGTGCTGATGAAAAGCACTTCGTCATTGCCCGCGGGCTTCCAGGAGGTCACGTGGGCGCCATGCAGATACATCTCCCCCTCCCCGAAAGCGCCTGTGATCTGTACTCGCGCCAACCCACCGTTGCCTTCGGAAACTCTTGCGACACCCGGGATTCCCAGTTGACGGTCAAGTTCCGCCACCGTGAAAACTCCGTTCATTGAAGCTCTCCTTTGCAAACAAGGCGAGAAGTCTACTCGATTTGCCGAAGCTCGCTTTCATTTCGAACCTTATTCTTTGTACCTTATTCTCTGTACCTGCGCTTATCGTTTACGTTCTCGCCACGATGTCGATTCGTGCCCTCCGTGTGAGTCGCGTGGGAAGTGCTCAGACTCCTGCGGCGGCCGTGAGCCGCTGTGTGCGTCAAGAGCGAGGATTCGCTGACTGACGCTTTCTTGCTGGTAGCATTTTTCATGGTGGACTCCTTTACCGGGTGATCCGGTTACATATTGACAGAACGCTCTCCCGCCCGCTTCACACTTACAGTGCCGACTGCGGCCCCCTTACCCAGTACTCGTTTCGGCAGTACGTCGAACACCTCTGCCAGGTATACATTGCCGCCCTCCTACAATGGATTTAGGCCATCCAGGATGCGCTGCCCAAAATGCCAATTCGATCATGAACTGCAGACCACCGAGTGCCTGAAGTGCGGAATCGTCTTCGCGCGTTACCAGGCGGCGCTCGACGCGGCCGCGAAACAGGCTGGTCTTGCCGTGCCCATGCCTGTCCCACCGCCTCCGGCTCTTATCGCCCGAAGCGATGCCCTCCGGGAATTGAAGTGCCGGATACTCGCGCTTCCGTTGGCATTGCTTGCAGCGCGCTTGCTCGCGGGCACCGGTCTTCGCATGCCGGCAAGCATGCTCGCAATGGTGCTGCACGAGAGCGGGCACGCCATCACTGCCTGGCTTACGGGCCGCTGGGCCGTGCCCCTGCTCTGGGTCACCCCGCACGGCGAAGAACGCTCCTGGTGGATCGTTCTGGCTCTGACAGCCGCCATTGTCTTCGCGGGATTTCTGGCGTGGAAGGCGGAGCGTTGGGCGTGGGTTGTTGCGGCCGGCGCGGCGCTACTCTTGCAACTGGTCGTCCTATCTTTGCCGGCGGGAGCCCTCATCGTTTTTTTCGGCGACGGCGGCGCAATGGTGCTGGCCACCATCCTGATGGCGGCCTTCTACGCTTCCCGCGAAAGCGCACTATATAAGAGTTGGGGCCTGCGTTGGGGATTGCTGGTCATCGGAGCCCTCAGTTTCATGCACGTTTTCCTCCTATGGACGGGGCCGTTTGAAAATATTCCTTTTGGAGAGATCGAGGGAATGAACCTCTCGGATCCCAGCCTGCTCACCCAAATGTATGGATGGTCCGCCGCACAACTGGTCGATCGCTATGTCCGACTGGGGAGAGTTTGCCTTGTAGCCCTGCTCGTGCTTTACGTTTGGGGATTGCTCTCCAGCTATTTGGAAATACCAGCGGACCCATCATCGGAGAAGCAACGCATCTTGGCGAATAGACTTGCAGACCCCACAGAATAGTTACGAATCAGCACAATGGACGAGCTTCGGCAGCTCCAGCGCCTGGTCAGGCCGCAGAGAGCGCACTGATCGTAACGTAATATCCGTCCGGATCTCGGAGCGAGAACTCCTTGGTTTGAGTGTTCGGATTCACGTGTGGCTCCTCTTCGAGCCGAGTGACCAGAGAGCGTGCCCTTTGAAGCGCCAGGTCGAAATCGTCGACACGGAAGAACAACAGGAGCCCGTTGCCCGGCGTCCCGTGATCGGGGCGTATCAATGAGGGATGCTCGTGGGCGCCCCACGCGTGGAGGCAGAGCAAAACAGTTCCGTCTGAATCGAGGATTTGCCCAAAGTAATTATGGGGAGGAAGGGTCGCCGGCTGACCGAACAGCGCCTGGTACCATTTGAAGCTGCCCGGTACGTCGCCTACCCCTATGATCGTCCAGGTGCGCTTCATCGGGTCCCCTCTGCAGACTAACCCTTGTTTATACCGACCAGGATACAACCGGTCATCCCAGAACTTGCCGTACTGTTATATGCCGACAGGCGGGTCAGGCTAAACCTGCCATCGCCTAGAGATAGATCACTCGGAGGACCGGTCCTGGCCTTCTTGCAGTCCTTCGGGCGAGCCTTTCCCCCCTGGCAACCCGTTCAGGCATGGCAACTCGAACCGCCTGCCTTCTGAGCGTCCTCCGGCGGCCTTTACAACCTTTTACAATTCTTTGCTAGGCCTTGACAACTCGTTCTGGCAGCTCTTTATAGTCTTACTTTTACACGAGAACTGGGTGATCTGTTCGAGGCAAAGAATGTCTAAGAAGTGGCGATTGACGGACCGCACGAGAACGCTTCTGACGCTGGAGCTAGCCATCGTGCTCCCTGCGGCAGCCTTGATGGCCTTCAGCGTCTGGAACCTGAAGCATATTCAGCGCGACAAGGCCATCGAAGCTGCCATCCAGCGGGACTTTACTCACGTACTGATGATCGCGGAAAAGAAGAGCTGGCATCAGGCCAACGATCTGCTGATACCTGTCCAAAAGGAATTCCCAAGCCCCGAGGATGGGCCTCAAATCAACGCCAAGCTCGATCGCGTCTTGCTCGCGCATCCCGAATATGCGTTTGCAGCTCTGTATGACAAGAAGAACAACTTGCTGGTCAGCCGCATGCAACCGGGCCGCGATAAGGACCAGGCCTTCTGCGGATTCACGCAAGAGGATATCAACATGCTCGGAAGTTGGCTGCCTTCGGAAGCACCCACCATGGTGATGCATCTCCGTGAGATGAAGGAAGAAGAACCGTGGGGCTTCTATGGCGGTTGGACGCTTCACGCAAATCAGCATGCGTATTGGAATGTTGCCTATTTTATTCCGGTGGGTGTTTCACCGGATCGTGTTGCACTGGGGATGGTCGGTTTTGATGAAGACTACCTGCGCAAAACCTTCTTTCCTTCCATCATAAGGGACGTCTTGAGCAGCAAGAGCACCGTGCTGAAGGCCGATGCCAATGTGCCGGTCATGATGATCCATGCTCCGAAGGATTCCACGCCATGGGTAGCTTCGGCAGATTGGGACGGAGGCAGCCCAGAGGAGGAGCGTCGTTTTGGAGATGTTTTCCAAGATCTAATCTTCGCGATGAAATACCAGGGCACGACCATCGCGGACATCGGAACTCGATTTCTCCGATATAACTACATCGTTTTGGGAGCACTCTCTGCACTCATGGTGGGCGGCATTTGGCTTACATACCGCAATGTTTCCAGGGAAATGAATCTGGCCAGACTGAAGTCCGATTTCGTCGCCAACGTCTCGCATGAGTTGCGGACGCCGCTGGCCTTGATCCGGCTCTATGCCGAGACTCTGGAGCTTGGGCGACTCACGGCGAAAGAGAAATACCAGGAGTATTTCCGCATCATTCGCGAGGAGAGTGAACGCTTGACGGCCCTCATCAACAATATCCTGGACTTCTCCCGGATCGAAGCGGGACGCAAGGAATACGAGTTCAAGGAAACTAATTTGGCCGATCTGGTGCGGTCGACCCTGGATTCCTACCGGTTCCAGATCGAACAGAACGGCTTCGCGTTCGAGGAGAACATTTCGAGCGATGTTCCGCCAGTGAACGTGGACCGCGAAGCGATCGCGCGCTCGCTGCTCAACTTGGTGAACAACGCGTTGAAGTACTCCAAGGACCACAAGTACATCGGTGTGAACTTGTACCGCGCAAACAGCCACGTGAATCTGGAAGTCCAGGACCACGGGATCGGCATCCCACCCAACGAGCAGGAGAAAATCTTCGAGAAGTTTTATCGTTGCGGGGATCCGCTGGTACACAACATCAAGGGGTCGGGTCTGGGCCTCTCCCTCGTGCGGCACATCGCGCGGGCGCATGGCGGGGACGTGCTGGTCGAAAGCACCCCCGAGAAAGGGAGCAAATTCACGATCGCGTTGCCGTTGGATCCGGCTTTGCGGACTGCGGATGCAGCCGCGTGAGGGGCCACGGAGTGTCGAGTGGCGCTACGCTGCGGGCAGAGCCCAAGGGAGGAGTCATGGGAACAACGAAGATTCTGATCGTCGAGGATGAGCCCAACATGGTTGCCGGCCTCCGCGATAATTTCGAGTACGAGGGCTTTCAAGTGATCACCGCTCTCGACGGCGTGCAAGGGCTCGAGCGGGCCCTCGCGGATTCCCCAGACCTGATCGTCCTCGACGTGATGATGCCGCGCATGAGCGGGCTGGATGTGTGCAAGCAGTTAAAGGCCAAGCGCCCCTCGATTCCCATCATTATGCTTACGGCGCGCGGTCAGGAAGTGGACAAGGTAGTGGGTCTCGAACTGGGCGCCGATGATTACGTCACCAAGCCTTTTTCGATCCGAGAACTGCTCGCTCGCGTGAAGGCCGTGCTGAGGCGGGCCAAGACCCTCCCGAAAGAGCAGGACCGCTACTCCTTCGGCGATGTCGACGTGAACCTGCGCAGCTACCAGGTGCTGCGTGACGGCAAGCCGGTGGAGTTTTCCAGCAAGGAATTTGAGCTGCTGAAGCATTTTCTATGTCATTCAGGGGAGACCTTGAGCCGCGACCGATTGCTCGACGAGGTTTGGGGCTATGAGAACTTTCCAACCACTCGGACTGTGGACGCTCATATCGTAAGGATTCGCCAGAAACTCGAACCGGTTCCGGAGCAGCCCCGTTTCTTTCTGACGGTGCACGGAGTGGGCTACAAATTCGTAGGATGAGATGAACATGATGACGCCGACCGAAGCAATGCTGAACATCAGCCCGAGCGCACTTGGGAATCGCCTGGAGCGGCACACAAAACGCGCAGGGAACAGGAGTCAGGGTTCACCCGCCGCGGCAAAAAGCCCGGTCGGTATCCAGTCGGTGAAGCAGGAACTGGATGCCGTACGACGGGAACAAGCAAAACTGCAACAGGCTATCTTTGAGGCGGCCCAGATTCAACGGCAGCTCTGCGCCCCGCGTGAACTGGTCTGGGGAGAGTTCGAGGTCGCCGGCGAAATCTTCCCCGTGCGCCATCTCTCGGGAGACTTTTTCAAAGTGATGGAACTCGACTCCGTCCTTGGATTAACCGTGGGCGACATCGCCGGCAAAGGATTGTCAGCGGGAATTTGGCAGGCCCATCTGATGGGATTGATTCGACGTTGTGCGCGAAGGCATGCGGACCCCGCGGCTGCGGTTGCCGAGGTCAACGCGGAACTGTGCCAGGACCAGGATGAGCCGCCGATCGCGGCCCTGTTCTTTGCCCGACTTGATCCGCAAGAGAATGAACTTGTTTACTGTAATGCTGGCCTGCCGGCTCCGCTGCTGCTGAGACGCAACAAGGCTGTGGAACGACTGGAGAAAGGTGGCCCGATGTTGGGTGCCCTGCAAGAAGCGGCGTACGACTCCGGGAAGGTGCGACTCGATCCCGGCGATATGTTGCTCGCCTACTCCGATGGCGTAACCGAGTGCCGGAATTCCGAAGACCAGGAGTTCGAGATGAAACGACTAACGGCGGCGGCGAATGCCGTCGTGGGCGCGAACGCGAACCAGGTTCTCTTTTCTACGCTTGGGGCGGTACTCGACTTCGCGGATGCGTGTTCACCCGAGGATGATCTGACACTGCTGGTAATCCGCCGACGCGAGGGCGCCGGGGTCGAGCTGCCACCTTCGCGCAGCAGGGATTTTGCAACGCCTCACCGTTGGCCGACTTCGGTCGTGCGCTCGAAGAAAGCGGAACGGAAAGGCAATCGTTCCAAATAGCTGAACCGGAAGTACACCTAAACTCCCCGAGTTGCATCGTGCGGGCCCGGAAGTGGTGGTGTGCCCAAATTCAATGCAAAGGACGAGCGATGGCCACTCGATCGACTTCCATGTTCATCGGAGCAACAGGGCTCGGCATAGCGCCGAACCAGCCCCTACAAACCTGCCCTGAAGTATTGAGCACAATCTACACGACTCACTATCGCCATGTTTTGCGGGTGTGTCGGCGTTTTTTTCGACAGCCGGAAGACGCCGAGGACGCGGCGGCGGAAGTCTTCTTGAAGCTGCACAGGGTCCTCGAGACAAGAGATGAGGCGGTGCCCTTTCGGCCTTGGGTGTCGCAGGTGGCGGCCCGGCATTGCATCGATAAGCTGCGACAAAGAAAACGCGAGAAAGATTCGCGCGTGGATCGAGCCGACCTTAGCGACGTCCCCGACGATTCGACTCCTTCGCCGCTCTCCCGGGTTCTGCGCCGGGAAGAACGGCTCGAAGTGAGGGAGCAGGTGATTCGCTTGCCCGAAAAATACCTGGTGCCGGTCGTGATGCGCTACTACAAAGAAATGAGTTACTCCGAGATCGCGCGCGCACTGAAAAGGAGGCTTCCTGCGGTCAGGATGATGCTCTTCCGAGCCAAAGAGCAACTGCGCCGCAATTTGCGACGCGAGCAGTCTACCAAAAGCTAGCCAACTCGGTGTCCGTGGAGCCAGCGGTTCCTTGAAGGAGCCTGACGACATGATGGGACGTGAAGCCGCATCGATAAACTGTCTCTCAGAGCGAGGCTGACGGTCGCGAGGCATTGATTACACGCCCCTTGCGAGCCAAATGTTCGGGGCGAAAAATAAATACCCTATGAATATTTTTGGTTTGCTTTTGGCTGTCCGTGTTATAGGGTCACTATTCCTAGCCGAGAAATCGCCGTCGCCCGACAGGCTTGGCCAAAGTCAGGAACCCATTGCCCGCCTCTCACTAGATCCTTCCGCAGAGCCCGACTCACCTGGATCCCGTTAGGACCCAATAGCGCTCATGTTTGAACCAAGTGGAAGTCGGCGGTATTCACGCCGGAAGGCCCCTAAAAGATTGAGCGTTGCCTGGCAGAACGCAAATCAATGAATTCATGAAGGCCCCGAAACCACGGAGGGTGGATCCGGCGGTGGAACGGCGCATGACAAGGCGCGAAGCGGATGTGGCTCGCGAGGTTGTCGAAGGCCTTTCCAATCGGGAGATCGCGCGAACACTGGGTCTGTGCGAGCTGGCCGCAAGGTGCAGATCGTCTACCACCACAGCGACTCCATATGGTGGAACGGCTACACTTGGTCCCGAATTGTAAGAAAACCATAACGGGCGAGTAGTAAGGGATAGAACTGACCTCACTATGGGGAAATCGCTGTTCCGAGATCGAAAAGACCGCTTATTAATAGGGGCTCCCCTCCGATATACAAAAACAGTCTCAGGTACGGGCTTTCCCGTGCTCAGGCTATTGCGTGACTTACTCCAAGGCAGCTCTCTTTGAGTTCCTCATTGCGAGTCTTTCGCAAGCGCAGAACAGCCAGAATATGGCGTGGGAGACATTGCGTCCCGAGGTCCGGCACTGGTATTTCAATGACAAGCGGGAAAATCAGGCTTTTTGCCACGACGTCCTTGAAGCGTATCTTGAACCAGACACCGTTAACTGAATTGTGGCGACTTGTACCGCCTCGCCACATCTCAGAACCCGCAGTTCAGAATTCCCACCCTGAAATTTCGCGACACTCTTGAGAATGTCTTTAATACGGTTTGGTGTAAGAAGATAACCGATAATCTAAATCGTTGGTTCAGGTACCTTTTTGAGTCGCAGCCACGTTAGGAAAATCGCCGTCATAGAACCGGGTTTGGTAGGACCTTAGCCGCTGCTTGGATTATCACGCGGTCTTCCCTTAGTCCGCTCGGTTCTAGCCGTGGATACCTTGCGCGGTACTTAATTTCACGTATACTCGCATCTATGGGGGGAGGGCGATATGCCGCCAACATCCCATTTTGTGTTTATTGCAGGGACGCAGTACGAGATACAGCAGCAGCTGACCAGACAAACTATAGACGGTTTCCGCCCGATTCTGATGACGGCTGTCCCTACGGGCATCGGAGCGCAGGTTTTTATAATCTTGGAGAAGCCCGTACCTACATCCGCCACAGAAGCAACCATCGAAGGTAAGGAATTCTTCGTTGTCGAGTAACTTGGTCAAGCGATCCCGCTCAGATTTTGGGCCATCCTCAGAGAGCGGCGAGAGCGAAGCTCAAATTATGGCTCTTTCGTGAGGAAAACCCTATAAGTGGGGACTTCGAAGGGTTCAGCAACGTTTCTTTCGACAGTGACCTGGGTTTGACCTGCCCCCCGTTTTAGTCCGGTCTTAGCGTAGTTCTCTGGTTATCCAAGACCTCAGTTTGGCTCCATGGAGTGGAGCATACGACTGGCGCGGGGGGAGGCGCCAGTCGCGCCGCGAACTCGATCGGCGTCTGGTATCCCAGTGAGCTGTGTGGTCTGGCCGTGTTGTAGTCGACTCGCCACTCCTCGATGATTCTCCGAGCGTCGTTTAGGCTAAGGAACCAGTTCTGATTCAAACATTCGTCTCGGAATTTCCCATTGAAGCTCTCGATGTACGCGTTCTGTGTAGGTTTCCCTGGTTCGATGAAGTGTAATTCCACACCGTTTTCGTAGGCCCACTGGTCCACGACGCGGCTCAGGAACTCTGGACCGTTATCTACAATGATTTTGGCGGTCATCCCGCGTTCCTGTTTGAGTCGTTCCAGCACGCCTACCACTCGAGCTCCTGGCAAAGAGGTGTCCACCTCGATGGCCAAAGCTTCTCGACTGTAACCGTCCATCAGGTTCAGGGTGCGGAATTTTCTGCCTTGGGCCATGCTGTCGTGCGTGAAATCCATGGTCCACACCTGATTGGCCTGCGTGGGCAAGTCCACCGTCGTACGGGCCTCACTCCGCAGTCGCTTCTTCGCTTTTCGCCGCATGGCCAGCCCTTCTTCGCGATACAGTCGATACACACGTTTGTGATTTACTTGCCAGCGCATCGTACCGTCTTCTTTCTTTTCTCGTCGCAGCAGAACATGCAGTCGCCGATATCCGAAGCGAGGTCGCTTGGCGGCCAGCTCTTTCATGCGGGCTCGCAACGCTCGATCGTCCCGTTGCCGCCGCTCATACCGCACGCTGCCTCGCGCAATGCTCACTAGCCCACAAGCGCGCCGCTCGGATAGCTTTCCTTCTTCGCAAGCGACACGCACTGCCTCCCGCCTCGCCTGTGGGCCTACCACTTTTTTGAGAGCACCACCTTTAGTGCGTCGATGTCCAAAGCTTGCTGCGCGACGATCTTTTTCAGTCGCCCGTTCTCTTCTTCCAAGGCTTTCAACCGTCGCGCTTCGTTCTCTTCCAGACCACCATACTTCGTCTTCCACCGATAAAACGTTCCTTCGCTCACGCCTAGCCGCCGACACAGTTCACCGATCGGTACGCCGGCGTCGGCCTCCTTCAATACCGCCACAATCTGTTCTTCGTTAAACCGACTCTTCCGCATGTCGCTTCTCCTCTCTTTTTATACTCGGAGAAGCTACGCTTTGGCTGGACTAAATCAGTGGGGCAAGGTCAG
>Ga0187871_10003820_pt1 | contig 11525 bp, 10 predicted proteins | sample June2016WEW_16_1_FD_132988 | JGI IMG/M metagenome (GOLD analysis project Ga0187871, IMG submission 132988) | Peatland microbial communities from SPRUCE experiment site at the Marcell Experimental Forest, Minnesota, USA - June2016WEW_16_10 | ecosystem: Environmental > Terrestrial > Soil >...
ACGCACGTCCCCCACCGGGCCGGCGAGGAGTAAGACCAAGCCCAGGACAACAGACGAGCACAACTTTCAAGACCATTTCAACCGAAATAACACGATGCTACTAAGGGAATACGTACTGTCGGGTAGGACTCGATCTGATCACGGTCCGTATAACCTGTCCCCGGCTCACGCCGGGATTTCGCCGCGCATAGTTACGGGCATCCGTTACCTGTTACCGGATGCGGTGGTAGAGGCCGAGGGCCTGGTCCACCGCGGCGGTCTCGGTGGGCAGCAGGGCCGCCCGGGCCAGCGCCGCCGCGGCCAGCCGGGCCGCGGCCTCCGGGTCGTCCAGGAGCCGGGTCACCGCGGCGCCCAGCGCCGCCGTGTCGCCGGGCTGGACGAGCAGGGCACCGTCGTCGCCGGTCAGCTCGGCAATCCCGCCGACCCTCGTGGCCACCAGCGGCCGCCCCGCACGCAGTGCCTCCTGCACGATCAGAGGCTGGCCTTCCCAGATGCTGGGCACGACGACCACGTCCGCGGCGGCCAGCAGCACGGGCACATCGCGGCGCTGGCCGAGGAACCGGACCGCCACCCGCGCCAGGCCGGCCTGGCGGCGAAGCTCCGCGTCCAGCGGCCCTTCTCCCGCGATAAGCAGCAACGGAACCGCTCCGCGGTGCTGCCACCACGCGGCGGCGCGGATGAGCGTGCCAAATCCCTTCTGGGCGGCCAGCCGGCCGACGGCGAGCACGATCTGCCGGCCACCGGGCTCCCGGCCCTGCGCCTCACCGCCTCCCCGTTCACGCTCCCCGGTCTCACAGCCCCCGAGTTCACGGCGCAGGACCGCCACCTCGGCGGGTGAGACCTCGGCCGGGGCCGGCGCGGGCACGAGCGCCCTCCCGGCCAGCCGGGCCCCCTTGCGGCGCATCCGGGCGTCCAGATCACCGGACACCGTGAGCACCGCATCCGCCTGGCGGGCGACGATCACTTCCAGCCCGGCGTAGACGGCGGCGGCCGGACCGCGAGCGGGCGGGGCGTTGTGCACCGTGACCACCAGTGCGGTACGCGGCGTGCCCGGCACGGCCAGGGCCAGGGCGGCCAGCGCGCCTGCCCGCAGGCCGTGCGCGTGCAGCACGTCGGGAGTGTCACGGGCCAGCAACCGCCGGAGCCGCAGCACGGCCGCGGCGTCCCGGGCGGGCCGGGGACGGCCGGCGATGGCCACCGTGCTGAAGTCCCAGCCCGGCCCCGGCGTGGCTGAGCCCGGCGTGGCTGAGCCGCCCGGGCCGGCCGGCCCGGGGCGGGCCTGGACGCCGCCGGCCGCAGGAACCGCCGCGCCGCCGCGCGATGGCGGCGGCCCGCCGTCGAGGGCCAGCCACAGCCCGGCCGCGGCCGGGCCGTAGACGCGGACCATGACACCCCGGGCCGTGCACCCGCGGGCCAGCATGGCCACGTGCCGCCCGGTCCCCCCGGCCGTCGTGCCGAGCAGGTAGCTGACGCGCAGCCCGGCCTGGACCCCGGCCCCAGTCCCGGCCTTGGCCCCGGTTCCGGCCGGATTCACGGCCCCGGTCACGACGGTGCCTTCCGCCCTGCCCACCAGGACCCTGGGAGCATGTCCCGGCCGCGGGCCAGCACCGCGCGCAGATCCCCTCCGTCCAGCGCCAGCGCGGCTCCCCCGAACACGAGCGTCACGCACACGCAGGCCAGGATCGCGACCCCGGCGTTGGGGATGAAGCCGCGGGCCGGCACGGCGGAGGACAGCGCGGCGCCGGCGGCCGCCCCGGCCAGGGCCCCGGCCAGCCCGGCCAGGGCCGCGCGGGCCGCGCCGCGCAGCGCCGCCTGGCCCCGGGCCCGGCGTACCGCGCCGAGCAGCGCGAGGGCGCCCGCGGTCAGGCCGAGCGTGTTGCCCAGGCCCAGGACGGGAACCACCCACCAGTCCGGCACCAGGGCCACCGCGATCACGTCCACGATGATCACCAGCAGCCAGCCGGCCGCCAGGGCCGCGGCCGCGACCCGGGTCCGCGCGTCGGCGAACAGCACCCGGGACAGATTGGTGGACAGGCCGTACCCGATCAGGCCGGGCGCGAATGCGGCAAACGTGTAGGCCAGCTGCCGGGCGTCTCCCGGGCGGTGCGTGAACAGCCGGGAAGCGGGCACCGCCGCGCCGGCCAGCAGCGACGCACCCAGCCAGGACACCAGCATGACCGCACGGGTGGAGGCTGCGGCCGTCTCATCGAAGCGGGCGCCATCGGCGGCCGCCAGGACCGGGAACGCGGTCGTGGCGATGGGCACCGCCAGCACCGCGTATGGCACGAAGAACATCTGCCAGCCGTAGTTGTACAGGACCAGCGCACCCTGGCCTTCGTGGCCGTTGGCGAGCACCATCACCGCAACCACCGACGCATCCTGGGCGACCAGCGCGATCAGGCCCACCGCGGCCAGGCCGCGGATCCGGGGGGCCACGCCCGACGGGAAGCGCAGTGTGGGCCGCAACCGCAGGCGCAGCCGGAGCGCCGGGAGCAGCGCGACGAGGACCAGCGCCGCCACCCCCGCCGTGGTGCCGGCGGACAGCATCAGCTCCGCCGGGCGGGGTAGCGAGGCCAGCCGCCCGTACCCGTGGCTGAGCGGGACGAACGCGAGATACGCGGAGATGACGACCAGGCTGGACAGCACGGGGGCGATGGCGGGGGCGGTGAACCGACGGTGCGCCTGCAAGATCCCGTACAGCACCACGGCCAGCCCGTACAGCAGGACCTGGGGGGCGAACATCACCAGCATCCGGGTGCTGACCCCGACGATGGCCGCGTGCGCGCAGCGTGGTGCGCCTGCGAGCAGCACCGAGGCCAGCGGGCCGGCTGCCACGGCGATGATCACGCTCACCGGGGCGAGCAGCAGGACCGTCCAGGACAGCATCGCGGACGCGATCTGGCTGGCCCGGGTTTCAGCGCTGTCGGGTGCGGTCGCCGCGGCACCGGTGGCGGGGACCTGGGCCAGCCGCCGGGCCGCCGGGCCGGCCAGCACCGGGATCAGGACGCTGGTGAGGGCACCACCCAGGACGATGTCGTAGATGATGTTCGGCACCTGGTTGGCGGTGGCGTACGCGGTGCCCAGGCAGGTCGCGGATACGGTGTGCGCGAAGACCAGCTGGCGGCCGAAGCCCACGATGTTCGACACGATGGTGATCGCGCCGATGAGCACGGCAGCCCGGCCGATGGCGGCACCTGCCTGCGGCCCCCCGTCTGTGTGCTGCGCCCGGCCGGCCTCGATCGCCGCTTCCTGCGCCTCGGTCACGGGGGGCTGGGAGTCGTCCTCGGCGCGACAGGCTGATGCGGGGCGGTGCGATCGGCCGTGCGGTCCGGCCCCGGATCGTCTGGACCCGGGCCGTCTGGACCCGGGCCGTCTGGGCTGGCCGCCGGTGACCCCGCCACCCCGGCGGGCCCGGGCCGGCGGCCGAGCATGTCCAGCCAGTGCAGCGGCGGGGTCCGCTGGATGACCTTGGTGAAGCTGAACTTCTCGCTGGCCGCGGTCAGCGCGACGATCCCGGCCAGCACGGCCACCCGGCCGGACCGGGGCAGGGTCGCCGCGGCCGCGGTGCCGAGCATGGCCCCGAGGGCGTTGGCCCCCGCGTCGCCCAGCATGGCCCGTTCCCCGAGGTCCTCGCCTACCAGGGCGAGGGCCGCGCCCAGCGGGATCCCAGCCAGCGTGACCGCCGCCACCAGCACGGGACTAGCCAGCGCAGGGCCGTCCCCGTCCCCGTCCGCGCCCGGCCTGCCCGCGGCGGCCAGCAGGCCGCCCGCCAGCGCCGCGGCCTTGATGGCTCGCCCGGGCCGCAGGTCGAACAGGTTGAGCAGGTTGGCGCCTCCCGCGATGAGGCCCGCGTTCACCGCCACGTCCAGCGCGCCGCCGCCCAGCAGCGCGCTCGCGGCCAGCCCGGTGGCGCCGATGCCGCCGATCTTGACCGCGCCGGTGGTTACCTCACCGTGGCCCAGGGCGCCCAGGTGACCGCGGAAACCCCGCCGGTCGCCGCTGCCCGCGAGGTCGTCGTAGCCGCCGAAGGCGCCGGCCCCGGCAGCGGAGATCACCAGCGCAGCCCGGGCCCGGCCCGGCAAGCCCGGGGTGAGGGCGGCGGCGAGCGAGGCCCCGGCGGCGGCTGCGGGTCCTTCCAGCAGGCTGACCGGCTCGCCACGGTGGTTGGTCCGGGTCCAGATCGCGGCCCCGCCCGGCGGGCGCGCCCGGAGTAGGGCGTACGCGCCCCGGGCCGCACCGGCCGCCAGGGCCGGGCCGATTACGCCCGCGGTGGCACGCCGCGCGCGTCCCCGCCGGCTCACCGCGCGCTCGCCGGGGCGGTGGCGTCCGGATGCGCGGACGCCCGTCCGGTGCGCCGCGGGCTCGCGGACTGCTTCGCGGTCGACGTCGCCGTCGAGGACGGCGAGGGGGTCGGGGCCGGGCTCGGGGCGGCCGCGGTCGCGCTGGCCAGCGATCCGTAGTTGCCGGACCGGCCCGCGGTCATCTGCTCGTAGAGGGCCTGCGCGACGACGATCTGGCCGGTCGTGTAGTCCGCGTTGTCCACGGTGCTGAAGTGGTCGGGGCGGCCGCCCGACCGCAGCAGGTCGATGGCACTGCCCATCCCGGAGCCGGCGACCGGCCCGGCCATCACGGTGCCGTTGTCAGCCAGGTTCAGCTGCTGCGCCACGGTCACCAGGGTCTGGCTCGCGGTGTTGGGGCCGGTGGCCGCGGGCGGGGTGCCCGGGATTATCACGACAGCCAGGGTGGCACGAGCAGCCGGGTCCCCGCTGGTACTCAGGAAACCTCCGTCCGCGTAGCCGTTGAGGATCGCTTTACCGCTGGCGTCGGCTACCCCGGGCGGGGGGTCGGTGGGTCCGTTCTTGGTCAGGATCGCGCTGGCGATCAGCTCGCCGGCCTGAGACTGCTGCGTGCCGGCGTGCAGGGTGACACCGGCCGGCGTCAGCTGCCGGTTCAGGGTGTCCAGGTCCGACTGGGTGCCCGTGGCGAAGAACTGGCTCTGCAGCTGCACCTGGCCGGTTACCGTCGCGCCCGCTTCGGTGAGCGCCGACGTGACCCCGGTGGCCACCGCGCCGTTGAAGCCGGGGGCGGTGACCAGGACCACCCGCTGGCCGTCCAGCAGGCCGTTCAGCGCCACGTGCTCACCCGCCTGGGCGTACGCCTGCGCGGCATTCAGCTCGTTCTGGGACAGGCGGTTCTGCGCGTACAGCGCGTCGATCCGTTTCTTCTCCGCGGTCGCGGTCTTCTGCAGCCCGCTGAGCACGGCCGGCTTCAGCGCGGTGGACCCGACCACGATCCCGATCGCGAGCGCGAGGAAGACGGCGACGATGGACACCAGGTGGTAGCGGAAATCGATCACGGGAGGCCGGCCTAGAACAATCCGCCGAGCCAGTACCTCACGCCGTCCCACTGGGCGCCGAGGTATGTGAAGAAGATCTGGCCCGCCGGGGACGCGAGCATGACGACCAGGATGGTGACGCAGGCGGCAAGCACCAGCAGCATCAGGGCCCAGCCGGAGATGCGCTGGCGGTAGAGCCGGCTGACGCCCTTGGCGTCCACCAGCTTGCTGCCGACCCGGAGCCTGGTCAGCCAGGTGCTCGCGTACCCGGCACGTCCCTTGTCCAGGAACTCGTCCAGGGTGTTGTGGGTACCGACGGCGACGATCAGGGTGGCGCCCTTGGTGTCCGCCATCAGCAGGGCCACATCCTCACTGGTGCCGCCGGCGGCACAGACCACCGAGGGCAGCCCGAGCCGTTCGACCCGCTCCTGGCCGGGCGCCCGTCCGTCGTGCGGATAGGCGTGCACCACCAGCTCCGCGCCGCAGTGCAGCCCATCGTCGGTGACCGAGTCCATGTCACCGACGATGATGTCAGGAAGGTAGCCCGCCTCCAGCAGCGCGTCAGCACCGCCGTCCACCCCGACCATAACCGGCTTGAACTCGCGGATGTAGGGCCGCAGCACCGCAAGGTCCTCGCGGAACCGGTTGCCGCGCACCACGACCAGCACGTGCCGCCCCTCGATCCTGGTCCGCAGGTCCGGCGCGGCGATGCCGTCGACCAGCAGCCCGCCTTCGCCTTTCACGTACTCAAGCGTGTTGGTCACGAAGTCCTGGAGCTGGGCCGCGATGCCTTCCTTGGCCGCGGTCATCGCCTCGGCCACCATCCCGGCCGTCTGCACCCGTCCCTTGGCCACGACCTCGTCGCCGACGTACAGCGTGTCACCCTGCAGCCGGACCAGGGTGCCCTCGCTGACCTTCGTGAACACGTCCGGGCCGACGTCGTCCACCAGCGGCACCCCGGCCTCCACCAGCAGCTGGGGGCCGAGGTTCGGGTACCTGCCGCTGATGCTGGGTGCGACGTTCACCACCGCCGCGACCTGCTGGCGCAACAGCGCCTCCGCGCCGAGCAGGTCCAGGTCCGCGTGGTCGATGATGGCGATCTCGCCCGTGCGCAGCCGCTTGGTGAGGTTCTTCGTCTGGCGGTCCAGCCGGGCAGCGCCGATCACACCGGGGAGGTCTTCTGGCCTGCTCCGGTGCCGTATCGGGAGTTTCAGGAACGGGGCCATCATCGCAGTCCATCCTGCCAGACCGGCCGACCGGACGAGGCCACGAGCCGTATCAGCGAACACCCCAGGTTACTGGACCCACGCAAGGACGCTCAGCTTCCGTTCAGCCTCTGCCCATCCAGCACGGCCCAGCCAGCACGGCCCAGCCAGCACGGCCCGGCAGGCAGCGCCCGGCGGCACCGCTCAGCCGGCCCGGTTCTCGGCGGCCGTCGCCCGTTCCGCCGCGGCGGCGGTGAGCAGCTCGCCGGCGTGGGCGCGGCCGTACTCGGAGTCCTCGAGCCCGGCCAGCATCCGGGACAGCTCGGTGACCCGCCCGGCGTCGTCGAGCCGGGTCACGCCGCTGCGCGTCACGCTGCCGTCGCCTGCCTTCTCGACCACCAGGTGAGTGTCCGCGAACGCGGCGACCTGGGGCAGGTGGGTGACCACGATGACCTGCGCCAGCCGGGCCAGCCGGGCCAGCCGCCGCCCGATCTCCACCGCGGCCTTGCCGCCCACCCCGGCGTCGACCTCGTCGAACACGAAGGTCGGCACGGGGTCGGCGCCGGCGAACACCACCTCGATCGCGAGCATGACCCGGGACAGCTCACCACCCGAGGCGCCCTTGGCCAGCGGCAGCGCGGGCGCCCCTGGGTGCGCGGCCAGCCGGATCTCCACCTCGTCCGCGCCGTGCGGGCCGAATTCTTCCTGTGGCGTGACCGCGACCGTGAGCGACGCGTGCGGCATGGCCAGGGCGGCCAGCTCGGCGGTGACCTCGCCGGCGAAGCGCGCGGCGGCCTCCTTGCGCAGCGCGGTGAGCTGGTCCGCCAGTTCGGCGACGGCCGCGCCCAGCCGCCCGGCGTCCCCGGCCAGCCCGGCGATCCGGTCGTCGTCGCTGTCCAGCTCGCCCAGCCGGCTGCCGGCCTGCGTGGCCCAGTCCAGCACGGCGGCCACGTCCCCGCCCTCGCCGTCCGCGGGTGCGCCGCCGGCCGCGTAGCCGCGGATCAGCCGGGTCAGGTCGGCGCGCCGCTGCTGCACGGCGGCCAGCCGGGCCGGGTCCGCCTCGACCGACTCCACGTATGAGGCGAGTTCCGCGCCGATGTCGGAGACCAGGTAGGCCGCCTCGGACAGCCGGGCCGCCAGCCCGCCAAGCGCCAGGTCGTGGGCGGCGACCGCCTCCAGTGCCGCGGTGGCGTTGGCCAGCAGGCTGACCGCGTCGGGCCGGTCGTAGGATCCGCTGGACGGGTCGCCGAGCAGCGCGTCGTGGGCCACGCTGGCCGCGGTGTGCAGCCCGTCGGCATTGGCCAGCCGCTCCTCCTCGGCCCGCAGCTCCACGTCCTCCCCCGCGACCGGCTCCAGCCGCTCGATCTCGGCCAGCCCGCGCCGCAGGTCCTCGGCTTCCTGGGCACGCTCGCGGGCCTGCCCGGTCAGTTTCTCGAGTTCGGCCCGGACTTCGCGGTGCCGCTGGTAGGCGCGGTGGTAACCGGCGGCGACCGCGGCCAGCGCGGGACCGCCGAAGCGATCGAGCGACTCCCGCTGCCGGCCCGGCCGCAGCAGCTGCTGCTGGTCGGCCTGACCGTGCACCGCGACCAGGTCATCGGCCAGGTAGGTGAGCAGCGACACGGGCACGGAGTGGCCGCCGGCGTAGGCGCGAGAGCGTCCCTCCGCGGACACCGAGCGGCTGACGATCAGTGTGGCCCCGTCGTCGTCGAGCTCGCCGCCGGCCTCGGTCACCTGCCCGGCCACCCGCCCCGCGGGGTCGATCCGCAGCCGGCCCTCGACCGTGGCCCGGTCGGACCCGGGCCGTACCCGGGCCGGGTCGGCCCGTCCGCCGAACAGGAGGCCGAGGCCGGTGACCACCATCGTCTTGCCCGCCCCGGTCTCGCCCGTGACCACCGTGAACCCCGGCGACAGCTCCAGCACGGCGTCCTCGATCACGCCGAGCGCGTTGATGCGGACTTCCTCAAGCATGAGCGCGCGGCTCCTGTTCGATGTGGCGGGCGCCCGGGCGCCCCCGCCATCCGGCGACGGGCAGGCCGAACTTGGCGACCAGCCGGTCGGTGAACGGCGCGCCGCCGGCCGCTGCGTCATCCCCGCCGCGCAGCCGGGCCAGCAGCACCGGGGTGGCGCCGCGGCGGACCTCGATCCGCGCACCGGCCGGCAGGTCCACCCTGCGCCGCCCGTCGCACCAGAGCACGCCCGCGAACGACTGGCCGACAGCGGGGCCGCCGAGGACCTCGACCGCGAGCAGGGAGCTGGGTGAGATGACCAGCGGGCTGCCGAACAGCGCGTGCGCGCTGATCGGCACCATCAGCAGCGCCTCGACCTCCGGCCACACGACTGGGCCGCCCGCCGAGAACGCGTACGCCGTGGAGCCGGTCGGCGTGGCGCAGACCACGCCGTCGCAGCCCCACCGGGACAGCGGCCGGCCGTCGATCTCGGTGATCACCTCGATCATCCGTTCCCGGGCGACCTTCTCCACGGTGGCCTCGTTCAGGGCCCAGGTCCGGGCGATGACCGTGCTGTTCTGCCGCACGGTCACGTCGACGGTCATCCGCTGCTCCACGGTGTACTGGCGGGTGATCACCCGGTCGATCACGTTGGGCAGGTCGGCGTATTCGGCCTCGGCGAGGAAGCCGACGTGCCCGAGGTTCACGCCCAGCAGCGGGACACCGGCCGGCCGGGTCATCTCGGCCACCCGCAGCAGCGTCCCGTCCCCGCCGAGGACCAGGACCATCTCGGTGCCGCGGGCGGCGTCGGGGGTGGCCGGGAGCACCTCGGCCCCCGGGCACTGGAGGTCGGCCGCCTCGGTGTCCACGACGCGCACCGTGATCCCGGCGGCGAGCAGCATCTCCACCACGAGCCGGGCGCTGGTCACCGCCGCGGCCCGGCCCGTGTGCGCCGTCACGAGCACCGTCCGGGTGGGGTTCACTGCGGTCCCTCCGCGATGACCTGCGCGAGCCTGGCGGCTTCGAGCGGCGGCGCACCGCGGCGCAGCCAGAGGAAGTACTCCACGTTCCCGGCCGGGCCGGGCAGCGGGCTGGCGGTGGCCCCCGCCACACCCAGGCCGCTGTCCGCGGCGGCCGTGGCCACCGCGGCCACCGCCGCGGCCCGCAACTCCGGATCACGCACCACCCCGCCCGCGCCGACGCGCCCCTTCCCCACCTCGAACTGGGGCTTCACCAGGAGCAGGAAGTCGGCGTCCGGGGCCGCGCAGCGGACCAGGGCGGGCAGCACCAGGCCGAGCGAGATGAACGAGAGGTCCGCGGTAACCAGGGACGGCGCCGGGGCCACCTGCCCAGGCTCCAGGTGCCGCACGTTCACCCGGTCGAGCACGGTGACCCGGTCGTCGCTGCGCAGCGCCCAGGCGAGCTGGCCGTAGCCGACGTCCACCGCCACCACCTGGGCCGCCCCGGCGCGGAGCAGCACGTCGGTGAAGCCGCCCGTGGACGCGCCCGCGTCCAGGCAGCGCCGGCCCGCCACCGACAGCCCGGGGAAGGCGGCCAGCGCGCCCGCGAGCTTACGGCCGCCCCGGGATGCGTACTCGGGGCCAGCGCCGGCGCCGGTGACCGCGATCGGGTCACCGGCGGTGACCTGGGTCGCGGTCTTGCCCGCCGACTGGCCAGCCACCACTACCCGTCCGGCGGTGACCAGCTCCGCGGCGTGCTCGCGGGACCGGGCCAGCCCACGGCGCACCAGTTCGGCGTCGAGACGTCTCCGGGTACTCATGCAGTGACTGCCTCGCCGTTCAGCTGTCCGGGGCCGGATGAGTTCCATGAGCAGCCGCTGCGGGCGGGATCTGGGCGGACGCGATGGGGGCCTGCGGAAAATGGTCGTTTCCTGGATCAAGGGTACCCAGTGCCCCGGTCAGCTCCGCGTGGATGTGCTCGAAGACTGCCGCGTGCTCGGGCAGCGGCAGGCCGGCCAGCTCGCCGAGCCGCCCCAGGGCCTGATCCACCCGTGGGTCGCCGGTGCTGGCGGCGCTCGCCGGGGTACTCCCCGGGGCGATCGCGCCGGGCGCCACCGGATCGTTCTGCGTCACGTCGCGCTCCTCGGCAGGGTTGCGGGCTGCGGGGCGGTCCCCCGACGAAACGCTACCGTCCGCAGGCGGCCGGAGGCGCCACCAACGGCTGGCGCCACGCCTATGACATCGTCAATGGGTAAGGAGTTGCACAATGGACGTCTCTGGGAAATGAGGAGACATGGCGACTGCTGAGGAGTGCCGGACGGCGCTGGAGACGCTGGCGGGGCGTCTTTCCGAGGTTGACCCGCAGAAGCGGGCCTCGGTTCTGGCGGACCGCTCGCTCAGCTGCACGGTCACCGACCTCGGGGTCACCTTCGTCACGAAGCTCGGACAGGACGGGGCCGCCCCGGTCACCGAGGCCGGGCCGGGCGATCCGCCGGCCCAGGTGCGGTTCTCGGCCCCGAGTGACGAGCTGATAGCGGTATCGGGTGATCCGAAACGTTTTGTCCGGTCCTGGCTGACCGGCCGGGTGAAGGTCCAGGCCAGCTTCACCGACCTGCTCCGCCTACGCAAGCTGCTCTGACCGCCCGCCCCGGCCGGCCGGCGGCCCAGCCCCCCGGCCGCCTGACCGGCTGAGGCTGTCGGCCGCGCATCGCCTTCATCAGCCCTAACGGCTTTACCGGCATGACGTGACCGGCCCGGGACGGTCTTCGTTGCGGAGAATGAAGCCGGTCCGGCCGGCGCGCGCCGCGCCAGCCAGCGGTCACCGGGCGGGGCGGGCGGTGACGGCGGCCGGGGACTCCCCCGTGCCGCGGCCAGTCCCCCCGCCCAGCCGACCGCGCCCATCCCCCCGCCCAGCCGACCACGCGCATCCCCCCGCCCAGCCGACCGCGCCCGCGCGCGTCCATCCCCCGCCCGGCTCCAGGTCCTGCGAGTCACATGAGCCCCTCCCGTCCACATCTCCCGCGGAACGTGCGCCGAGGCGGGCGATTTGCCCGAATTCGGCGCACCGTGCGCGGGAAAC
>Ga0187871_10003821_pt1 | contig 11519 bp, 11 predicted proteins | sample June2016WEW_16_1_FD_132988 | JGI IMG/M metagenome (GOLD analysis project Ga0187871, IMG submission 132988) | Peatland microbial communities from SPRUCE experiment site at the Marcell Experimental Forest, Minnesota, USA - June2016WEW_16_10 | ecosystem: Environmental > Terrestrial > Soil >...
CGAGCCGAAGGTGTCTCAGTGGCGAGGACTTTGGCCGGCACTGGCATTCCCGGCCGTCTCCGGCGAGAATAGGGGATTACGGCCAGCAACGCGTCTCGGAAACCCAGTGCCTTCCCCAACCACTCACACCACGCGTACCCAACAAACCACCGGCCTGCGTTACTGGATGCTGCGGGTCCTGGAGGAGTGCGAGCACGTCTCCGCCGATTTTGCCCCCGATCCTGTTCATGATCTCCGCATCTCCCTGCGCCGCTGCCGCTCCCTGGCTGACGGATTGATGGCGGTCGATCCCGATCCCAACTGGAAGGCCATGAAGAAAGCGGGCAAACGCCTGTTTCAGCGTTTGGGCGCTTTGCGCGATGTCCACGTAATGATGGAGTGGGTCGAAAAGCTGGAACCAGCCCAAGCCCCTGCAGAGCGGGCGCCCTCGCCCGCTTTGCCTGCATCTCCTCAGAATAATGATCCCATCCCGAACTCCGTCGATCCCGCAGCCCGAGTTCTGTTAGGAATCCTGGCAACTCGCGAGCGCGAAGAAAGACTGGAAGCCCATGCGGCTCTCGCGGAGTTCGACCGCAAGCAATGGCGTCAATGGACCAAATCTCTTCCCGCACGCGCCGCACGCTTCCGCCTGGGCAGCCCGCTCTTCAAGCACCTGGCTCTGGAGCGCCTCACCGCCGCTCGTGAACTCCACAACCACGCCTTGCGCAACCGTTCCCAAAGCGCGTACCACTCTCTGCGCATCGGCCTGAAGCGCTTTCGCTACATCGTAGAGAACTTCCTGCCCGCCGAACACAAGGCTTGGAGTAACGACCTGAAGGAAATGCAGGACGCACTCGGCGATGTTCACGACCTCGACGTGCTCTGGGCCACAGCCGTCGCCTGTCACGTTTTTCCTGATCAGGATTCCCGGCAACGCTGGCGCCAGCGAATCATCGCCGAGCGCACCAAGCGCATCGACCGCTATCGCAAGAAGATGATCGGCCCCGAGTCTCTTTGGCAGGTCTGGCGCGCTGCGCTGCCCCACGGCAAGCAGGTTCAGGCTCTGGCCACGCGCCGCATGAAGCTCTGGGCGAGCAATTTGGATCCCGATTTCGCTCATTCCGAGCGCGTGGCCGCCCTGGCTCTCCAACTCTATGACGGCCTCTTATCTTCGGGATGGCAGCCTTCCGTCGACGCCATCTCATCCCGTTTCAGCCTGCTGGCCGCCGCGCTCTTGCACGATGTAGGCAAGTCCAAAGGCGAGAAGGGACATCACAAAACCTCCTTTGATATGATTCGCGCCCACGGCACTCCGCTGGGCTGGAACCCCGCCGATCTGCAACGCGCCGCCATTGTTGCTCGTTTTCACCGCGGCGCTTTGCCCACCAGAGGGCACAAAGCTGTGCGCGATCTACTCCCCGACGAACAGAAAGGAGCGATTCAATTAGCCGCCATCCTCCGTCTGGCCAACGCGCTGGATGCCGGCCACGACGGCCACATCCGCCGCATCCAGATTGAAGACGTTCAGTTCAGAAATAAAGGGAACCAAGCTTTGATCATCGCTGCCGAAGGCTATTCACCGCTGGGACCATCCGCTCGAGCCATCGCCGCCGAACGCCACCTGCTGGAAACGGTCTTGCGACGCCCGATTCTTCTGAAAACTCGCGCCCCAGAGAAGGCGAAGCCGCTCAGTAAGTAGCGCCGGCATCTTGCCGGGCGCGCTGCAGTTGTACGCCTACCTGCAAGAGATGACTTGGCGCTCTAACAACCGCAAGAATCAATACTTGTTCCGCGATACGCTCATGCGGCTACTCGCATCTGACAATCCCGAATACAAAGAACTCACGAAGGCCACTTAGGGCGAACATTTACGGCGCCTCCATCATCGGTACAAATTGTGCTCGGTAAAGCGTCGGAAGAATCGAATCGGCGACAAGTTGAAGGTCAATATCAAATCTAGCTATACCGTCAGGAACGATCAGCTTCATTCTTAAATACAGCTCTGGACCAGACCGTCCGTAAGTCAGGCTTGGTGTGCCGCTGTACTCCGGCGCTGGAAATATCGTGGGTAGCGGATCAATTGGCGGATTACACTCGTCTGGCGCAACCCCAACCAAACCCAAATTCGGAGCATCTATGCACTTTAGAGTGATAGATGGTGGAATCTGGGGATGAATGACTAGGTTCGCAAGCGGAGCCGCACCTACATCTCTCACAAAGAAATAAATATCAACGATATGGGCGTCGGGTATTGCGGGACTGACATTCCGTGCGTACCCAACCACGATCGACGACTGCATCCCAGGTGTCCATTCCAAAGTGCGCATTCCTGTTTTAGTGCTACTCCGTATCCACAGCTGAAGTTTCGGCTGGGCAAGCGGCGGCGATGCAACCCGCTGTTGCGGCTTGCTCCACAACTTATGCCATGCTTTCGGCAGGCGGGAGCATGGCTCATCGCCCTTATTTCCCCATATCCATACGGAGCCAACCGCGACAATTAAAAGTGCAATGACAAATCCCGAACGCCGTATAACTATCGTAAGTTCAGGATCGTCGGGTAACCCCTGCCAATGAATGCATGTTGCAACCAGAGAACTGGAGGCGGCAATAACTAACGAAAGAGCTACGCAGTACTCGTGCTCCGCTTCTACGGCAACAGCAGCTAGCAGAAGTCCCGCCCATCCCCATCCGGCAACGTAATGAGAGAACCTAGGAAAATGTCTTGCGAATCGATCCCATATTGCTGTAAGTACCTCCGTGCTCATGTTCTTGATCCACCCCATCCACATGATGGCCAGAATAAGCATGACCAAGAACACAATAAACAACGTGGGGCCCATCGCGCACCCCCCCGCTCAATCAAGACGTTCGACCTATTACGGTCGGAGTATCGTCTTGACCGAGAAAGGCTATCGCGTTGGCCACATTGAGTCACGGTGATAATCTCCAAAAAATTTCCACAAGCCGGTTGTGACAGCCCATCCCATGCGCGATCATGCTCGAGGCCGTGACGGTCGGCACAAGCCAGGTCGTCGCGCCCGGAAGTCTTTTGCTTTCAGGAGTTTAGTATCCAAGTTCTTTGACATGTAGATATTGGGGAGATATTCGCGCTAACGTGATGATTCCAGACATTTAGTAAAAAGGGGGGAGGGGGATACCGCACCTCCAGCGCATCAGACTCCATCAAACCGACGCTTCCGAGGAACGAGCGAAGGCGCAGGTGAAAGTATTTTCCAAGCAGATTTCCACAAGGCTTCGGTGCCGGTAGCCTTTCCAGCACTTCCGCTCCAGCGCTCATCCAGATACAAATGTTGTGACTCTTCGAGCCAAAAGCCGAAGCCCGAAAGCCCGACCATGACTCACGCCCAACTAGTCGAAAAGGCCGTCCACTGGTTGCGCCGCTACCGCTGCGGTGTGGTCCTCTCCGAGCAAGCTTGCGTCAGCGGAGAAATGCCCGATGCCATCGGCTGGAAGCGCGCCTGCCACTCCGTGCTGGTCGAATGCAAGGTCACGCGTTCCGACTTCCTGGCCGACCGCGCCAAGCCCTTCCGGGTCAAACCGGAGCAGGGAGTCGGCTGCGAACGCTTCTATCTGGTTCCCGCCGGACTCGTAGGCCGTGAAGAACTCCCTCAAGGCTGGGGATTGCTCGAGCTCCATCGCGGGAGAATCGGAAACGTGCATCCCTCTCTGAAGAATCTCCGCAGCGCGGCCGGCTTCCGCTGCGAAATGAATTTGCTTCTCGCCAGCCTGCGTCGCGTCGAGGTCCGCGTAGAACCGCAAAGCATCACCGACTTTCTGAAATGGAAGAACCGAATGGCGGAATACAATAGAGGCACCCTCCCCGCAGGACTGGCGTCCGCCGAAGAAGAATTAAACGTGTTTCTCGAACCAGATCTAACGGCATAGCGCCGCTATCGGCGGCCTCGCCGCGAAACCCGAAGCCGGAAGCCGGTAGTCGGCTTTTACAATTCGCGCCGCCCTTCCATAGCTTTAAGCATAGTAATCTCATCGGTATATTCGATGTCGCTGCCGACCGGAATGCCCATGGCGATGCGCGTCACCTTCACGCCCACGCGCTTGAGTTGCTGCGAAAGATACGTGGCCGTGGCCTCGCCTTCAACCGTGGGATTGGTCGCGACAATCACTTCATCCACATTGCCCGCGTCGACCCGCGCGATGAGATTGGCGATGCGCAACTGTTCCGGTCCGACGCCGTGCAGCGGAGAAATCGATCCATGCAGCACGTGATAAACGCCGTTGAAGTGCTTGGTCTTCTCGATAGCGGCAATGTTCGTAGGTTCCTCGAGCACGCAGACCAGCCGCTGGTTGCGAGTCAAGCTGGTGCAATAGACGCAAGGGTCGACATCGGTGATGTTGTTGCAGACGGAACACAAGCGCAGACTAGCCTTCACATCGCGCACCGCCGCCGCGAGCGCTTCAGCATCTTCGTCGCTGGCCCGCAGTATGTAGAAAGCAAGCCGCTGCGCACTTTTCGAGCCCACCCCGGGCAGTTTCTTCAACTCATCAATCAACCGCGACATCGGCTCAGCAAATTTAGACATAAGAAGTTTGGAATTGAGTCAATGAATCGTCGAGCCAATGATGCAATCGTCTAGAGTCCGCCGATGCCCAGCCCGCCCAGCATTCCGCCCACCGTCGACTGCATGGCTCCATCAATCTTCCGCGCGGCTTCGTTGACCGCAGCCAGCACCAGGTCCTGCAGCATTTCCACATCGCCCGCCTTCACCGCCTCGGGGTCGATACGCAGGCTGAGCAGTTGCTTGCGTCCATCCATTTTCGCCGTAACCGTGCCCCCACCGGCAGAAGCCTCGACCACTGTCTCCTGCATTTTCTTCTGCAGGGTTTCATACTGCGATTTGGCTTTCGACATCAGCTCTTGCAGATTGAATCCACCCATAAATCCCCACGTTTCAAAGTTTCAAGGTTGCAAGGCCGCGAAACTTCGAAACCTTGAAACATTGAAACTTGATTCTCAACGCTTCTCCTTATAATCAATCACAGTCCGAATTTCGGCGCCGAACTTCTCTTGCAGCCGCCGGACTATAGCATCCTGCTCGGCACGGTTCCGGCCGCCGACTGGCTGGCTTGCTTCATTCAGTCTTCCTGCCCCATTGCGTTTCTCTGGCGCAGCCACGCTCGCTCCAGCGACAATCTTCAGCTTGACCGCCCGGCCCAGAACGCCGCTCGCTGCAGCGATCGCCAGCCGCCTGGCATCGGCCCCCACCGACATATCAACAACGGTTTGCGACTCCGACACTTTCACCACCACTTCGTTTCCTTCTACGGCCCATTCACCCGCTTCGAGCATCGAGACCAATATCCGTTGATTGCCATCGCTGAGCGCTTGAAGCACAGCGCTCTTCAATCTATCGATGGGCGCGCCCGACGCTGTGATCGAAGGTTGGGTCTGCGAAGCTTGGTTCTGCGAAGCTTGCGGCGCGGCCTGCACCTGCGGCTCGCGTTGCGAACTTAACTGTGCCGGAAGGTGAGGCTCGGGGCCTGAAATAATCTGCGGTTCAGCAGCGCTTTCACTCACGTCTGCGGGCGCGGCAGAGCCCATGACCACTCGCGCCGGTACGCTTCCACTCGCGATACTTCGCGGAGCGCTTGCGGCACTTTGGTCAAAAGCAGACTCTTGGCGGGGACCGCTCTTGCGTGCAGAATCGGCGGCGAACGGAGACACAGGATTCGTCTCCGCGCGTCGACTCTCGAACCCGCCTCCCGCGGACGAGGGCGAGGACGAAGGCGAGGTCGAAGAAACGATCGAAGGCCGCGCCGTAGGTTTCGGCCCGCCTGCTCCGCCCGCAGCGCTCGAAGAAGTGTTCGAAGCACCGGCCACATCGCTGAGGAGTTGCTCGATCGGCAGCAGGCGTTGTGCGTGCGCCATTTTCAGCAGCCCGAGCTCCAGGTGAAAGCGCTGCTCCTGCTTGTATCCCAACTCGCCGTGCGTTCGGAGCATGATCTGCAAATGGCGCGTCAGATCTTCTTCACCGAAGAGTGCCGCGACGCGATTGACACGCTCCCGTTCTTCACTCGAAATCTGCAGCAGGGAAGAGTCTTTTCCCGCAATCTTGGCCACGGCCGCATTACGGAGAAAGCGGACCATCTGGCGCGCGAAGTGCGTCGGGCTATGGCCTTCGCTGATGAGGTGGTCGACTTGCCGCAGGACCTCTTCGCTCGCGCCGCGAGCGACAGCCTGCATCACCGCTTCAAGAACGTGTGCTGGCGCGGCACCGACCAGGTTGCGCACGGAATCTGCCGTGAGCTTTCCGCTCGAGGACGCAATCGCCTGATCGAGAATCGAAAGAGCGTCGCGCATCGAGCCGTCGCCAGCTTCGGCCAGCAGGGCAAGTGCGTCGTCATCCGCTTCTATGCTTTCGCGGCCGACGAGATCGCGCAACTGACCGACAATGTCATCGAACTTCACGGCGCGGAAACTGAAGTGCTGGCAGCGCGAGCGGATAGTTTGCGGAATGTCCTCAGGCTGTGTGGTTGCCAGCATGAAAACGATGTGGTCCGGAGGCTCCTCCAGCGTTTTCAGCAGAGCATTGAAGGCGGCGTCGGTAATCTGGTGGGCTTCGTCGAGAATATAAATCTTGAAGCGGTCGCGCGCGGGACGGTAGCGCGCAGCCTCGCGCAGTTCCCGGATTTCGTCGATGCCGCGATTCGTGGCGGCGTCGATCTCGATCACGTCGACCGCGTTGCCGGCGCGAATCTCGGTGCAGGATTCGCAAATGCCGCAAGGCTCCGCCACCGGCCTGTCGGACGACCGGCAATTCAAGGCGGCAGCCAGAATGCGCGCCACCGTCGTTTTTCCAATGCCGCGATGCCCGCTGAAGATATAACCATGCGCCGTGCGCCCTTGTTCGAGAGCATTCTGCAAGGTTCGGGTGACGTGCTCCTGTCCGATTACCTCGGAGAATTTCTGCGGACGGTATTTGCGCGCCAGGACGGTATAGCTCATGAGCAGGAAGAGACGATTATACGTGATGGGACGGAGGATCGGGAGACGGGCGAGGTTACAGAGATTGCCCGCAGCCGGCCCGACATCCATCAAAAAGCAGGTTGACACAAATAAACGGCGTTCATATAATGAACGCCGTTCAGTACTATGAGCGCTCTATCCCGCCGGCGAAAGCACAAAGAGGAGCTGCGCAGGTTAATCCTGGATGCAGCACGGGATATCTTCGTGCGTCAGGGTTACGAAAACTTCTCCATGCGCAAGCTGGCTCAGAAGATCGAGTACTCGCCCGGCAGTGTTTATCTGCACTTCAAGAACAAAGAGCAGTTGTTCGAGTCCCTTGTGGACGAGAGTTTCGCGCGTCTGCTGAAAACTCTGATGGCTTTGCGGAACGGCAAGGAATTGCAGGATCCTGCGGAAGAACTCAAGAAGGGGCTGCGAGTTTATGTAGAGTTCGGGCTGCGCAACCAAAACGACTACCGCTTCGCTTTCATGCTGAGGCCTCCCATGGAGAAGCGTCCTTACAAAGTGCATGCGGCATTCGAGGCGCTTCGCTTTATGGTAGGGCGTTGTGTGCAAGAAAAGCGCTTTCACGCGGTCGATGTGGAAACCACGAGCCAGGCGTTATGGGCCACGGTTCACGGGATCACGTCACTGCTGATACAGAGGCCGGCGTTCCCGTGGGCGCCTAAGAAGGAATTGATCACGCAGGTAATCAACACCGCTGTCGACAGTCTGATCGCAGGAGGACCTGCCATGGCGGAAGTAGGAGAGCGTCATGCAAACATCCGCAGCCTATGAAAATACGCGTGTGGAAGAGTCGCCGTGCCGGGCAGGCCGGCCCGTTCTCGCCGGGTCACGCGGATGGCTCTGGCTCGCAGTAGCGGCAGTACTGTTGCTGTTTGCCAACGGAGCGAACACAATCCCAATCGCCGCATGGCTGGCGCCAGTGTTTATGCTGCGATTTGTGCGTGGGCAGAGCCGCAAGGTTGGGCTGCCCGTCGCTTACCTTCTTCTGATCGCAGAGTTTGCTTTTCAGTTCCGGGGGATGGTGCCGATTCCGGGGGTTGCGTACTACATTTTCCTCGCCGTGTGGGGCGTCCCGTTGTTCTTGCCGTATGTGATTGACCGTCTGCCTACGCACAAGCTCAGCGGCTTCACGGCTTCGCTGGTGTTTCCAACCGCATGGGCCGCAACTGAATACGTCCTATCCCTGGGTCCGTATGCAACTTGGGGATCGGCAGCATATTCACAGTATGGGAATTTGCCTTTGCTCCAGCTTCTTTCAGTGACCGGTTTGTGGGGCATCACGTTCCTGATGGGTTGGTTCGCGGCCGTGTGCAACTGGCTGTGGGAGGAAGGACTCGATTCGAAACAAGCGCGTCAAGGAGTCTGGCTTTGCGTCGGAACGATTGCGCTGGTGATGTTGCTGGGCGGCGCCCGGTTGGCGCTGTTTCCACCTTTCTCACAGACCGTGCGAGTGGCGTCGATTTCCAAGAGAACGATAGAGCCGCAAATCGATAACGCAGCCTTGGGACGGGCGTTTGCGGGGCAGGGCTCTCGCGAGGATTTGGATGCGATCCAAACCTGGGCGGCGGCAATGGACAACGACTTACTGTCGCGAGCCGAACGCGAGATGCAGGCGGGTGCACGAATTGTGTTCTGGGGTGAAACTAATGCAGCCGTCCTGAAGCAGAATGAAGCTTCCGTCATTGCACGCGGCGGCGAGCTGGCAGCAAAATACCATGCTTACCTGGGGATGGGATTAGGCGTGCTGAACCCGGGAAAGACTCCCCCCGGCGAGAATAAGCTGGTCCTGATCGAACCCAACGGGCATGTGGCCTGGGAGTACAACAAGGCGCACCCAGTGCCAGGCCCCGAGGCAGCCGAAATGTTGGCGGGCGACGGCAGACTGCGAACTCTGGATACACCTTACGGGCGGCTGAGTTCAATCATTTGCTACGATGCCGACTTTCCGCAATCGCTGGCCCAAGCGGGAGCTCTGCGGACCGACGTAATGCTCGATCCCTCGAATGATTGGCGTGCGATTGACCCATGGCACACACAGATGGCGGCCTTCCGCGCCATCGAGCAAGGCTTCAACCTGATTCGACAAACCAGTGGGGGACTCTCGGCTGCATTTGACTACCAGGGCCGGAGGTTGGCGGCCATGGATTACTACCAGACCTCCGACTACGCAATGATCTCTGAGGTCCCGACCAGGGGCGTACGCACGATTTACTCGCGGCTAGGCGACTGGTTTGCCTGGGTTTGCCTGATGGGACTGGCTGTATTAACAGTGCGGTCGCGGCGATTGCGGGCGTAGTGTCTGGGGCGTAGGTCAACGAAAAGATCCCGTCGCGGGCTTGCTAAAACCAACGCGCAAGCGATAGGCTGGTGCGTCAATCTGGAGTGCGGGGGCGGCGTCTTCCACCCCAATATGGCTGGGACCGCCGCGAGGAGCGTGTTTATGCAACTGAAGCTGGCAACACGAACGAAAGATGGGATTCTCGTGGTGGATTGCAATGGCCGGATTGTTTTCGGCGAAGAGTCTTCGCTGCTGCGGGATACGGTCAAAGAGGCTGTGTCGAAGAACAATCGCATCGTGCTCAATCTCGGCGAGGTGAATTACATCGATTCCGGCGGACTGGGCACGCTGGTGGCGCTTCGCACCACCGCTCAAAATGCTGGTGGCACGATTAAGCTGACGAACCTGACCAAGCGCGTGGGCGATCTGTTGCAAGTCACCAAACTGCTCACGGTTTTCGATGTATACGACTCAGAGGCGGAAGCGATTGAATCCTTCCGCAAGGCGGCTTAGTCAGGGCGTACCTGTAGAGTCTGATGAATCGCGGCGCGTGTTCGGCGCTGCCATAAGGATTAGTGTGATCGTCGTTGGGTGCTCACTGTATGATCTGCCGCACATGAGCCCCGCGCGAGTTCTTTCTTGAATACCGCCCCGAATGCTCCCACGGATCATCTTTCTTCTATGCCTGCTGGTGAGTGCCAGCGGGTTCGTGTCTCCGCCGGTGGCGCTCGCGATGGGACTGGTTTTTGGTCTGACGCTGCCTCATCCCTACGGCCGCGAAACTACGAAGATCTCCAAGGTCCTGCTGCAGGCCTCGGTGGTAGGGCTCGGCTTTGGAATGAACCTGCATCAGGTTCTGCAAGCAGGGCGTAGTGGCTTCGTCTACACCATGCTGGGCATTAGTTTCGCTTTACTCGCCGGCATGGGGCTGGGCGCGCTGCTCGGGGTGCGGCGCGTGCCGGCGTTCCTGATTTCCACGGGCACGGCGATTTGCGGCGGCAGCGCCATTGCCGCTGTTGGCCCCATCACGCACGCCAGCGATGAGGAGATGGCTGTCGCGCTGGGAACCGTCTTTGTGTTGAACTCGGTCGCGCTGCTCATCTTTCCCGCCATCGGCGCGGCGCTCAAGCTGACGCAATCTCAGTTCGGTCTCTGGGCCGCTCTGGCTATTCACGACACGAGTTCAGTAGTGGGCGCGGCTGCCAAATACGGTACCGAAGCGTTGATGGTTGCGACTACAGTGAAACTGGCGCGCGCCCTGTGGATTGTTCCGCTCTCGATTGGAACCGCGGTGGTGCGCGGCGCCAAAGCGAAGATTCAATGGCCGTGGTTCATAGGCCTGTTCTGCCTGGCGGCGGTTTGCAACACTTATCTCCAGGCAGGCGCGCATGCCTACGCCATCGCAGTAAAGGTTGCGAAAATCGGTTTGACCGCTACTCTGTTCCTGATTGGCAGTGGTATATCGATGGCGACGATCAAACGCGTGGGCCATCGTCCGCTGCTGCAAGGAATAATCCTGTGGCTGCTGGTTCTCGTGGGATCGTTGTGGCTGATTCGCGTGGGATGGATTCGGCTATGAATGTGAAAAAGAAAAGTAAGTCGCGGAAGCCTGGAGGGAAGAGGCGTTTGGATAGAGCTTCAGCAGAGCAGTCTGCTCCCGATGAATCGTCGAAGCTGCGGATGCGCGTCGAGGCGGCTATTCGGCGCGTTCCGCAGGGGAAGGTCTCCACCTACGGAGCGGTTGCACGAGCGGCAGGACTTCCACGCGGGGCGCGGCTGGTGGCGCGGGTTCTGCATCGCGGGTTCGGATTGCCCTGGCAGCGCGTGTTAGGCGCAGGTGGAGAGATCAAGCTGCGCGGCGATGCGGCGATCGAACAGCGGCTGCGGTTGGAAGCAGAGGGAGTGCGGTTTCGCGGCCGGAAGGTAGATATGAAGGCATGTGAATTCAAGTTTCGACGCTAGAGCGTCTGGGTCAATAGAGGAGCAAGGCGCGCTGTGCGCGACGGACAGCCGAGGGCGGCTGTCCCCACATGATTCGTCTTACGACCAACCACTCACAACTAACGACCGCTCTTGAACTTTTCGTCGATCTCCACCTGATATCCCGTGACCAGTTTGTTGGTTTCGTTGGCCATGCCGACGACCGCCATTAACTCATTGAACATGCCGTCGGTCATGCCTTTCTTCTACGCCGCGACCGTGTGCGAGGCGATGCAGTAACCGCACTGGTTGGTGACACTCACCGCGACA
>Ga0187871_10003822_pt1 | contig 11519 bp, 10 predicted proteins | sample June2016WEW_16_1_FD_132988 | JGI IMG/M metagenome (GOLD analysis project Ga0187871, IMG submission 132988) | Peatland microbial communities from SPRUCE experiment site at the Marcell Experimental Forest, Minnesota, USA - June2016WEW_16_10 | ecosystem: Environmental > Terrestrial > Soil >...
AAAACAAGAAAGGCTACAGCTTAAGCGGCGTCCACGCCCCGTTCGTCGAGAGCCAGTTCCCCGTGCACACTCCGCTGGACTTCACTTTCCATGTTGGCTCAAAGTGGGACCCATCATGAAATATCATTTGCTGGCCGTAATGTTGGTTTCGCGCGTCGCTGCCCAGCCCGTCTTACCGGGCACCGCGCCGCTCACGCCGCGCGGCGACTTTGCCACGGAGATGGTGGAGGGTATCAACGAATACCTGCTGCGCGCCACTGCGGCCTCGATTGCCCAACGCGCCGCGCTCTGGAACCGGGACTACGCGTCCGTGGAGCGGTATGAACGCTCCATAGCGGCCAACCGTGAGCGATTGCGAAAGATTATCGGAGCCGCCGATCCGCGCCTTCCGGTCACTGCCATTGAATTTGAAGGCACGACATCGACGCCGGCTCTGGTCGCGGCAGGAAAGAACTACAAAGTGTATGCGGTGCGCTGGCCCGTGATGGAGGGTGTCACCGCGGAAGGACTGCTGCTCGATCCGAACCAGGCGCCGAGGGCCCGCATTGTCGCGATTCCGGATGCGGACTGGTCGCCCGAGATGCTCGCCGGACTGGCAGCGGGGCTGCACCCAGCGGAGCAGTTCGCGCGGCGGCTGGTCGAGAACGGCTGTCAAGTCCTGATTCCCGTGCTCATCGACCGCCAGGATACCTGGTCCGGGATTCCGGGAATCCGCATGACCAACCAGCCGCACCGCGAATGGATCTATCGCATGTCGTTCGAGGTCGGGCGGCACATCATCGGCTACGAGGTCCAGAAAGTCCTGGCCGCGGTCGACTGGTTCACCCACGAGAACGCGACCCGTCCGGTGCCGGTCGGCGTCGCCGGCTATGGCGAAGGCGGGCTGGTGGCGCTGTACAGCGCAGCCCTCGATCCCAGGGTGCGGGCGACGGTAGTCAGCGGCTATTTCCAGTCACGCCAGAACCTTTGGGGCGAACCTGTCTATCGCGATGTGTGGGGCCTGCTGTGCGAGTTCGGCGACGCGGAACTGGCCAGCCTGGTTGCTCCCCGGGCGCTGATTGTCGAAGCGAGCCGCGGACCCGAAGTCGATGGCCCGCCGCCTCCCACCAAGGAACGGCAAGGGGCCACACCCAACGGGCGCCTCACCACGCCGGCCCTCGATGCGGTGCGCGCGGAAGTGGAGCGCAGCAAGCCGTTCTACGCAGGACTGCACGCCTCTGCCAGCCTGCGGCTGGTGGTGAGCGGCGACGGCCGCGGGTCGCCTGGTTCGGAGGCCGCCCTGGAAGCTCTGCTGGGAGCGCTGGGCGCCAGGAGCAAGATCAGTCCCGCCGGGACACAGCCCGGAGATCGACGCCGCAACTTCGATCCCTCGGCGCGGCTGCACGGTCAGTTTGACGAACTGGTCGCATTCACGCAGCTCCTGGTCCAGCGTTCCCCACTGCGTCGCGCGGAGTTCTGGTCTAAAGCAGATGCCTCCTCCGGAACGATGGACCGACAGCACCCGGCCGCAGCGCGATTACATCTGGCAGGAAGTGATCGGCCGGGTGGCCGCCGCGTACCTGCCTCGGAACGTGCGCACGCGTTTGATCTACGACGAGCCCAGGTACCGCGGCTATGAAGTGGTTCTGGACGTCTGGCCTGGAGTGATTGCGTATGGGATTCTGCTGGTACCGAAGGACATCAAGTCCGGCGAGCGGCGGCCCGTGGTGGTGTGTCAGCACGGGCTGGAGGGCCGCCCGCGCGATGTCGCCGATCCGAAGATCGACTCCCCTTACTATCACCGCTTCGCGATTCGCCTCGCGGAAGAGGGTTTCGTGACCTATGCGCCGCAGAACCCATATATCGGGGAGGATCGCTTCCGGGTCATTCAGCGCAAGGGGCATCCGCTGAAGCTTTCGCTGTTCTCCTTCGTGTTAGGGCAGCATGAGCGGACCCTCGACTGGCTGGCCGGCCTGGAGTTCGTCGACCCCAACCGGATTGGATTCTATGGCCTGTCGTATGGCGGCAAAACCGCAGTTCGGGTTCCTCCCCTGCTCGATGGTTATGCCCTTTCGATCTGTTCGGGGGATTTTACCGAATGGGTCTGGAAGAACACCAGCATCCAGTCGAACTACAGTTACCTGCTGACTCGCGAGTACGACATGATCGAGTTCAATTTCGCCAACGTGGTGAATTACTCCGATCTCGCGAACCTCATGGCGCCACGGCCCTTCATGGTGGAACGCGGCCACGACGACGTTGTGGCGCCGGACGAATGGGTGGCCTACGAGTATGCCAAAACGCGCTGGTTTTACGATATGAAGATGAAGATGCCGGAAGCCACCGCCATCGAATTCTTCAGCGGGCCGCATACTATCAATGGCCAGGGCACGTTCGAGTTTCTCAGGCAGCACCTGCACTGGCCCAGGTAGCACGGGCTTTAGCCTGTGAGAGCCTTTAGTAAAATGAAGTCGCGGTTTCAGGAGAGTCATGCATAGAAGAACGTTCTTGCTTGCCGGCGGAAGCTTACTCGCGGTCCAGGCGGCCCCTTCGGACCAGATCAATCTCGGGGTGATTGGCAGCGGAGGCCGAGGCACCTTCGTGATGACGGTGTTCCAGAAGGACCCGGAGCTGCGTGTCACTGCCGTATGCGACGTCTATGAGCCCAATCTGGAGAACGCCCTGTCCACTGCCTCTAAGACGCCGGGAACCCACCCCAAGATCTATCGCAACTACAAAGAACTGCTGGCGGATAAAGACATCCACGCGGTACTGATTGCCACGCCTGAACATTGGCACGCGCAGATGGTTCTGGATGCCCTGGCGGCCGGCAAGGACGTCTACGTCGAGAAACCTCTTTGCCATACGCCGGAAGAAGGCGTCCAACTTGTAGAAGCGGAAAAGCGCACCAGGCAGATCGTTCAGGTGGGCATGCAGCGTCGCAGCTACGACCTTTATCTCGATGGGGCAAAATTGGTCGCGAGCGGTGCGCTCGGCAACGTCCGCATGGTGCGCTCGTGGTGGCTGAATAACTACGTTGGCAACGGCGGCGCCCGGACCGCCAAACTGGATGGCACACTGGATTGGGAACAATGGCAGGGCCCGGTGAAGACGCGAATCCCGCCGGATCCGTTCATCTTTCGAAACTGGAGAAACATCGCCGAGTACGGGGGCGGGATTGTGACCGATCAGGGAGCGCATGTCTTCGATGGCATCCACCTGCTGATGAACGCCAGCTATCCGCTGGCAGTGACGGCCGCCGCCGGCAGGCCGCACCGCGCGGGCTACGACACGCCGGAGTCGGTTGTCGTCACCGCGGAATACCCGGAAGACTTTATTGGCGTGTTCTCGATCAATTATGCCGCCATGCGCTACCAGCTCCGCAACGATCAGATGAATCAGCTCGATGGCGACCAGGCGCGGATGGACATCGGCCGCGAAGAGTGTAAAGTATACAAACAGGGAGCGGAGGAGATCGCCGCTATCGCGAAAAAGTCGGAGAAGGGCTTCGGCTGGGCGACCGACCTCCACGTTCAAAATTTCCTGGAGTGCGTGAGGACGCGGAAGACGCCGACTGCAACGATGGCCTTGGGTTTTCAGGCAGTGATCGTCACACAACTGGGTAATCTATCGCTCAAGAACGGGCGCCGCATGAAATGGAACGCGAAGTTGAACAAGGTCGAAATGTGAATTTTTGGAAGAGCATCAAGCCAGGAGAGAACGAAAGGGAGCGATTCTGAAGAACATTGCACGCCCAGATAGATTCGCTAGAAGGACTTTGGCAAGGATACGACGGAGAATGGGTCCATGTGTCGCGGCAACGGATCGTCGAAGGCGCAGTGCTGCTTATTGTTTTGCGCTCGGGCCATCGTCGGCATTCAGGTCGCCGAGAGCGTATTGGATTCCCGCCAGCATGTGAGCGACAAAAGGCCGCGAGAAGTAAACCTTCTCATCGTGACCGTGCGCCTCATAGAACACGCGGCCATTGCCCACGCGCTGGATGTAGCTCAACGCGTAGTCGCCGTCGGTGCGCTTATTGGATGCCGGCTCTTTGGCTTTGTCTTCCGCGCTCATCCTGCCGTAGTTGATGCTGGTGAGAACATGAACCCGCTTGCGGCTGAATGAGTCCTGCGCGAACGTGTAGGTCTCGTCGACGATCTCGAACCCACGGGCCGGCAGCATCGCAGTCAGGGGACTGTTTGGATCGTCCACCTTAACCGGGATCAGGGTCGGGTAGGACCAGTGGAACTTGAAGAAGCCGCCGATCATTTCGTTAAACTCGGGCCACGTGCCGGTCACCGTAGGACCATTGGTATGGTAGCTATCGGTTGCGGCGTGGACGCCGGCCAGACCCTTGCCGCCTCTGACAAAGTCAAGCAGCGCCCGCCTGCGAAGCTCCGTGGCAGCCTTGTCGTTCGGATCGTCCAGAAATTCGCCGGTGGTGCTGTCAAGGAAGACCGCATCATATTGCTTCAGGTTTTCAGCCGTGATGGCAGCCGCGTCGTAGGTGATAGTAGTCATCCAAGCGCCGGTCTTGTCCCCCAGGTATTCGACCATCTTTGCCGCCAGCGGGATTGAAGTGTGTACCCAACCGGCAGCCCGGCCCAGGACCAGCACATGGCGCAGGCTCCGAGGCGCTGCGTAAGGCTTATCCGGCAGCGCCGCCATCATGGCCGAAACGTCGGTGGGGTTGGCAAACTGCTTTTGTGGACAGCCGTGGGTGAAGCCCCCGCTAAATCCTTCCGCTGGGCAAGTTTCGGTTTTCGCAGGAGCCGCCCCCTGTTGTGCGAAGCCGACGGGGTGGGCCAATAACACGGCGGTTAATGCCGCACCGATTCCAAAAGCCTTCAGTTTCATGATCGTATGTTCTCCGGATCGTAGCTCCGATTGAAGACGTAATTATACCCCTGTTCCGTATCCCACAACTCGCCACCGGTTTGCTCGAGCGGCATGACGGGCGAACCACGTATCCAGGGCACGGGCGGACTGCCGTGCGCGCGAACTGCGCCGAATCGGCCGCAGGGCGTCCCGCCTGGTGGGAAGGGCGGTCATCACACCTATCTTCCGTTGTCCGGGCGTTTGAGATGTGGTCTAATGCTCGTGATGTCTTGAACAGCGTCGGCGTCAGAAGCCGCCGCAAGAGGTCGCTACGAAATCCGGGTAGTATCCTTTGGGAGACGAGCGTGCAGAGTCTATGTGTAATTCTGTTATTTCCATGAGGTGACTTATGGCCCTAACTCGGCGCATATACGTGAGCATGCCAGCGGATACCTGGCTAACGCGCGAACAAAACGACATGAAGTGGGGTATCGTGGAACGGATCGAGCAGCTCGGCTATACTCCCGAGATTTTCACGGATCCAACGGGCAGGAAGAGCCTGTCGTCGGGTTTAGCCTTGAGTGCTGCTGACGCCGATGAGATCGCCCGGCACTGTCACGGCGCAGCGATCATTGGGCTGCCGCGCTGGGTCTTCAAAGCGGAAGATCGCACGGTTTATCTCCCCACGGAGTATTGTCAGTATGAAGGCGCGATTGCCAGGACGCTTGGTCTTCCCCTCCTGATCCTCGCACAAGCCAATCTTATGCGACGCGTCGTGTTCGATAGTGGTTTCGGACCGTATATTGGCACCTTCCCTGAGGGTGCCGACCGATCATGGCTCAGCACGAACGAGTTTCAAGCCTGCTTCACACAATGGCGTGCACGGCTCGAGAATCGGCGTGATGTGTTCCTTGGGTACTGCGGCAGCTCTTCCGGCCCAGCGGATAAATCTGCGAACATTTCTGGAGCACGAGATCGGAGCAACAGTCCTCGATTTGGAAACGCGATTTCATGCCGGGACGTAGCATCCTCGAAGAAATCGAAGAGGCGCGAGGGCGATGCGCGGCGGGAATCTTCCTCTTCACCAAAGATGACACGCTTCGTAAAGAGAGCGGCCGTCAACAGGCCGCCCCCAGAGACAACGTTGTCTTCGAAGCCGGGTACTTTGCGAGCGCAAAAGGCAAGAAGCGCGTCCTAATCGTTCTGCAGAAGGGAACCAAGATGCCGGCGGACTTGGGAGGCGATATCTACGCTTCGCTCGAAGACCCGGCCGATCTGTCGTCGGTTAAGGAGACCGTCCGCCGCTTTCTGTCAAACCAGTGACGGGTCGAACTATTTGGCCGTCGCGCCCAATGACGGAATCTCGTTATGCCATTTTCAAAGCGCCTGTCAGCTAGGTGGCGCGAAATATCTGTGCCGCCACTGGAGTCTACGCCATAGCTACCGATCTCGAACCACAACGCCGTTAGGAACCGAACGTGTCTTGGACCGTCTATTGGGTTATGCATTCCGTCTGGCAGAGCTTTAGGTACCGTCTGCAAGGTCTGCGCGATGAGCCGCCTTTGACTGCGCTTGGCGTGTCCGCGATCCTGGTTCTGGCGCTCGTCACGCTGTCGGCCTCCGCGGGCGTGGCGCGCGACGCGGGCCAGCTTTCCTGGCCGCAATTCCGGGGACCAAATTCCACGGGCATCGGCGACGGCAAACCGCCGGTCGAGTTTGGCCCCGGCAAGAACGTGCTTTGGAAACTTGCCGTCGGATCGGGCCTCTCTTCGCCCGTCATTGCGAAGGGGCGCTTGTTCCTCACCGAATTCGATCGCAATACGAAGCAACTTTCGACCGTGTGCATCGATCTGCGCACCGGAAGACTTCTGTGGCGGCGCAGCGTTGCGCCGGCCCAGATTGAAAAGGTACACGAGATCGGCAGTCCCGCGGCGCCGACACCCGCCACAGACGGGGAGCGCGTCTACGCCTACTTCGGTTCGTATGGCTTAGTCAGCTACGATTTCGATGGAAAAGTGCAATGGGAACGGCGGCTCCCTCTCCCGGAGAATATCTACGGTGCGGTCGCTTCACCAATCATCGCCGGCCACTTGCTCGTGCTCAATCATCAAGGAAAAGATGCGTACCTGCTGGGGGTCGACGGCCGAGATGGCCGGACCGTCTGGAAGACTGACCGTTCGCGGTATCAGTACGGATGGTCGACGCCCGTGTACTGGCATCACGATGGAGTCGATGATGTTGCAGTACTGGGCGGTGACTTTCAACCGAACCAACGGCTAATGGTCTACAGCCTCGCCGATGGAACGGAGCGCTGGTGGGTGGCGGGACTTCCGCCGTGCGGGAAGAGCACGCCGGTCATCGGCGGCGGATTATTGTTCTTCGCCGCGCCGGATATTATCATGGACCCCGCCGCTGAGAAAGCCAATCCGGAACGAGCCGCGCGGATGTACGCCAACAACGCGTCCCGCGTAGTGGCGGTGAAACCGGGCGGCCAGCACGAGGTGAACCAAACTCACGTCGTATGGTCCGAGCACAAGGGGGTGCCCGGCGTTGCCTCGCCTCTTTACTACAACGGACGCCTCTATACATTCCAGAACGGCGGCATCGTTTTCGCCCGAAACGCGCAGACAGGCGCGCTGGTGTACAGCGGCCGCACGGGAGCGCCGGGATATTACTACTCGTCGCCCGTGGCGGCCGACAACAAGATCTACATCGCATCGGAAGAAGGCGTTGTGGCGGTCCTCGATGCCGGCGAGCAATTGAACGTGCTGGCCAGAAACAAACTTGATGGCGACATACTGGCCACACCCGCGATTGTCGACGGGAAACTTTACGTACGAACCGAGAGCGAGTTGTATGCCTTCGCAGCGCCGGCCGTCCGTTGACGCTTCGGAAGTATGATGAGAAATACAATGCGGCGATCGGCGATATCGTTCTTAGTGGCAGCCCTTACTTTTTCCGTGCGGGCGCCTGCCGCGGATTGGCCCCGCTTCCGTGGACCAAACGGCACCGGAGTCGCGGAAACCTCGGCGCTGCCGGATAGCATCGGACCAGGCAAGCATGTGCTGTGGAAGACCGCGCTGCCGCCCGGCCACTCTTCTCCGGCGATCGGCGGCGATCGTATTTTTCTTACGGCCTTCGAAGGAGACCATCTCTTCACCATCGCGCTGGATCGCGGCAGCGGCAAAATCCTGTGGCGTCGCGAAGCTCCGCGGGACCGTCATGAGAAACTCGACACGCAGAACAGCCCGTCATCGCCGACTCCAGCGACCGACGGCCGCAACGTTTACGTCTTTTTTCCCGATTATGGGCTGCTCTCCTACACCTTCGACGGCAAGGAACGTTGGCACGCCCGGCTCGGGCCGTTCGACAACATGTATGGAATGGGTGTTTCGCCCATTTTGGCCGGCGACAAGGTTGTCTTGATCTGCGACCAGTCGCACAACTCATTCGCCGCCGCGTTTTCTCAAGCCGATGGCAAGCAAGCCTGGAAGACGCCCCGGCCCGAAGCTCTCAGCGGGCATTCCACGCCGATCGTGTACCGGCCGCAAGGTGAGGGTGTTCAGGGCGCCGGTATTCAAATCATTGCGCCCGGTTCATTTCGGCTGGACGCCTACGATCTCGCGTCGGGCAAAAGTGTCTGGTGGGTGAACGGCCTGGCTTCAGAGATGAAATCGGTGCCGGTGCTCGATGGCGACACGATCTATATCAACGGCTTCAATACACCGTTCAACGATCCGGGTAAGCATGTCGAGGTTCCCTCGTTTAAGGATGTGCTGGCGAAATACGATATCAACCATGATGGCGCGTTGCAGCAAGCGGAGCTCCCCGAGGGTCCCATGCGCGCCTATTTTCCGTTCGAAGACATCAACGGCGACGGAAAACTGGATGAAGCCGAATGGAAATCCTTCCAAGCTGTGATGGCCGCGGAGAACGGATTGCTGGCGCTGCACGCCGGCGGCGCCGGCGATATGACCGCCACGGCACTGCGATGGAAGTATCAACAGCGGGTACCGCAACTCCCCTCCACGCTCGTCTACCGTGGAGTGATCTACATGATCAACGATGGCGGCATCCTCACGACGCTCGATCCGGCCAACGGGCAGCCGTTCAAACAGGGCCGTCTACGCGGTGCGGTGGACAAATATTACGCTTCGCCGGTGGCGGCCGACGGCAAAATTTTCTTCGTCGGCAACTCCGGCGTGGTCACCATCCTGAAGGCCGGTCCGGATCAGGAGATTCTCTCGATCGCCGAACTGGACGACGAATGCTTTGCCACTCCGGCGATTGCCGACGGGCGCATCTATATCCGCACTCGCGGGATGCTTTATTGTTTCGGCTTGTGATGGAACATTAAGCGCCGCTTGTTACCAGCGCGACCTGGAGCCGTGCATGGCTCGCGGCCGTGAACTCGCGGCGCAGAAAGTCACTGGGCAGAAACGCAACGACATGCGCTGGAAGGAGGTTGCGGAAGGGAAACCCTCGCTGTCGCGCGATCCTCGCACGCTGTACGTACTTACCGGTACCGGCTTCGATGCGAGCAGCGGAAAAGTGAGTGACCCTACCTGTTGCACTGCGGGCACCCACATCATGATCAATCCGCCCAAGAAGTAGATCGCGGGCCCGCCAGGGGTATGCGCCGAGTGACGGACTACGGCGGCGGACTGCCGGCGAATTGTGGATTACGGTCGCAGCGCTAAATCGCTTTCTCCACATCGGCGTACAATAGTCGGTCGTGGAATGGAAGCTGCCTTCGGGCAAAGTCCGCAAGCTTGTCGAGGCGCTCGCCGTCGCGTTGGCGCTATACGGATGCCTGCGCTGGGCCGGCTTCTACGAGTTCGCGAGCCGCGACGCCGAGGGTCTGGCGACCTTCACCCAGCTACTCGGCGACATCTATGCCGTCCTGCTGGCCTTCACCATTTTCGTCATCTGGGGACAGTTTACCGAGGTGGAGAATGGCGTGATCTGGGAGTGCAACTCCCTTGACGAACTGCTGCGCTTCAGCCGGTATCTGAATGCCGACGATGCCGCCAACATCCGCCGCGCCGTGAAAGCCTACCGGGGGCAAGTCCTCGATCATGAGTGGCAAGCCTTGGGCGATGGCCGTAGAGACAAGCGCACCGAAGAGTTGTTCGTGCAGTTGATCGGCGTGGTTGTCGAAATAGCGCCCCGCAACGAAACCGAACGGGCTATTCACGTCCGGCTGCTGGACATGGTCCAAAAGACCGGCGGCCGCCGCGATGAACGCGTCGCCAAGAGCCTGACCCGTATGCCGCCCACCCTGGCAGCCCTGGTGAACACCGTCGCGGGCGTGCTGGTCCTGTCGATCTTCGTTTACCCGTTTCGTTATTGGGTCACCGGCGCTCTCTGCTTTACGCTGGCGGCCTGTGTCATCTGGCTGGCGAATCTGGTGATGATGGACACCGACAATCCGCTGAAGGGGATCTGGAACGTCAGCCCGCAGCCCTTCGCCGATCTCAAATTGTAGGCCGCAGTCCGCGGTACGCGGCCAAGCCATTGTGCCTGCGGAGCCTCCGGGCGACAGCACAGTGATAGGATTGGTTCTCAGAGAGAACAAAGTACGCGCGGTAATGAAATGAGACTCGTGGTCCTCGCGGCGTTGGCCGCTTTCAACGCAAATGCCGCCGATACGCTCGCAATCTTTGGCCGCGCCTGGGCGGTCCCGGCTGCCGCGGATTGGAAGGTTGAGGAGGGCACATTGCGCCTGGTCGCCAGCCGCGGGCCGTTGCCCGGACCGCGCCGTCCGATTCAGTTCGCACTGACCGACGTCCCGAGTTATGACCGCCTGACCGTTGAAGCGGACGTAATGCCGCTAGGCCGCTCACTGCTGATCGTCCTGGCATATCGCGATCCGGCCCACTTCGACTATGCGCACCTCTCCACGGATACGGCGGGGGCGCAACCGGTGCACAACGGCATCTTTCACGTGTATGGCGGCGAGCGCGTGCGCATCAGCGCAGAGCCCGGCCCGGCGGCATTCGCGGCGAGCGGCCATTGGTATCACGTCACGCTGGCGCACGATGCCGCCACCGGAGCCATCGAGGTTACAGTCGACGGACAGGCCGTGCCGGCCTTGCGCGCAGTGGACCTCAGCCTGGGACCCGGAAAGGTCGGTCTGGGCTCGTTTGATGAAACGGGCGCATTCAAGAACATAAGAATCAACGCTGCCAAGTGAGAGACGCAGCATCGGAAGCGGAGCGCTGGAGCGCGCCCCCCTTGGCTTTCGACTGTTCTTTTCCGGCCAAGCAACCTGCTACACTTGCGGATCGATGGATGCCGTCCAAATTTCAAATGTTACAAAAACCTTCGGCGCTGTAACCGCGGTCGACGACCTGTCGCTGGTCGTTCCCGAAGGTTCGGTATACGGTTTTATCGGACCGAACGGCTCCGGCAAAACCACTACCATGCGCATGATCGCCAGTATCTTCTATCCCGACCGCGGCGACGTCCGCATCTTCGGGCAGCAGATGCTGGGGGCGCGCTCGGAGCTGATCGGCTACCTGCCCGAGGAACGCGGGCTGTACCGCAAGATGGCGGTGCAGCCGCTGCTGGAGTTCTACGGAGAACTGCGCAGCGGCCGTAAGGTCACCGCCGAAGTGGAGAGCTGGCTCAAGAAGCTCGACCTGGCCAAGTGGGCGTCGCAGAAAGTGCAGGCGCTCAGCAAAGGCATGAGCCAAAAGGTGCAGTTCATCGCCGCGGTG
>Ga0187871_10003825_pt1 | contig 11514 bp, 7 predicted proteins | sample June2016WEW_16_1_FD_132988 | JGI IMG/M metagenome (GOLD analysis project Ga0187871, IMG submission 132988) | Peatland microbial communities from SPRUCE experiment site at the Marcell Experimental Forest, Minnesota, USA - June2016WEW_16_10 | ecosystem: Environmental > Terrestrial > Soil >...
ACCACCAGCCGGATCTCGTCCACGTCGAACGGTTTGTTCAGGTAATCAGCGGCGCCCATCTTCATCGCCTGTACGGCCGGTTTGGCTTCGGTAATGGCAGTGACCATGACCACAGGCATCCTCGGATTGAGGTGCAATATCTTGGAAAGCACCTCCAAGCCGTCCATGGCCGGCATTTTCATGTCCAGCAGAACGAGGTCGAAACCCTCCTCCCGACCCATCGCCTCCAGCCCGCTGGCCCCATCTCCCATCAGGGTCACGTCGTAGCGGTCCTTCAAAATGAACCGCAATGACTCACGGGGACTCTCTTCGTCATCGATGACCAAAATCCTTGCCTTTGACACAACAACCTCCTTTTTCAGAACCTCCTGAACTACCTCCTTGCTCTCTATTCCTTCTCGCGGGCAACCTGTGCCCTGCCGCGGTTTTGGCCTGCCTGTGGCGGATAAAGCCCAGCCCGCCGTCCAGCGCTGTTTATGTGATGGCTTCTGGCCACCTTCTCACGGCTGGCCGCCTCGATGGTCCGCTTCCGGTTCCCAGCGTTCCGCAATCCGCTCGTGCACGGCGTTGGCTTCGACCGACGGCGGCGCACCTGCCGAAGAGTGTGCGTTCAACCCCTCGCTCAAGACATCCTCATCCGGCGGCCGCTGGGCTTTGACCGGCAACACCATGGAGACGGTTGTGCCCCGGCCGAGCATGCTGTCAATTTCCAACCGGCCACCGTGCCGCTCGATAATCTTTTTCACAATCGTGAGCCCCAGCCCCACCCCGACGTTCCGCGTGGTCACAAACGGTTCGGTCACGCGTTTCAAATTTTCCAGCGCGATCCCCTCGCCCGTGTCCTGCCAATCGATCCGCACCGCGCCGCCGACCGGCAGAATTCCGCCCGGCAAATCCGCCGGCGCAGCATCGACCGTATTGATCATGAGCCGGCCCCCCTGCGGCATCGACTGCACGGCATTACGCAGCACATGCTCGAACCCCTGCATCAGGCGAATCCGGTCCCCTTCCAACCGGGCAAACTTGTGGGCGAAGCTCTTCTTCACCATCACCACAGGCGCCGGCGCCGGTTCGGGCGCCTTTTCGCTCACGGCCATGATGTGGGCAATCTGCTTCCGGCTGAATTCCTGGGTGATGTTCTTGACGCACGTGTCAATCAACTCGCCCAGCACAATCTCCTCGTTGACCAACAGCAATGGATGGGCGAAGAACGTCAGATTATTCACCAGCACATCCACGCGGTTCACCTCGTTGGCCACGGTGGTGCTGAACTGTTCGCGAAATTCCTTCTCATCGTGCCGCTCGGGCAGCAACTGTGCGAAAACCTTGATGGACACCAGCGAGTTCTTCAATTCATGAGACAACCGCGCCGCCAGTCGCGTGAAAAACTCCTTGTCGGCCAATTCGCGGGCGCGAGTCTGTTGGAGGCGGAGCTGTGAGAGGTCCTCGATGAGCGCGACGGCCACAAGCCCTTCTCCACCCACGGCGCGGCTGTCCGCTCCCATGGCAAACCGCGTGGCGCTGATGCTGAGCGGACGATTTCCCCGGGGCAGCGCCACTTCCCGCTGACGGATATCCCGGCCCGTCTGCAACACTTCAAAAACTACGTCCGCCACCCGCCCCGGCAACCGCCGCGTGTCCTGCCCCACCAAGGATTGTTCTTCGAGCTTCAGTAAGTCGCACGCGCGCTGATTCACAGTGAGGATGCGATTGTTCTGCCCGATCACCACGACCCCCGTTTGCACATGCGCCAGCACTTCGTTGACGAAGCGTTGCTGGCCGGCGATGCGGTCGCCCAAGTGAAGATTGCGAATCGCCTGTGCCAGCTGCCCCATCAGGTAGTACACCAGCTCCAATTCCTGGCTGGCCAGTGGCTCTCCGGTGATCTTGCCGCTGAAAGTCAATACCCCCCACAACCGGTCCTCATCAAAAATCGGCACGGCAACATCCGCCCCGAGCGTTTCGAAGTCGCGCGCCAAGTCCGGGTCGTAATCCAAGGCCAGCGTATCCATCACCTGGGCTCGCAGCAGGATCCGCGCTTCACGCGCCAGGTGACTGGCCATGCCGGAGTCGACGCTCAACCGGAAGTGCTCGGCCAAGTGTGGCGCCAGACCGGTGCTACGAGCGACTACAAATTGTTCCCCACCAGCCGCCGCCCGTCGAACGAGAATCGCGGCCTTGCCGGTGCCGAGCAATTCGCGAACCAGACCCAAAAACTCAGCCACCAACTCGCCTTCGCTCATATGCTGGCTCAGGATTCGCGACAAATCTTTCAGGGCGTCGCGGTAGCGGTACGCGTCAAACGAGGGGGCGAACGCCGGCAGCAGCGTGGAAGCCGCCCCGGGTCTCGACTGGGGTGCGACCGTCGGTACAGGAGCTGCGGCCTGCCGCTGACGGGCGATTACGGCATCGGCACGCTTTAGCTTGAACTGCGCGTCGCGCAATTCGAAAAAGTTGCTCAATGCCTGCTTCAACCGGTCGAGAGAATCCGCCTCGGAAACAACAAGCCAATCCTCCGGAATGGAATACAGGGTTTGTTGAGATGCCGTGGCGCGCATCACCACGGCCTGATGCTTCTCCAGGCGCGAGGAGGCTAGTGATTCCGTCGCCCAACGCGTGCTCTGTCCCAACGAAACGGCGTCCAGAATCACGGCGTCCACCAGGCGCAACCAGGTGGAAAACAGCGCATCGAACTGCTCGCGGGACGGTTCGGCCGGCAGTGGAAGCAAAACGATGTTGGTTTTCTCGTCGAGAATGTCCGTCAGCAGCCGTTGCGTGTCGGCAGAATGGGTCAGTAACAACGCCGTCTTCATAAGCTGCCGACCTCGCTGCTAACATCCGAGCTGCTCAGATGCCCGTCTCGATATCGCTCGATCACCAGTGCCGTATTACGACCGCCAAACCCCAGGGAGTTGCTCAGTGCAATGTCGACGCGGCGGTGACGCGGTTCATTGGGGACATAATCCAAGTCACATTCAGGATCAGGAAATTCGTAGTTGATTGTAGCGGGGATAATATTGTCGCGAATCGCCAAGCAGCAAACGGCCAGCTCGACGCCGCCGCATGCGCCTTGCATGTGGCCGAGGGCGGACTTGATTGAGCTGATCGGCAGATTGTATGCGTGCTCCCCGAAGGCTTTCTTTATGACCGTGGTTTCCGCACGATCCCCCAGTGGTGTTGACGTGCCGTGGGCATTCAGGTAATCGACCTGCTCCGGCCGCACGCCGGCCCGCGCCAGGGCGGTTTGCACGCAACGGACCGCCTGCGTCCCATCAGGGTCGGGCTGACACATGTTGTAGGCGTCGCAAGTGCACGCCCAGCCTGTCAATTCCCCGTAGATGTGGGCCTTGCGTTGCAAGGCATGTTCCAGTTCTTCGACCACCAGGACACCGGCGCCTTCGGCCATGATGAATCCATCGCGCTTTTGGTCGAATGGACGCGATGCGCGCCCGGGTTCATCATTTCGATCCGATAACGCACGGCTGGCACCCAAGGCAGCGACGATGACCGGGTGAACGGGGGCATCCGCACCCCCGGCAAACATTACATCCGCATCGCCTTTCACAATCAGGTCGGCGGCTTGGGCAATCGTGGCACTGGCACAGTCGCAGCCTGTCGCGGTGGTCGCGCTTTGAGCTTGCAATCCCAGATGAAGTGAAATCTGACCGCCGCAGGCCCCCGTGAAGATCGCAATGCCCATGTACGAGCTCATGGCCTCAACCCCACTAGCTTTGTAGACCTCATACTCCCGAGCGGCAAACTCCCAACCGGCGTAAGCCGTGCCCATGGCGACACCCATTCGTTGACGATTCTCTTTTTCCAGTACCAACCCGGAATCTTGCAGCGCCATGTAGGAGGCCGATAGTCCGAAATGTGCGAACCGATCCATGCGTCGCACGTCCTTGCGACTGATCCAATCCTCAGGACGAAAATCGCGCACCTCACCAGCGATTTTCCACGGGCATTTGGACTTCACCAACGTCGGAGATAACTCCACACCGGACTTGCCCGCGAGGATATTCGACCAGAACACCTCAGTCCCAACCCCAAGCGGCGTCAGCAAACCCATCCCCGTAATGACTACCCGACGTTTCCTCATCTCTTACACTCGCGTCATCACGCCGAATGGGACAAAAACGTCCACCACGCGTTCGGCGAGCACAACGCGCCTCCTTCAGAACGGTTCCCCACGCTGGCATTATACAAGTAGCGTAAAGCGTGTAAAGAACTTTTTCCGCAAGGACGGACAATTTTGTTCGCAGCCCGGGTAATGTCCTAAATTGGAGCCACGCTCGGCAGGTTGCTCCGATTCCCACATCAGGGTGGTTGCTCGCGGTAAGTCCCGAAAGCTTTCGAGATGAACCGCATCGTGGCCGCGCAGCAGCGCGGCCGTACCTTATGGACGCGACGGAGCGCGTCCCTCCAAAAATCAACTAAGGACATTACCGCAGCCAGCTACTTCAGAAGAAGGTCTACTTGGAAAGAAATCGCGACTGCAATTGGCTCCTACTTCAGAGGAAGGTTGACTTGGAAAGTCGTCCCTTTGCCTTCAACGCTCGAAACGGTAATGGTGCCGCCGTGGTCGCGGACAATCTTCTGCGAAATGGACAGTCCCAGACCCGTACCCTCTTTCTTTGTGGTGAAAAACGGGTCAAATAGCCGATTCCGAACCGCGGCGGGGATACCCGGGCCGTTATCCGAGACCTCGATAACAGCCGAGTTTCGGTTGCCGTTGCCACCGGTGCTAATTTCCAGTTGCGTCACCCCCGTCGCCACCCGCACCTTGCCTCGTTCCTGAAGCGCATCGGCAGCGTTGCCCAGCAAATTGACCAGCACTTGCAGGATCTGGTGCTTGTCCACCCTGATGGTTGGATTCCCGTGAAACGCCCGGGTCAGCTCGATCCGCTTGGCCTTCAGGCGCGGTTGGACCAACAGAATGGCCTCCTCGACAAGCTCATTGGCGGGCTGTTCCTTGATGTTGACCTGGGCGGGTCGGGCGAACGCCAGCATGCTCTCGATGACCTTGGTAATCCGATCCACGTCCTTCAGCACGAGTTTGCCGAATTCATTTCGAAACTCCGGGTCGTCGACGCGCTCGGGCATCAATTGCGCAAACGTCTTGATCGACGCCAATGGATTGCGGATCTCATGCGCGACACCGGCGGCAATCATTCCCAGTTCGACCAGGCGATTCTTGCGGAACGACTCATCTTCGATGCGGCGGTATTTCACGGCCAGTGCGACTTCGGTGGCCAGCGTCTCCAACAACCGCAAGTCGCTGACAAAAAACATATCACGACTCAATTTCTCTCCGAGACCGATGAGCCCCACCAGCCGGCCATCGAGAATCATCGGCACACACAACGCGACCTGGAGCAAGTTCAACTCCCGCTCGAAAAGTTCCCGTTCCCGCGGAGGCGTGCTTCGCACCATTTCATCGCGCACCAGTTCGTCCCGGTTCTCCTGCAGCCATTTGACAACGGCCGCATCTTCATGCAACACCATCGCGTCTACGTCGTCTTCTGGCCCCAGGCCACTTCCCGCCTGCAGCTTGTAATCTCCTGATAGGGGATCCTGTATCATGACCAGCGCGCGTGACAATTGCATCTGGGAGTGCACCGTGGTCACGATCGTCTGTAGCACCTGGTCAATAGTTGGCAACGAGCCCAATTCACGTACCACGCCGGCCAAGGCGTCCTGATAGCCGTAGCGGCGGCCAAACATGCGTTCCTGCATTATACGCTCGGCCCGAGGTAAGAACCGTGGCAGGCTAATCGTCAAACCCACGCCGATCACCATTGACAGCATAAACGAGAACATCAACTGCTGTTGGTTCATGAATCGTGGAGCGACCACTGCGATGCCACCCAGAAAAACCAGCGTGACGGCCGCAACCATCATCATCGTCACGGCATACAGGAGCACCCGCGCAATGACGACGTTGTAATCCGCCAGCCGTGCCCGCGCCAGCACCCAGGCGAGCAAAGAAAAATTGACCGGGAGAATAAAAAAGCACACGGGCGGGATATTGATGTTGTATTCGAGCGGAAGAATGATCGAGTTGGTGGCGAGAAACGAAATGAACCACACCACGCAGAAGTACACGAGCTGGGACCGCTGGTAGCCCGTCGCATGGTAAGCGTTGTACGCTACGATACTTGCACCCAGCCACTGACAGATCACGTAATAGCTGGCCAGGAAGGGATATAGGCCGCGGCTGTACTCGACGTAGTGGTGCATGTATGGGGGAAACCGCAGTCCCCGGATCATCAGATTAAAACACACCATCAGCACAAATCCCGCACCGGTAAGGTAAAACGCGGCAATAGGCCATCGATAGCGGCGGATCCGGCCGACCAGTGCGCACAGTCCATGAAACAAAAAAGCCTGATCAATGATCGATGCCGAGAGTGTCAGTTTCCCCCACAGCAGCGCGGGCCCAGCCGGCATGGCCCGGTAGTACTGAGCGAATCCCACAAGCCACAAGCCATTAATCCCCATCATGAGGCCAATCAGTGGCCCGGTCGCCTGAAACCGATTCTTCCAGTACACAATCCACGCCACGGCGAAACTGACCGCCGCGTTCAGAAGTACCAGGTAGAAATATACCCTCATCATGGCATTCTGAACCTACGTCTTCCGCCGTGGGACCAATCGAGGCAGTAATGCTCCAGCTTCCCGCTGGTACTGCCGATAGGCCTCGCCGAATTTGGCAAGCATCTCACGCTCCTCCTGGCGCAATCGCATCGCGAGCAAAGGCATGTACAGCACCAGCGCCGCCAGCGTGGTATAGTAGGCATTCGGCACCAGGGGGACGGACAAAAGCTCAACGACGACCGCCAGATAAATTGGATGGCGAATGTAGCGATAGACGCCGCATTTGATTAGTTCGTGCTGACCACGAATCTCAATATGCAGGCTGAAATATCGGCCCAGTGTGCGAATCGCCGAGTTTCGCAGTGCCAGTGCAAACACATAGAACGCGGCCGCGACCAGGCTAACCGTGTAGTTGATGGGGCGGTCAACGACCATATATTCCACCGCCGAGCTAACGAAGATCCCCGAATGAATGACCATCATGATCGGAAACGACCACCGCATGAATCTGTCGCCTCGGATAACGGCTCGTCGGGCAAACGTTTCCAGCAGCCGCTGAATACAAACAAAGCCGAAGAAAAGAGCAAAGAAAACCGGGAACCATTTCTCCTTCATTCGCTCAAAGCACCGCCTCCTCGTGGCATTTGTACACGATTTTTGTATGGAAATGCAGTAAAAATATTATATAGGGGGAAACTTTCATGCGCGCGATTGTTACAGGCGCGACCGGGCTATTGGGGCGCCACATTGTGCGCGAGCTACGGCGACGTAGCTGGTCGGTTACAGCTATCGTGCGCGCCGGGTCCAATTGCCAGCCGCTAGAGCATCTAAATGTCGACTTCGAAGTGTGCGACCTCGGCCGCGACCGGCTGGATCCGCGCGTGCTTCAGGGCGCCAATGTAGTCTTCCATGCTGCTGCGGCGGTTTCTGAGTGGGCTCCCTGGTCGCACTTCGTTGCCAACACCATCCGGCCCGTCGAAACTGTTTGCGACGCCATGGCCGCGGCAGGCTGCCGCCGCTTGGTTCATGTCAGTACCGTTGGAGTGTACGGCCGCCCGCCACATGATATGGTTGTCAGTGAAGACTTCGAACCCGCTGTCAACAAGAGCCGAAACTTCTATCGTCGGGCCAAAATCGAATCCGAACGCATTGTCTGGCGGCGCCACGCCGAGAAACAACTCGATGTAACGGTTATCCGTCCCGCCATGGTCTATGGGCCTGGTGACCAGGCAATGCTCAGCCGCATTATCGGGCTGCTCCGCCAGCGAAAGATCCTGTTTCTTGGCGACCCACAAGTCACCCTTCCTCTCGTCCACGTTCACGACGTCGCCCGCGCTACCGTTCTGGCCGCGCATTCGGAACGCTCTACGGGTCAGGCTTACAATGTGGTCAATCCCGAAAAGGTCACCCAGGAGGAGTTTTTCAATACTATTGCCGCTCTCGCCGGTGCGCCCTGCGTTCGACGCCGTCTCCCCTATCCCGTGGCCTATTCAGCAGCTCTCGCCGTCGAGTCGCTGGCCCGCTTCTGCCGCTTCAAACAGCCTCCTCCTTTCACACGGTATCGTGTCTTCCTCTTTGGCTATCAGCGCCGCTATTCGATAGAGAAAATACGCTCCTCCATCGGTTGGGAACCACGCATCAGCTTCCGCCCAGGCATCCATGCGGCGGCCCGCTGGCATATGGCCCATGAGCGTTCATGACTTTGCGGAAGCGCCGCCCGATGTCCTCCGCGAAATACTACTTGTCGCGCAATCCACGCTGCGTCATCATTTGGCAGTGGTGACGATGGCTGGGCCATCCCACGCAGACCATGAACCGCGCCGAAGCCAGCAAACGCATCGCCGAGTTGCGCGATCAAATCCGCCACCACGACCATTTGTACTATGTCGAGGCGCGGACCGAAATCTCGGACTTCGAGTACGACAAACTGTACGCTGAACTGAAGTCACTAGAGGAGCGACACCCCGACCTCATCACGCCCGACTCGCCCACGCAACGCGTCAGCGAGGGCCCGTTGAAGGAATTCAAGAGCGTCCATCACGTCGTGCCGATGATGTCATTGGACAATACGTATAACATCGACGAATTGCGCGAGTTCGACGCCCGAGTCCGCAAGCTCTTGCCCAACGAGTCTGTTGAATACGTCCTCGAACCGAAAATTGACGGCGTGTCGATTTCGGTGCTTTATCAACGGGGCCGGTTGGCGGTCGGGGCGACACGAGGCGACGGCGTCACCGGCGACGACATTACCGCCAACCTCAAAACCATTCGCGCCATCCCGCTGCAATTAGGCGTCAAGAACCCTCCCGAACGACTGGAAGTTCGTGGCGAAGCCTACATGACAATTGCGGACTTCCAGGAGCTCAACGCGCAGCGGGAAAAGGATGGCAAGCCGCTGTTTCAAAACCCGCGCAACACGACCTCCGGTTCGCTGAAGCAACTCGATCCAGCCATCGTGGCCCGGCGTCCACTCCAGGCGATCTTTTACGCGATCGCTGAAGGCGGAGGGTTCAAGACGCAATCCGACGTGTTGAAGGGACTGGAGAAGTTCGGTTTTCCAACACACCGGCATTGGTGGGTGTGCCAGGGTATTGAGGAAGTCATCACGCACGCCGTGGAACTGCAAGGGCTCGAAGCGAAGTTGCCGTTTGAAATCGACGGTGCGGTGGTCAAAGTCAACGATCTTGAGCAATGGAATCGTCTCGGGGCCACCGCGAAAGCGCCCCGTTACGCCATCGCCTACAAATACTCGCATGAACAGGCACAGACCAAGCTGAAAGGCATCACCATCCAGGTCGGCCGCACCGGCACGTTGACACCGGTCGCCGAGTTGGAACCGGTCTTTCTCGCCGGCTCGACGATCTCCCGCGCCACGCTCCATAACGAGGAGGAAATCAAACGCAAAGATATCCGCATTGGCGATACGGTGGTCATTGAGAAAGCCGGCGAAGTCATTCCCGCTGTGATTGGGGTCGTCAAAGACAAGCGCCCGCGTGACGCCAGGCCGTTTGATTTTCACAAGCACATTCACGGGAAATGTCCCGCCTGTGGCGGACCCGTGGCCCGCGACCCCGAATTCGTCGCGTGGCGCTGCGAGAACATCGCCTGTCCAGCCCAGTTGAAGCGTACCATCGGTCATTTCGCTTCCCGTAGCGCGATGGACATCGAAGGTTGCGGCGAAGTGCTGGTCAACCAGCTCGTGGACAGCAATCTCGTGCATGATGTGGCCGACCTCTATTCACTGACTGTCGAACAACTGGCCAATCTAGAACGCATGGCCGAGAAATCCGCCACCAATGTCGTCAATGCCATACTCGAGAGCAAACGCCGCGAACTGTGGCGATTAATCCATGGCCTTGGCATCCTGCACGTCGGCGAAGGAGCGGCGCGCAAGCTTGCCGATCACTTCCACGATCTGGATGCCCTCGCCGGCGCCGGCATGGACGAGCTGCAGCACGCGGAAGACGTCGGCCCCGTGATGGCTCAAAGCATTCACGATTTCTTCGGCAACCCGCGCAATCAAGCCGTGATCGAGAAATTGCGCCAGGCCGGGTTGAAAATGAAAGAGAAGGCCGCGCCGAAAGCTGCCGTGACCGGGCCGTTTGCCGGGAAAACAGTTGTCGTCACCGGCACATTGAGCAAATTCTCCCGCGACGAAGCCAGGGACGCTCTCCGCAAAGCGGGCGCCAATGTAACCGACAGCGTCAGCAAGAAAACGGATATCCTGGTCGTTGGCGAAGACCCAGGCTCCAAGCTCGATAAAGCCAGGAAACTCGGAGTGAAAACTCTTACGGAAGCGGAATGGGTGAAATTATTGGGGCAGCCTGGATGAGCGACTGGCGATTAACACCGCAAAACTCGGCGTTGGTGGTCATTGACGTGCAGGAGAAACTGATGAACGTCATGCCCCGACGGGTAGAACTGCTCGAGGCGATCCAGAAATTCATCGGCGCGGCGCGTGTCCTCCAGCTTCCGATCCTGGTGACCGCGCAGTATGTCAAAGGACTCGGCCCGGTGTGCGGGGAGATCGTCGGGGCCACCACCGGCATCACACCGATTGAAAAAAAGGCGTTCTCCTGCTGCGGTTCCGATGAATTCATGCGAGTGGTGAAAGATTTGCGGCGCCAGCGGATCATCCTGTGCGGGATCGAAGCGCATGTGTGCATCCAGCAAACTGCCATCGATCTGATGAAGGATTATTTCGTGTATGTCGCTGCCGATGCGATCGGCTCACGCCATCGGCACGATCACAAGGTCGCCGTCGAACGGATGCGCGACTGCGGCGCCGTTATTACCACCGTCGAGTCCGCCGTCTTCGAACTTCTCCGCGAAGCCGGCACCGCGGCATTCAAACAGGTCCTGCCACTGTTTAAATAATCTTCTTTCGTTCGGTGGTCTACGACCGCCGACCACCGAACGGTAGCGCCTTCACCGTCGTCATTGCACCCCGATTCCGAGATCGGGCCGCTTTGTTGATTTGATTTTTCAAGGCCTTGGTATGGTTGTATATGGTGGTATATGGTTGTATATGGTTGTATTTGACCGTCGTTGATTAGGTTTGCCTGGGTGTGTCTCCTGTCCCAGCGCCGTGTGGGGGCACGCCGCCTACAACAGGTTTCGTCTCCGTGTTCTGTGTGCCGTTTGGCTCCACGTTCCCCTTCACTCCTGTCTCGTGGCTGGTGGGAGGGCCTGGGGTGGTAGGGTGGTGGGGTGATGGAGTGGTGGGGCCAGTGGTTTGTACCGCCTCCGGCCGCGGCTCCGCGACCCGATCTTCCAGATCCCAAGTGTCGCCATAGATCAATCGCCCCAGCGCCTCCGTCTGCTCGTCAGTTGCCCCTTGGATGTGCTCGTTTATTTTCGGCTCCGCATTCTGCTTCAGCGCCTTCGCCAGTTTCTTCTCCAGCGCGGCCACCCGTC
>Ga0187871_10003826_pt1 | contig 11510 bp, 3 predicted proteins | sample June2016WEW_16_1_FD_132988 | JGI IMG/M metagenome (GOLD analysis project Ga0187871, IMG submission 132988) | Peatland microbial communities from SPRUCE experiment site at the Marcell Experimental Forest, Minnesota, USA - June2016WEW_16_10 | ecosystem: Environmental > Terrestrial > Soil >...
ATTCCGTGCGCATCACCGTGGATGGGGCTACCGTACAGGACTCCATCACCGGCGGCACCCGGCAGAATTTCTCGCAGGAAGTGATCCAGGAATTCCAGCTCTCGTCGACAAATTTCGACCTCTCCACGGGTATCGGCGCCGGCGGCGCCATCAACGTGGTCACGCGTTCGGGTGGCAACGACTTTCACGGCAGCGCATTTATCTTCTACCGCGATCACAACATGTCGGGGTTCCCGTTCCTGGTGCACGAGCCGGGCGAGCCCAACAGTCCCTATTTCGCCCGCCAGCAGTATGGCTTCTGGTTCGGCGGACCCATCAAGAAGGACAAGCTGTTTTTCTTTACCAGCCTCGAGCATATCAAGCAAACCGCCCTGTTTAGCGCTTTTCCCAGCGATCCCAGTTTCCAGGCATTAGGAGCGAACACGTCCAGCCCGTATAACGCCAACGAGCTCACCGAGCGGCTGGACTGGCGCATCAACACCCGGAACAACGCCTTTCTGCGTTATTCTCACGACGGCAACAATTCCTTTGCGCCGCCCGGCATCGGGGATCTGCCGTCGGACTGGGCCGACAATACCAATTGGGCCGATTCCGGAGTGTTTTCGGTGATTAGCGTGATTACGCCGGCCACCGCCAACGAGTTCCGCTATTCGTATACCTTCTGGTCCAACACCAATGCGCCCCCGCCGCTGTCGCAGTGCCCTGCCCCTTGTACGGGATGGGGCTATAACACGATCAACGGCGATGTGAACGCCGACGGCCCCATGATTACCGTGCTCGGCGTGAATAACTTCGCGCTGGGTGAGTTCACCACCACGCCGCAGAGCCGTTTGTTGCGGCGGCACATCTTCGCCGACAACGTCAGCTCGCAAAAAGGCACTCACTCGCTCAAGTACGGCGGATACTGGGAATATCAGAAGGGGACCGGTTCCTACGACTATGCCAATCCCGCGGCGATGGAGCTCTGGTCTCCGGAATTGGTTCAGGCCTACAATCAGAAGATCGCATCCGAAGGGTATGGGGCCTATCAGATTTCGATTCCTTCCTCCTTCAATTCGATATCGGACTTGCTGAAGCTGCCGGTGGACGCGTTTACCATCGGAGTGGGCAATCCGACACAGCCGCCTTTGTACCAGCGCGGCAATGCCAACCACGACAATCAGTTCCACTTTTACGGGGAGGATACCTGGAAGATCCGTCCGCGCTTCAGCTTGAACTACGGTTTGGCATGGTCCTACGAGACCAATGCGCTGAACTTCGATTTAACCAAGCCCCCCTACCTGGAGCCCATTTTCGGGGCCAACGGCCTGGGGCCTGAAAAGCACTCGCCGCACGATTTCAGCCCGATGCTGGGCTTTGCCTGGTCTGTCACGAAGGATAATAAGACCGTGATCCGGGGCGGCTCGGCGATCTACTATGACACTTGGGACATATTCAACCGGCTGATCGAGCGCGTCAGTCTAAGTCCGTTGGGCGTCGGCCGCATCCCGCTGCCGGATAGTTCCTTCTTCCCGGATATTTCCACTCTGTTTGGCTTCGGCAATCTGCCCGCGGCGATTCAGCCCACCAGCTTGAGCAGCGAGCCTACCACTTTCACGGGGGCCGAACTCGAACGCTTTTACAACGCATTCGTCAAAGGCGCCGAGGCTGAACTCAATAGCGGCGCAGCGGTTCCTAACATCAATTTATTTAAAACCGCGCTGGGCTTGATTCCCGATAACTTCAAGCTGCCCTATTCCGAACACGCCAGTATTGGCGTACAACGCGAGCTGCGCAGCGATCTGGTGCTCAGCGCCGATTTTGTGTTCCGGCAATACATGCACCAGTTGATCAACGACGTGGACCTGAATCACTATAACAGCGTGGAAGGCCCCGTCATCCCCAAGTGCGGACCGGGGCAAGCGCTCCAGACAAACGTGGAATGCTCGGTAGGTCCCATCGAGACGGAAATCTCCGGCGGGCGTTCGCACTACAAAGGACTGCTGATGAAATTGGACAAGCGGTTCTCTCATCGCACCACTGCCACGCTGGCCTACGCCTATGCCGATCAGATGGGCTACAACGGTTTGATCGATAACAGCAACTGGTTTGCGAGCTGGGGCCCGCAAGCCGGCCATCAGACGCTCACCGGTTCTCTGGTGGCGTTCCTGCCATTCGGCATTCAGGTGTCGGGCATCACCTCGTTCCAGAGCGCCGTTCCCTTCCAGCCTTTTGTGACGGGCGTGGACTTCGATGGCAGCGGCATTTTCGCCACCGCCGGCGAAACCCTGTACCCTGGAGCGCCTCTGCCGGGAGGCGGATTCAACCAGTTCGACGTCAGCAAGGGGAAGGGCGCTCTGATTCAACTGGTGAACCAGTTCAACCAGACCTACGCCGGAACGACGGATCCGCTGGGGCACCCGATCCCCGCCATCACGCTGCCGTCGAATTTCGCATTCCCGCGCAGCTTCAATTCCCAGGATTTGCGCATCACCAAAGCGTTCCGGTTGCACGGCGACCGCTGGAGGCTGGCGGTCTTTGGCGAGTGCTTCAATGTTTTCAACATTGCGAACCTCACGTTCTATAACGAGGTCCTGAACGCGCCCGGTTTCGGCGAGCCGTCCCAGAGAACGTCGAATATCTTTGGAACGGGCGGCCCGCGCGCGTTTCAACTCGGCAGCCGCCTCACATTCTGACCTCGTGGCGCAGGCACCCTGCCTGCCGCGCTGGCACTCCTGCCAGCGCAGGCGAGCTACGCTCGCCCCTTGTGGCACAGGCCTCCGGCCTGTGCAGCGCGCGCCAGGGCCCCCCCACGGTTTGGCCGGGCATCCAATCACACGTCGAAAAAATAGACCCCGCCCCCGCATCTCCGGCCAACCAAACCACTTACCAACCCATCCCGCTCCCAGCTAACCTGTTTCCCCACTACCCGCGGTCTATCATCGAATCGAAGGATGAATTTCACGAATCGAAGGATGAGTTTCATCATCCTGATTTCCGACAAGCAACATCAAGCCAACCGCCAGAATGCGCATACCACCGGGATTACCACCAACTCTGCGCCGCTCTCGAAGCCGAATGGCAGCCGCAAACCCCCACCGAACGCTTCTATCTGGAAACCATGTCCACCTCCCACTGGTTGCTCGCCCGCGCGGACTCGAGCGAGGAGCGTATATATGCGGCACGGCTAGGGCCTGCCACTGAGGGCGCACTGCTCGACCGCGTCGCCGCGCGGCGCACGCGCCTGCTGCGCGCCTACACGGCGACCATGCATGAATTGCAGCAGTTGCAAAAGGAGCGCCAAGACCGCCAGCAGCACCAGCCACCCGTCCAGGCCCAGTCAACCGCGAAAACCGCGCAACCGCCGGCCCCACCGCCCGGTTACGTGATGTCGGACGCCGCGCAATCCCATCCAGCCTTCTCCACCACCGCCACCACCGATACCCGTTAGCGAACCTGCCCCCTGATCTTTGACAACCGGACCGCCCGGCACACCGGGTACGCGATTTCTGTCTCTGAACCAGCCCCAAATACTCCCCCCGGACCCCTCTCCTCGGACCCACCATTTCTTCGCACGAAAGGCGCACGGCCGCCCATCGCCAGCCAACTCGTTTAGATTCAATTATTTGGGCTTTGATCGTTCGCCAGCGACCCTTTACAAAGCAAAAGCCCGGGGAGGGCATCCCCGGGCCCAAAATACCGGTAGTGGGTCAGTTTGGTTTTGTGGGGCGGGCAATTCTGCCAGGCAATTCTGCCCGCAGCCGGCTTTCAGCCGGCTCTGGCCGCCTAAAGGCGGCTGCGGCCACGATTGGCCGCCCTCCAAAATCAAACTGACCCACTACCGAAATACCTGCAAAATACAGTCGGCGAGCAGCGGATTACGGCACCAGTTCGAACACCGAGCCGTAACCGGGAGCTTCACCCACCGAGTAACTCACGTCCGTCTGGGTGCCCGCGGAGGACGTCAAGGTCAACGAAGTTGCCGAGGTAACGCTGGCAACGAAATACCTGGTTCCGTTGATCTCAATCGCGCCATCGTTCCAGGCCGTGCCCGTGATGAATTCGTTCCCGGATACCCACGTAACCGTGGTACCGGATACACTCACGGTTCCCGTGGCGCCCGGCAGCAGACTGAAGGCCGTGGTGCCGTAAAGCGTGCCACTGTTCAACGTGACGCCGGCAAAGGGCTCGCTGCCGTCCGCGCCGCCGGTGAAGCTGTACAGGATAGCCTCGGTCCAAGGACCAGACCCGCCAACCGGCGGAGTGAACTGCAATACCCCGCCTGCCCCGTTGGCGCATCCGACGGTAACGGTAACGTACAATACCCCGCCTGGTCCGAGAGTCACCGCTCCGTAGGGGGCGCCCCCATCCGGCGTCGCATCAACCCGGTAACCTACTCCCGTCTGGGTACCCGCCGAGGCTGTCAAGGTCAAGGAAGTAGCCGATGTAACGCTCGCAATCGTATATATCGTTCCGTGGATGTCGATGGGCAGACCGACCCAGCCCGTTGTGCCCGTGACAAATTGGCTTCCGGACACCCACGTAACCGTGGTACCGGATACATTCACGGTTCCCGGGACAGTGCCTGCAAAGGCGTGGATGGTGGTCAGCGTATACAGGCTTCCGGTAGTTGGAGGCTTTAATGAGTAAACTATGCCGGCGCCGCCCGGGCCGCCCTCCTTGGTGGTTCCATACAACACGCCATTGGAGTCGATAGCCATACCTCCAACGGGACCATGGCCTGTCGCATATGTGCCGAAACTGTACGGGAACGATGGATTCCAGCCCTTCGTGCCAGGCGTCAGCTTAAAGACCACCCCTCCCACCGTGCCGCAGCAGGTAGTGCCAAACAAGCTTCCCTTGGTCAGCACCAATCCGCTTTCCGGACCGCTACCCAACTTGCCGCCTCCAATGTTATAAATGACCTTCTCGGTCCAGGGGCCCGTTCCGCCGGTCGGCGGGATCAATTCAAATACCGCACCGGCGCCCGCGGTTCCGCCTCCGAAAGTCGTTCCGTACAAATTGCCGTTTGTGAGCAGAACCAGGCCGCCTTGAGGGTTGCCGCCGTCCGGCCAGCCCGCCCAGGGACCCGCCGGCGCCGAACTCATCACGTAACTCACTCCCGAACAAGGGGGCGGGCACTGCGTGGACGTAGGGGCTGTCGTCAGGGTCAACGTGGAAGACGATTGCACGCTCGCAACTGCAAGATTGACTCCGTTGATGGCAATAACGCCGCTATTCCAGGTCGTGCCTGTCACAAACGGGGTTCCCGATACCAGCGTAACTGTGGCGCCGGATACGTTCACAGTCCCCGAGGCGGCGCCCTGAAAGCTGTACAGCACCGTCTCCGTCCAGGCGCCGCCGGTCACCGTCGGCGGTTTCAGTTCAAATACCGTGCCATTCCCCAAACTTCCGCCTTGAAACGTAGTTCCGTAGAACACTCCGCCGGTGCCGGCGATCAGTCCCGCGGTTGGATTTGCCCCGTCGTTGACGTCGGTGCCACCCTGAAAGCTATAGATCGGTGTCTCAGTCCAAGGCGTGCCCGGCGTCAACTCGTACACCGTGCCACAACCATTGTCATTCTGACAGGCGCTGCCTGTCCCAGGATAATTTCCGCCGTACGGTGTGGTGCCGAACAGGCTCCCGTTCGCACCAAACACGACAGGAGCGGTGGGATTGGCCCCGCTGGCCCCCGTGAAGTTATAGAGCGTCGTTAAGGTTTGAGCCGAGCCTGCCAGCGCCAGGACGGCCAGGGCCGTCACCAGCCGTGCGGCTCTGCCAGACATAGTCGAAACACATATATTCATTAAGCGATCCTCCTCGAAGTGCAACATAGAGCATAGGATAGAAATCCATCACGGTCAACTGTGAAAGGCCGATTTTCGTGCCGTGCGCGCCGGAATAGGTACTGTATCCATAACGTAAATTAGGCCGTTTCCGGGGCAGTACCGGAACTGCGGCAAAACGTTGACCGCTGGTGGAGGCTATGCTAACCTGACCGCGATACTTGTTAGACCGGAGGCCGGAGGCCGCTCCTGGCGAGTGGCTCACGGGATCGGCGCCAGCATCCTACCGGGATGCGCAAGCGGACGGCGAAGACAGGGGCTCCGCGCGCTCCTGCAAGGGGCAAGCGGTCGCCTAAGATTGTGATACAAATCGGGTAATTGGTTCTTGTCTAGTACCGTGTTTCTTGACCATGCGTTCGGGCTATGGTACTCTGAAGGCCCGTCATCAACGGGTTCCGGTGCAAACCGCAATAGAGGAGGGGCATATGAGAATTACGAAGTCCGGTGTGCTGTCTGTATTCTTCGCCGCGCTCGCGGCCAGTCCGATCGCCGCGCAAGTTCCGCCTGGCGCTTTTGTCAATTTCGAAGGTGCGCAGACCAATCCGATTCGGATGTCCGCGGATGGCACTCGCCTGTTTGCCGTCAACACTCCAAACGGAACTGTATCCGCCTTCTGCATCGCGGCCTCCTGCGGCGGGTCGCCCTCCAACCCGGCGTTGATCGCCGAAATCCCCGTGGGCATCGAACCCGTTTCGGTCAATATCAATCCCAATAGCGCCATAGTTGACGATGAAGCCTGGGTGGTCAATCAGATCTCCAACAGCGTCAGTGTCGTCTCGGTTTCGAAGGGCATTGTCACCGACACCATCTATGCCAAAGCGGAACCCTCCGATGTGGTGTTCACCGGCAGCATGGCCTTTGTCAGTGTCGCCCGCAGCAATCTGGTGAACGTCTACAGCACCTCCGCCGCGCATACCTTGCTCAAATCTATCCCGCTGACCGGGGAGGAGCCGCGCGCGCTGGCCGTGAGCCCGAATGGTTCTACGGTTTATGTGGCGTTTGCCTTATCCGGCAACCACAGCACCATCGTTCCCGCCACGCAGGCGCCGCCGCCGCCTCCGCCGGTCAACACGTCTTTGCCGGCGCCGCCACAAGTCAGTTTAATTGTGGATGCATCCGATCCGTCATGGACCAGCGTGATCAAGTACACCATACCCGATAATGACGTGGCAGCCATCAGCGCCAGCACCCTGGCCGTGACCCAATACTACCCGCACTTGGGCACCATTAATCTGGGATTGGCCGTGAATCCGCAATCCGGGAACCTGTATGTGGCGAATACCGACGCCCTCAACTTGATCATGTTTGAGACGGCCCTGAATGGCCACCTGGTCAACCACCAGATCACCACCGTGAACCCCGCCACCGGGCAGGCTACCATCACCGACCTGAACCCGAACATCAACTATGCGCAACTGCAAAACCCCCAAGCGATGGCGACTGCGTTGGCTATGCCCACCGCCATCGTCTGCGATCCTACCGGGACTTATCTTTACATTGCCGCTTTCGGCACGGACCGGGTGGGAATTTTCAACGTTGCGAGCGGCACTGTACAGGGTTTCGTCGAGATCGATCCGCAGGCCGCTGGCGCCATCGCTAACCCGGCCAGCAAACGCGGGCCACGCGGCCTGGCCCTGAATTCCGCCAATAACCTGCTCTACGTGTTGAATCGTATTTCCAACACCATTTCCATCGTCAATCTCTCGAGCAGCACGGTGACTGCGGAGTTTGCCACCGGTTCCTTCGATCCCACCCCTACGGTGATTCGCGATGGCCGCGGATTCCTGTACGATCACAAGCTCTCCGGCAATGGCACGGCTGCTTGCGCCTCTTGCCACGTCGATGCCGAAATGGACCTGCTGGCGTGGAATCTGGGCAATCCGGACGGCGGCATGGTTAACCTGTGGGAAAACAACCAGGAGTTTTCGTTTCACCCCATGAAGGGGCCCATGACCACCCAAAGTCTGCGCGGCCTCGCCGATATGCAGCCCTACCACTGGAGAGGCGATAAGCCGGACTTCGCGGCATTCAACGGCGCTTTTGCAGCGCTCATGGGCGGGTCGCAGCTCTCCAGCGCGGATATGACGGCTTTCACGAACTTCATCAATACCATCGTCTATCAGCCGAACCCCAATCTGGAGCTGAACAACACTTATCCGGCGTCGATGGCGCTCGTGGATGTTCCGGGCGTGACAGCCAGCCCCCTTACCGGGCAGAATGATTTTCTGGACATCATCTTTAACCCTACGACCGAGCCTGGGGTCACTTGCAGTACTTGCCATGCCTCCGGCCCCACCCCCCCTACGAACGGAGTGGTCGCCGGCCCCGGGACGAACCTGAACGTGAGGATCCCGCAGGGCACGGGTCCATCCGCTGAGCAACCCTTCAAGATTCCGCACTTGCGCAACATGTATCAGAAGCTGAACGTGAACTTCAACGCCGGTGCGGTCAGTGTCAACGGTTTTGGCTTTAATCACGATGGATCGATTAGCGGTCTTTTCGACCAGGCCAGCCAGAACACCTTCGGCAGTATTCATACCAATACTGCCGAAAAAGAGGCCATCGACGCATTCGAGATGTGCTTCCCTACCGGCACCGTCCCCGCAACTGGATTTACGCGCACGGTCACTAGCGGCAGTGTTAGTAACTCTGGGGTGCAGAACGAATGGATCACTTTGCAGAGCCAGGCCTCCGCTGGCAACATCGATCTGATCGCCAACGGCACGATTAACGGCCAAGTCCACGGGTTGCTTTACCAGCCCGCCAGCAACAACTACGAGACTGACACCACTGGGCTTGGTCCGTACACCCAGTCTCAGTTGGCTTCCCTCATCAAAAACGGCGACACGCTGTCCTTCATGGGTGTGCCGCCTGGATCGGGCACCCGCATGGCCCTCGACACCAATTTGGACGGTGTCAAGAATGGGGATGAATGGCGCAAGCTCATCACCAGGCGAATCGTCAATCACTAGTACATCGTCCAGTTAGTTCTTTGTAGATTGATCGCGCGGCTAAAATGTCCTGTCTGCGCTACTGACAAGTGAGTGTGACGTTTTGTGGGGCGGGCAATCCTGCCCGCAGCCGACTTTCAGTCGGCCTCTGCGACCGCGAAGAGGCGCCCAGGAGCCGCCTGAAAGGCGGCTGCGGCGATGATTGGCCGCCCCACGGTGCAACCGAACTGCCATTGTTCTGTAAGGGACTATCTGTACGATGTACTAGCTAGTCTGCTTAGGTGGGACAGGCCTCCCGGCCTGTCCTCTGCACGTGGCGCACGCCCCCGGCGTGCCGGGGTGCCCTCTGATCTGAGCCCGGCACTCCTGCCGACACAAGCGAGCGAAGCTCGGCGGTTTGGCCTGCGAAAAGTCTACGACCGAGAAGACCGGCCCGGAGGCCTATCCCACTATGGCTGGGTACTGCCCGGCGCCGCCTGGGACATCGGCGACACGTCTCCGGCACTGTCGTCCGCCTCAATCCCGTAATAGTAGGTGGTTCCGGGGTTAAGAGACTTGTCCTTGTAAGAGGGATTGCCCGTCGTGGCAACCTGGCTCAAACCGTTCGGCGAAGTGCCTCGGAAGACGATGTAATGCGCGATCGGCAAAGATCCGCTGGAGGGCGCCCAGCTAACGCCAATTTGTGAGCTGGAGGTCCCTTGCGCCGACACATTGGACGGAGCCGTTGGCAGTTGCAACGTAGTCGCAGACACCGTACCGGATAGCGCCGACGAGTCATTGCCTGTGTCCGTCGCCTGGACTGCATAATAGTATTTCGTCCCGGGCTGTAGGGAAGTGTTGGTATACGATGTCTTCGTCGTCACCGCCAACTGGGTCAGGGTGGACGGCGATGTGCCCCCGTAGACTTTGTAGTTCGCAATCGACAGCCCGCCACTGCTTGCCGACCACGTCAAGCTGATCTTGCTGCTCGATACGGGCGTCGCAGTCAAACTTCCCGGCACAGACGGATCTCCGTAGGTCGTCACCACCACCGAGGTGGAGATTGCCGACAGATCCGGAGGGGCTCCGGTGTCGGATGACTGAATGGCGTAATAGTAGGTCGTCTGGCACGCATCGGTCGTGTCCGTAAACGAAAGGTTTGGCGTGAGCGCCAGTTGAGTCATGGTGGAAGCCGAGGCGCCTTTGTAAACGTGGTAGTTCCCGAGGGGGAGCCCGCTAGTCACCGCGGCCGACCACGTCAGGCTCACTTTTGTGCATGACGCCGGCGTCGCCGCCAAATTGGCCGGCACCGATGGCGCTGTGTAAGTGGTGACCGGAACCGGCGTCGAAAGACCCGATTGCGATGGCGGCTTTCCCGCATCGGCAGCCTGAATCGCATAGTAATACGTCGTGGCGGGCGTTACCGTCATGTCCGTATACGAGGTCTGGTTCGGCGTGGTGGCCACCTGGGTCAAGCTGGTAGGCGAGGCGCCCCGGTAGACCAGGTAATGAGCGATCGGCAGTCCGCCTGTCGAGGCGGACCATGTCACGGTCACCTTGGTGCCCGAGGCCGCCGTGGCCTTCACGCTCGACGGCGGTACCGGCAGCGCCGGAGTGGTCGCCGACACAATCGCCGACATATTCGAAATGTTGTGGTTCTTATCTTGCGCCTGGACTCCGAAATAATATGTAGTCGCCTGGCTCAACGCGTTATTGCTATAACTGGTTGCCGAGCCGCCCGCGAGGGCCACCTGCGTCATAGCGCCGGGGGACAACCCCATCCACACGGAGTACGATACCACGCCGGTATTGTCCGTCGAAGGGGACCACGTCAAGCTTACCTTACTGCAGGAAGTCGCCTGTGCGGTCATGTTGCCAGGCGTCGTCGGTGGTGTCACGTTGATGGTCTGGACGTTGATGGGCGCCGTGGCAGCCGACATGTTTTCGGCCAGGTCGAAAGCCTGGACCGTGTATGTATACGCGGTTGCCTCCGTCAGCCCCTCATCCTGGTAGTACAGGGTTGCGGTGGTCGCTACGTTTTGACCGTCGCGGAAAACATAATAGCCTGCGACACCGACATTGTCGGTTGAGGCATTCCAACTCAGGGCGGCCGTATTGGGATTGCCCGACACCCCGCTCAAGCCCGTGGGCGTCGATGGCGGAGTCGTATCGGGAGGCACGACTATCGAGTTGTAGTAGCTCATCGCCGTGCTGGTGAACTGCGCGGTCTGGTTCGCCGCCTGCAGCGCTGCGTTCTCTTCCGCGCTGATCTGTGAAGGCGTCAGGTTCTCGGTGGAATCGTTGTATGGCAGGTACGCAAAGAAATATTGCGAGTTGAAAGGATCCAGGAAAAGCATCTGCGTGCTCTTCGCCATGTTCTGCATGGTTTGTATGAAATACGCGTCCAGCGGCGCCCAAAAACTGAACGGGTCGCGCCCCTGAATCTGATCGGATGTAAGTATGCCGAGTTCAGTGTCCCGGACCTTCCACATCCAGCATTCCGACACGGCCACCGGCATGCCGGCCGCCGCCGCCGTGCTCGCGATCTGCAAGGCGATGGGCAGATTCTCGTTGTTAATCGGGTAAATGTGGAAATCGATGAAATTCAGCGGCAGGGTCACGTATTGCTGGATGAAAGACAACGCACTCGGGTTGGTTTGCGCCGTGCCCGATCCAGCCCCCACCTGCATGTTAGGGACGCCGGCCTGCTGTACGGCCGTAAGGATCGTGCTCAACAGGGAGACGGACCCGTTCA
>Ga0187871_10003827_pt1 | contig 11509 bp, 8 predicted proteins | sample June2016WEW_16_1_FD_132988 | JGI IMG/M metagenome (GOLD analysis project Ga0187871, IMG submission 132988) | Peatland microbial communities from SPRUCE experiment site at the Marcell Experimental Forest, Minnesota, USA - June2016WEW_16_10 | ecosystem: Environmental > Terrestrial > Soil >...
GCCCTGCAGCGGCAGCGCCGACACTATGCCGATGGAGAGCACGCCGGGCAGCGACCGCGTCTTCCGCAGAAGGCGATCGAAAAACGCGGTCTGCTGCGATTCCTCTGTGTATTTGGCGGGAGACATCTTCACGCTCACGGCCAGCACGCGCTCGATATCGAAGCCCTTGTCCACATGCATCAGTCTGACGAAACTGCCGATCAGCAGGCCCGCGGTAATGAGCAGCATGGCGCTGAGGGCCGCCTCCACCCCCACCAGCACGCTGCGCAGCCGCACTCCGCGCCGGCTTTCCGTGGTGGTGTAGCTGCCGGATTTCAGCGCCTCCTGCGGATGTGTGCGGGCGCTGCGCAATGCCGGCAGGATTCCGAACGCCACGCCGGTGACCAGCGAAACCGCCAGGGCAAAACCCAGGACGCGCCCGTCCACCGCAACTTCGGCCAGGCGCGGCAGATCGAGCGGCGCCGCACGCAGCAGAAGCTGCACACCCCAAGCCGCCAGCGCGATGCCCAGCATACCGCCGGCCAGGGCCAGCACCAGGCTTTCCGTCAGCGATTGGCGCACCAGTTGTGCGCGGCCCGCTCCCAGCGCCATCCGTATGGCCGATTCGCGGGCATGCCCGGCGGCGCGCGCCAGGAAAAGGTTCGCCAGGTTCACGCACAGGATCAACAGCACGGCCCCCACGGCCCCCAACAACACCAACAGGCCGCGCCGCGACTTCCCTACGATATCCTCCTGCAACAAAGAAATCGCGGCGTGCAGGTCCATCTTCTCGCCGGGAATACGCTTCGAAATATCGGCCTGGATCACGTTCAGTTCGGCCAGGGCTTTCCGCGGAGTCACGCCCGGCCGCAGCCGCGCGATGGCTGCCCAGTTGTAATCGCCGTTAATCTCGTCAAGATCGTCCTTGGTATAGCCTAGCGGCTGGAGCACGTCGGTCTTGGAGCCTACACCCGGGCGGACCCACAGGTCGTTCTGCGCGGGAAACTGGAAATCGGGCGCCAGCACTCCCACCACCACGTGCGGTTTTCCGTTGAGCGTGATCTTCCTGCCGACAATCGCCCGGTCGCCGCTGAATCGCCGCCTCCAGAGCGAATCGGAGATCACGGCCACGCCATCGTGGCCATCGGGGTCTTCCTCGTCCTGGAAGCCGCGGCCCAAGCGTGGATTCACGTCCAGAACCCGGAAAATACTCGCTGAAACCCGCGCGCCGTTGAGCATTTCGGGCTCACCCGCTCCCGTCAGGTTCGGCGCGGAGGATTCGATGAGGGCCACCGATTCCACAGCGGACCAATGCTTGCGCCACTCGTAATAGTGGCTGAAGTTGACCGGCAGGGTGGGATAAAGATGGGCCAATTTGGGGACCACTTCGCGCAGCGTCACCAACCGCTCCGGATCGCGGTAGGGTAGCGGACGCAAGAGTACTCCGTTCACCACCGAGAAGATAGCCGTATTGGCCCCGATACCGACGGCCAGGCTCAAGATGGCCATGGATGCGAACGCCCGCTCGCGGAGCAGGGTTCGAAAAGCGCGGCGAATGTCGTTCCACATGGGTTTGCAGGGGCAAGGCCCTGACAATAATACGTTTTAGGGCGGCGCCGGTTCCCAAAACCAAGGCTTATAATCACATTTAGCCTGGCTGCCGATTAGGAAGTGAGTGGACGCACGCCCCCGGCAGATGGGCTTCTCATTCGAGGACTCCTTGAGCAAGCCCGCCAAGATGCGCTACCGTCTGGAAACCGAGGCCGACGTCTTGGCCGCCGCCGCCGCGCTGGGCGCCCTTCGGGTTCCCGTTCTGTCGCCGGCGGAGGCGGCCCTGATCCGCCGGGCCGGCGACTTGCCGGACGACGCGACGGAAGCGCTGAGGAGCGCGGTGAGCCGCCGGAGCGATCCGCTGGGAGAAGCTTTCGCGACCCTGCGAACGCCCGCGCAACGCCGCCAACAAGGCGCCACGTACACACCCTTCGCGATCGTCGAAGCGATGGTGAATTGGGCGGGCACGTTTCGAGGGAGCGCCCCTTCCGCGCCCGAACGCATCGTCGACCCCGGCGTAGGCTCGGGACGATTCCTGCTAGCTGCCGGCCACCGGTTTCCCAAGGCCGAGTTGATCGGCATTGATGTCGACCCCGTGGCCACGTTGATCGCCCGCGGCAATCTGGCGGCCGCCGGATTTGCGCCCAGGTCGCGGATTCTGCTGGCAGATTACCGAGAGGTCAAGCTGCCCCCCGCCGCGGGTAGCACCCTCTACGTGGGCAATCCTCCGTACGTGCGGCACCATATTGTCCCGGCGAAATGGAAGCAATGGCTGACCACGGAAGCACGCGGTCTTGGATATGACGCCAGCCAGCTTGCCGGTTTACATGTGCATTTCTTTCTGGCCACCGTTCTGCAAGCCAAAGCGGGCGATTTCGGCGCCTTCATCACGGCAGCCGAATGGTTGGACGTCAACTACGGCCGCCTGATGCGCGCCATGTTCCTCAACGAACTGGGGGGACAGGGTCTTACGGTCGTGGAACCCACGGCCAGGCCGTTTGCCGATGCCGCTGCCACGGCCGTCATCAGCACATTTCAAATCGGATCCAAGCCCAAGAGCATTCACATCCGCCGGGTCGACGATGCCGGCCAGATCGCACCGCTCGCAGGTGGCTTATGGTTGCCGCGGGACCGTCTAGAAAACCAGGCCCGCTGGTCGCATCTGACGCGGCGTACCAAAGCCGCCCCGTCCGGCTTTGTCGAACTCGGCGAACTGTGCCGGGTGCATCGCGGTCAGGTAACCGGGGCAAATCGTGTATGGATCGCAGGACAGCACAGCTTGGGCCTGCCCACCAGTGTTCTGTTTCGAAGCGTGACGAAGGCCCGCGAGCTATTCCAGGCGGGCCGCGCCCTTTCCGATATGTCGAGCCTCAAAGACGTCATCGACCTCCCCGTCGATCTTTCGTGGTTCGATCGGGAGGAACGCAAAGCCATCGACCGTTTCCTGAAGCTCGCGAAGGCCGCCGGCGTGGCCGATGGTTATGTAGCCGCGAACCGTAGAGCCTGGTGGTCGGTCGGTCTGAAAGCTCCGGCGCCGATTCTGGCTACCTACATGGCGCGCCGGCCGCCCGCATTTGTTCGAAACCTGATCGATGCCCGGCATATCAACATCGCTCACGGGCTTTACCCGCGCGATCCGCTGGCGCCGGAGGTAATGGACCGCTTGGCGGCATATCTCGCGAAAGCCACCGATGTCCGCCACGGGCGGACCTACGCGGGCGGATTGACGAAATTCGAACCGCGCGAGATGGAGCGCCTCTTCGTGCCCGGCCCCGCACTGCTCTTGCAGGCCGAAGCATGATTGCGCCGCCGAGATGGACCGACGAGCAGCTTGCGGCGGGCATAGAAGTGGCGACCGGAATCTTCCGCAGCGAGCGCATGCACGAGCCGCTGAAATCGTATCTTGACGCTTTCGTACGTTATGAAGGCTTCGTCGACCAGTTACTCACCGCCAGCGGCGATTTAGCGGAGATCGACCGGCGCGCCACCGAGGTTCTGGCGAATCCGAGTCTTCTGGAAGCCTTTCGGTATTTCGCGGGCCCGCCGCTATCGGCCGACGACCTGAAGACGCTGACCGAAGGGAGCCTTAGCCCAGCCCGTCTACGCAAAGATCCCGCCATGGTGCGCCGTATTATCGATATCGTGCACATGGGCCTCGACCGCCGTCGTTTCCCCTGGGTGGCGGAAAACCGCGAACCCGCCGCGGAGGAACGCGCCGCGGCTGTGCTAGCCTCCGCGGCACTTATGGCGGCCCGCAGCGCGGGCACCGCCCGGCGCCATGAGGGCAAGGAAGCGCAGGAACTTCTGGTCGCCAACACCATTGCGGGGGCGGGTATAGCGAGAGTCGCTACCCGGGCGATACCCACTCTGAACCTCGCCCCCAGCGCCGGCGAGTTCTGCCGGGAAAGCGTTTTGGGATCGCGCAAGGCGGACATCGTCGTCCGGCTCTGGGACCATCGCATCTTGCCTATTGAGTGTAAAGTGTCGAACTCCGCCCTGAACTCGATCAAGCGTCTCAATAACGATGCCGCCGTAAAGGCCGAAACCTGGACCAAAGATTTCGGCACGCGCAACATCGTCCCAGCAGCGGTACTCAGTGGAGTCTACAAGCTGCGTCACCTCTCCGATGCCCAACAGCGCGGCTTAACGCTTTTCTGGGCGCACGACCTCCAGCCGCTCGTATCTTGGATCGAACAGACGCGCTGAGCCCCGCTTCCAGCTAGAATGGAATCGGATTTCAGCATCCGTTTTTAACGAAGAAGTCCATACAGGAGCCGACAATGGTGCTTGCATCTCAAATGCGCACGGGAATGGTGATCGTCCTCGAGAATCACCCCTACCGGGTCGTCGCCGCGGATTACCATCCGGGCCAGGGCCAGATGGGCGGCGCCACCCACGCCCGCTTGCAGAGTATCGATACCGGGACGTTTCGCGAGCACAGCTTCCGCGGCGAACTCAGGCTGCAGGATCTACCCGTCGAGAAGCACCCCCTCGAATTCCTCTACCTGGACGGCGATCAGTGTTGTTTCATGGATCCGGACAACTATGAACAGATCGAGGTCGCCAGAGCGCTGGCCGGTTCGCGCGCCGCTTTCCTGGAACCTGGGATGAAGCTGACGGTTGAATTCGTGAACGGGCGGCCGGTCCACATGGCAATCCCGGATGCTCTCGAAGTGAAAATCGCGGATACCGCGCCCGCCTCTCGCCAGCAGCAGGACACCGGCTTCAAGCCGGCCAAACTCGACAATGGCCTGGAGATTATGGTCCCGCAATTCATCAAGACCGGCGACCTCATCCGGCTCGATCTCGAAACCATGAAGTACATGGACCGGGCCCGCCCCGACGCCAAAACGAAGCACGCCTGAACCCATCGTTGCCGGCAGTCCGGCTGCTGCAAGTAATCCACTGGGCGCGAACGCACAACGGCGCGCCAGGTGCTCCCTCATCGGCAACCGTCCGATTCGAACTCAATCGGGATCGGGCCAAAGCGAACAAACAAAAAGGAGGGCGACCTTCCGTTGCAGACTCATGCAATGGAGTCGCCAACATTCACTCAAAACAATGAAATACTCGCAGACAATTTTAGCCACTTTACTGTGTCTCGCAGGCCTGGCCGCCTATGCCCAGTCTCCAGACAACACCAAGGCCAACCAGGCGGACCGTAGCCCCGGCGCGGTCACCGCCGACCAGCAGAAGAACAACACCTCCGATCGGAATTTAACCCGCAACATCCGCCGCTCCATCATGGCGGACAAATCCCTTTCGAGCTACGCCCATAACGTCAAGATCATCAGCCAAAACGGCGCCGTGACGCTAAAGGGGCCCGTCAAGTCCGAGGAGGAAAAGCGGACGCTGGTGGCCAAAGCTGTCGAAGTTACCGGCAGCGCGGACCGCGTGACCGATGAAATCTCGGTCAAGCACTAAATTTTACTTTCAAACAGGAGCAATCAAATGGCAGGAAAAAACACGGCAGTATTTGGTATTTACAGAAACAGCGCGCATGCGGAAGGCGCCGTCGACCGCATCGCCGCGGCGGGTTTCTCTTATAACGACATTTCAGTTCTGCTGCCCGACCAGCAGAGCTCGCGAGAATTCGCGCATGAGAAAAACACCAAGGCGCCCGAAGGCGCCACCACGGGCGTGGCCACCGGCGGCGTGGTCGGCGGAACTTTGGGATTGCTGGTCGGCATCGGCGCGCTCGCTATCCCGGGCCTGGGTCCCTTCATCGCGGCTGGCCCGATTATGGCTTCGCTCGCCGGCATTGGAGTTGGCGGCGCGGTCGGCGGCTTGATCGGAGCGCTGGTCGGCATGGGCATTCCGGAGTACGAAGCCAAGCGCTATGAGGGCCGCGTGAAAGAGGGCGGCGTGCTGCTCTCCGTGCATTGCGAGACTTCCAACGAGATTTCCCGCGCGAAAGATCTGCTGAAGGAGACCGGCGCCGAAGATATCGCCTCGTCCGGTGAGAAGGCGGTCAGTTCGCACGGCGTGCGCACCGGCAGCGCTTCGTATAACTCGTAACCCATCGGCGCGGGCCGCGGTTGATGGTGGCCGCGGCCTGCGCCGATACTTCGGTAGACCTGCACTGACACTCGCCCCACCGCTACAATAAATACGTGACAGGTCACGACATCCGACAGCGCTTCCTCGACTTCTTCGCCGCGCGCGGCCATCGCGTGGTGCGCAGTTCTTCGCTGGTCCCCGCGAACGATCCCACGCTCCTGTTCGCCAACGCCGGCATGAACCAGTTCAAAGACGTTTTCCTGGGCCTCGAAAAACGCGACTACTCCCGCGCCACCACGGCCCAGAAATGCGTGCGCGCGGGCGGCAAGCACAACGACTTGGACAACGTCGGCCACACCCGCCGCCACCTCACCTTCTTCGAAATGCTCGGCAATTTCTCGTTCGGCGACTATTTCAAGGCCGAGGCTATCGAGTTCGCCTGGGACCTGGTCACTAAGGACTTCGGCATTCCCAAAGAACGGCTCTACGTCACCGTCTTCCGCGAGGACGACGACGCCGAGCAACTCTGGCAGAAGGTCGCGGGCGTGCCCAAAGAGCGCATTTTCCGCCTCGACGAGAAGGACAATTTCTGGCAGATGGGCGACACCGGTCCCTGCGGGCCGTGTTCCGAGATTTATTACGATATGGGCCCCGGCGCGGCTGAGCCGGGCCACGAACACGAGGTCTTTCCCGTCAACGCGGGCGACCGGTACGTCGAAATCTGGAACCTCGTCTTCATGCAGTTCAACCGCGGCGCAAACGGCGTCCTGACGCCCCTGCCCCGGCCTTCCATCGACACCGGCATGGGGTTAGACCGTACCGCGGCGGTGCTGCAAGACAAGCTGTCGGTTTACGATACGGACCTGATTTTTCCCATCATCGCGCGCGCCGCCGATATGTTCGGCGTATCCTACGGCGAGGATGAACGCGTCGATACCGCCCTGCGCATCGCCGCCGACCATTCCCGCTCCACCACTTTTCTGATTCAGGACGGCGTGCTGCCCGCCAACGACGGCCGCGGCTACGTGCTGCGCAAAATCATGCGCCGCGCCATGCGCCACGTGCGCCTGATCGGCGTGGAAGAGCCGTTCCTCTACAAGCTCACCGGCGCGGTAGCTGAGTTGATGGAGCCCGCCTACCCCGAACTGAGGGAGAGCGTGCAGCGCATCGCGCGCATCGTGAAGGACGAAGAGCATCGCTACGCGACTACCTTCCTGGTGGCAGAACGCATGTTCAACGACGAAGTGAAATCGCTGTCCGGCCGCTTGATTCCCGGCACGGTTTCCTTCAAGCTGTACGATACGTTCGGCCTGGCGCTCGACGAACAGGAAGACATGGCCCGCGACCGCGGCCTGACCATCGATCATGAGGGCTTCGACCGTGAAATGGAGCGTCAGCGCGATCGCGCCCGCGCCAGTTGGAAGGGTGCGGAGAAGGGCGCCATCGCGCCGGCTTATCAGGAGCTGGTCGAGCAGGGCCGTACGCGATTCCTGGGCTATGACGAACTGGCAGCCGCTTCGCAGGTGAAAGGCCTGCTGGTGGATCGCCAGTTGCGCGAAGAAATTGGACCGGGCGTGGAAGCCGAGCTGGTGCTCGACCGCACGCCGTTTTATGCCGAGACCGGCGGGCAGGTGGGCGACCGTGGAAGCCTGTACTCGGCCGGCGGCGACAAAGTCGCCGAGGTGCAAACGGCTTATCCGGCCGTGCCTGGCCTCACCGTGCATCGCATCGTCACTTCCGCGCCGATCCGCGTGGGCGACGAGTTGCGCGCCGAGGTTGCCGAACCGCTGCGGCTCTCCACCATGCGCAACCACACCGCCACGCATCTGCTGCACGCCGCGCTGCGCCAGGTGCTGGGCACACATGTAAAGCAGGCCGGCAGCGTAGTCGAGCCACCCCGCCTGCGCTTCGATTTCACCCATTATGCAGCCATGGATAAAGCCGAAATCGAGGAAGTCGAACGGCTGGTGAACGAACAGATTCTCCGCAATAGCGGCGTCGAAACCAAGGTGCTGCCGCTCGAACAGGCCGTCGCTACCGGAGCCATGGCTTTGTTCGGCGAAAAATACGGCGAACAAGTGCGCGTGGTTTCCGTTCCGGATTTCAGCAAGGAGCTTTGCGGCGGCACGCACGTCCGCCGCACCGGCGATATCGGTGTTTTCAAAATCGTGTATGAGGGTAGTATCTCGGCCGGCGTCCGCCGCATCGAAGCCGTAACCGGCGAGGGCGCGGTTCGCCAGTATCAGGAATTCACCGGAACCCTCCACCGGCTATCCGAATTGTTGAAAGCCTCCGAGCCCGAACTGATCGATCACGTGGAGAAAATGCTGGCGCGCGAGAAAGCGCTGGAACACGAGCAGCGCGATCTGAAGACTAAGCTGGCGCACGCCGCGGCTGCCGGACTGGAGAGCCAGGCGCGCACCGTCAACGGCGCGCACGTCCTCGCTGTCCAGGCCGATTCCCTGGATCGCCAGCAGATGCGCGAACTGGTGGACGAGCTGCGCAACAAGTGGAAGAGCGCCGTGGTGGTCTTGGCGTCGGTCGAAGATTCCGCCGTCTCGATCGTTTCAGCCGTAACCAAGGATCTTACGTCCAAAGTGCACGCCGGCAAGCTGGCTTCCGCCCTGGCGCAAGCCGTCGGCGGCAAGGGCGGCGGCCGGCCTGATATGGCGGAGGGCGGCGGTAAGGACCCCAGCGCCCTCCCCGCGGCGCTCGCACGCGTTTACGCCGAAGTCGAGAGCAAGCTGTGACGGATTTTGACGTCGTCGTGGTCGGCGCCGGCCCGACTGGCTTGGCCTGCGGCATCGAACTGCGGCAGCGCGGCATTCCCACTGTCCTTATCGAGAAGGGCTGCGTGGTGAATTCGCTCTACAACTACCCGACCAATATGGTCTTCTTCACCACCCCGGAACTGCTGGAAATCGGCAATATCCCGATGACCAGCCTCAACGAGAAGCCCAACCGGCATGAGGCGCTCAAGTACTATCGCCGTGTCGCGGATCATTTCAAGCTGAATATCCATGACTACGAGCGCGTGACCTTCATCGCCGGTGAAGATGGCGCATTTCAGGTATCTACCACCGACCGCCTGGGCTGCCATCATACTTATACAGCCCGCAAGATCGTCCTGGCGACCGGATACTATGACGTTCCGAACTTATTAAATGTCCCCGGCGAAGACTTAAGTAAGGTTCTTCACTATTACAAAGAGCCACACCCGTACTATAACCACGACGTGGCAGTGATCGGCGCTAAGAATTCCGCGGCAATCGCAGCATTAGAACTGTTTTGGACTGGCGCCCGCGTAACACTGATCCATCGTGGTACTGGGATTTCCGAGAAAGTGAAGTACTGGATCAAGCCGAATATCGAGAACCGTATTAAGTGCGGCGAAATCCAAGCCTACTTTAGCTCACAGGTTATCGAAATCCTTCCCGATGCCATTCGGCTCGCGACTCCGGCGGGCGAAGCGCTACTGAAAAACGATTTTGTCTTCGCGCTGACGGGCTATAGCCCGGACCTCAACTTCTTGAATTCCATAGGGATTTCGCTCGATCCCGATACGCAGAAGCCGCGCAGCGATCCGCAAACGCTCGAAAGCGAGCGCCCCGGCGTTTACCTGGCTGGGGTTATTGTGGCAGGCATGCACACCAACGAGATCTTCATTGAGAACGGGCGTTTTCACGGCCAGCAGATCGCCGCCGCCGTGGCCGCCAAACTCCTCGCGTGAAACGTTTCCAGGACAACTCTCACTACCCTATGTGAGCCGGTGGGTTATGTGAGCCGGTGGGTTTCGGTTCGGTAACACCCATCCATTTCTCATCTCACTTCGTAAATGAAACCAGGAAGGCTGTTTTTGTATCTAAGCAACTGAAGGGGGTTGCGGCTATGTTAAATAATCTGTTTAATGCTTTGTTAGGATGCTCTCACAGCAGGACCACGTTCCCCATCACGCCCGCGCGGAGAGGTGGCTTCACACCGGCTCCCGGGCAACGCCACTCTACCTATGTAGTCTGCCTGGATTGCGGGAAGGAATTTGGCTACAACTGGACTGAAATGCGGATTGGGGAACCAGTTACCGCGACTGTAACCACCGAGGCCGCCCTTTCTCCGGCGCACCGTTAGTGCGGTTCACGCACCTGGAACGAGAAGAAGTCGGCCACGTTTTCCCCTGCAAGCTGCACAAAACTCTTATCCAGGTATGAACGGATGGAGACGTAGCACTCGCCGCACGTGTTGCCCGCGGTAAATTCGCGGACCATCCGGTCGCGCGCTTCCAGCGGAAACTGTTGGAATTGCATGGAGCAGGGTTGCAGCATGCCGTTGCTCCGCACCACTAGAAATCGCAGGCCTGCCTTGCAGCCCGGTGCGCAGCCTTCGGCAAAGTATCGCCTCGTCGACTCCAGCGTGCTTCGCGAATTCACGATCCAGTGGGTCTCGTCGCGCATCAACTCGACCATGTCCAATCCCTTATTGAGCGACCCCAGTTGGTCTGGAGTGCGCAAACAGTAGTCGCGCGCGCCGGTGCGCTTCGGCGAGTACGCGCTGTAGCAGAGGTTAACTCCCCAGTCTCTCGCCTGCCCGGCCAGGGCTCCGATCTCGTCCACATTCGCGCTGGTGATGCAACTGTTCAGCACGATATCGTCGTAGCCCAGACGCGCCAGTCGCGGCACCAGGCCGCGCAGGTGTTTGTAAAGTCCCGGATGAACGCGGAAATCGTCGTGCCGTTCGTCGGGGAAGTCCAGGCTCACCGAAAACTGGTCGATACCAGCCGCGCGCAGTTCCAGGTAGCGTTCTTCCGTCATCAACGACCAGTTCGATACCAGGATCGCGTAGGGCACGTGCCTGCTGCCCTTGATCTCGCGCACGATTTCCGGCAGATCGTCGCGCATCATTGGCTCGCCGCCCGAAATCTGCACCACGCAGGGACGCAGCGCTTCCATGTATCGCCGGTATTCGTGCGGCCGCATATTGGCGCTCTCGTCTTTCGGCCCGCCGTGATCGCAGTGCCGGCAGTAACAGGTACACGAATCCGTGACCTCGAATGAAACCACGATAGGCCGTTCCGCGATCCAGTTCAGGGTTCCACGCCCGATGATCCGGCTCGATGCGATGAGTGAGACTTTGCGCAAGCTTTACCCAACAAAATGGTAGCAGTGGGCGCTTCGCGTTTCAAGGCGGCCAGGATAACGAGACCTGTAACGCTGCAAACTATCGCTTTACCAAGCCATCCCCTTGCCGCGCTGTCTCCCGAATTCTGATACCATCCGGTCCATGCTGATCCTTGCCGCCATTCTTGCAATCTTCGTCTACGGCATGATTGCCGCCATGCTGGGGACCATCCTGCCCGATCTCTCCGCGCGCTTTCACCTCACGCCCCGCCAGCTTGGACAAATCGCCTTTACCCAGGCGCTGGGCCTGATCATCGCCTCCGTGGGCGTCGGCCCGCTGATCGACAACGAAGGCAAGAAGATCGGCC
>Ga0187871_10003829_pt1 | contig 11507 bp, 8 predicted proteins | sample June2016WEW_16_1_FD_132988 | JGI IMG/M metagenome (GOLD analysis project Ga0187871, IMG submission 132988) | Peatland microbial communities from SPRUCE experiment site at the Marcell Experimental Forest, Minnesota, USA - June2016WEW_16_10 | ecosystem: Environmental > Terrestrial > Soil >...
CGCTTCTACGGCCTGCGCTACGACCCGGCCGACGAGATCCTGGTCACGGCCGGCGCCACCGAGGCCGTCGCCGCCGCGCTGCTCGCGCTGGTCGAGCCGGGTGACGAGGTGATCGCGTTCGAGCCGTACTACGACTCCTACGCCGCGAACATCGCCATGGCCGGCGGCGTCCGGGTCCCGGTGACGCTGCGGCCGCCGGACTTCCGCCCGGACCCGGGCGAGCTAGCCAAGGCCATCACCAAGCGCACCAGGCTCATCCTGCTCAACACCCCGCACAACCCCACGGGCTCGGTGTTCACCCGCGATGAACTGGCCGCCATCGCCGAGCTGGCCGTCGACCGTGACCTGCTCGTGGTCTCGGACGAGGTCTACGAGCACCTGGTGTTCGACGGCGAGCATGTGCCGATCGCCTCGTTCCCTGGGATGCGCGAGCGGACGGTGACGATCGGCTCGGCGGGCAAGACGTTCTCCTTCACCGGCTGGAAGATCGGCTGGGTCACGGCGACGGCGGAGCTGGTCACCGCGGTCAAGACGACCAAGCAGTTCATGACCTACGTGAGCGGCGGCCCGTTCCAGTACGCGGTGGCCGAGGCGCTGGCCCTGCCCGATGAGTACTACACCGCCCTGCGGGAGGATCTGAAGGCCAGACGTGACCTGTTCGTGCCGGGCCTGGCCGCCCTCGGCTTCGAGGTGTTCCCGCCGCAAGGCACCTACTTCGTCACCGCGGACATCGCCGGCCTGGACGACCGCGACGGCCACGAGTTCTGCCGCACCCTGCCCGAGCGGGCGGGCGTCGTCGCCATCCCCTCCGCCGTCTTCTACGACGACAAAGAAGCGGCCCGCACCCTGGTCCGGTTCGCCTTCTGCAAGCGCCCCGAGGTGCTAACCGAGGCCCTGGCGCGCCTGTCCCGGCTAACGACAAGCTGATCCCGCCCCGGGCTGAGTCCTGAATGGATGCTGAGCTGCTGCGAGGGGCCGAATCGGCCCCGGGTTTCATGCCTGCCGCCGAGGGCCAGGCCCTGTTCGACGCGGCCGCGGCCTACGCCCGCCGCGGGCCGGTCCTGGAGATCGGCAGCTACTGCGGCAAGTCCACCATCTACCTGGCCGCGGCGGCCAGGACAGCCGGCCAGCTGGTCGTGACCCTCGATCACCACCGCGGCTCGGAAGAGCACCAGCCCGGCTGGGAGTACCACGATCCGCGTTTGGTCGACCCGCGGACCGGCCGCCTGGACACGCTGCCCACGCTGCGGGCCACGCTCGCGACGGCCGGACTCGAAGATCACGTGGTGGTCGTGGTGGGCCGGTCCGCCGACGTCGCCAGGCTCTGGCGCACGCCGCTCGGCATGGTCTTCATCGACGGTGGCCACAGCGAGCGGGCGGCAATGACGGACTACCAAGGCTGGGCCCCGTGGGTGGCGCCAGGCGGCGTGCTCGCCATCCATGATGTGTTTCCCGACCCGGCCGACGGCGGCCGGCCCCCGTACCTGATCTACCAGCGGGCGCTCGCCTCAGCCGCGTTCACCGAAGTCCGCGCCCAAGGCTCCCTCCGCCTCCTCGAGCGAACCGGCGCCGGCATCGGCTAGTCAGCCGTTTGACCACGGCCTGAGCCGTCAACCGCGGCCTGAGCCGCAGTCGCAGGCATTGGGCACCGCCTGAGCTCCCGCGGCGTCCCGGAAGATCCCCGCGCCGCGGCTGAAGCCGGTCAGCGCGTCCGCCGCCAGCACCACTGCGGCCGCGGTCCAGCTGGACCGTTCCCGCGGGAACGGCTCGGAGTTGGCGAACTGCCAGCCGGTCCAGTAAGAGCCGTCCGGATGGCGCAGGTGCTGGGCGTCGGCGAACACCTCAAGCGCCTCGGCGCGCATCCCGCAGGCGTCCAGGGCGATCACGAGCTCGCAGGTCTCGGCGCCGGTGACCCAGGGCTGGTCGCTGACACACCGGACGCCGAGGCCCGGGACCACGAACCGGTCCCAGCCCGAGGCGAGCCGCGCGGCCGCCTCGGCGCCGCCCACCGCACCGCCGAGTACCGGGTAGTACCAGTCCATCGCGAACCGGCTCCTGTCCGCAAACGCCTCCGGGTGAGCGGCCACCAGGTGTGCCAGCTGGTCCGCCGCGAGTTCCCAGTCGGGCCTCGGGTCATCGGCGAGCTTGGCCAGCGCGATCGCGCAGCGCAGGCTCTGGTGGATGCTCGAGCAGCCGGACAGCAGCGCGAAGCTTCCGGCCTGACCGGCGGCGTCGCGCTCCCAGCTGATCTCGCCCCGTGGCCCGCGCAGCCCGAGCACCCATTCCACCGCGCGGCGGACAGCCGGCCACATGGTCCGGCCGTGTCGTTCGTCGCCGGTCACCAGGTACTCGTGCCACGCGCCGACCGCGATGTACGCGGCATGATGGCTCTCGGCCGCCGCGTCCGTCACCGTGCCGCCGGTGACGGACCGGGGCCAGGACCCGTCAGCCCGCTGAGTTTCCCGCAGCCACCGGTAGGCCCGGCGGGCGGGCTCGCGCAGTCCGCAGGCGCTCAGCGCCATCGCGCATTCGACGTGATCCCAGGCGTCGACATGCCCGTCCGGCCACGGGATCGCCCCGGAGGGCTCTTGCATCTGCGCGATGGACTCCGCGGTGAGCCGTATCTTCTCGGGGGGAACGATCCCCCCCAGACCCCCCCTGCTCATGGGGGGGCTACCCGCCCCCCCATACCCCCCGGGGCTCCCGGCGGGGGGGCTACCCGGACCCTCTGGGCCCGGGGCGGGGGGGATAGCCGGACCTTCTGGGCCCGGGGCTTGACTGCGTAGACCACCAGGCTCTTCCCGATCAGAGGGTTAAGCACCTGTTCGGCCCGCCGGGTGACGGTCGGCTTACGCATGATGTCCCAGACCAGCACGCGGTGATAGGCGCTCGCCAGCGGGTGCTTGTCGTCGTGCACGCCGACCGCGCATTTGAGCCACCAGTACGGCGAGTGCAGTCCGTGGGCGTGGTGATGCCATCTGACGTCCAGCCCGGCCCGGGCCAGCTTGGCTTCCAGCTCGACCCGCGTATAGATCCGCACATGCCCCCCGGGGACCTCGTGATACTCCGTGGACAGGGCCCAGCAGATCCGTTCCGGGAGCCAGCTGGGCACCGTGATCGCCACCAGCCCGCCCGGCCGCAGCACGCGCGCCAGTTCGTTGATCGCCCGCTGGTCGTCGAGGATATGTTCCAGCACCTCGGCCGCGATCACCCGGTCGAACCTGCCGTCACCGAACGGCATCGCGGCGGCGTCCCCGGAAATCGCCGTCGCGCCTGCGGGCGGGCCTGCCTCGCCCGTCTCCCGCATCGCGCCGAACATCCCGGTCACCGGGCCGAGTTCGGCCGGATCCAGGTCGAAGGCGACCACGTTCGCGCCGCGCCGGTACACCTCAAACGCGTGCCGCCCGCCGCCGCAGCCCAAGTCGAGCACGCGGTCTCCGGGCCGGATCGGGAACCTGCGGAAATCGACGGTCAGCACGCCGGTTCCATGGCGTCCTGGTACTGCCCGGCGGTCGCCCTGGCCACCGCGGCCCAGGCGAACCGCTCGCGGACCCGGTCCAGCGCCCGCTCCGCGAGCGCGGCGCGCTCGGCGGGGGAGTCATGGAGCCGTCTCAGCACGGCGGCGAGTTCCTCATCATTTCCTGGCCTGACCAGGACGGCGGCGTCCGACGTCACCTCGGGCAGCGCGCCGGTGCGGCTGGCCACCAGCGGGGTGCCCGACGCCATGTGCTCGACCGCGGGCAGCGAGAAGCCTTCGTACAGGGAGGGCACGACCGCGATTTCGGCGCTGGCCAGCAATGCGGAAAAGGCCTCGTCGTCCAGCCCGCGGGTGAACGTGATCCGGGCGCCCAGGGATAGCTGGGTGGCCAGCCGCTCGGTGGCGGGCGCGGGCTTCCCGACGATGATCAGGTGCACGTTCCGGTCGGTGGCCAGCTTGCCCACCGCGCGCAGCAGGGTCGCCACCCCCTTGATCGCCGAGTCGGAGCTGGCCACCGCGATGATCCGGCCGGGAACCCGGGCGGCTTCGCGCGGGCGGAACACCTTGGTGTCCACCCCGAGGGGGATGATGTGCACCCGGCCGGGCGGGACTCCGAAGTCCCGGCAGATGTCGCGCTTGGATGATTCCGACACGGTGATCAGGGGTCCCGCCCCGGCGACCCGGCGCGCCACCCTGGCCTGCATCCGCACGAACCCGTACCAGCGCTGCCGGGACAGCCGGGTCAGCCGGCCAACCGAAGCCAGGTCGATGCGCTTATCCACGCTGATCGGATGATGAATGCTGGTAACCAGCGGCAGCCCGAGCCGTCGCACGCCGAGCATCCCGTAGCCGAGGCCCTGGTTATCGTGCACCACGTCGAATTCCGCTGCGCGCGCGCTCAGCGCGCGCAGCGCCCGCAGGCTGAAGGTCAGTGGCTCGGCGAACGCGCCGCCCCACATCATGACGGTCTCGAGCACGTCCGGCCATCCCCGGTACTCCTTCCAGTGCGGAGTCCGGAACGGGTCGCCGTCCCGGTACAGGTCCAGGCTGGGGATCTCGCGCAGCAGCGGGCCGGGGTCCAGGTCCGGATACGGCTGTCCCGAGAACACCTCGACGTGGTGTCCGAGCACATGCAGTTCCCGGCTCAGGTGACGTACGTAAACCCCCTGGCCGCCGCAATGCGGTTTGCTGCGGTACGACAGCAGCGCGATTCGCAGCGGGCGGTTCAAGATAACCACGGGGCACCTTACCACCAGGTAGCCCCACCGTTCCCGGGCGACCCGTTCCCGCCCGAGTCCGCCTCCCCGGCTGGGCCCGCCGCTCCCGACCCACGCGTTCAGCGTGGCGAGCCCCCGATCACCGCGGGCGGGGTGACAAACTGCTTATCGGAGCAGCTCTAGTTCCGCCAGGGCGGTCCGACGAGGAGCATCTGACGCATGGTGGAGGTGGTCTCCGGGTGGCGCACAGGTTTCCGGCGCTGATCGCCGCGCCGGCCGCGGCCAGTGGGCGGCTCTGGCTGACTGGGGCCCGGCTTTTCGACGGTACCGGGGCGCCGCTGCGCGAGAGCACTGCCATCTTGGTGGCGGACGGGATCATCCGCCGGGTCGCGGACGCCCGCGAGCGGTGCCCGGACGGCGCCCGCCTGGTGGACGTCGGAGAGCGGGTGCTGATGCCGGGGCTTACCGACGCGCACACGCACGCCTCGGGCCGCATCCCGCACACCGCGAAGGGCACCGAGGAACCGCTGCCGGGCATCGCGGCGCACTTCCTGCAGGCCGAACTGCGCGACTACCTCCGCTTCGGGGTCACCACCATCCGGGTCTGCGGCTCCCAGGGCGAGGCGCCGCAGCAGGCCCGGCAGGCCATGCGGTACGGCGCGTTCCGTGGCCCCCGGCTGCTGACCTGCGGCAAGATCGTCTCCGCGACGGCGCCTGGCGGACGTTTCTACGGCGACATGTACCGCGAAGCCGACGGCCCCGATGACATCAGGCGGGCCGTCAGGGAGCAGATCCGGGCCGGCGCCGATTTCGTCAAGGTGATGACGACGGGCGCCCGCTCCAACGAGCTCGAGGATCCCGAGCCGCTCCAGCTCACCGAGCCGGAACTAGCCGCCGTCACCGACGAAGCACACCGGCTGGGCTACCGGGTTGCCGCGCACGCCGAGGGCCTGGACGGCTGCGCGGCCGCGATCTCCCACGGCGTCGACACGATCGAGCACGGCATGTACCTGCACCGGCGGCCGGACCTGCTGGAGGCGATGGCCGCCGCCGGCCAGGTCCTGGTGCCCACGTTGTCGGGTTACTACTGGATGGCCGGCCTAGGCGAGGCCATCGACGAGGCCACGGCGCAGGCCCATCCGGACATGCCGCCGGTCCTGGCGGAGCTGGCGGAGCGGAACCTGCGGGAGGGCGCGGCCAGCATGCGGGCCGCGCAGCAGGCCGGCGTCAAGATCGCGCTCGGCAGCGATATGAGCCTGGCCGTGGGCCTGGAGATCCAGCGGATGGTGGCGCACGGGCTGACCCCGGCTCAGGTGCTCGTGGCCGCGACCAGCACCGCGGCGCAAGCGCTTGACCTAGGCGAGCACATCGGCACCGTGACGAAGGGCAAGCTCGCCGACCTGATCATCGTCGACGGCGATCCGCTGGCCGACCCGCGGCTGCTCGCCGATCCGTCCCGCATCTGGCTGGTCCTGCAGCGCGGTGTCCCCGTCGCCGGACAGGCCCTGTCCAACCCGCTACCCGCACACCCATGACGGATGGCGGGGAATCGTCGTAGCCTCGGGGCATGTCCTCGTCGCCACGGCCGCCGCGCCACGGCCTTGGCTTCGTCACCAGGTACGCGTTCGCCTGGGGCTACCTGATCTGCTTCGTGGTCATCGACCTCGTCTTCGCCTCGCTGACCCCGCACGGGCAGTCAGCGCTCACCGCATGGGCGAGCACGAGCGTGGCGAACCTGTCACGTGAGCCGATCGGCCCGCTGGCGGCGTCCGCGTTCATCGCGCCCGGTTTCGTCGTGGTCTGGCCGGTGCTGATCGCGCTGGCGGTATTCGGCGCGAACCGGGCCCTCGGCAACGTCAGGACGGCACTGATCTGCGTGGCCGGGCACGTGATCGGCTCACTGGTCAGCGAGGGCATCGTCGCCGCCCGGGTGGCCGCCGGCCAGCTCCCGGCCACGGACAGGTATCTCACCGACGTCGGCCCGTCCTACGTGGTGGTGTCGGCCATCGTGATCGCGGTGATCTGCGGGAGCTGGCTCGCCCGCTCCCTGGCCCTGCTCGATTTCGCGATCCTGGTGTTCGGCGGTCACATTTTCAGCGGCCTGAGCCATCTCGATGTCTCCGCGGTCGGGCACCTGACCGCGATGCTCACCGCGGCCGTGATCATCGCGCTGAACCTGGCCCTGGGCCGGCCCGGCCGCCGGCGAAGCTCAGCCCACGTGACCGCCGACGAGGGTCCCGATCAGGTAGGTGACACCGGCGGCGGTGGCTCCCAGTACCAGCTGTCGTAGCGCACCCCGCCAGAACGGCCGGTCGGTCAGCCGGGCCACGATGCCCCCGCCCACGACCGCGGCGACGGCGGCGAGCCCGAGCGCGGCGCCGAGCACCTGGAATCCCACCAGGTAGGGGAACAACGGGATCAGGGCCCCGACGGCGAAGGAGGCGAGGGAGGCGCCCGCCGCCACCAGGGGAGACGGCAGGTCGCTGGAGTCGACCCCGAGTTCTTCCAGGGTGTGCACGGCCAGCGCCTTCTCCGGATGGGCGGAGATCTCCGCGGCGGCCTGGCGTGCGGTGGCAGGACTGACTCCGCGGGCCCTGAGCATGGTCGCCAGCTCGGCCTGCTCGGCGGCGGCGTTGTTCTCCAGCTCAAGCCGTTCCTTGTTGACCTCGGCGTAGATGAGCTCGTTCTGGGAGGAGACCGAGACGTACTCCCCGGCGGCCATCGAACACGCACCCGCGGCCAGGCCCGCCAGGCCGGTGAGGACGATCGTGTGAGCCGACCCGCCGCCGCCGCCGACCCCGGCGATCAGCGACACGTTGGTCACCAGCCCGTCCATGGCGCCGAACACGGCGGGGCGCAGCCAGCCGCCGGACACGTCCCGGTGCCGGTGCCCGTGATCGTGCGCCTCGGTCCGGGGCGGGTTCTCAGTCGCCATCCGGACTGCCCCTCCAACCTTCGCACTCGACGCTGGCGCATGCTCATGCGGTGCGCCACAGCCGGGCGCACCGCACCGCGAGCCTTGCCCTCGAGCCTAGCTCTTCGCCGCGTTGTACAGGAAAAGGTGCCCGATCGCGGTCGGGTAGACGCCGGTTACACCCGTCGCCGTGGCCGTCAGGTAGTTGTAGAAGTACCCGAAGATGACCGGCGTCTGGGCCAGCAGCAGCGTCTCGATCTGCCCCGCCACGCTCTTCTGGGTGGACAGGTCGATGGCCGCGATGTACTGCGCGACCAGCTTGTTGTACTGGGAGTTGTTGAAGTGGGCGGCGTTCCACGGGCCGGTGCCCGTGGTGGCGTTGATCGTCTCGAGCGGGGCGGTCAGGAACACGTTCGGCACGCTGCGGTGCCCGTAGTCGACCAGGCTCATGGTGGCGTCCAGCCAGTCGGAATTCCCGAACGTGGCCTTGCCGTAGTAAGCGGAGGAGCTCTCGACCTTCAGGTTGATCTTCACGCCGATGGCCGCCGCGGATTGCACCACGATCTGGGCGTAGTCGGGGATCTCGAGGAAGTTCTCGGTGATGAGCTGGGTGGAGAATCCCGAGCTGTGCCCCGCGGCGGCGAGCAGCGACTTAGCCTGGCTGATGTTCTGCGCGCGCTGGGCGACGCTGGTGTTCGTGGACGGGAAGACGGGCGCGAACGGGCTGTCGTTGCCGATGTCGGCGTAGCCCTTGAACAGCGCGCTGACGATCTGCGGCCGGTTCAGGGTGAGCGCGATCGCCTGGCGCACCCGCGGGTCGGTGAACGGCGCCTGATCGTTGCGCATCGACAGCTCGCGGTGCGCGCTCGACTTCAGCTTGATGACGTTGTAGCCGCCGTTGAGCAGGGCCTGCCCGCCGCTCACCGCGAACTGCCCGAGGACGTCGATGGTCCCGCCGGTCAGCGCCAGGATCGAGGCGGACGGGGTGTCGTAGAACGTGAACTGGGTCTGCGACGGCAGCGCCTTGGTGCCCCAGTAGGACTCGTTGCGGGTGAACGTGGCGCCCACCTTGGGCGTGTACGAGCTAAGCACGAACGGGCCGGTGCCGATGAACGAGCTCTGCCAGCTGCCCGGGTTGTAGTTATTCGGGATGATGATCATGTTGTAGTTGTCGGACGAGGTCAGGTACGGGAAGTTCCCGTTCGGGGCCTCCAGGTGGAAGGCGACCGTGTAGTCGTCCACCTGCTGCACGCCGGAGGGCGAGAGCACCCCGGCGAAGGCGGATAGCGCGTTCGACGCGTTCTTGGTGTTCGTCTGCAGCTTGTAGGTGTATACGACGTCGGCGGCGGTCAGCGCGGCGCCGTTGTGGAACTTGACGCCCTGGCGGATCTTGAACGTCCAGACGTCGGCGGTGGAGTTGGCCGACCAGCTGGTCGCCAGCACAGGCTTCAGGGTCAGGGTCTGCGTGGACAGGCATAGGTACTCGCCGGTCTGCGCGAGCATGTCGAGGCCGCCCTGATCGGTCACGGTCAACGGGTTGATCGCCGCGGTCGGCGTGACGATGCCGGCCCTGATCACCGCGCCGGCCGCCCCGGCCGCGGCCGACGAAGACGAGCCCGTCGCCGTCGAGCTCGACGAGCTCGACGAGCTGCTGCAGGCCGCGAGTATCGACCCGAGCAACGGCACCGAGATGCCGACGACGGTGCCGCGGCGGATGAAGTCGCGGCGGGACAGCCGTCCGGCGGCGAACTCGTCGATAATGTGGTTAGCGATCTCACCCTGGCCCTGGCGCAAGCGCCCGAGCCGGCTGTGGTCGATATTCCTGGTCACTTAGGAGCCTCCCTGGATGGGGCGGATTGGTTGCGCTGGAGTTCTCGCAGTTCGGTGATCGGTATGTGACAACGGATCTGGTGACCCGGCTCTTCTTCGAGGAGCGGCGGTTCTGTCGATTCGCAGACGCCGGTAGTCAGCTTGCGGGGGCATCGGGTATGGAACACGCAGCCGCCCGGCGGGTTGGCCGCGGACGGGATATCACCGGTCAGCCTGATCCGGTCCGGACGCTGGCCGTCCAGCGTCGGCACGGCCGAGAACAGTGCCTCGGTGTACGGGTGGTGCGGTCCGGCGAAGACCGTCTCGGCCGGCCCGACCTCCATCACCCGCCCGAGGTACAGCACCACGATGCGGTCCGACAGGTACCTGACCAGGCCCAGGTCGTGGGAGATGAACAGGTAGGTGACCCGTTCCGTTTTCTGCAGGTCAGCAAGCAGGTTGAGGATGGCCGCCTGGACTGAGACGTCGAGCGCCGACGTCGGTTCGTCGCAGACCACCACCTCGGGCCCGGCGCCGAAGGCACGCGCGATCGCGACCCGCTGCTTGAGCCCGCCGGATAGCTGGCCGGGGCGCAGCGGCAGGTGCCGGTCCTCGAGCCGGACCGAGGCGATCAGCTCTTCGAGCCGGTCACGCAGCCGCGAGCCGGAGAGCCCGGCCAGCCGGGCCAGCGGACGGCTGATCAGCGCCCGCACCGTGTGGCGCCGGTTGAGCGCCGAGTCCGGGTTCTGGAATACGATCTGCAGCGCGCGCAGGATCTCCCGCGGCCGCCGGCGCACGTCCGGGCTGAGTGGCGTGCCGTGCAGGGTGACGACCGCGCCCTCGTCCGGCGTGATGAGCCCGAGCAGGACGCGTGCGAGCGTCGTCTTGCCGCTCCCCGACTCGCCGACCAGCCCGAGGGTCTCGCCTCGCTCGATGGAAAGGTCCACTCCGGCCAGGGCCCGGATGTTCCCCTCGAATGTCTTCGACAGCCCCTCGATCACCACCAGCGGGCCACCGGTCCCTTCGACCTCGTTTTCGGCGAGCTCGGGCACCGAGGCGGGGGTGGCGCGGGGCAGCCCGGGAGCTTGCTCGGCGAAGTAGCAGCGCGAGGTCCGGACGGCGTCGACCGGGAACAGCGGCGGTTCTGACTCCCGGCAGCGATCCTGCACGAGCGCGCACCGCGGCGCGAAGATGCACCCGGCTATCGCGTGACCGGGCGTCGGCAGGAAGCCGGGGATGGTGTCCAGCCGGTCGCTGTCCTTGCGCTGCCCGCGCCGCGGGATGCAGCGCAGCAACCCGACTGTGTACGGATGCCGCGGATCGTCGAACACCTGCCGGGCGGGACCTTCCTCGACGAGCTCGCCCGCGTAAAGCACGCCGACCCGGTCGCACATCTTGGCGATCACCGCCAGGTTGTGGCTGATGAACAGCACCGTCGTGTTGAACTCCTGGCGCAGGGCCGCGACCAGGTCGAGCACTTCGGCCTCGACGGTCGCGTCGAGCGCGGTGGTCGGCTCGTCCAGGATCAGCAGCGACGGCGAGATCGCCAGCGCCATCGCGATGACCGCCCGCTGCGCCATCCCGCCGGACAGCTCGTGCGGGTACCGCCGCATGACCCGGTCCGGGTCCGAAATCTGGACCTTGCGCAGCATCTCCTGCGCCGATTGCGTCGCGGAGCCGTGAGATTCGCCGGCGATCCGGAACACCTCGGCGATCTGTTCCCCGATCCGGAGCGACGGGTTGAGCGCCCGCCCCGGCTCCTGGTACACCATCGAGACGGTGCGGGCCCGCAGGTCACGGAGTTGCGCCTGCCCCATCGACAGCGGCTCCCGCCCGTCGATGCTGATCGTCCCTGCGCTCACCCGGCCGTTGCTTGGCAGGTAACGCACCAGCGCGAGCGCGATCGTGGACTTGCCGGACCCGGACTCGCCCACTAGCCCGTAGGACTCGCCGCGGCCGATGGAGAATGACACGTCAGACACGGCGAGGCGGTCCTGGCCGCGTACCCGGTAGGTGATGTCCAGGTGCGACACGGCCAGGGCCGGACCCGCAGGCCCCGAAGAACCCGCAGGCCCCGAAGAACCCGCAG
>Ga0187871_10003830_pt1 | contig 11506 bp, 3 predicted proteins | sample June2016WEW_16_1_FD_132988 | JGI IMG/M metagenome (GOLD analysis project Ga0187871, IMG submission 132988) | Peatland microbial communities from SPRUCE experiment site at the Marcell Experimental Forest, Minnesota, USA - June2016WEW_16_10 | ecosystem: Environmental > Terrestrial > Soil >...
GCAACATGGTTCTGGATACGAGATGGGCGGCCAATTATGACAGCCGCCTGCGCGCAGGCATCACGTGGCTCAACGGTACCCTCTCCTACCCCGAGTTGCAATACGCGCTGAACAGCACTGACAATATCAGCAAACTCGTGCCTAACCCGTATTATCAGGTGGCTGCGGCATCCTCGCCGGGTGCTTGCGGAACCTACCCTGAGGTTCAGGCGATCGCCCTGTTGTTGCCATTCTCACAATATTGCTCGGGCAACGGCGCTTCTCTGCTGGGTCAATACAATCTGCCGGTGGGCCGGAACTGGTACAACGGATGGGAAACCAAGCTCACCAAGCGCACCAGCCACGGACTCGAATTCAACGTGGCTTACACCTGGTCGAAGACCATCAACGGCGACGGCTATCAGAACGGCTATCCCTACACCGACGCCAATGAGCTTCACTGGATTTCCGGATATGACCGCACTCACGTGCTGTCGGTGACTGGGGTTTACGAAGTTCCTGTGGGCAGAGGCAGAACGTTCCTCTCGTCGTCTCCAAAGGGGCTGGACTATGCGCTGGGCGGCTGGACCCTGGGTTGGGTGTTCGCCGCGCAGAGCGGAACGCCGGTCTCCATCGATAACGGCGACGATAACTATATCTGCGACAACTGGTCCGCTCCCAATGGAACCAGCGTGGCCCACTGGATCAATCCCGCGATCCAAACCAAGTGCGGGGTTCCGGTGCCGCACATCGGGGGCACTTCCTACACCTATAACACGACCGCGGGCTTCACTAACCAGGTGCGCACACCCACGGTTCCTAATATCGACCTCTCGCTGCAGAAGAGCTTCAAGGTCACCGAACGGGTGAGCTTCTCGCTGCGCGGAGAAGCGTTCAACGCGTTCAACTCCGTACTGCTGGGAGGGCCGGACACTACGGTCACGGATTCTCCCGCCAATCTCTTCACCAACACGACGACGGGACACTCGTATTGGCAGGGCTTCGGAACGGTCGGTCCGTACCAGCAGAATTTTCCGAGGAACCTGCGAGTCTCGGGCAAGATTATTTTTTAGACAGGACGCGGCTGGAACATGGGAATGAAACCAGACTCGTTGCGCACGAACATTACTGTGGAGGGAAGAAGGATGATCACAAGACGGCGTCTTTCAGAGAAATTCTTTCTGCTGGTGGCAGCGTGCGCCATCGCGTGCTCATTCTCGGCAAGGCCGGCATGGGGGCAGAATCAGCAGGTGGATCTGTCCGCAGACTTCAACCAGGCGGGAATCTTTGCCTTGGGCGTGACGTTCCAGGGGACGGGCGATATTGATGGTCCGGCCTCCGACGGATGTGCCAACGGACAGGTTTGTTCCGATGCATACAACGCGGGCGTAGTTTTTGGCGCAGGCTATAACGCCCAGGCCCCGACGCTGACTCCACCGTCGTTGGGGGTACCGTTCAACTTTGGCCCAGTGAACACGGTCAGCTGCGGCGCTTCGCTAGGCGCTTGCATACCGGACATGATCGCGCTTCCCAAGGCAGGGATAACGATAACCTTGCCACCCGCTCAACAGCAGATTTACTCAACCATGGTCATGCTGGGCAACGCCGTCCAAGGTTCGCAACCGGGGACGATCACCGTCACCTATACCGACAACAGCACGACCGTGTTTAGCCAGACCTTCAGCGACTGGTGCAGTTTTGGAGGCAATCAGTTCGAGAGTATCGCGGTGGGGCCGATTGCGGGTATGCGCATTAACAGCGACGGAACCCAGGGGTCGTGCTCTGGCAATCTCTACGCCTATACCTATCCTCTGGACTTCACCAAGACCGCGCAAAGCATCACGTTGGCGAATCCGAGCGGCAGCGGTTTCTCGTTTGTATGGGCGATTACCATGAAGCCGCCGAGCTACACATTGCTGGGTGAGGCGGCGACTCCGCCTTCGATCAGCGCCGGCGGCACCAGCACCGCAACTGTGACTGTGAACCCGCAGCCGGGCTACGTCGGCACGGTCACGCTGACCTGCGTAGTCGCTCCAAACATTGTGGCCACGTCCGCCGCGACTCCGCCAACCTGCGTCGCCAATCCGACTCAGGTGACGCTGACTCTGGGCGAAACCGCGGCGCCCACGACGCAACTTACATTCACCACAGTGGCGGCGTCGAAGGCCATGGCTCAACCCCGGCGCACTGTGTTCTATGCATTCTGGTTGCCCATTCCAGGTTTAGCTTTGATTGGATTCGGTTTGGGTTCCGGAAGCGCACGCCGGAAGAAAGCTCTCGGGCTGTTGCTGCTGGGCATGGTGCTGGTGGGATTGATCGCGACTCCAGCTTGTGTGAGCTACACTCACCTGGGGAATGTCGGAACTCCTCCCGGTGCTTACAACCTTACGGTCAGTGGTTTGGATGCCAATGGTCTGACCCAGGCGGGCAGCCCAGTGGCCGTCACCGTAGAAGTCACTCAATAGCGATTCGGATTCCGCGAAGCCGAGACGGAAACAGGTTTCCGTCTCGGATCAAGGAACTGATTCCGAGCCCAGGCACTTACCGCTGGTTCCGGTTCATCCCTTCGGAGGGTTGTTCGGCGATCCCCCGGGCAAACACATGGAGGCTAAGATCATGCGTAGATTTGTCCGGGAGGGTTCGTTTCTCTTGCTGGCGGCGGTGGCGATTCCGCTGTTCATAAATGCCGCGCAAGCGCAAGAGGAAGAGCAACAGCGGCAAATGCTGCAGACTCACGTGTCGGCAACGGCCGATGCAAAGTGGATCAGCCGCATGCCGGCCACGCAGCGGCTGGACCTGGCGATCACGCTGCCGCTGAGCAACGAAGAGCAACTCGATGCGTTGCTGCAACAACTCTACGATCCGGCCAATCCACTGTATCGTCACTTCCTGACCGTCCCGCAGTTCACCGAACAGTTTGGTCCCAGCGTGGTTGACTATCGGCGAGTCATCGGCGCCATGGAGTCTTACGGCTTGAGCGTGACCAGCACGACTCCCAATCGCGTCGTGCTCGATGTGAGTGGAGCCGTGGCCAACATCGAGCAGGCTTTTCACATAAAGATGAACATCTACCAGCATCCGACGGAAAATCGCACATACTACGCGCCCGATGTGGAACCTTCAGTCGACGCCGGAATTCCGGTGCTGGGAATCAACGGCCTCAACAGTTATGCGCCTCCTCGGCCCAGGACTCTGAAGCGAGATCCGCGGGCGCAGAACCTGCGCACCAACCAGACCGGTTCAGGACCCGGCGGCCAGTTTCTGGGTAGTGACCGGCGGGCGGCCTACTACGGCGGGACGGCGCTCACCGGGGCCGGACAGGCGGTTGGACTGTTTGGGTTGAATTTCAGAATGACCGACGTCGCCGCCTACTTCGACAATAGCGTGGTGAACCAGCCGCTACAGATCCCCGTCGTAACGGTTCAGATCAAAAATGTCGATACGTCATGCGGGTTAAATTGCGATGACGGCGAACCGGTGATCGACATCATCGAGGCCGCGTCGATGGCGCCGGGCCTGGGCGCAGTCATCGAATATGGAGCGTCGCAGGACGACACCGATACGTTTAACCAGATGGCGAGCGACAACATTGCCAAGTCGTTGAGCGCCTCGGTGGGTTGGCTGCCCGCCGACCCTTCGTCAGACGAGCCGATCTTCAAGGAGTTTGCCGCGCAGGGACAGAACCTGTTTGTAGCAACCGGTGATAGCGGCGCGTTCACGCCTCCGGGTTGTAACGGCTCCGGATGTAACCCGGTTTTTTATCCGGCGGATGATCCGTTTATTACGGGCGCTGGCGGGACAGATTTGGTTACAGCGAGCGCCGGGGGCGTCTGGTCCTCGGAAACAGCCTGGAGCGGGAGCAGTGGTGGTTACAGCACCAACGACTTGGGCATTCCCAGCTGGCAGGTGCCCGTCATCAATAGCACGAATAAAGGTTCAACCACGTTGCGAAACATGCCCGATGTTTCCGCGCAGGCGGATACGGATAACTTTTACTGTGCCAACGGCTCTTGCCAGGGAGGGATCGGCGGGACCAGCCTTTCGGCGCCTACCTGGGGCGGCTATCTGGCGCTGGTGAACGAACAGGCCGCGCAGAATGCAACGGGTTCTGGGAACCCGACGCTAGGATTTCTCAACCCCACCATTTATACGATCGGTCAGGGAGCGAACTACGACACCGACTTCCACGACATCACGAGTGGCAGTGACCCTTGCGACGCCAGCGCCAGCTGTTCCGGCAGCAGTTATAACGCCGTCACCGGATATGACCTGGTGACAGGCTGGGGCAGTCCGAACGGTCAGAATTTGATCAATGCGCTCGCCCCGGCATCGACCAACTCCAACTTCACTTTGTCGGCCACGCCAAGCTCTTTGCCGCTCATTCCTGCGGGCGCGCCTGGAATGAGTTCGATTGCCGTGACCGCGTTGCATAGCTTCAATGCGGCAACCGATTTAACCGCGACTGTTGTTGGATCGCCTGTAGGCATTAAGGCCGGTACGGCACAAGGCATCACCGCCGGGTTGAGTTCAACATCGATTCCCGCCGGCGGAACCCCGGTGACGTTGACTGTTTCTACGACGAGCGCAACGCTCGGTGGAAATTACGTAGTCGCAATCACCGGCACCAGCGGAGGACTAACCCAAACGGCTTTCGTGACGCTGGCGGTGCCATTCTTTGGACTGACTGCGGCCCCGGTGGCAGGAGTGTCGGTACCGCAAAGCGGGTCCGCCAACGCCACGGTCACGATCGTGCCGTTCAACAATTTCAATGGCTCGGTCAACCTGAGTGCGCCGTCTGGCTTGCCCAGCGGAGTGACCGCGTCGTTCGTCTCGAATAATGCGACCACCAGCACGGCAACGTTCTCGGCCAGCAGTTCGGCAACTCTCACCGGTTCGGCCAGCCCCGCGGCTGTAACCATCACGGGTACGGCGACGGGCGTGGGCGCACAACCGACGGGCGTGAATGTATTTGTGAACCCGCCCATCACGGGCGGCTCCGGGACGGCAGTGAGTCTGACTTCGGCGTACAACCTCTATGCCTTCTACACGGATGCAGAGGAGTCAACTATTACGCTCACGAATAGCTTGGATGGCGTGGGCTACGCGTATTCCGCGAACCTGTTGAACTCAGGGTTGGACTTCAACGGCGTGCAGTTCACGTTCGGTCCGCCGAATCAGCCCAATGCGGTCCACGGGACGGGCAGCGCGATCACGCTCCCTGCAGGCAACTTCGCCACTCTTCAGTTGCTTGCCACTGGAATCGAAGGCGCTCAGACCTCGCAAACGGTCACAGTCACCTACACCGATAGCAGCACATCGCAGTTCACGCAGAGCTTCAGCGATTGGTGCAGCCACCTCAACGGCGGCGGATGTACCAGCACCGGAGGAAATTCCGGCGAGTCGGTCGCCGTCGCCATGCCTTACCGCGACAGCGCGGGCGGTATGGATGACCGGGTCTTCTACCTCTACCACTATTCGTTCGCGCTAAACACCAGTAAGACCGTGCAGAGTGTGACCTTGCCCAACAACCGGGACGTGGTGGTGCTTGCAGCCACGTTGACCGCCCCGCCAGCGAGTTACTCGTTATCGGCCGATCCAACCACGACTCCGTCATCGGTGAACGCCGGTTCCTCGTCTACTGCGACTGCGACGGTGACGCCAGTTGGCGGCTACACGGGGACTGTCACGCTCTCGTGCAGCATCTCACCGGTGGTCACGGGGGCGGGTGCACCGACTTGCTCGTTCGGAAGCACGAGCCCGGTTTCAATCACTGGCGCCACGGCCGTGACTGCGACCGTGACGTTTAATACCGTGGCGGCGGCGGGCAACGCTGCTTTCCGCCGCGCCGCGCACATTAATATTAATAATGATCCTGTACAGTTTCCGCCCTCGCCGGCGACGCCGCGCAGTTTGCGGCCGCTGTACGCATCGTGGATCGTCATTCCAGGACTGGCGTTGATTGGCCTGGGCTTCAGTTCGCGTGGGTCTCGCCGGAACAGGCTGCTCGGCTTGTCACTGATCGGGATTGTATCGGCGGGTTTGATCATCCTGCCGGCTTGTGGCGGAGGATCCGGCAGCGGAGGCGGCGCCTGCTCGACGGTGCCCAGCGTTCCAACAGGATTAGCGTCGTCGAGCACAACCAGCTCGGGCACAACTTTGAACTGGACGGCTTCCACCGCTGGTTCGGGATGCAGCGTGACTGGCTACTCCGTTTATGAAAACGGCAATCCGATCGCGACTACCACGAACACGACGTTCAACGTGACCGGTTTGACGGCAGGGACGCAGTACAGTTTTTCGGTCGCTGCGAGTGATTCGGCGGGAGCCTCGGCGCAGACTACGGCGATCAACGTTACGACTCTTTCCAATGGAACTCCGTCGGGTACTTACACGATCACGATTACCGGCAAGGACGCGAATGGTGTCACTCAGACGGGCAGCGCTCCTACCGTCACGGCAATGGTTAATTGAGGCCGATATTAATTGAGAACGATAATTGATAACGTCAATTGAGAACGAGAATTGAAAGCCGCCCGTGAGAATGGGCCGTCTGTCGATGCGGTAACTCTCAACTGGCAGCCCGAATGTTTTTTCTACGTCAGAACCCTTTCAGAACTTGTTCGGAGAACTCGCATGCTGAGATGCTGCTCGGCTTTATTGTTACTCCCCCTCGCCGTTTTTGCATTTCTTACTTCAGCCGTCGCGCAGACCACCGAAAAGCCCGACCTCAGCAAGCAGCCGACGCTGTACGTGGTCGGCTACGCGCACCTCGATACCGAATGGCGATGGGAGTATCCCCAGGTCATCGACGAATACATTCGCAAGACGATGGAGGATAACTTCAAGCTATTCGATAAATATCCTCACTACGTTTTCAATTTCAGCGGGGCGAATCGTTACCGCCTCATGAAGGAATATTTTCCCGCCGATTTTGCGCGGTTGAAAAAGTACGTCGATGAAGGTAGGTGGTTTCCGGCGGGATCGTCGATGGAAGAGGGCGACGTGAACGCGCCCAGCGCCGAAGGAATCATCCGCCAGGTTCTGTATGGCAATGACTGGTTTCGCAGGGAACTCGGCAAAGCCAGCGCGGAGTACATGCTGCCTGACTGTTTTGGATTTCCCGCCTCGTTGCCGACCATTCTCGCGCACTCGGGAGTGAAAGGGTTCTCGACCCAGAAGCTGGTATGGGGATCTTCGGCCAATGCCGGAGGGCCGGAGTCGCTGGAGAAAACCCCGGAGGGCACGCCGTTCAATGTGGGCGTGTGGGTGGGCCCGGACGGTGAGAGCGTGTTCGCAGGATTGAATCCCGGGAGTTACGGCGGCGGAGTCTATACCGATCTCAGCAAGCCGTTCCCTCCAGCGCCGCCGAACGCCGCTGCCCAGGATATTCAGAATAAAATCCGAGCCCTGCGTCCGAAACTCGAGGAAGCGCGGCGCGCCGGGAACCATCCGGACCCGAAGGACATCGAGGAATTAGTCACCTTGCAAGGCGAGCGCGAAGCGCTCTCTACGGTCGAGCGCGAGTGGGACGAGCAGCGATATCAGAATGACTGGGCGGCGCGGGTTGAGCAGAACGGAAAAATCAGCGGCGTATTCACCGACTACCACTACTACGGCACGGGGGATATTGGTGGAACTCCCAGCGAAGACTCCGTCAAGCGGCTCGAAGCCATTGTGACGCAAGGCACCACAAGCCTGCCCGCGCGGGATGGAAATTTCTTTCGCGGGGAACATAACGATGATCCTCCAGTGAAGGTTGGCGATGGCCCGGTGCACGTGATTTCGGCTAATGCAGAGCAGATGTTTCTGGATATCACGCCCTCCCAGGCCGGCGGACTTCCGCGTTACACCGGAGAAATGGAACTGACCAATCACTCCGCCGGGTCGCTGACTTCGCAGGCTTACCAGAAACGCTGGATTCGCAAAGAAGAGTTGCTAGCGGATGCTGCCGAGAAATCGTCGATTGCGGCGGAATGGCTGGGTGCGCGGCCCTATCCGCTGGCGCGGTTGAATGATGCGTGGACGCTGGCGATGGGCGGACACTTTCACGATATCGCCGCCGGTACGGCCACGCCGCGATCATACGAGTTTGCCTGGAACGACGACGTAATCGCATTGAACCAGTTCGCCGGCATTCTTACGAACGCGACCGAAGCCGTGAGTGCGGCCCTGAACACCGAAGCGAAAGGTGTCCCGCTCGTTGTCTTTAATCCTTTGAACATCGCACGCGAAGATCTCGTCGAAGCCAACGTGAATTTCCTGGGCGGCATGCCGAAGAGCGTGCGCGTCACTGGCCCGGACGGCAAAGAAACTCCGGCGCAAATTTCGAACGGCAAAGTCATCTTTGTGGCCAAGGCGCCATCCGTCGGCTACGCCGTTTACGATGTAGCGCCCGATGCGGGCGCGGCCGATAACGCTGCACTGCAAGTGTCGGAGAACTCACTCGAAAATCAGTACTACCGGGTGAAACTGAACGCCAATGGAGACGTCGCCAGCATTTTCGATAAATCGCTGGGCAGGGAATTGCTGGCAGCGCCGGCGCGTCTGGCCATCTCCTACGACAATCCAGTGCAGTGGCCAGCATGGAACATGGACTGGGATCAAGAGCAGGCTGCGCCTAAAGCATATGTAAGCGGACCGGCGAAAGTTCGCGTGGTGGAGAACGGTCCGGCCCGCGTGGCGCTGGAAGTTTCTCGGGAAACCGCGGGATCACGATTCGTACAGACCATTCGGCTTTCGGCGGGTGATGCAGGGAAGCGCGTGGAGTTCGGCAACGTGATCGACTGGAACACGAAAGAGTCCAATCTGAAAGCGACTTTTCCGCTGCAGGCTTCCAACGAGATGGCCACCTACAACTGGGACATAGGCACGATTGAGCGACCCACCGCGCAGCCGAAAAAGTTTGAAGTGCCGTCGCACCAGTGGATCGATTTGACTGATGCGAGCGGGGAGTTCGGAGCGACCATACTGACTGACTGCAAGAATGGATCGGACAAGCCCAACGATCACACCATTCGTCTCACGTTGATCCGCACGCCCGGCACGCGCGGCGGATACGCAGATCAGGGCACACAGGACATCGGACATCACGAGTTCGTCTACGGCATCGCCGGGCACGCCGCCGACTGGCGCAGCAGCCAGACCGACTGGCAAGCGCAGCGGCTGAACGATCCGCTCATCGCGTTTGAAGCGGCGAAACACGCAGGCGCGCTGGGGCGGGAGTTTTCTCTGCTGAAGGTCAGCAACCCACGGATTCGCGCGCTGGCGCTGAAGAAGGCGGAGCAGAGCGACGAGATCATCGTGCGCCTGGTGGAACTCGATGGCCAGCCGCAGCGCGACGTCCGAATTTCTTTCGGCGCTCCCGTCGCTGCTGCGCGTGAAGTGAACGGACAGGAGCAGCCGGTGGGAACAGCGAGTGTCAACGAGGGCGCCCTGGTCACGTCGTTCTCGGCGTACCAGCCGCGCACGTTCGCCGTCCGGCTGGCCACGGCGCCGTCCAAAGCTGAGGGAGTGCATTCCGTGCCCGTGGCGTTGCACTATGACCTTGCGACAGCCAGCAACGACGGCGCGCACGCGAGCGGAGGATTCGACCGCGAGGGCAATTCGCTTCCCGCAGAAATGCTTCCGTCGCAGATCACTTTCAATGACGTGCAATTCAAACTCGCCTCAGCGAAGACGGGCGTTCCCAACGCAGTTATAGCTAAGGGGCAGACTATTGATCTTCCGGCGGGTCAGCACAATCGAGTCTATGTTCTCGCGGCGTCGGCGGAAGGCGATCAGAAAGCGACATTCAAGGTCGGCGCCGAGAAAGTTGAACTGAACATTCAGGACTGGGGTGGATTCATCGGACAGTGGGACAACCGTCAGTGGAGTTCAGGCGACACCTCAGGCGACAACTACGGCAACATGACTGGCCTGACCCCGGCTTACATCAAGCGCGCTGACCTGGCCTGGTACTGCTCGCATCACCACAACGCCGCGGGCGAAAATGTTTCCTACGGCTATTCCTATCTCTTCGCATATCCGATCGATCTGCCGGCGGGGGCGCGAACCATCACTCTGCCCGACAACTACAAGATCCGTGTTCTGGCAATATCGGTGGCGGATGAGAATCCGGAAGTAAAGCCAGCGCAGCCACTCTACGATCTGCTTGCGGCGCCGCCCGCCGGCGCCGACGACTTTGCGCTGCGGATGAGAGCGGACAGCGTATCCGTGGCCAAGGGAGGAACTGGGACCACGACGGTCACGGTCACTCGACGCGGCAATTTCAGAGCCGGCGTCAGCCTGAGTGTGTCCGGACTGCCTGCGGGTGTGAAAGCCTCATTCAGCCCGGCCAGCAGTGCGAGAGCAAGCAAGATTACCCTGACTGCGGCTGATTCGTCGAAACTCGCGACTTCGACTATTACGATTACCGGCACGTCAGGCAGCCTCACACATACCGTCACTACCGCTCTCGCGGTGACCGGTGTCAAGAAGGGGACGGTGCCTGTTGATCTTTCCTCGGCATACAACGCCACTGCCATCTACAGCGACGGGTCTCAGTTCGCTCCCACAGCCAGTGCAGATGGCGAAGGCTGGGCCTATTCGAAGGAGACTCTGGGCTCATCCCAGCTGTGGGACGGCGTCGTGTTCAATCTTGGACCTGCGAACGCCCCGGATGTGGTCACGGGCAAAACCGTTACTCTTCCAGAAAGAAGATTCGACAGCGTCGAACTACTGGCCACGGGTGTGGAGGGCGGCCAGGAGTCGCAGGTCTTTACCATCACCTACGCCGACGGAACTTCCTCGTCGGTGACGCAAAGCCTCAGTGACTGGTACGAGTCAAGCGGTTACAAGGGCGAAACGGAAGCTGTGGATGTGCCTTATCGCCTGATAGGCGACGGCTCCAAGGATCCACGCACGTTCCATCTCTACGGCTATTCCTTCAAACTCGACAGGAGCAAGACCGTGCGCAGCATCACTTTGCCGGGCAACGAACATGTGCTGGTCTTCGCCATAACCTTGGTTCCCGCTATCGCGCCTTAGCGGACGCTAGCATGTACAGGTCAGATCTCCGAGTCTCCCGTTTTCTTCGTCTCTAGAACGTATAGGAGATTCCGCCCATCGGGGCTGGCTTGTAGTGCAGACCGTTGTTGTCCAGCTTGAAGAGCACGTTTGCGGTGATGATCAGATTCCCGGTTGGATTATATTTGGCGCCCACAGAAAAGCTGTTCGTGTTGAAGGTCTGACCCTGGCACGTCGCGTTTGAAGTCAAGCTGCAAGTGACATTCGGATTGCCCAGCCCCTGGGGTCCAGTTACGGCGCCGAGCAGGAGGCGGTTGGCGTTGAAGTATACGGATCCCAACAGATCGCCAGTTGCGCTCAGAGACTTGCTGATTCCGAGGTCGGCGCCGGCTGTGTAGGTCAGGAAATTGGGCAGCGACTTCGCCGTACTCTGATCAGTGCTGGCGAGGATCGAACTTCCGTTAGCTTCATATCCGATGCTGGCGTGCGGCGAAACCCGGGCTCTGTAATCCACAGCAGCGAA
>Ga0187871_10003836_pt1 | contig 11499 bp, 7 predicted proteins | sample June2016WEW_16_1_FD_132988 | JGI IMG/M metagenome (GOLD analysis project Ga0187871, IMG submission 132988) | Peatland microbial communities from SPRUCE experiment site at the Marcell Experimental Forest, Minnesota, USA - June2016WEW_16_10 | ecosystem: Environmental > Terrestrial > Soil >...
CGCATGAGTTCGACCGACTTGCGGCCGAGAATGCGCACGCCCTCCAGTTCGCCGCCGTTCAGCAACATGGTGACGAATCGCGCATAATCGTCGAGAGTCGATACCGAACCCGCGCCGCCTAATAGCAGGGTCGGCTTCCGCTTGAAGTTATCTTGCGCGGAGGACGTGGAAGGTTCGATGCCGCCGCCCTTCTTAGGCGTGTACAGCACTGCCAGACGATTCCATTTTTCTTCCGGCACAAAGAAGCCGGTATCCTGCATGCCGAGCGGACGGAAAATCCGCTCTTCGAAAAACTGGTCGAGCGGCTTGCCGGAGAGGACCTCCACGAGGCGGCCCAGCACGTCAATCGAGAAGCCATAGTGAAACGTCGTGCCAGGCTGGTGGTTTAAAGGAGCCGTAGCCAGACGCCGTACCGCTTCCCCCAAATCGAAAGGCACCCACCCGTTTCCGCCCGACACACCCAGCTTCTTGTAAGCCGGCTCGCCGTTTTCATCCTTCGGTCCGTCGTAGTCGAGGCCGCTGGTGTGGCGGAACAGGTCGCGGACCGTGATGGGACGATCGGCGGAAACCGTGTTGTATGTCCGGTGGCCGGCGGCGTCAAACGATTCTTGAGCCACGCTCATCTTAGTGAACTCTGGAAGGTACTTCGACACGGGATCGGAGAGCGAAAACTTGCCCTCTTCGTAGAGAATCATGGCGGCGACGCCGGTGATGGCTTTGGTCATGGAGTACATACGCACGATGGTGTCGGGCTTATAAGAACCCCAAGTCTGGCGGAAGACGACCTTACCGTTGCGCGCGATGAGGCCGGAAGCGCCGTTCAGACGGCCAGTCGAGATGTGTTCCTGCATGACGGTGTTAATCCGGTTCAGGCGATCAGTGGAGAAACCAGCTTGTTCCGGAGCGGCGGTCGGCAAACTCGCGCCGAGCGCCAACGATGCGACCAGACAGAAAACGAAGAGTATCCGCATGAGCGCAAATCTACCACAGAGGCAGGCAGCGCGTCCGGGGCAAGGCGCCAAGCTGCGGTCTTGTGCGGACATCGCGTCCGGAGCAAATCAGACTCATGTAAATGCCGGGACGATTCTCTCGCGAACGACGGTGTTGTTTCGCATTATGGATTGCTAGGATCACCTCCAGGCGGTAGAATTGGACCCTCACTTCTGCCTCCGGAGTCAAATTCGAATCGTGTTACGCCGAACGAGAGATGATCCGGATCGAGGAGGTTGTGGTTCCCCGTGATCGGTCTGGCTGGTCTGCGGCAAAACAAAGCGGCCAGCCGGCGGGCGAAGGACCTGGGGATCTGGAGAACCAGCCTAAGCAGGTACTTCGCCCCGTTATCACGCCTCCGCCCGGCCGCGCCTCTTCCGCAATTCGTCCACCGTTACAGCAAGGATGATCACCGCGCCGATAATCGCCTGCTGCAGGTACGGCGATATGCCCAGCAGGTCGCTGCCGTTTGAAAGCAGCCCCATGATCAACGCCCCGATCAGCGTCCCGACGACGCTGCCTTCGCCGCCATGCAGGCTGCCGCCGCCGATCACTACCGCCGCGATGGCCTGCAACTCATAGCCATTGCCCGCCGAGGGCTGACCGGTCATCAGCCGCGACGCTTCGATCATGCCCGCGAGACCGGTGAGCAGGCCGCCCAGGGCATAGATCACGGTGGTGTCGAACGCCACCGGTACCCCCGCATAGACCGCCGCGTCCGGATTGCTGCCAATGGCGAACGTGTAGCGGCCCAGCCGCGTATGCTCCAGAAGCGCGTGGGTCGCCAGGGCGCAGACGACCACCACCCACAGCACGAAAGGCACTCCCAACAGGTTGCCCTCGCCCAAAAACGCGAAGCTTTGCGGGATGCGAGTGATGGGCAGGCCGTCGGTGATAATCAGGGTCAGGCCCCGGATAATGCCCAGCGTGCCGAGCGTCACGATAAAGGGCGCGATGCGCAGCCGCGTGGTCAGAAAGCCATTTACCGCTCCCCAGAACAAACCAGCCACGACACCTACGAGGATCCCCGCTGGCATCGGCATGCCGCTCTGCATCGCCATGGTGCCCAACACGCCACACATCGCCAGCATGGCGCCCACCGAAAGGTCGATGCCGCCGGCCACGATGATCAGCGTCATGCCCAGCGACATGACATTGATCACCGCCGTCTGCCGGACCACGCTCGAGAGATTCGTCTCGGTCAGGAAGTGCGGCGAGGCGATCGCCAGCGCCACGAACAGAACCACCAGGCTCAAGAAAGGCAGCAGCCGCTGCATCATGGCGTAGACTCCCGTTCGAGCGCGGCGAAGCGCATGATTTCCTCCTGCGTCGTGCCTCCCGGCAATTCGCCGCTGATGCGCCCCTGCCGCATCACCAGGATGCGGTCGGCCACCTGCAGCAACTCCTGCATCTCGGAGCTCACCATCAGCACGGCCGCTCCACCGCGCGCCAATTCGTCCATTAGTTCGAATACCTCGATCTTGGCGCCCACGTCGATGCCGCGCGTAGGCTCGTCGAACAGGAACACGCGCGCACGGCGGAACAGCCACTTGGCGATCGCCACCTTCTGCTGATTGCCGCCGCTCAGCCGGCCGGCAGCCTGCCGCCCCGACGAAGCGCGGATGCGCAGGCGGGCGATGTATTCGGCCGTTACGCGGCTCTCTGCCCGCCCGTCGATCAAGCCAAAGTGAGGGCTGATTTCACGAAGGTTTGCCAGCGTGATGTTGTAAGCGATGGGCAGCCGCAACGCCAGGCCGGTCTTTTGCCGGTCTTCGGTCACCAGGGCGATCCCCGCCGCCACCGCCTCCCGCGCCGATCCGATCCGCGCTGGCCGGCCCTCCACGAAGACTCTGCCGCCGTCGACAGGGTCCACGCCGAAAATAGCGCGGCAGGTTTCCGTTCTTCCGGCGCCTATCAGACCGGCCAGCCCCACGATCTCGCCCGCGCGCAGCGAGAATGAGACTTCGCGCAATGCGCCGCGGCGCGTGAGTCCTTCGACGCGCAGCAGATCCACGCCCGGCGCCACAGGCTGCCGCTGGTAGATGGACACCATCTCACGGCCCACCATGTGCTGGATGATGCGGTCCGTCGAGACTTCCGCCAGCGGCCCGGTGTGCACCGTCGCGCCATCGCGCAGGATGGTGACCCGGTCCCCGATGGCGCGCAGTTCCTCCAGCCGGTGGGTGATGTAGATCACGCCCATGCCCCGCGCGCGCAGCGTGCGCACGATGCGGAAGACTTCTTCGGTCTCCCCGCCGGAGAGCGACGAGGTGGGCTCATCGAAAATCAGCAGACTGGAGCCGTGCTGGATGGCGCGGCAGATGCCTACCAGTTGCTTCCCCGCCGGGCTGAGCCGCTCCACGCGCCAATCCGCGTGCAGCGGGAAACGGTGCTCCTCGATCATGCGGGAGGCCTGCTCGATCATGCGCCGGCGGTTGACCCAGCCGAATGGAAGGCGCTCCTCGCGTCCCAGGAAGATATTCTCCGCGACCGTCAGATGCGGCGCCAGCAGAGATTCCTGGTGCACCATGGCGATGCCGGCCGACGCGGCTTCAACTGGCGTGCGGAAGGCGGCATCGCTTCCCTGCCACAGCATGCGGCCGGCGTCGCGGCGCTCCATGCCCGCCACGATCTTCATCAGCGTGGATTTCCCCGCGCCGTTCTCGCCCAGCAGCAGGTGCACCTCGCCGGGACCCACCGAAAGGTTGCCGTCGCGCAGGGCGGTGACGCCGCCGAACCGTTTCTGGATGGAACTCAGATCGAGGAGCACTGGAAGGCACAGTGTATCGTACACTTGCCATGGACAGGCCGGGAGGCCTGTCCCACCTTTGCCATGGACAGGCCGGGAGGCCTGTCCCACCTTCTGGCGGTCAGCTATCAGCTCTCAGCAGTCAGCTTTCCCCTCGCGGCGAGCGTGAGAGATTTGTGGCGGCGCGGGTAACTGTGGCTGAAGCTGAATGCTGACGGCTGAAAGCTGAGTGCTTGCGCCGCAGGCGCACCACCTGGCGCTATGATGTGGCATTGAGTCACACCTCATGAAATCCGCATTGTTCTTCGTCGCAGCCGCCTGCCTGTTCGCGCAGACGGACCAGGCGCCGCTGCCGCGCATCGTTCAAAAAGAAGGCCGGTATGCCCTATTCGTGGACGGCGCGCCCTACCTGATGCTGGGCGCACAAGTGAACAACTCCAGCGCGTGGCCGGCCATGCTGCCCAAGGTCTGGCCCGCCATCGAGTATATGGCAGCCAACACGGTGGAGATGCCGGTCTACTGGGAACAATTCGAGCCGGAACAGGGCCGGTTCGACTACTCGGTGGCCGACACGCTTCTGAACCAGGCGCGCGCGCATCACGTGCGGCTGGTATTGCTCTGGTTCGGCACCTGGAAGAATGGCAGCTCGCACTACATTCCGCTGTGGATGAAGCGCGAACCCGAGCGCTACCCGCGTGTAATCGGCGCAAACAGCCGCCCGGTGGATTCGCCGTCACCGCACGCCGCGGCAACCCTGGCCGCCGATAAGCGGGCTTTCGCCGCGCTGATGCGGCACCTGAAAGCCTCCGATCCGCGCCGCACCGTAATTATGGTGCAGGTCGAAAATGAAGCGGGCACTTACGGCAGCGTGCGCGACCATTCGCCGGCAGCGCAGAAGGCTTTCGAAGGCCCAGTGCCTGCCGAACTGCTGACTGCGCTGCACAAGCCAGCCAGTAGTCCCACTGCAAGCTGGTCGGAGGTCTTTGGCGCGGATGCCGACGAGTTCTTTCACGCGTGGTCCGTGTCGCACTACATCGGGCAGGTGGCCGCCGCGGGAAAGGCGGAATACGCCCTGCCGCTCTACGCCAACGCCGCCCTGCGCGACCCCTTGAAGCCCGGACCTCCCTCAAGCTATGAAAGCGGCGGCCCGACCGACAACGTGATTCCGATTTGGAAAGCCGCGGCCCCCGCGCTGGATGTGCTCGCGCCGGATATCTACCAGAACGATCCGGCCCGCTATTTGAAGGTGCTCGAACTTTATGGCCGCTCGGGCAATCCTCTGTTCGTGCCGGAAACGGGCAACTCGCAGGCGACCGCGCGCTTCTTCTTCGCCGTGCTCGGCCGAGGGGCCATCGGCTTCGCGCCGTTCGGCATCGACTACACCGGCTACTCTAACGCGCCGCTGGGCGCGCCGCGAATGAATGAAGAAGCCCTCGCCCCGTTCGCGCTGAACTACAAGCTGGTCGGCCCCATGATGCGCGAGATCGCCCGCCTCAATTTCGAAGGCAAGCTGCAGACTGCCGTGGAAGAGAAGGACGAGCACTCGCAAACCTTGGAGTTCGGACCGTGGAAGGCCGTGGTCTCCTACGGCATACCCCAATTTGGCTTCGGCAGGAACCCGCCAGGCAATCCGGAGCCCGTAGGCCGGGCGCTGGTCGCGCAACTGGCAGACAATCAGTTCTTAGTGGCGGGATTCTTTAGCCGCGTCGATTTCCGGCCGGCGGATGCCGCATCCGGCAAGCAGCGCGAATATCTGCGCGTGGAAGAGGGCGCTTACCAGGGCGGCGTCTTCAAGCCTATCCGTATCTGGAACGGCGATCAGACGGACTGGGGCCTTAACTTCAGTTCCGCGCCGCAAGTGTTGCAGGTTACGTTGGGCGTGTATTAGAAGTCAGAAGACAGCCCAGCTACCGGCGGTGCCGGATTAAACATGCATGTGACTTTTCAAAACCACCGATTCCGCATGGATCGTGGGGCGGGCAATTCTGCCCGCAGCCGGCTTTCAGCCGGCTTAGCCGCCTAAAAGGCGGCTGCGGCCAGGATTGGCCGCCCCACAACTGGCTTCCTGTGAAATCAGCAGGTTAGAGGGGAGTCACAGATTAGAAGTCAGAATGTCGGGCTTCGGGATTTATTACGTTGATCGGTTGGCCGGCGGAATAGGCGTTGATCTGGTCGAAGATGTCGGCGAATTGAATCTCATATTCTTCGCGGGTGACGTATCCGATGTGTGGGGTGCATACGACATTTTCCATAGTCAGTAGCGGGTGGCGCGGGTCCAGGACCGGCTCTTCTTCATAGACATCTACGGCAGCCATTCCAGGCCGTCCCGCCTGTAAGGCACTCACCAGCGCCCCGGGTTCGATTAGCCCAGCGCGGCTGGTATTCACGATGAGGGCCGTGGGTTTCATGCGCGCGAGGTCGCCCGCAGTTACTATGCCGCGCGTTGCGTCGACCAGCCGCATGTGCAGCGAGATCACGTCACACTCCTCGAAAAACGTTTCCTTGCTGCGCGCCACGGAGTAGCCGTCCGCTCGCGCTTTCGCAAGCGAAGCCTCGCGCGCCCAGACGACAACCTGCATGCCGAATGCTTTGCCCCATCCCGCGACCACGCTGCCGATGCGGCCGTAGCCGTATATCCCCAGCGTTTTTTCGCGTAGGCTGTAGCCCACGCCGATCTGCCATTTCCCCGCCTTCAGCGCGGCTACTTGTTGCGGGATCTGCCGCATGGCGGCGAGGATCAGCGCCCAAGTCAGCTCCGCGGTAGCATAAGACAACGTGCCGGGATGCAGGCTCGAACACACGAGCACGCCGAGCCGGGTGCAGGCTTCGATGTCGATGTGCGGATACACGCTACGCTGGCTGATGAGCCTCAGTTTGTGCAACCGCTCCAGAAGAGGAGCGCGAATCTGCGTTCGTTCGCGGATCAGCACGAGCGCCTCGGTATCTTTCAGCCGTCCGGCAAGAGCATCCACATCCTGCACATGATCGTTCCAGACGGTCACATCGTGGCCTGCCAGCTGTTGGAAACACGCGAGCGTGCGCAGGGTATCGTGATAGTCGTCGAGTATCGTGACCTTCATCGCTTGCGCTGCTCCAGAAGGGCACGGCCCGACGATGTGATTCTGACGGTTGCTTCCGCCCGCACAATAAGTCCGCGATCGTTTGCATCCTCCCAAACCGGAAGCCGGGGGCATGACGTGCGCCAGGCTTCCATCACTTCCGCATAGCTCCGCTCGCCTTGCGCCAGCCACTCCAAGAGATCGAGGATCAAGCTCTCTACTACCGCGTCGGCCATGCCCCTCAATTCCCTCCCACCGCTAAGTACACCCCGGAGGCGCTCTGGAAGCCGGCGATAGATACCGTCAGCGGCTGGTCGCCCGCCGCGACGCTGGGGACTTGCACATTCACCTGATACAATCCCGGAGCGATCAGCCCCGCCCATTGCACTTGCGCAGCCACACCGCCTATTGTCACGTTCACCGGCGCCGCCAATATTGCGGGCGGAAACGCCGCCTGGGAGGCAGGTATGGGCGGCGACGTAGATCCGAGGCCCGTCCCATACAACTCGATCGCTTCGCCCACGGCAGCCGGCTGCAATGGGCTGCCCGGCCCGATCAGCGTGCCGTTGGCGTGTTCGGCGGCGGCGTAGGTCACGCTGCCCGGCGCCCACGTAAACAGCTCCGGCGCGATTCTCTGCAACATGACCGTTCCAGGATAGCTTTGCCCCTGCTGCGTGCCGACTTGCACGGTTACGTGCCCTATCGCCGCATCGGCCGGCATAAGGGCGTTGATCTGGTTCGGACCAACATAAGAGATATACGCCGGCTGTCCATCGATAGCCGCGGAAACGCCGGCGAGAGACGTGGGCAACTGGCCATTCACGAAGTCGCCCGCTGCCCAGACCTGTGTGGTCGTGCTGAATCCCGAGCCGAAGATCGATACCCACTCGCCGGGGGTGATGGCGGCGCCGAAGCTGGCGGCATCGGTGACGGAAGTCACTCGCGACCCCGGCGCGGCGACAGGTTGGGTGCGTTGGAGCAGGATTCCGTCCATCGGCGCGAGTGTGACTGAAGGCGCCGCCGAGCCGTCATTATAGAGCGTGGAAGAGTAGACATACACAGCGTCGGCGATCAGCGGGCCCGAACCGGTGCTGCTCACGCGCAAGGCCGGCGCACTGGCCGCCGTCAGTTGGAGGGCAGGCGCGATCAGGTGCCATTGGTCGCCAGCGCTGGCCGTGCTTTGATCGAGCGTCGCCGAGAATACGGTCTTGCCATTGGCGACCACCTCATACAGCGCGCTCTTCGTCCAAGTGGAGGCCGAGGGCGCGGCAGGCAGCCAGACTGACAGTGTGTAAGTTCCGTCTTGAGTTATGCCGAGATTCCAAACCGCGTTGCCAGGGCCGGAGTCCAGCTCGTTGCAAGTCGTGCCCCAGGCGTGATAGTAAGGCCCGTTCACGGTCTCGCCACCGGCGGTTCCGCCGCCGGAGTTATAAGTGGCGGTGTACCACGCTCCTGTGGCCGAGAAGGCGGCGCTCGAATCGTCGACAATGTACTGATAACGCGGCGCCTGAGTCCCCGTGAACCGCTGGAAGCCGGACCCCGGCGCGATCGTTTGCGGCGCGGCCGTTCCATTCAGGAGCACCGTGCCCAGCGTGTAATCGCGGCGATAGACACCCGGCAAGACCGAATTCAGTTGCACGCCGTCGATCCAGATGTTGGCCACGGCCAGGCCCAGATTGAACAGGACGCTGCCGTCATTGGCGGTGGTGGGCGCCAGGAAGGCAAGCGTGTAGAGTTGCCACGTGGTGGTGAGACTCACTTGCGTATAAAGACCATAGTTCGGGTAATTCGGACCTCCGCCCTGCGTGTTTACGGTAATAACGACCGGAACATTGGCGCGCGCCCAGAACTGAAGTTGATAATTGGCCCCGGCGGTGAAGGAAAGGTTGCCTTGCGAGAGGTTGACGTTCCAGTTCTGGCTATCGGGTGAACTGACAGCGATCAGCGCCGAGCTGTTGCCCACGGCCGCTACACTGGAGTCGATGGAGGCCGTAGCGGCTGCCTGACCGTCCTGTTCGACGAACAGATACCAGCCGTTGAGTCCCTGTTCGAAGCCGCCGTTCGAAATCAGGTTCGGGCCGCTGCCCCCGCTCAATTGCGTGTACGGCGCCGTGGGGACGCCCAGCGGGAAATCGTATTCGTCGTACCACCAGTTCACTGCGCCGCCTGTGTCGCCCAGATCGAAAGTGAAGAAACCGTCGTTCATCAGGGCCAGCGCCAGTCCGAAGCGCACGTTGGGATACCAGCTCTGCGCGAATGTGAGGGTCGAGGGCAACATGGTCTGCTGCGGGTTATATCCGTAGCCGTAAGAGATCTGGTTCGGAGGCGACGACTGCACCATCGTGATGGCCGGTTGGCGTCCGGCGCTGAACCAATCGTTGTAAGTCTGCCAGAGTGAGCTGAAGGACATCACGCCTTCCTGGACGTTGACCGCGTCAAACACCAGGCTGTCGCCATTGAACACCGCCAGCTCGCCGGGGTCCGGTGGAATCTCGCCCAGATGTCCGGACATATAAGCGTTCGGCGCGAGTTGGCGGAAGGTCTCGAATTCCAGCTCGACTCCCGCACGCCAGGCCGCGTCCAGTGTGGCCGGGTTGTCCGCGATGCCGTCGTTGGTGGAAGAGATCTGCACCGGATTTCCGAACACATCGGTAGTGTACCAGGAGATGGATAGGAAAACATTGTCCCAAAAGATCCCATCGTATGCCAGGTTGTTGTCGACAAGATATTGATAGGCTTCATTGGCCAGAAAGGTAGCGACGATGGGCATGGTCAGGTTCAGCAGGTAACTGCCAGGAGTAGGCCAGTTCTGGATCTTGTTGCCGTTCACATCGTGCAAGTAATAGTTGTCGGGGAGAACCTGTGTGGGATCGGTCTGGGACGTGGCGTTGAAGCTCGGCATCACAATGACGGTGGGTTCGGCGTTGCGTATGGCGTCCGTGCCGTCTACATCGATGAAAGGCCCGAGAAACAATTGGATCTTCTCGGCTTGGGCCGGCACCGTGTCCCACACATAGCCTCCGGACCAGATGCTGCCGATGCGCGGGAAGTTACCGTTACGCGCGGGCACATCGCGATACTGCAGATAGGCGGTATTGGTTGGATCCGCGGCGCACTGGATATAGACCACGTTGAGCACGCGCGTGTCCGTGGAGAGGCCGGTTACCAGGCCTTGGTGCGACGCCGCCGGCTGCTGCTCGAAAGGCGTCATGGAGCTGAACGGTGTACCGAAGATCAACGACCAGCCGCAGGTGGTCGCCTCGCTGGTGTTAAAGGACACTGTCACGCTATCGGTTCCGGGCGGCAGCAGATTGCTGGCGGGCGCCAGGTTGGTGATGGAGAAAGCGGTGGATGACGCGGCTGCCACAGCGGGCGCCGATAGCAAGAGGAGGTAGGGCCGGATCGCAAACATCCATCTACTAGTTTATGCCGGAGGCGATTGGAGCTGGGTCTCGTGGCGCGGGCACTCGTGCCTGCCGCGACCGCACTCCTGCGGTCGCCGGCGAGCGAAGCTCGCCCGGCGGCGAGCGAAGCTCGCCCTGGCACAGGCTGAAGCCCGTGCCACCGGCGGGGTAGAAGCCGTGCCACCGGCGGGTCTCAAGCCCCGCGCCGGCTAAAGCCCGCCCTCCATTCCTCGCTTCGGCAAATGTCCAAACTCGAGCCGGCGAGCGAAGCTCGCCCCTGGCGGCGCATGGCGCCGCCCCACAACCAAGCGCTGGTATGATGGATGCTTCATCCGGTAAAACTAGTGGAACGAGAGCAGATCCTTCTCAAATTGCGTGAAAGGATCGTGGCCTTCGCGGCATCTCGTGTGCAGGGGGATATTGCCGAAGACCTGGCGCAGGAGGTGTTGATCCTCTTGCATGAGAAATACCATCACGTGGACCGTCCGGAGGAACTGGTTCCTCTTGCCCTCCAAATTGCGAGGTTCAAGATCATGAGCTTGCGCCGCAAATCGCAACGTCACGGCGAGTACACCCAGGTATCGGTCACCGACATTCAGTTGCCCGACCCGGAAGCCGATCCCGCCGCCTTGGTGGAACGCAAGCTGATGCTGGAACGCCTTTCGCAGGCCGTGGAACAGTTGGGCGGCCGCTGCCGCGAGTTGCTGCGCCTGAAACTGCAGGGCAAGAACTTCGCCGAGATCCGGAAGCGCATGGGGGCGCAGTCGATCAACACCGTTTACACCTGGGACTATCGCTGCCGCCAGCAGTTGCTCGACCTCATGGGTGGAAACTGGGAAACGGATAGGAAATGAGCCGCGAGGAAATCCAAAAGCTGCTGGGCGGCTACGCGACCGATACTCTCAGCGAAGAGGAGCGGCGCGCGCTGTTCGAGGCGGCGCTGGAAGATCAGGAACTGTTCGATTCGCTGGCAAAGGAACAGCCGCTGCGGGACGTGCTGCAGGATCCGGCCGCGCGCCAACAACTGATCGAGGCGTTGGGCCCGGCGCGGGAGCCGTTCTGGGCACGGGCGTGGTACTGGCTGCGTCAGCCCGCTGTGCTGGCGGTGGCGGGAGGCATGGCGGCGCTGGTGATCGTGGCCGGACTCGTGCTGCGCCAGACGAAACATGCCGCTCGACAGGAGGTGATAGTGGCAGACGCGATCACCCCGAGTCGGCCCGCGGCGCCAACGCCGAACGCTGCGCCGTCCACGGCTAGGCTGCCGAAGATTGCGCCGCCGAAGACTGCGCGCCTGAAG
>Ga0187871_10003839_pt1 | contig 11494 bp, 9 predicted proteins | sample June2016WEW_16_1_FD_132988 | JGI IMG/M metagenome (GOLD analysis project Ga0187871, IMG submission 132988) | Peatland microbial communities from SPRUCE experiment site at the Marcell Experimental Forest, Minnesota, USA - June2016WEW_16_10 | ecosystem: Environmental > Terrestrial > Soil >...
ACCGGGCGCGCGGGCAACGATGTCGAAAACGGCTCCTGCCCCGCTCTCCACGGTTCCGTCGGGCATGACGAGCTGCACCGATTTGCCGAACTGTTCCCGCGAGATTTGCGGGAAGTCCGCGCCAACTTCCTGCGAAGGCGCCCACCCAAATTGGTCGCCGGTCAGCTCGTGCAGGAAATCCACCCAGATCCGGCAGAAGCTGCAGTGGCCATCGAAGATGACCAGCGGCCGGTCGGTCATGACCTCAGGATAGCGGTAACCTACCGTGCCAGCGGGATCTCTTTCGGGCCGTCGTCGAGACCCTCGATATGAATGCTTTGCTTCGGTGGCGGAGGGGGAGGAACGTGGTGCGGTGCGATTGTGAGTGCGAGGGCGGCCTGATCGGCCTGCTGGCGCCGGGCAGCCTCGGCTAAGCCTCGCTCGACTTCGGCGGCATCGAGGCGCAGAGTAAGCTGAACGTCCGACTTGTCGGCGCCGATCTGGAGCTTCTTCACGGCTGCGGCAAGGTTCGCGCTCTTCGCCGCATTGGGACCCTGCAGCATGTCTTTCATCGCCAGTTTCAGGGCCTTCCGCATCGCATCGCTCAGATGGGTTGCCGATTCCTCGGAATCCGTATCCAGCCCCACCCGTATGTCCAGACCGGCCTTTAGCGAAACGCCCAGATCCAGCCCGTGCACTTCATCCATCAGCGGAAGATCCGGCAGCAAACGTCCCGCCAGTTCCGTTGGCGCGATCGCGAACAGCGCCCAAATGTCGTAGTCATCGCGTAGCTTCCGTGCTCGAGCGAGCAGCGGGTTCTCGGGCGCCGAAGGCCACTCCAGCCGGTCCAGTGCGGCGAATACCGATGGTGCGTCACCCAGCAGAAAGGTGTGCTCGTCGAGCAGGGTCATGGCCATGTCGCCATCCTTCTTCTGCCGATAGACGCGTTTCTGTTTGTACAACTGCGCGTGCGTGCCCTGCGCGGCCATCATCCGCTCGAGCTCACCCGCCGGGAACCGGCCACTCACACGAATCAGGACCGGCGCTTGCTCATCTTCAGGGTCGTCGGGTTGTTTGCCTGGCGATGTAATAACCGCCTCATCGATATTCTTCAGAATGCCAAAGAACGGCATCGTGCCGAATCCCGTTTCGGCCAGTTTTTGCCGCAGCGTGCGGCCGATTTGGCTTTCCTGGATGTTATGCCAGTGAATACCGATGAACGCCTTCGTATCCGGCGGCGCGAATTGCCACATCGTGGCGGCATCCTGCGCGCGAAGTGGGCCACACGCGGCAAGAATTGTGAAAATGGCAAAGGCGCGATTGATCATCACTACGTCCAGTCCATTCATCGGCTGAACGACGCTATTCCTTGAGGAGGATAAGATGCTAATTGACATTCGGGGGCTGGTACCGCTGGTGCAGGTCTTCGACATGCCCACGTCGCTCCGCTTCTATCGAGATGTGCTCGGTTTCGAAGTGGCCAACACGTCCGGGCCCGGAGACGATTGCGGTTGGGCGCTGCTGAAACGCGGTGGCGCGGAGCTGATGTTGAACACGGCCTACGACAGCGATGAGCGGCCGGCGTCTCCCGAACCCGCGCGTGTGGCCAGCCATTCGGACACGGCCCTGTATTTCGGATGTCCGGACGTTGACGGAGCATACGTGCATCTGCGCGACAAGGGCCTCGATGTGAAGGCGCCCGCTGTTGCGTATTACGGGATGAAGCAGTTGTATGTGAAAGATCCCGACGGCTACGAGTTGTGCTTCCAGTGGCCGGCGAAACAGGGGCATGCGGCGTAAGCCGCGTTATCGGGCGGCCTGAGAGGCCCGGCCCAGAGGGCACCCAGGCCGAGAGCCTGACCCACAGTACACTAATGTCTTAGCCGATCATGTCCATTCCCGGCCGGCATTTTGCGCGCATCCTTGTCGAACGCCGCGCCCTATTGTTCCAGTTGGTCCGCCGCGACTTTCAGCAACGCTTTGTCGGTTCCGCCGGCGGATGGCTATGGGGGTTCGTTCAGCCTCTGGTGATGCTGCTGAGCTACGCCTTTGTTTTTCAGGTTTGCATGCACACGCAGTTGCGGCCGGGCGAGGTGACCCAGAATTACACTCTGTTTCTTTTCGCCGGGTTTCTGCCGTGGCTGCTGTTGCAGGAGACGGTCACGCGGTCGGCCGCATCGGTTGTGGAGAACGCCAGCCTGGTGACCAGGACGGTTTTTCCCGCGGAGGTGCTGCCAGTCGCGGTGTTCCTCTCGTCGGTGGCGAATCACCTGATGGCGCTGGTGCTAATGCTGGCGGCCGTGGGCATCTGGGAGCGGAGCTTCAGTCCCTGGGTTTTTCTGTTGCCGATGTATATGCTTCTTCTCGGATTGCTGGCGGTCGGACTTGGGTGGATTGTCGCCGCGCTGCAGGTATATATTCGTGACACCTCGCAGATGCTGTCCGTGGTGTTAACGCTTTGGTTCTGGACCACGCCTATCCTGCTGGATGAATCGCGCTTTCCGCGGTGGGCGCACCCGTTGGTGCGATGGAATCCGCTGGCGTATCTGGTGCGCGCGTATCGCGACCGGCTGCTTTCCTGGCGCGTGCCCAGGCTGGACGATCTGGGCATCCTGGCCGCTTGTTCGTTGGGTGTGTTTATCATGGGAGGGTTCCTCTTCCGACATCTCAAGCGCGGGTTCGCGGACGTCTTGTAACCATCATGATCAACCGAAGAGAATTTCTCGCGGGAGCCACGGCGATGGCTGGTCTGAGTGCGGCGACCCAGGCCGCACCACCGATCAGCATTGTGCTCGTCGCCATCGACGATCTGGGCGCGTGGATGACCGGCGTTCACGGCGCGCCCGACCTGCGCACGCCCCATCTGGATCTGATCGGGCGCACCGGTACCCGATTCGCGCACGCGGTGACCGCGGCTCCCGCAGCGCAGCCGGGGTTTGATTCGCTGGTGACCGGCTTGTCGCCGATGCAGGCTGCGGCGGGCTCGGCCAATACGGTCGACAAGATCCTTGCCTCACACGGCTACCGTACGGCGTCGCCTGTGGAAGGCGACATGGCCTCGATCAGTGAGCAATTGCTGCATTTCCTCGATCAGCAAACCACCGGGAATCCCTTTTGCGCGGTAGCCAGATTCGCTCCTCTGCGCGAGATCGGCAAGACGCCGGAGAAGTACCAGCGGATGTTTGCGGATAACGTGTTCACTGCGACCGGGCGTATGACCGTGGCCGACAACGCCACCGACAAGAAGGCGTTCGAGTTCATCATCGGCCACCTTCGCGAGACCGCTGCGGCGATTGCGGCATGTGACGATCAGTTCGCGGCTTTGCAAAGAAAATTGCAGGAACGGGGGCTTGTCGATAACACGCTGCTGATCGTCGCCGGCACCAACGGCGTGCTCCTTGGCCATCACGGGTTGTGGGGCGACGGCCGCGCCTCTGCGCCGCCGAACATGTTTGAAGAAGTGGTGGGGGTACCGCTGTTTTGGAATTGTGCGGCGAGAGTGCCTCCGGGGTCGGTGAGGCCGGAGGTGGTGAACCTGTACGATGTGCCGGCCACCATTTGTGAATTGACCGGAGCGCCCATACCCGCGGGCCCGGGGCGCAGCATCGCTACCGCCGTACTTTCGCGTAAGTATCCGAAGAAACAGCCATGGCGCGACCGAGCCTATGCGGAACTGGACGACACGCGCATGGCGCGGGACAGCCGCTACAAGCTGGTGCTTCGCGCGAACGGGCCCAACGAGCTGTACGATCTGGACAATGATCCCGGCGAGCAGAACAATCGCGTGGACGATCCCGAATTTATTGGCGCGCGCGGCGATCTGACCCGCGAACTGAACAACTGGAAGTGAATCCGATGAACAGACGAAATTTCCTGATGAGCACGGCCGCGGTTGCGGGCGTGGCGAACATCTCCGTGCAGGCGGGCGCGAGCGACACTGTCCGCATTGCCTGCGTGGGCCTGCGCAGCCGAGGCACAGACCACATCAAGGCGTACCTCAAGATTCACGGCGTCGAGATCGTCGCGTTATGCGATATCGACGAGAGCATCCTGAACGAGCGTGTGGGTATGGTGGAATCGGCGACGGGGAAGAAGCCCGCGGCCTACACCGATTTCCGCAAACTGCTGGAAGACAAATCGATCGAGGCCGTTTCCATCGCCACGCCGAATCACCACCATACGTTGCAGACCATTTGGGCGCTGCAGGCCGGCAAACACGTCTACGTGGAGAAGCCCTGTTCGCACGACATGTTCGAGGCGAAGCAGATTGTTGCCGCGGCGCGGAAATACGACCACCTCCTGGTGCAGCACGGTACGCAGAACCGCACGCTGACCTCGGTCAAAGAGGCGATGCAGAAGATGCGCGACGGCGTTATTGGCGATCTCTACATGGCCCGCGGTCTTTGCTTCAAGTGGCGGGACACCATTGGCCATACGCCGGAAGAGGCCGTGCCGGAAGGCGTTCATTACGATCTCTGGATTGGCCCTGCGCCCGAGCGGCCCTTCACGAAAAACCGGTTCCATTACAACTGGCATTGGATGTGGGATTACGGCAATGGCGACATCGGGAACCAGGGGATCCATCAGGTGGATGTGTGCCGTTGGGGACTGGGCGTCAAATACCCGTACAAAGTGAGCGCGCAGGGCGGCCATTTCATGTTCGACGACGATCAGCAAACGCCCAACATCCTTACCGCCAATTACGACTTTCTCGATTCCAAGGGGCGCCAAAAGCACATGGTGTTTGAGGTGCGCCACTGGATGACCAATCACGAGGCGGGGATGGACGGTGGCCCGAATCGCGATTCGAACACCATGGGCGCGATCTTCTATGGGTCGAAAGGATATCTCGCGATCGAGGCCGACGGGCGCTATCAATCCTGGCTCGGGCGTGATCAACAACACGGTCCGGCGAATTTTGCCGAGGCCAACCCGTGGCAGAACTTTGTCGACGCGCTGCGCAGCGGCAAGGCTTCGGATCTGAACTCGCCCATCGAGGAAGGCGCCATCTCCACCACGCTGGTGCATCTGGCGAACATTTCTTACCGCGTGGGACGTACGCTGATTTTCGATGCGGAAAACTACCGCTGTGAAGGCGACGAGGAGGCGACGGCGATGTTCCGGCGGCGGTACCGTGCGCCGTTTGTTGTGCCGGACGCGGTCTAAGTCCAGAAGACAATCGAGTGGCCGGTCACTTCGTACTAGTGTACGGCAGGCTCTCGGCCTGCGGCGGATCTCGGCCACCCGGTTCCATACGGCTCTCCTTCGCAGATTTCTCTTCCACTAGATCGTCGACCTGAGTATAATCGTCTCATGGGACGAACCGGGAAGGCCCCGCTCGAAAGTGAAATGGTCCAGGGCACTCTGGACCTGCTTATCCTGAAGACCCTCGCTGCAGCGCCCGCTCACGGTCACACGATCGCCCACGCCATCGAAAGACGTTCAGAAGACGTTCTACAGGTGGAACACGGCTCCCTGTATCCCGCGCTCCACCGTCTTGAGGGCCGCGGCTGGATCGCCTCGTTCTGGGGAACCTCGGAGAACAACCGCAAGGCCCGATATTACCGGCTCACCGCCGACGGCCGAAAGCAGCTTCTGCAGCAAACCAGCCGTTGGGAGCAACTGGTGGAGGCCATCGGCCGCGTGCTTCATCCGGCCGTGGAGGAAGAGCAGTGAACCCGCTTCGATTCTTCCGGCGTAGGCGCTGGGACGCCGAGCGCGCCGCGGAACTCGAATCCTACGTCGAGATGGAAACCGCGCGCCAGATTGAAACTGGCTTGTCTCCCGCGGACGCCCGCGCCGCCGCCCGACGCAAACTCGGAAACGAAACCCTTATCCGTGAGGCCATTTACGAAATGAACACCGTCGCTTTCCTGGATTCGCTCTGGCGAGATTTGCGTCTCGCCGTCCGCAACCTGCGCCGCAATCCATCGTTCACCATCGTGGTGGTCATCACTCTGGCTCTCGGCATCGGCGCGAACACGGCGATCTTCAGCGTCGTGGACGGCGCGATGTTCCGGCCGCTCACCGTGCCCGACGCGCACCACCTTGTCGCTGTCGATACGGCGGCCTCCCGCGAGACGCGTTACGGGAACTCCTCGTACCTCGACTGGCTCGATTTTCGTGCGCGCTCGCACTCCTTCCAGGACCTGGCCATCTTCAGCGACCTGTCCGCCAGTCTCAACCCCGCCGGCGCCGTTCCCGGCGTGTCGCCGCAGCTGGCGCGCGGCCTGATGGTCTCCGACAATTTCTTCTCCACCCTGGGCGTTCCCGCCGGGCTGGGCCGCACGTTCCTGCCCGAAGAGGGAAAGGCGCCTGGCCGAGACCCGGTGGTCGTCCTCGGTTACGGGTTCTGGAGGAACGCGCTTGCGGCGGACCCCTCCATAGTCGGAAAGCAGGTGCGCCTGAACGCTCACAGCTTCACCGTCATCGGCGTGGCGCCCGAATGGTTCACCGGCGTCGAGCTGTTCCAGCGTCCGGATTTTTACGTGCCCGTCATGATGACCACCGTGCTCTCGCCCGACGGCGACGGACTGCTGGTGAACCGCTCCTGGAGAAGCTTCGCCATGGACGCGCGTCTTCGCCCCGGCGTAACGCTCGAACAGGCCCAGGCCGAGCTCACCGTACTCATGCGCGAGCTCGAGCGCCAGTACCCGGAGAGCAACCGGAACACGGTCGGAATTGTCCGCTATGAGATGGAGCGCCGCACGGACGGCAACGGCAGCATGGCCCCGAAGATCGTGCTTGCGCTCGTCGGTCTGGTGCTGTTCATTGCCGCGGCCAACGTTGCCAGCCTCATGATGGCCCGTGCATTTTCGCGTATGCGCGAAACTTCGACGCAGCTCGCCATGGGTGCCTCGCGTTTTCGCCTGGTGCGCCAGTTCCTCACCGAATCGGCGATCCTTGCCGCGCTCGGCCTCAGCGCCGGGGTGCTGATGGCGGCGGCCTGTATTCGTGAACTTGCCGCCCTGCTCCCCGCCGATGGAACGCCGTTGTTTCAGATCGACCGCCGCGCCCTCGCCTGGGCCGCCGGCTCGGCGCTGGTCGCCATTCTGTTCGGCCTCGCTCCCGCGCTTCTCTCCGTGCGCGATGCGTGGGCCGCCGTGGCCAGCACGCGCACCGCGGTCTCCGGGCATTTCGCATTCAGCGGAATCGCTCGCCGCTTTCTCATCGGGGGCCAGGTTGCGCTCTCCGTGATGCTGCTTATCGCCGCTGGCCTTTTCAGCCGCGCGTTCGTGCGCGCCCAGGGAATCGACCTCGGGTTCCGGCCCGATCATGTGCTGCTGGTGGAGACCGATCCCAGCCTGCAGGGACTGCCGCCGGAGAAGTCCGCGCTCTTTCACCGCCAGCTTGTCGAACGCGCTGTCGCAGTCTCCGGTGTCCGCTCCGCGAGCTTTGCCGCGTGGGTGCCGTTCGTCAACGGCGATTCGTGGGATCTGAGCATCGACGGCTACACGACGCCCGGCGGCGACAAGTGGGTGGATACAACTAACAACCGCGTGTCCCCCGGCTACTTCGCCACCATGGGCATCCCCCTGCTTTGCGGCCGCGAGTTCCGCTGGCAGGACGACAGGAAGGCCCCACTGGTGGCCATCGTCAATGAAGCCCTCGCTCGCCGGTATCTGATCGGCCAGGCGAGCGTCGAAAAGGCGCTCGGGCACATCCTCCGCCTGAGGGAAGGCGTTCCCATTCAGGTGGTCGGAGTGGCCGCGGATTCGAACGTGGGAATCATCGGGCCGCCTCCGGACCCTGTGGTTTACCTGCCGGCCATGCAGATGGGCGGTCCGCGTATGACCCTGCACGTGCGCACCGCCGGCGATCCGGCGAGCCTTGCCCCGCTCATCCGTAGCCAGATCGCTGCGCTCAACCCGGAGGTTGTCCCCATCAGAGTGGACACGCTCCGCAACGTTGTCAACGAGCGCGGGCTCGCCGGCACGCGCCTGACCGCTGTGCTCACCGCCAGCTTCGGCGCCCTGGGCCTGCTTCTCTCCGTCGTGGGCCTCTATGGCGTGGTGTCGTTCATGGTGGGCCGCCGAACGCAGGAGATCGGCGTGCGGATGGCGCTTGGCGCAAGCCGCGGCCGCGTGCTGCGGATGATCGTGGCCAATGGACTCGCCCTGGTTTCTGTTGGCCTCGTCGTGGGCCTGGCCGCTTCCATGGCGGTGACGCGTCTCATGTCCGACCTGCTGTTCGGCGTGAGCCCCTGGGACATCGGGACCTTCGTTTCGATCGCAGCCATCCTCGTTCTCTCGGCGATCGCCGCCAGCGCGATCCCGGCAATCCGCGCCATGCGCGTCGACCCCATGACGGCGCTCAGATATGAGTAACGCCTGCCGGAGTCATACTGGTTCTGGAAACCATATGACCGCGGCGAATCCTCTTTCCTGGCTCGGCGAACAACTGGACGCGTGGCGAAAAGCCGGCACCTATCAGCGCCTGCGCCTGCTCGAATCCGCGTGCGAGCCGATATCGCGCGTGGACGGCCGAGAGGTGATCAACCTCGCCAGTAACAATTATCTGGGGCTGGCCAATCATCCAAAGCTGGTGGAAGCCGCCATCGACGCGGCGTCGAAATACGGCGCGGGCTCGGGCGCGGTGCGCACCATATCGGGGACTATGGATCTCCATATGGAACTGGAGCGCCGCATTGCCGCATTCAAGAAAGTGGAGGCGTGCGTCGTCTTCCAATCCGGTTTCACCGCGAACGCAGGCACGGTTTCGGCCATCCTCACGCCGGAAGACCATATCGTCTCCGACGCGCTGAATCACGCCAGCATCATCGATGGCTGCCGGCTGTCACGGGCGAAGATCCATGTTTTTCAGCATCGCGATGTGGCCATGGCCGATAGTTTGCTCCGCGATCTCGCGGACAAGCCCGGGCGCAAGCTGCTGATCACCGATGGCGTGTTCTCCATGGACGGCGATATCGCTCCGCTGCCCGCTCTGGTGGAAGTCGCCGAGCGCTACGGCGCAATCATGATGATCGACGACGCGCACTCTTCCGGCGTGCTGGGCAGCCACGGCCGGGGGACGGTGGATCATTTCAACCTGCATGGGCGTGTCGATATTCAGGTGGGAACCTTGTCCAAGGCCGTTGGCGTACTTGGCGGTTATGTGTGCGGCAGCCGTGATCTGATTGAGTACCTGTACCATCGCGCGAGGCCGTTCCTTTTTTCGACATCGCATCCGCCCGCCGTGGTGGGCGCTTGTCTCGCTGCTTTCGATCTGCTTGAGAACGAGCCCGAGCGTATCGACGAGCTCTGGGAGAACACGCGATATTTCAAGGAAGCGCTGCGTGCCGCGGGTTTCGACACCGGGACCAGCGAGACGCCGATCACGCCGATTCTGGTGGGCGAGGCCAGCATCGCGCATGAATTCTCACGCCGGCTTTTCGAGAACGGCTTGTGGGCCACGGGGATTGGCTACCCCACCGTGCCTGAAGGGCGGGCGCGCATTCGCACAATCGTTACCGCAACGCACAGCCCCGAACTGCTGGACCGCGCCGCGGAGATTCTGGTGCGTGTCGCGAAGGAAATGGGCATTCTGCGGGCGTAGGGAGTCGCTATTTGGTATCGGTCCTTCGTTTGCCAGGAAGGCCAACTGGGTTTTCGTGCACTCGTTCGCGGATTCGGTTTTCCATGCCGCGCGCCAGCTCGACGGCCGATTCGCCATAGCGATCGCGCAGTTGATCCACCGCCGAAAGAGCGTTGCTCCAGCGTTCGGAGACCTGCTGGTCGAGCAATCGCATCTGACCGGTGGCATGCTTCAGGCCGGAGGTATGGACTCCCAGCAGGCGCACCTTCAATGACCGGTCGAAGTTTTCGTGGAACAGTTCGTGAATCGCGGTCAGGATTTCGGCGTCGATCTGGGTTGCGTGGTCCAGCGATTTCGCGCGCGTGATAGTTGAGAAGTCGGAGTAGCGCAGCTTGAGCTGGATAGTTCGGGCGTACAGCAGGTGCTCGCGCAGCCGCCGGGCCACCATTTCGGAAAGGCGCACCAGAGTCGCTTCCAGCTTTTCGAGATCGGCCGTATCTTCGTTGAAGGTGTGTTCGTGGCTGATCGATTTCGGATCGCCGCCGGCCCCGACCTCAGTGTCGAACCAACCGCCCGCGTCGAGTCCTTTGGCTTTGCCCGCAAGAGCCAGCCCCCATTGGCCGAAGCGCTCGGCCAGGAATTTCTCGCTCAGCGCGGCCAGATCGCCTACACGCCGGATCCCGCAGGCGTGCAGATTCCGCTCGGTGACTTTACCGACGCCAGGAATGCGGCGAATTTCGAGCGGCGCAAGAAAGCGCGCTTCCTGGCCGGGGATCACCCACAGGACGCCGTTCGGCTTGGCCTGATCGGACGAGACCTTGGCCACCATGCGTGAAACCGAAATCCCGATGGAGCAGTTCAGCCCGGTCTCGGCTTTTACGCGCTGATGCAGCGAATGCGCGGCGGCGAGTGGAGGACCGTGCAGCCGGCCAGTGCCGGTCATGTCAAGATACGCTTCGTCGATGGAGGCCATGTCCACCAACGGCGTGAAACTGGTGAACACATCAAATGCTTTTCCGGAGTATTCGCGATACATTTCCGGATGACCATTGAGGAAGACGGCGTGAGGGCAGAGTTTACCCGCCGTGCGCAGCGGCATGGCCGAATGTACACCGAACTTGCGCGCCGCGTAGGATGCCGCCGAGACCACCCCGCGCTGATCCGGCTTGCCGCCCACCACCACGGCCTTGCCTTTGAGAGATGGGTCGAGCAGCTCCTCCACGCTCACGAAGAACGCGTCCATGTCCACGTGGAAGTAAGTTTTCTGGCCTTCCATGGCTGGAACCGGAACGGCCGCCGCCGCTACTGCACCAGAATACTCCGCGGCACAGTTGTGTGTCGGCACGTACCGTCTACGGATGGAGGCGGATGTAGACCCGCGTGTTCATTAGTTGACCACTTTGGGCCCGTCATCCAGACCATAAATCACCGGTTTGGTCTGCCGGGGGACGCTGGCGTCACGCGCGGGGAGATATCGGGCCGCCTTGACCAAAGCCGCCAAACGCTCGCCAACGGGGCCGGCCGCAATCTGGCCGAATTTCTGTTGCACTTCATCGGCCTCCATGGACATTCTGACGTGGAGGGCATTGCCCTCGAGCGTGGCATTGCCAAGCTTGTTCTGCCACATCCTGAGCGTCCTGTCGACGGGAACCCCGCTGAACTCGAAAGCCACGTCGCTGACAATGCGGTCGCGGATGGAGACCGTCAGAAGGATTCGTTTCACCCCTGCGTTCACCATTTGCGGACCGCCAATCGCGGGCGACACGACGGCCCAGAACTCGCTGCCTGCCTGCCGCTCCTCGGCCATACGGGTCAGTTCATTGGGCGGGCCTTTCATGGCCATCCGCCGCACCGCCTGATCCACCGCGGTGGCGGTTCCCACCAGCACCGCGTCGCCCGAGACGGGAACAGACTTCCAGCCAGCCTCGGGCGCGGGAAGACTCGAATCGGTCGCGTGGCCCGTAACCATCACCACCACCTG
>Ga0187871_10003842_pt1 | contig 11488 bp, 11 predicted proteins | sample June2016WEW_16_1_FD_132988 | JGI IMG/M metagenome (GOLD analysis project Ga0187871, IMG submission 132988) | Peatland microbial communities from SPRUCE experiment site at the Marcell Experimental Forest, Minnesota, USA - June2016WEW_16_10 | ecosystem: Environmental > Terrestrial > Soil >...
AATTCCAAGTGCGCAACGTCGAGGACCTCCTTGCTTCAGTTCGAGATCCGAAAGGGTGCCGCGTGGAGCTGGTCACGATGTACGAGCGGAATGATAGGTATGGTCTGTCTGAAGAGGTCCGCTCGCGGGAGCGCCTGGACGCACTGAAGGCGCGGTTGGAGCGGAAGGGCTTTTTGTTCGCCTATCGATTTGACCCGGAGATCCACGACCGTATGATCGAAACGGAGAACTGGCAGATTGTCTTAGGGCGCGGCCTCGATTTCTACTACCCTCCTGAGCCGGGACAGGCGGCGCGCCGCGCAAGGCGCTGTCGGATCATATACATTCCAAGGACCAGGGCTTCATAAGTTCGATGACTTTCTGGCTCAAGACAGCAGGAGAGTGCCGAGGGTGGCTGCGGCCCGAGACGCTCCGACTGCAGAATTGGTGATCTGAACATGACATCTGAAGGCATTCGCGAGGCTTATCGGTCTCTGTCTGAGGCGCTGACCTCGACGGGGCTGGGCTGGATAGTGCACCAGGTCGAAGAAAGAGTTAGGGAGGGGCGACCGGTCGAAAAAGAAGCCAGAATCTTCAGGGATGAAGAACCGAATGAGCAGGTGTTCGCGACTGGCGGCGGAGCTGAGACCGCGCGGAGACCTGGAAAGCCAACGCTCATGATGACCCTTGAGCCGTGGACAGATGACTGCCGACTCCAGTTCCTGATTGACGCGATCCGCCACGCTATTATCCACGCAGCAGATGTGGAGAACGAGCAGCTCAGGCTGCTACGAAAGTACGGCGACATCAAGACCGTTCAGTTCGCACCTGATGCGAACGCGGTCGAAAGGCGATCCTTTACAATCGAGGGCCTGGAGAGTCAGCAGGTAAAACAGCTTGCGGAGTTGTTGGACGCACTGGACCGGGAGGTACGGGCTTGAGTGATCTATTGAACCAGATCCGGCAACTCCTGCCAGCGATTGCTGCCCAGACTACCTGGGATTCGGCGGCCGACGAAGACCGCTTTGAAGGGTACTTATTCGCTCTCGTGTTGACCGCGGCGGAAAAGGAAGGGGCTAATATACGATTCGAAAATCGCATTGGTCCCTTTACCGGGATGTGCACTTTCCGGACCGGTCCTGGACATCTCTGGAGCGACGCACAGCCCTACACCCATGCAGTTATCGAGTTCCTTCAGCGTCCTCCACTTGAGGCGCACGTTGGCGTGTTCGTTTCAGGGCAGTCGAAGCTCTATCATGAAGCCGATGTCGTAGTATTGAGCAGGGCTGTGGCGCGGACCTGTCGCGTAGATCGGATCGATCCGCCCGCAAGCGAGGCGGTGTTGCTTCTGGAGTGCAAGTATTACGCTGCCGACCCTGGCATCAGCTTGGGTCGAGAGTTCCTTGGGCTGAGCGCCGAATGCGGCCGCGACGAGTCGGTTTTCGTCACGAATCAGCCTGCGATTCGCCTTCAGCGACTGTTCGAAAAACACAATCGAGAATGGGGCCATCGCGTCTTGCCGACGCAGCCGAACGATGTTGATCGACTGGTCGGGTTTGCCCAGCGCGCCTTCACGCGCTTCAAGGCGCGCCGCGTCCGCCCATGAAATGAAATGTCGAGGGACCCTCCACTTCGGACGAGGAAAGCGCCAAGTTTGAAGAACCACGTTCTTGGCTGGCCGCGTTGGACGGGGCTGTCAACAAACGCGTCCTGTCAACTGGAGAAACCGGAGAGTTCGCAAGTGAAAACGTGGGGCTCGGCCTCAACCCTGGGGGTTGAGCTTGGACCCCCACGATGCCTCTCTTCCAACCGGAGAGAACGCGCCGCGCGGAAAAGCCTGCGGAATGTTAGGGATACGCGCGAGGAAGAAGCGGGGCGCTGCTGTCAACAAAAAAGCCACTCGGAGTTGGGGCAGAAAGGTAGTGGCTCCCCAAGTTGGATACGAACGGCATTTGACGAGCGCGCCGGAGACTTCCCGGCGACATTCCATGACCCGTCGAATGGTTGCCGTGAAAACCTGGTGGAGCTAACGGTTGCCGAAACCGTTACCGTACCCCTAAATACTTGTGAAGAGCGTACTTGGCGGCGCACCCTCAATCAGGAGGGAAAATGCGCGTAAGAAGTTTGGGGTGGCTGTTGGCGGGTATGTCATTTAACCTGTGGGGGGGCGAGCCGCCGGATACTCAGGCGAAAGAAGCTATCGTCCTGATCAACCATGCGCGGGCGAACCGTACGGAAGGATACTTCTACCGCGCGGAGGCCCAATACCGGCAGGCTCTGGCCATTGTGGAAAAGACATCCGGCGCCCAAAGTCCGGATGTGACGGCGGCATTGAACGGACTCGCCGAACTCTACTGCGAAGCCGGCCGCTATTCGGAAGCGGAGGCCCTTTCGCGCCGCTCGGCGGCCGTGGTGGAAGCCAGTCTGGGGAGCAGCCACCCGCTGATGGCCACGGCGCTGCAGGATCTGGCGGCGATCTACCACTTACAGGGACAATACGGCGAGGCCGAGCCGCTCTATCGCCGCGCGCTCGAGATCCGTGAGGAGGCACTGGGACCGAACCACCCATTTGTCGCCGTCACCCTCGCCGACCTGGCCGAGATGGAAAGCGCACAAGGCCATTACCAGGGGGCGGCAGAGCACTATGCGCGCGCCTTGCAAATCCGGCAGGACGCTTTTGGGATGGACGATCCACGCGTGGCGGAGACGCTGGCCGGCTATGCGGCCGTGCTGCGCAAAACCTGCCACAAGCACGAGGCCACCCTCGCCGAGGCGCGCTCGCGATCGATTCTGGCTAAGGCCGCGTTCCGGTAGGTCGTCAGTCCAGGCCGAGGCGATGGAGCAACACCTGGAAACGGGGATCGGAACGCAGGTTGTCGTAGTACGGCATCGTTTTGGCATAGGCGAGCAGCGGATTGCGCTCCTGGTACGCCGTGTCCAGCCATTGAAAGGCCAGATCCTTTTCGCCGATGCCGGCATAAATCTGGGCGACGTGGCAGGATTTTCCGGGCCGCCCGGTGCGCACGCATTCCTGGATCAGTTGCTCCACCAATGCACGCGCTTCCGCCTGCCGGCCCTGGCGGGCGGCCAACCGGGCACGGACCGTGGTATCGTCCACATTCGTGAAGGCGGCCTGCATGGACCGCATGACGGCATCCACCGACTGGGGTCTGCCTCGCAACGTCTCAACCGCCAGCATTTCATCGTAGGCCTGACGGAAAGAGGGATCCAGATCGATGGCTTTCCGGTACTGCTCCGCGGCCAGATCGTATTCGCGCCGGTCGGTGTAGATCATGCCGGCGCCCGTGATTTTGTAAGGCGAAAGCGGATCGAGAGCCAGGGCGCGCTGAATCCCGGCCAGCGCATCGTCCAGCCGCCCCAGCGGCGTGAGGTAGGTCACGCTGTAGGCGAAGTGAACGTCCGCGTCGCCGGGGCTGAGCGCCAGCGCGCGCTTGAACTCCCGCCCGGCGCCCGGCCAATCCCAGTCGTACAGGGCTTTCACATACCCGAGCGAGACGTGCGCGGCGGCCAGCGTTTCATCGAGTTGTAACGCGCGGTTGGCAGCCTGGCGCGCCTGCGGCATGGCCTGCCGTGGCGGGGACCAGCCAAATACGCCCAGCCATGTGTAACAGTCCGCCATCCCGGCGTACGCCGGCGCGTAGCCTGGATCTTTGGCGATGGCTTGCGCGAAATATCCGATGCCCTTGCGGGCGCTTTCCGGCCGCCACTGATTCAGGTGGAAGCGTCCCTGGAGATACAGATTATAGGCCTCCAGGTCCCCGGTGGACGATTGCACCAGCCGGCGGCCCGGATCGCCTGCCACGCGAATCTCCAACGCCCCGACGATGGCTCTCGAAATCTCATCCTGCACGGCGAAGACATCGGCGAGGCGCCGATCGAAGGTTTGCGACCAGACGTGGTAGCCATCGGCCACGCTGCTCAGTTGGGCCGTGATGCGCAAACGATCGCCGGATCGCTGCACGCTGCCTTCCAGCACGGCGGCCACGTTGAGTTGCCGGCCCACGGCGCGGATGTCGGGATTCTTCCCCTTAAACTGGAAAACGGAGCTGCGGGCGACCACGCGCAATCCACGGACGTTGGTGAGGGCGTCGATCAGATCGTCGGTCAGGCCGTCGCTGAAGTACTCGTTTTCCTTGTCGGAACTGAGGTTCACGAAGGGCAGCACGGCGATCGAGGATGAATCCGGCGGAGCAGGCCGCGGACGGACCCGGCGGGCCACAAAATAACCGGCGATCAGCAGGGCAAACGCGAGGATGAGAACGATCACCCGCCAAACGTTCCAGGGGGCCTGGGTTCGCGGCGGGGCCGTGGCGATCTCGACCGGCGATGCCGGCAAGACTTCGAAACAAGGAATATATCCGCCCTTCGGCAGGACGATCCGCAGCGGGTCGGCCGCACCGCCGGCCTCGTAATACTCTTTCAGGCGGGCGCGCAATTTGACGGCTTCCACCCGCACGACCCCATCCAGGCGCGGATCGTACGACGGGCTGCGCCCGAAAACCTCCACGCCGAGCAGCGTCTCCTTCAGTGGATTTCCGGCCAGGGCTTGCTCGACAATAAACCGCAAGAATCGCCCTGGCCTCTCCGCGCCCGCAAAGGCGCGGCTTGCCAGAATCCTGGCCAACTCTGCGCGGACAGCCTCTGGCGACACCGTACTGGTTCCGTATTGTTCCCCAGCGGAGGTGGGCACGGTCTTATTTGGATGAATACGAAACCCTGCAAGCTTCGGTTCATTTTGGAAACAGTGTGGCGGCGATTCCGGCGGCCGGGTGGGTAGCGAATTTAAAAAACTGGACAACCAGTCGCCTTTGGAAGTACACTATCTAAGACAGCGAATTTCGATTGGTATTAACCTTCATCCACGATTCCATCCGGCCCTCCGGCGCGCGCGGTTGTTTTATGTCCCGCATCGCGTGTCCGGCAAATCCTAAAGCAAGCGCTCAATAGCATACATGGCTCCAGGCAGAAATTTACCCCCTCGCAGGCCAGCCCGTAGAGAAAACGTGAACGAGTCGATCCGTGCCCGTGAAGTGCGGGCGGTCTTCCCGGATGGCACCGCCGAGATCATGCCGACATCGGCCGCTCTGCGGAGGGCCCAGGAACTGGGCCTCGACCTGGTGATCGTGTCGCCAACGGCGGTACCACCAGTCGCCAAAGCGGTAGACTACGGCCACTATCAATACGAGCTGAAGAAGAAGCAGCACGATGCCAAGAAGAAACAACACGTCGTACAGGTGAAGGAACTGAAGTTCCGGCCCAATACCGACGATCACGATTACGATTTCAAAAAGAACCACGCCATCCGGTTTCTGCAAGAGGGGAACCGGGTCAAAGCCGTGGTGCAGTTTCGCGGGCGGGAAATCGCGCACGCGGACCTGGGCCGCAAGCTGCTGGCGCGCTTCGCCGCGGACCTGACAGCTTACGGCACAGCCGAGAGCGTTCCCAGGATGGAAGGCCGCAACGCGCACATCCTGATCAGCCCCACGAAATCCGTCAAACCTTAGAACCTGCGCGGTCCGGGCGCTTCATCACGTGAAGGCGGCGGGGCGCATGCTAAGATACAACAGAAGCCCATCCGGCGATTGTGAGCACAGCCTAAATGTACAAAGCCTTCTTCGGTTTCGCCGAGAATCCCTTCAACATGAGCCCGGATCCGTCGTTCCTTTTCCGGAGCTCGCAACATGAAGAAGCGCTCGCAAATCTGATCTACGGCGTGCAGAGCCGCAAGGGTTTCGTGGTGCTCACCGGCGAAGTGGGAACCGGCAAGACCACCATGCTCGAATGCCTGCGGGACTTTCTGAGCTCGCAGCAGATCACTTACGCTTCCCTATTCAACTCGCGGCTGAACGTGCAGCAGTTCTTTGAGATGATCGCTTACGATTTCGGGCTGCGATGCACGCGCACTTCAAAGACCGAGGTCCTGTTCGCGCTGAATGAGATGATCATCGAGCGAGCCAACCTGGGACGCACGACCGTACTGATTGTGGATGAGGCGCACAACCTCGATTGGGATGTCTTAGAAGAGATCCGATTGCTCGGTAACCTTGAAAACCGCCGCGGGAAGATGCTTCAGATTCTACTCGCGGGGCAACCCGAACTGGACCGCAAGCTGGAAGCTCCCGATTTCCGGCAGCTCAAGCAGCGCATCGCTCTCCGCTGCGTGCTGCAGCCGTTTCAACTTGAGGAGACAACAGAGTACATCCAGTCCCGCCTCAAACGGGCTGGGTTGAAGGAGCAAACCGTTTTCCCGCCCGACATTTTGCGTGAGGTCCATTACCGCACCCAGGGAATCCCCCGAGTGATCAATGCCATGTGTGATAACCTGCTACTCACTGCATTCGCCATGGAGACCAAGACCTTAACCGCCGCCATGGTAGACGAAGTGACTGCCGATATGCGGTTGCAGTTGCCCGGACAGAAGCCTTTTCGGGCGGATGGCCCCTACGCCGAGAGAACCATGCGGGAGCAAAGACAGTACACTCCTGGCGACTAGCCCATACCTTCGGTTATTATTCCCCAGGCACCTTTTGTAATTCCTTCGTATCCATCCATACACTTATTTGGGATTCCGCGCGGAACCGCCTCAGATTTGAGCTACACTTCTGGTGAAAAGAAAAGCCAGAACGTGCCACTACTGCATTTGGGCCAACTGTGTACAGCATCCGACCGAGGTCGGCGCGGCCTAGCACCTGCTGGATTTCACTACAAAGGAGCGTACATGAGCGTATTTTCGACGAGCCGGATAGTTCGCATGGTAATATGCGCTACAGTCCTGGTATGGATGGCGGCCTACGGACTAGCCGCTGTGACCGGACCGCAAGTTTCCCACGGCCCCAGTTTCCCGCCTGATCCGTGGGACGGCAAGATCGCGCACGGCCCCAGTTTTCCGCCCGATCCGTGGGATGGCAAGATCGCGCACGGCCCCAGTTTCCCGCCCGATCCGTGGGATGGTAAAGTAGCCCATGGCCCCAGCTTCCCTCCCGATCCTTGGGATGGCAGGATTTGAAAAGCGAATTCGATCCGTCCCGGACGAATGAAAGGGCCGCCCCCGGAGGGGAATGCAACAGGCCCTTCAGTATGCAGCCTACGCCGTAGGCTTGTGGCTCAATCTGCTGGTAATCTCCGCTCTGTGGCGCGGAAGTTACCGGGAGTACCCCTTCGTTTTCGCCTACACGCTGGTGCTACTGGTGTCCACGCTGGTGGAACTCGCGGTGAACGTTGCGCCCGCATGGCTGCACAACGACTATAAGTATTACTACTGGGCCGACGAGATCATCCTGGACGTGCTGGTGTTCTGCCTGGTCATCGCGTTCATCGACGAAGCCTCCCGGCATTCCCGGCAAAAAGTCATTGAGCGGCATTGGCTCGTTCTGGCAGCCGCCCTGATCCTGATCGTCTCGGTAGCCGCCCACCACAGTTCCAACCTGAATCGGCAAATGACCCTGGTCAGCCGCGACCTTAATATCTGCGCGGTGATTCTGGACCTCGTGCTCTGGTCGCTGCTGCTCACCGCGCGCCGCCCCAATCGCCGGCTGATGCAACTGAGTGGAGGATTGGGCTTACAGTTGACCGGGGCGATCATGGGGGAACAATTGCGCCACTTTTCCCGCAGCCTGTTTCTGGCTGGATCTTTACTGGAAGTGACTACAGGCTTCCTGGGTCTTTACATCTGGTGGCGCGCTTTGCGGCCGGCGACTGCGCCCAAGACCGTATCCGCATAAAAAAAGGGCGGGTTCCATGTGGAACCCACCCGACGCTGAACGACGGCATTGCGCGGCCGGCGATGCTATTGCTGCGGTTGTTGAGACTGCGGCTGAGTCTGCGCCTGTTGGGGCGCGGACTGCGGCTGCGCCTGCGAGAGGGAGTAACTCTCGTCGGCGCTGAAAATCTTGATTTCCACGCGGCGGTTCTTGGCGCGGGCGGCGCGGGTGTGAGCGTCGTCCACGGGCTTCTCTTCGCCTAAGCCGATCATGTGGATCCGGTAAATGGGGATATCGTGCTTCGCCACGAGGTATTCGGTTACGGCGTCGGCACGCTTGCGGCTGAGCGCCTCGTTATACTGGCGGGAACCGGTGCGGTCGGTGAAGCCTTCGACGGCGATGAAGTAGCGCTTGTTCTTGGAAGCGCCGGCCACCATGTTGTCCAAATCGTCGCGGTCTTTCGCGGTGAGGCTGTACTTGTTAAATGCGAACGGGATGGTCACATCGGCGACTTGTTTGTAGTCATCCAGATTGCCGACCACCTGGCGCAAACTCTTGATCTCCTCGGAATCCTTGTTGGCCATATCCGAGGCGCTGTTCGCTTTATCCATTGCGCCCTGCGCGCTGTTCTGGGCCGTCATGGCCGATTCCTTCGCTGCGCTGATGCCGCTCTGGGCGCGGTCGTCGACCCCCTTCAGGTCGGTCTGGGTCTGCGTAATCTGCTGACCCTGCTTATTAGTCTGGTCGCCGACCTGGTCCACTTTGGCCTGGATAGGCGTGGTAGTGTTCTGTACATATTTCTTGGTGGCGCAACCACCGGTGAGCAGCGTCGCCGCCAGAATACTTGCGCTGAAAGTAAGCCGTGTCATAGTTAACTCCCGCGGCCACACGTTGCAATTTGCGCGCCGATCTCTCACGCACTGAAGGTCAAGGACTTACGCTCCGTGAATGGTACTGTTTCGTCCATTTTCTTCCAGTTAAGGAAAACTTTACCGGGTCGCTCGGCATTAGGAAATGTTAATCGACAGGCGTCCCCCGTGATATGTTCTACAGTGATGAAGCGAGTCATCGTCATCGTCTTCGCCGTGGCGCTGGTTGGGGCGGCCCAGGATACGCAATACCCTCCGGATGGGAGTCAACTGCCGGGTCCCGGCAAACACGCCACACCCGATTGGGTGGCGGAACTGAGCGAGTGGCAGATGGCCGGAAGCGGAGAGCATGACGCATGGCTTCGCGACCTGCGCCAATGGCGCCGCGAACGGCTGATCCGCATGGGCTACGACGATGCCGAATACCGGCGCCCGGAACTGCTGTGGACGCAGCGCAATTTCATCCAGCCGCAGATGATGGCCGAAGAGCGGTATTTCTACGATCCGGCGGCCGGCAAGTATACCGTCGACCGGTACCTTGACGATCTCCAAAAGCGCTACGGCGGCGTGGACAGCGTACTCATTTGGCCGGTCTACCCGAATATCGGCATCGACAACCGCAACCAGTGGGATCTGGCGCGCGATCTGCCGGGCGGCGTGCCCGCTTTGCGCCAAATGGTCGAAGATTTCCACCGGCGCGGCGTACGGGTCTTCTTTCCCAGCATGCCGTGGGACACCGGCACGCGCGATGCCGGCCAGCCCTATTGGAACGCGACCGCCCAATTGATGGCGGACATCGGCGCGGATGGCGTAAATGGCGACACTTTCGACGGCATGCCGCGGGCGTACCGGACGGCTTCCGACCGGAGCGGTCATGCGGTGGCCTTCGAGCCGGAAGGTTCGCCGCGCGCGGACGAACAATTGATGTGGAACAACCAGAGCTGGGGATACTGGAAATATCCGTTCGCACCGATGGTCGCCAAGCTGAAGTGGCTGGAGCCGCGCCACATGATCAACGTCTGCGACCGCTGGGCGCGCGACAAAACCGACAATCTGCAGGCCGCTTTCTTCAACGGCGTGGGCTACGAGAGCTGGGAGAATATCTGGGGCATCTGGAACCCGATCTCGCCGCGGGATGCGGAAGCGCTGCGGCGGGTGGCCTATGTCGAACGCCAAAACGCGGACTTACTCGTGGCACCCGGGTGGGAGCCTTACGCGCCCGCACTGCAATACGGTGTGTTCGCGACGCGCTTTCCGGGGGACGGCCGCACTCTGTGGACGGTGGTAAACCGTAACGAATACGGCGTTCAGGGTGAGCAGATGCGGGTGCCGCACCAGGAAGGCGCGCGCTACTACGACTTATGGAATGGCGTCGAGATCCAGCCGCGCATCGCGGGTGGCGCCGCCGCCCTAAACTTTCCGATCGAAGCCAATGGGTTCGGCGCGATTCTGGCGGCCGTGGCGGGCCACGCTCCGCAGAACCTGGACGCCATGCTGGCGCAGACGCGGCAGTGGGCGCGGGTGCCCCTGGCGAGCCTTTCGCACGAATGGAACTTCCTGCCGCAGCGCATCGTTGAGACCCCGCCCACCAAGCCGTCCGCGGCCAGCCCACCCGGAATGGTGCAGGTGCCCGGCGGCGATTTCGATTTCCAGGTGACCGGCATTGAAATCGAGGGATCGAACTGGATCGGCCTGGACGTGCAGTATCCCTGGGAAGACGCGCCACGCCGTGGACACCAGCGCCTGATCGCGATGCGTCCGTTCTATATCGACCGCTATCCTGTGACCAACGCGGATTTCAAGAAATTTCTAGATGCGAGCCAATATCGCCCCAAAGATAGCCATAACTTCCTGAAAGACTGGCGTAACGGAAGCTATCCCGAGGGCTGGGCGAATAAGCCGGTCACCTGGGTATCGCTTGAAGATGCGCGGGCTTATGCCGCCTGGGCCGGCAAGCGGCTGCCGCGCGAGTGGGAGTGGCAATACGCGGCCCAAGGCAGCGATGGACGGCTCTATCCATGGGGCAATACCTGGGACGAACGGGCCGTGCCCCCGCCGCACAAGGGACGCGATCTGCCGGGCCCGGCGGATGTGAACGCGCATCCGGCGGGCGCCAGTCCGTTCGGCGCGATGGACATGACGGGCAACGTCTGGCAGTGGACCGATGAGTATGTGGATGAACACACCCGCGCGGCCATTGTGCGCGGCGGCAGTTACTACCAGCCGCAGGGATCGATGTGGTACTTCCCGCAAGCCTACAAGCTCAATGAGCACGGAAAGTATCTGCTGATGGCGCCCTCCAAAGATCGTGCCGGAACGCTGGGCTTTCGCTGCGTCGCCGATGAGTAAGGTACGCCTGCGCCGGACTTACTCATAGCGCAGGGCGGCAAGCGGGTCCGTCCGCGCGGCGCGGCGCGCGGGTAGCAGCACCGCCAGCGCAGCCACCGCGAGCAGCAAAGCCGGCACTACGATGAACGTCGCCATATCGGTGGCGCCAACGCCGTACAGCAGACTCGCGGCAAACCGGCTCACCGCGAGGGCCAACGCCAAGCCGATCGCCACACCGATACCGGCCACCGCGAGACCTTGCACGGCGACCAGCCGCAGCACGCCGCCCGCTCCCGCGCCCAGGGCCATGCGGATGCCGATTTCGCGCGTCCGCCGCCTGACGGAGTAACTCATCACGGCATACAGCCCAACCGTCGCCAGCGTAAGCCCGACGGCCCCGAATACGCCCAGTAAGACGGCGCTTAGCCGCGGCATCAGCAAGGCCTTATCCACTTGCTCGGACATGGTTTCAATGTTCGAAACGGCCAGGTTCGGGTCGAGCGCCGCGATTTCCTGGCGGACGGGCCGAATCATGGCATGCGGATCGCCGGTGGTCTTCACTACGAGCGAAATGCCGAAGAAACTGACGAC
>Ga0187871_10003844_pt1 | contig 11485 bp, 6 predicted proteins | sample June2016WEW_16_1_FD_132988 | JGI IMG/M metagenome (GOLD analysis project Ga0187871, IMG submission 132988) | Peatland microbial communities from SPRUCE experiment site at the Marcell Experimental Forest, Minnesota, USA - June2016WEW_16_10 | ecosystem: Environmental > Terrestrial > Soil >...
ACGCGGTACACATGAATGGCCACGCGGTCCGTAATCGCCGGGCCGGTTCCCTTTTTCTCGTATCGTACCTTAATTCCAGTCTGCTTCTCGAATACCGGCAGATACCAGTCGATGGCCTTCACCAGGCCGCCATCGTCGAGAATGCTGGGGTGCATCAACTGCGACAGGTTGCGGGTCTTTTCGAGCGTGGCCTGGGCGACTTCGCGGACCTCGCGCAGGTCGACGCAGAAGGGCGAATCGGCGGGCAGGCGCTTTTCGGCGCGGCGCAGCATGGCGCCGATGGCTGTCAGCACCTGGCCGAATTCGTCGTGCAGCTCGCGCGATAGCGAGTGCAGCGTCTCCTCCTGCACGGTGATCAGCTTGCGCGCCAGGTCGCTGCGGTGTTCGGAAACGGCGGCCAGGTGCTGGAACAGGCGGCGATTGGAATAAATCAGGTAGAGCGTGGTGCCGAAGATGGCCAGCAATACGGCCGCCAGGAACAGATACACGTCGCGCGCCACACCCAGATAGATACCTTGGATGCGGGTGGCGGCTTCCTGCTCGGCCTCGTTGTTCTGCACCAGGAGTTGGGCGACCGTGCTCGAGAGCGCGCCCTGCTGGGCTTCGAGCGAAGTGCGGATCATGTCGCGCGCGGCGCGGTCGTCGCCCGGGTGGCCTTGCGCGGCGATTTCGAACATGCGTCCGGCCGAATTCCAGAACTGCGCCAGCGACGCCGCCAGATAGCGCTGCTGGTTCGGATCGCGCGCGACGGGCGCGAGTTGCGCTTCCAGGCGCAGGGCGTCGTCCAAATCGTTGCGGTGGCCGTCAAATTGCTTTTTCCACGCCGCCAGCGGGTAAGGCTCGTCGCCGTACAGCATGTCGCGCATGGCGATACCCAGGTCGTTGAGATCCTTCTGAATACGCAGAAGCTGCAGCGAGTCCTTGCGGTTGCGGTCCACCGTGCGCGTCTGCAGATCCTCCAGGCCGCGGATCTGGCCGAGCGCGTAAAACGAGAATACGCCCACTGCCGCCAGGGTGACGGCCAGTCCGGCCAGCAGGCGGCCGGTGGGGGAGTCGATGGACTTGGTCATGGCGCCAAGTCAAGCATAGCAAGGTGGTGGCACGGGCTTCAGCCGCCAGGGCGTCCACTGTGTTGCGGACAGGCCTAGGCCGCTCAGTAATTCGCGGAGGCGCCCGGGAGCGCCTGGAGCGCCTCCCGAACCATACCGAGGTGTTCCAAAATCCGCGCGTGCCGCGGGTTGCGCTTCTCCAATTGCTCGTACATCCCCAGCGCTTGCATGAGGTGCTTGCGCGCCAGAACTGGCTGGTGCAGTTTGGCCTCCAGGATTCCCAGATGCAAAAGACTCTCGCCGTCCTCGTCCGCCGATTCGGTGGAGTCCGGGTCGCGCACTTCCACCTCGCGGTACAACGTCCGCGCCCGCTGTTCAAACCCGATGGCCTCGCGCGGCAAGTTCATCCGATCAAGCGCCAGGCTCATGGTCCAATCCGCATTTGCAAGATCTTCGATCGCCTGCACGTTGTTCTTGTCAGCCCGCGCTAATTCTTCGAACCCCGCGACGGCCCTGTCGCAATGACTCCGGATATCTGAAAAGAGATTGGCCCGCGCCAGCATTTCGCAGAGATTCTGATTCGCGGTGGCGAACGCCCTCTGCACATTGGTATCGTTAGGGCTGGCGGCCGCCCCCGGCGCCAAATCGGCGACTGCCTGGCGGTGTTCGTTAGCCGCCTCCGCCCATTTGTGCTGCGACCCTTGGATGTAGCCCCGCCGCAGATGCGCAACGCCCAGAGCCCATCGGTAATGCGTATTTGCCGGATGGGCATCGCGCAGCGTCCGCAGAATAGCCTCCCCCCGATGCTGGTACTCAAGCGCGGATTGGTAATCGCCCGCGTCGTTTTTCAAAGCCCCGAAGACGCACAACGATTTACCCAGATCATACTTCAGATCGTCCGATGCGTCGCGCGCCGCCAACCGTTCGAGGAGTTCCAGCCGCTGCCGTTTTAGTTCGATGGCGCGCGGAAGATCTCCCTCGAACTGATATACCTTTGAGATGTCCTGCAGCGTCTCCAAAATGCCGAGTTGTAGGGCGCGGTCGGCCGGATATGCGGCAGCCAGGCCCCGGCGGATCGTGAGCGCCTTCTCAAAGAGCTGCCGCGCCTGCCGGAAACTGCCCGGCCCGCCGAGGTGGGCATTGCGGCTCCCGGCAAGGATTTGGCCGATGCGCTCGTATGCGGCGGCAAGATCGCGCAGGACGGCCGGATTGCCGCGCGCCTCCGCCGCCATCTGTTCCAGATATTCCTGCGCACGCCGCACCACCAGCATCCGCGCATCGGTGGAACCGGGCAGCTTCTCGATAGAATCGTAAAACTCGAACAGCATTGAATTGGTGAGCTTGCGGAGATGTTCGAACTCGCGCTCGGCACGGCGCGCGTTCCACAAGGTGCCGGCAATCCCTCCCGCGATGGCCAGGATCAGTAGCGCGGCGCCGGCCACTGGCAGCCGGTTGCGGCCGACGAACTTCCGCGCGCGATACAACAAGGAAGCCGGACGCGCCCGCACAGGCCGCCCCGCCAGATAGCAGTCCAGATCCCTGGCGAATTCCTCGACGGTGGCGTAGCGTCGCGCAGGATCCTTTTCGATCGCTTTGCCGACTATGTTATCCGGATCGCCGGCGAGAACACGGCGCAGTTTGGCCGGCACACCGGGAGCGGCGCTGGGCCGCGGTGGCTGGTACTCGCGAACCACGCGCGTCGCTTCGGTGGTGAAATCCTTTGCGCCGGCATACGCCGATACGCCGGTCAACAGGCGATACAGCAAAATCCCCAGCGAGTAAACGTCGCTGGCGGTCGTGATTGACCCGCCCGCCATCTGCTCCGGACTGGCTGAAATGGGCGTCAGGCGGCGCTGCAGCGTCTGCGTCTGTTCCGCGTCCGGTTCCACCGCCGGCCCGGAATCCAGCACTTTGGCGATGCCGAAATCCAGCAGGTGCGGCTCGCCGTCCTCGCTCACCAGGATGTTGCCGGCCTTCAAGTCGCGGTGCACCACCAGGTTTTGATGCGCGTACTGCACCGCCGAGCAGACCTTCAGAAACAGCCGCAGTATGGCGGCCGTATCCAGCTTCTTTTCGGCGGTGTAGGCATCGATCCGCTGGCCGGCGATGTGCTCCATCACGAAGTAAGGCCGGCCATCGGCCAGCGCGCCGCCATCCAGCAACCGCGCGATATAAGGATGATCCAGCCCGGCCACGATCTGCCGCTCCGCGCGGAAGCGGCCGAGCAATTCCGGATCGCCGGCCGTGGGGATCACTTTAATGGCGACCTGCTTGCGATATTGATCGTCGTCGCGGACCGCCAGGTAGACCGCGCCCATACCGCCGGCGCCCAGCAGCCGTTCGACACGGTAGGGTCCAATGCGCTCGGGGACGCCCGCGATGCTCGCCGGCCGCGCCGCCTGCTCGAACACTTCAGCCTCGTCTTCGAACGATAGCAGGGACTCCGCCTCGCGGTGCAGGTCCCGATCGGCGCCGCAGCATTCCACCAGCACGCGGGAGCGGTCTTCCGGCGCGGCGTCGCCTACCAGATCGAGGACCCGCTTGATCTGCCGCCACCGCTCGCTGGTCACGGGCGCGCCCCTTTGAGCTCCCGAGCCAGCCACAGCCGCGCCGAGCGCCATTCGCGTTTAACCGTTACCGGGGAGACCGCCAGCGCCGCGGCTGTGTCTTCCACGCTGAGTCCGCTGAAGAAGCGCAATTCCACGATGCGCGCCTGGCGTTCGTCGATCTCCTCCAGCCGGTTGAGCGCCAGGTCCAGACAGCCGATTTCGAGTAGGCCCTTCTTCTCCATCAGCTCTAGCCGATCGTCCAGCGGAACACAAAAGGCGCCGCCGCCGCGTTTGTGGGCGTTGCGCGCCAACGCGTAATTCACCAGGATGCGGCGCATCATGCGCGCGGCCAGGCCCAGCACCTGGTTCCGGCAGGACCAATCCAGGTGGTGTTGTCCGAGCAGACGCAGGTAGGCTTCATGGACCAGCGCGGTGGGCTGAAGGGTGTGATCGGGCCGCTCACTGGCCAGGCAGGCTTCCGCGATGCGGTGCAGTTCCGCGTAGAGCGCCGGCACCAGGGAGTCCAGCGCGGTCTTGTCGCCGGCGCGCAGCCCGGTGAACGCAGCCTCGAAATCGGGAGGGCCAGTCATCCCTTTCTATTGGTAGTGATTGTAACCCATGATCCCGTTTCAGTCTATTTCCTGCGTATCTGAATGAAAGCGGATTTCGGCCCGACCCGCGGCGGCCTCAATGGGTTGGCGTGGCGCGCGGGAATCCGAACAAAAAAGACTATGTATCGACACGCATTGAACGAAACGATGAAGACGCGCGGCAACGCCGGGCTTCGCCTGCTAATGGCGCTGGCCTGCGGGTTGACGGCTATTAGCCCCCTCGCGCGGGCACAGGACGAGCAACCAGCGGCCAAGGGATCCATCAGCGCCAAACTCTGGGTGGTCAGCCTGGCGGAAGCGGAAAATGCCGTATTTCCAGCTCCGGCCGCAACGCCCGACGCTACCTTTACGACGAACGGCATCGGGTATGTGGGGCAGACGGCCGTCTCGGGAAAAGACCCGGCCAGGAATTGCTACACCATTGGTACTTTCGTCGGACACTGTGGGATGATCGCGCTCGGTCTCACATTTTCCGGCCTTCCGAACGCCAATCTGGGAGGGACTGCCGCATCGTCGGCCACAGTGATGAGCAGCGACACCTATGGGGTCATGATCGAGTTCACCGGCACAGTCAAACTGACCAACGGTCAGGAAATCGGCATCATTCATGACGACGGCGTCAGCCTGACCATCGACGGCAATCCGGTTTCGGGTTTCACCACCGGAATTACCGCGGCATACCTGCAACTGGCGACTTTCACGGGCACCACGCGTTCGCATTCGTTCGACCTTCTCTACGCGAATGCCGAACCGCAAGAGGCCTGGGTGGTGTTCTCGCCGCAGTTGTTCTGATCGCGCCGGCAGACGATCCCTTTTTCAATCGATCCCGGCGTATGGTACGGGCGCCGAAATTCGGGCGCGCAGCGTAGCTCAAATCAAGAACTGGAGAGAGGTTTCAGATGTCACAATCCAAACGTTTACGGGCGCTGCCGGTCTGCACCATGGCCGTAGCCTGCCTTATCGCAATGAACACAACCGCCGTCCCCGCGCTCGCGGCTTCGGGATTCGGCGTCACCATGTCCGCCCGAGGGAACGCGGGAAACTCATGTATTGCATTGCCCAACTCGCCCTATGGCGGTTTCAGCTATTCGGGATCCGCGAACCGCCATCTCAGCGAGAGCTTCTACACGCAGGGCGGCATGGCCAACGTCAACAATTCCAATTGCTATGGCGACTTTGCAAGTGTTACGGCCTCGGGAACGGCCCGGATAGGGATTCTCGTTGCGGATGCCCAGAGCGACATGATCTCGCCCGTGCTGGACGCCGAAGGCTTTCTGGGCGATGGATGGACCGACACCATAACCATCACCAACGGCGGGACATTTCAGGCCACGGTCACGCTGAGTGTGGATGCGTCTTCCAACCCCAGTGGATGTCCTTCCAGCCCTAACTCGGATATCGTCGCATATGCCAATGTGGGCGACAATTACGGAGAAATCAGCGGAGTGAGCTGGAACTGGACGGAGTGCTCCAAGCCCGATCCACAGGTGTATAACGCAACCATCGTCAACCGGCGGACGGTACAGTTCAACTTTCCGGCCACCACCGGCGAAGTGATTTCGATGGTGGGAAGCCTGCTGGCGCGCAGCTCTGTAGGCACGTTCGGCACCAATGAAACCAACATGACGAACACTAAACTCGCTCTGACGTTGGTGGGACTCGACGGCGCGACGTTTCAGAGCGCCAGCGGTTCCACGTACTGAAGTTCCCTTTAATAATCCATCGGGAAAGTTGAGGCAAATATGAAAATTCGCACAGCCTGCATTTACCTGAGTCTCTACTTCGCACTGAGCGCCGTGGCGCAGCAACCCGCTCCCGTTCCGCGCGTGACTTACTTCAGTGGCGCCGTAAAGGATGCCGCCGGCGCGCCGCAGACCGGCATCGTGGGAATCGCCTTCGCCCTATACGAAGAGCCGCAGGGCGGAACCGCCCTGTGGACGGAGATCCAAAACGTGCCGCTGGACGACCAAGGGCGCTACACGGCGCTGCTGGGGTCCATGCAGCCGGAAGGCCTGCCCCAGGATCTATTCTCGAGCGGTAGGGCGCGCTGGCTGGGCGTGACGCCGCAAGTGCCGGGCGTAGCCGAGCAGCCGCGTGTTCTGTTGGTGGGCGTTCCGTATGCCCTGAAGGCGGCGGACGCCGATACTCTGGGCGGCTTGCCCGCATCGGCCTTCCTGCAGGCGGCCGCGCCCGCAACATCCCCCCAGGCCGGCCCGGCCCGTATTTCGGGCGTTAGGCCGGAAGCCGTCACGGGCGCTTCCCCAGACACCGCCTGCGCCGGTCTTACCAGCGATGGTACGGCGGCCGCTAACCAGGTCGCCAAATTTACGGCGCCCTGCAACCTGGAGCCTTCCGCCATTGTTGAAACGGGCGGCAAAGTGGGCATCGGAATCGCTGCGCCGGCGAACGTGCTGGACGTAAACGGCAACGCCAGCATCCGCGGCTCGCTGCTTATGCTGGCAAAGGGCACAGCTACCGCCGCTGCCGGCGCCAATTCCAATCCCATCGACTTGCTGGCGGAATCCTTCTCCAGTATCACTGGCGCTTGGGTTAATGAGCATTTCCGTTGGCAGGCGGAGGCGACCGGCAACAACACCAGCCACCCCTCCGCCAGTGTGAACCTTCTGTACGCCACGGGTTTGGCGATGCCCGCGGAGACGGGACTCTCGATCAACGCCGCCGGACTGTTGACCTTTGCGCCGGGGCAGACCTTTCCCGGCACGGGCGTGGGAACTGTCACCGGCGTGGCGGCCGGCGCGGACCTGACTGGCGGCGGAACTTCCGGCACAGTGACCCTCGGACTAGACACTACGAAGGTTCCCCTTCTGGCCGCCGCCAACACCTTTGCCAACAGCCAAAAGGTGACCGGGGAGCTCACCGTTACCGGCCTCGTCAATCCCGATTACGCGAACAGCAACGGCGGCAGTCTGGCTCCAGGCCTGCAGTTCGGAAACCCCACCGGGGAGGGGATCGCCTCCAAGCGCACGGCTACCGGGAATCAGTATGGCTTGGACTTCTACACGGATTTCACGCCACGGCTGTCGATCATGAACGGCGGCAGCGTGGGCATCGGTACGCAAAGCCCGGGGGCACTGCTGGACGTGGAGGGAGTTCCTGCGCCCGCCGGGGCGGCGGCGGTTAACGCTTTGAATGTTGTTGGCGGCACGGGGGGCAGCAGTTCCGGCGGTACTATCGCCGGGCAAGGCGCCAACGTGACGATACAGGCCGGGCCAGGAGGCAACAACAGTTCCGGGCTCAGCGGGCAAGGCGGGAATGTAACAATCCAGGCCGGCGCCGGCGGTGATCTTAGAGGAACGGGTGGCTCCATAACGCTCCAATCCGGCGTGGGAGGGACAGGAGGCGATCTCGAGCTTTCGGGATTTCCCGGATATATTCTTCTGGCCCCCAATGGCGCCTACTCCGGTGTCGGCATCGGCACGGGGGCGCCCTACGGAGCCCTGCAGATCAACAACTCAGGTTGGACCACGAATATTCTGGTGGGCCAGAACAACGGCAGCACCGTTCTCCGCGTGGACGACACGGGCAAAGGATTCTTCGATGGGGGCACGCAAACCGGCGGCGCGGATTTCGCCGAATCGGTGGCGGTGCGCGGGCAGCGGTCCCTATACGAACCGGGCGACCTGCTGGCGATCGATGCGAGCGGCACGCGCAGACTGGCGCTCGCACGCGACCCGTACTCGGCGCACGTAGCGGGCGTTTACTCGACCAAACCCGGCGTGCTGGCCACGCCGCATACGATGGACGACAGCCGGCTTCAAGATGAGGTGCCGCTCGCGGTAGTAGGCATCGTGCCATGCAAGGTGACGGCTAAGAACGGTCCAATCCAAGTCGGCGACATGCTGGTTTCCTCCTCGCTGCCGGGGTACGCCATGAAAGGTACTGCCCGGCGCAAAATGCTGGGCGCGGTGGTGGGCAAGGCCCTGGAGCCGTTGCGGGAGGGAACTGGCGTCATCCAGGTGCTGGTGACGCTGCAATAGTTGGAAGGGCCGCTTTCGTCCGGCTAAGTCCATTAGGAGAACTGAGAGGCATTATGAAAATTCGCGTAGCCCGCTTGTATCTGAGTCTCTGCATCGCTGCGAGCGCCGTGGCGCAGCAGTCCACTCCCGTTCCACGCGTGACCTACTTCAGCGGCGCCGTGAAGGACGCCACGGGCGCGCCGGGAACGGGAACGGTGGGAATCACTTTCTCCCTATACGAAGAGCCACAAGGCGGAGCGCCCCTGTGGACGGAGATACAAAACGTGCCGCTGGACGACCAAGGCCGTTACACGGTGCTGCTGGGGTCCATGCAGCCGGAAGGCCTGCCCCAGGATCTGTTCTCAAGCGGCAAGGCGCGCTGGCTAGGCGTGACGCCGCAACTGCCGGACGCGGCCGAGCAGCCGCGCATTCTGCTGGTGGGCGTTCCGTATGCGTTGAAGGCGGCGGATGCCGATACGCTGGGCGGCTTGCCCGCATCGGCCTTCCTGCAAGCGGCCGCATCGACGCCTGCCGCGCGGACCCAGCCAGGCGGCGATTCCGGTTTCAGTTCCGACACTGCCTCGGCCGGTTCGCCGGATGCCGCCTGCACCAAGATCGCCAGCGATGGCACGGCCCTCGCCAACCAGGTCGCCAAGTTCACCGCGGCCTGCAAGATCGAGCCTTCCGCCATCTCCGAATCGGGCGGCAAAGTTGGCATCGGGACCACCACACCGGCGGCTACTCTGTCGGTCAATGGGGCCACCACGCTGGGCGGCACGGCCACTCTACCCGCCACAGGCACAGCCACGGCCACGGCCGGGGCCAGTTCCGAGGGGCTCGACCTGCTGGCGGCATCCTTCGACAGCACCACGAGCACGTCGATCAGCGAGCATTTCCGCTGGCAAGCGGAGGCGGCCGGCAACGATACCGCCAGTCCCTCCGGAACGGTGAACCTTCTGTACGCTCAGGGCAGCGGAACACCTACGGAGACGGGGCTTTCCATCAACAGCCTTGGCCTGTTCACCTTTGCGCCGGCGCAAGTGTTTCCCGGCACCGGCAAGGGCACCATAACCGGCGTCACCGCCGGCGCGGATCTGACCGGCGGTGGAACTTCTGGGGCCGTGACTCTCGCGCTGGACACCACCAAGGTTCCCCTGCTGGCGGCTGCCAACACGTTCACGGGCAATCAGACCGCCAGCGGACAATGGATTTCCACGGTCTCGACGGGGACCGCGCCCCTGGTTGTGAGTTCGACGACGCGAGTGCCTAACCTCAATGCCAGCCTGCTGGGCGGACTCCCATCAACGTCCTTCGCCACTACCGGAAACAATCTCTTCACAGGAACGCAACAGATCAATTCGGGCAACCTGAATCTGCCACAAACGACCTCGTCCAGCGTAGGAGCGATCTGGCTGTCGACGACGTACTTCCTGCATTCATGCTGCTCTCTGGCGGCGCAGAACACGTTCGTAGGCACCAGCGGCAACTTCACGACAACGGGGAGTGCCAACACAGCCGCGGGCTTTTACACTCTGCACGCCGTCACCACCGGCAGCAACAATACCGCGGTAGGATTCGCGGCGGGTGTGACGGCGACCGCCGGGAACGCCAACACTACGGGATCCAACAACACTTTCATCGGCTCCAACGCGGGGCCCGGCACGGCCACCCAGTTGAGCAACGCCACGGCCATCGGCGCGAATGCGGTGGTATCGGCCAACAACGCCCTGGTACTGGGGGCGAGCGGCGTCAGCGTGGGGTTGGGGACCACCGCCCCGGCGGCGATACTGGACGTGGAGGGTCCCACGCCGCCAATCGTCCAGAGCGGGAACGGCACCAATGCCACACCCGTTCTACAGGTGGTGGGCGGCAACGGGGGCACTACTAACAATTTTGGAGGTGTTGGAGGAAACGGCGCTTCGGTCACGATTACTGCAGGTTCCGGTGGCGATGCCAACGACACACCCGGCTACGCCGTCTACGGCGGCCCGGGCGGTAACGTCACGATCACTCCTGGAGCCGGCGGCGCCTCTACCTTCCAAGACGGCACCCCAGGTTCGATCCTGTTTGCGCTCCAACCCAACGGCGTCGTGTTTGGAGGAAACGTAGTTGTCGACTCAAACGGCATCTCCCAGGGCGTAGCCTTTGGCGGCCTCATATTTGGATCGAGCGGCAGCGGCGAAGGAATCTCATCGAACCGCCAATCTGGGCACCCTAACCAGTACGGCCTGGATTTGTCCGCGGATTTCAATCCTCGCCTTTCCATCACGCAAGGTGGCAGTGTGGGCATCGGAACGCAGACGCCTGCCGCTACCCTCGATGTCAACGGGACGGCGCATGTCAGCGGCAACCTCAATGTAAGCGGCACGCTCACCAAGGGCGGCGGCTCTTTCAAGATCGACCATCCGCTTGATCCGGCGAATAAGTATCTGTACCACTCGTTTGTTGAGTCGCCGGACATGATGGATGTGTACAACGGGAACGTGGTCACCGACAAACGTGGTGTAGCGACAGTGGTCCTGCCTGATTATTTTGAAGCGCTGAATCGAGACTTCCGCTATCAGCTCACGGTGATTGGCCAATTCGCGCAGGCGATTGTGGGCAAGGAGATCAGCGATGGTCGTTTTGTGATCCGGACGAACCGGCCGGAAGTAAAGGTTTCCTGGCAAGTGACCGGTATCCGCCAGGATGCATACGCCAATGCCCACCGAATTCAGGTGGAAGAAGAGAAGCCGCCGCAGGAGCAGGGGCGGTTTCTGCATCCGGAGTTGTTCGGCGCGGGGGCGGAGCAAGCGGTCGGGTACAACGGCAGATCGCCTGCGCTTGCTGCCGAAGGTATCAGGGTGACTAAGACTCAAGGGAGTGAATAGGTGGAAAGTTGGCGGCACAAAGGGCCGACCATAAGGACTGAAGTGAGGATGAAGTGCGGTGAAGTGGGAAGCGGCCGTTTCGTACTTCGCAGTGCCGGGGGCGGGGAGATCAAGGACAATACGGATCAAGATAGTTAGACGTGGAGCGCGAAGGTCAGTGCGAGTCGCAATTCCACGGTCTGAGTGGGATAAAGATCAGCGATCTGGGGCGAAATGCACGATCAGGCCTTTGGGACCGACAGCGAAGACGTCTCCAGAGGGGCTGATGCTGAGGGCATTGAGGTTGAAATCCCAGATTTTCTGCCACTTGGTGGCAGATGGGTCGGAGCAGGCGGCGTGGGCGGTGCCGAGGGCGAAGACTGGGTTGACGGGCGAGGCGCCCGTCCCTACACAAGCGGTGGTGAAGGCGACGGCGGAGAAATACCACTG
>Ga0187871_10003845_pt1 | contig 11484 bp, 5 predicted proteins | sample June2016WEW_16_1_FD_132988 | JGI IMG/M metagenome (GOLD analysis project Ga0187871, IMG submission 132988) | Peatland microbial communities from SPRUCE experiment site at the Marcell Experimental Forest, Minnesota, USA - June2016WEW_16_10 | ecosystem: Environmental > Terrestrial > Soil >...
CGCCAGTAACTGCAGCGGCAGGATGCCCATGCCCACCAGGTTCGAGCGATGGATGCGCTCGAAGCTTTCCGCCAGCACGGCGCGCACTCCGAGCAGACGCGGGCCTTTCGCCGCCCAGTCGCGCGACGATCCGGAGCCGTACTCTTTTCCTGCGAGCACAATGAGCGGCGTTCCCGCGGCGCGATATTTCTCCGAGGCGTCGAAGATCGACATCTCTCCGCCATCGGGGAGGTGGCGCGTGAATGCGCCCTCGCGATCAGGCGTGAGCTTGTTGCGCAGGCGCACGTTGGCAAACGTGCCGCGCATCATCACTTCGTGATTGCCGCGCCGTGAGCCATAGGAGTTGAAGTCCGCCGGCTTCACGCCGTGCGCGATCAGGTACTGCCCTGCCGGACTGTTGTGCTTGATGGAACCAGCAGGCGAGATGTGATCGGTGGTGACGCTATTGCCGAGATAACACAGCACCCGCGCGCCGGAGATGTCGTGCACGGGCGCCGGCTTTGCCGGCATGTTCTCGAAGTACGGCGGATGCTTGACGTAGGTCGATTGCTGGTCCCACGCGAAGGTCTCGCCCGCGGGAACGTTGAGTCCGCGCCAGCGCTCGTCGCCCTTGAACACGTCCTCATACGCCTTCTGGAACAGGTCGCCGGTGATGTACTTCTGGACGACTTCGTCCACTTCTTTCGCGGTCGGCCAGATGTCCTTCAGATAAACCGGCCCGCGATGACCGTTGCGGCCATATCCGAGCGGCTGGTTGAGCAGGTCGACATCCATACTTCCCGCGAGCGCATACGCGACAACCAGCGGCGGCGACATCAGGTAGTTCGCTCGCACCTCGGAGTTGATACGGCCTTCAAAGTTGCGATTGCCGCTCAGCACCGAAGCGACGACCAAGTCCTTTTGCAGGACAATGTCAGAAACTTCCTGCGGCAGCGGTCCCGAGTTGCCGATGCAGGTGGTGCAGCCGTAGCCAACCACGTGGAACTTCAGCTTCTCGAGGTAAGGCAGCAGACCGGAGCGGGTGAGATATTCGGTCACGACCATCGACCCCGGCGCGAGCGAGGTCTTCACCCACGCGGGAACGGTGAGCCCCTTTTCGACCGCTTTCTTCGCCAGCAATCCAGCAGCAACCAGCACCGAGGGATTGGAGGTGTTGGTGCAACTGGTGATCGCGGCGATGACTATGCTGCCGTGGTTGAGCGCCTGATCGAGCTTAACGTGCTCCTGCACAACGTCCTGCTGCGAGTCCATGCCCTCGGCGCGTCCACCCTCGCCTTCCCAGCGCGCCTCCTGCTTCGGAGGAACCTGCTGACCCGGCTTCAATAAGCTGGGCAGCGCCTCTTCGAATGACTTGGCGGCATGCGAAAGCGTCACGCGGTCCTGCGGACGCTTCGGTCCAGCGATGCAGGGCTCGACCGTCGACAGATCGAGTTCGAGCGTGTCGCTGTACTCCGCTTCGGGGGTGTCCGGCGTGAAGAAGAGGCCTTGCTCTTTGTAGTAAGCCTCGACCAGTGCAACCAACTCTTCGCTGCGCCCGCTGAGCCGCAGATAGCGCAACGTCTCTTCGTCAACCGGGAAGATGCCGCAGGTTGCGCCGTACTCGGGCGCCATATTGCTGATGGTCGCACGATCGGCAAGTGGCAGGTTGTGCAGACCGGCGCCGAAGAACTCAACGAACTTGCCGACGACGCCTTTCTTGCGCAGCATCTCGGTCACGGTGAGCACGAGATCGGTTGCGGTTGAGCCTTCGCGCAACTTGCCTTCGATGCGGAAGCCGACGACCTGCGGGATCAGCATGGAGACGGCCTGGCCGAGCATGGCAGCCTCGGCCTCGATGCCGCCGACGCCCCATCCCAGAATGCCCAGTCCGTTGATCATGGTTGTGTGCGAGTCGGTGCCGACCAGCGTGTCGGGATACGCCAGCGGCTTGCCGGTTTTGCCCTCCGCGCCGACAAAGACGACGCGAGCGAGGTATTCAAGATTAATTTGGTGGACGATGCCGGTGTCCGGCGGCACGATCGCGAAGTTCTTGAACGCCGTCTGGCCCCAGCGGAGAAATGCGTAGCGCTCTTTGTTGCGCTGAAACTCCAGCTCGGCGTTGAGTTGCAACGCCTGCGGTGTGCCGAACTCATCCACCTGCACCGAGTGATCGATCACCAGCTCGGCCGGTTGCAGCGGATTGATCAGCTTGGGATCGCCACCCAGATCCTTCATTGCGTCGCGCATTGCGGCGAGATCGACAACGGCGGGAACGCCGGTGAAGTCCTGCAACAACACGCGGCTGGGCATGAAGGCAATTTCGCGGTCGGGTACGGCCCTCGGCTTCCACGAAGTCAGCGCGCGCACGTCGTCGGCTTTCACGGCTTTGCCGTCTTCGCGACGTAAGAGGTTCTCGAGGAGAATGCGCAGAGAGTAGGGAAGATGCTTAGTCGCGCAGCCCTGCTTTTCGAGCGCGTCCAGACGGTAAATTTCATACTCACGCTTGCCCACGCGCAAGACGGAACGACTGCCAAAGCTGTTCATGAGGAAATCCCTTCAATAGGAGGATGTAGAAAGTGAGGGCGCGGATTCCAACCAGGGCTGGAACTGTCCATCTTAACCCGTTGCCGACGCAGGAGTGAATAGGCGCTATTTCGCACCCTGTATTGTCTGCCGCATACACGGAAAGTTCCGCGCGACCTCGCGATGACAAATCGCGATTACCGATCATATCTGTACGGTGCGGGAAACCTCTGACGTAGGCGTCACAATATGGCGTGACCAACCTCACATCGATGCGACATTGTTGCGGGCATGATTTACGAAGATGCAGTCTTCCAACAAGTCAGAATCTCGCTGCCCCGTCTGTGGGAGTTCCGCCATAACGCCTATTCCCAGAGCCAGCTTTTCAGCGCAGCAAACCCAACCAGCGAGCGTTCTGGCGTATCGATGTGACAGAGGGCACATGTTCGTTCCGCACGTGTCCGAACAACCCGCAGCATCGAACGCGTCAAAATAATCAGCGCGCAGGTTTGCGACGTTATGGCCTCATTGGACTTTCTTCTGCAGCTCAGAGCAGAGATTGTGCAGCTTGGCATCCTCCGTCAAGCCGTCGGCAATGATGCATTGATCGAACGCCGCTTTGGGATCGGAATCCTTCAGCAGTCGCGCCAGCATGATGTGCGGAGTCGGCCAGTCGGGCGCCAGCTTCGCAGCCTGGCGCAACTCAGCGACTGCCGACGCCATGTCCTTCTTCTTCTGATAAACAATCGAAAGATTGTAGTGGGCCTTGGCATCCCGCGGCTGCAGGCTGAGAGCTTCTTTATATTCTGCGATCGCCTCGTCCGGCCTGCCGGCATCGTCGAGCACGCTGCCCAGATTCATGTGAGTGTCGGCCAGACTCGTGCGTTCCTGGTCGGTCATTTTTGGCCCTTTGGGCTGCAAAGCCAGCGCGGCACGGTAATGCTCGATCGCCCCATTGAAATCGCGTTTGATGTATAGAACGTTGGCGAGATTGTTTTGCGCGCTTGCCAGCTTCGGATTGAGGCGCACCGCCTGCTGGTACTGCGCCAGTGCGCCGTTCAAATCGCGATTGTGCTTGAGCGCCAAGCCGAGATTGTTGTGGGCATTGGCGTCCCCGGGCCTGAGGTCTGTGGCCGTTTTCAGTTCTGCGGTGGCCTCGCTGTAGCCCTGCCGATCCAAATATAGGCGTCCTAGGTTGTAGTGCGCCTCGAAGTAATCGGGGTACTCTTTGATGGCCGCTTTGTATTCCTCGATCGCGTTTTCGGCGTTACCGTCGCGCTCAAACACGACGGCTTCGTGAAAATGCCGCTCCGCGCCGGCAGGGATGATCTTCGCCTGGTTTTGCGTCGTCGATTGTGGTGGGGAGGCAATCGGAGCTGGTTCTGGGCTGGGCAGTGGCGGAGCTTTCTGCTGCGGATTGGTTAACGGCGGCGCCGGTTGTGGTTGCGGCGCGTCCTGACAAAAGGCGACGCCACACGGAATGCATAGCAGGAATGGAAAGACGGCGAGGACAATACCCTGATATCGATTCGATCTACGGCTCATGGTGATCAACAGGAAAGTATATCCTGCATCGTTCGCGGTTATCCCGCAGGAGGGCACATCGGGAGGAAGCAAAGGCGATCCGCGATGCGGACCGCCTTATCAGCGTGAGGATTTGCCGGGCGCCGAAGCTCAGGAATGAGAGATTACTGCGCCGCCGCCTCCGAGGAAGATGCACCCTGCAAGTGCTCGTTAATCTGGGTGATCTCGTTCTGCCGCAGCTGATCAGCCGTTGCCTTCTGCTGCTGTGTCAGAACCTGGCTGTAAATCTCGCTTTGCAAAGACTCGCGTTGCACCATGAGCTGCGCGTGAATTTGCGCCTCCTGGTTGGCGATCGACTGCACGGTAGTCTGGTTGAACGCCCCGCTGGCTGTGGCATTCAGCATCTGAATCCGCAGCTGTGCGAGCTGCTGCATCAAGGGCTTCATCGTGGCTCGTTGGGCCTGTGCCAACGTCTTGATTTGCTGCTTCTGGGCGGCGGTGAGATTCAGCAACGTGCTCATCTTCCCCATGTAGCCTTCGTGACCACCCCAGGCGCCCGGGCCTTGGGCATAGGACGCGATTCCCGTGCCTGAAAGCATCAGCGCTAGCAATGCAACGCTACAAAACTTGACCTTCATGTTGTTTTCTCCTTCTCGACAGGTCTTCTGTCAATTGTTCAAACCCGGTTGGCAGAAATTCGGCCGTAAAGTCTGGTAACGCAAAGGTAAAGTTTTGTCGCACCCGACTGCGCTGCCAGCGCTCCTCCACCCGGCTCGTTCTATGCAGATTTCTGAATACCCAAGCCGAGAGTTCCAAAGATTCCGGGGAGAAATAGCGTGCTGCGAATGCAAGAGATCGTGCCGCCGAATTTCGCAACCAAAGAGAAACGCCACGGCCTGAACCGTGGCGTTCCTGGTAGAAGATAACTTGATTACCGAGCCGGCACAGCTTGAATCTGTCGGGCGGCCTCTTTCGCTCGATCGCTGGCGCGCTCCTTCTCGCCCACTTCGTCCAACTGGAGGTGCTTGGTCTCCGGTGAGAACAGCAGACTGCAGAAGGTCATGATGGAGCCAACGGTCAGAACAACAGCTGGCGACAACCACGTGTCTTTGCCTTCGATGTTGTGGATAAATGGAATGTAGTTGTGTATCCAGAGGGTGTACAGCGGAAACCAGGCTCCGGCAATTGCGCCTGCGGAGTAACCAAAACCCACGCCTGCGGCGCGGCGCTTGGTGGGGAAGCGCTCGCAGAGGTAAGCCGGCACTATGCCCCAGGCCAGCTTCAGCATGCCCGCCATGCAACAACCCAAAATTGCCATTCCAATATTGCGGGCGAGTGCTGCGTGGTAGAGGACGTAATACACCGGAACGCCCATGATCACGAGGAACACGCAGTACCACTGGGTCAGGATCTTCCTTCCCGTCCGGTCGGACAGCCAGCCGTAAAAGTTGTATCCCAGGAAAGAGAGGAAGAGTGCGAATCCATAGATCAAGCTATAGGTGGTGGTATCGAAGCCGCGTCCGTCCAGGGTGAGGATCTTCGGCAGGAAACCGTAAACCGAGTAGTCGGTCAGGAACAGGCCGGTCATGAAGAAAAGCACCTGGAGAAAGTCCCACACTTGAGGACGCCGAAACAGGCTGAAGAACGGAGCTTTTTCTATCTTGCCCGCGGCTTTGGTCTTCAGAAATTCCGGCGATTCCTGGAGATTGCCTCGAATCCAGAGAGCCAGGAAAACGGGAATAACGCCGGTCATGAACGCAATGCGCCAGCCGTACTGCGCCAGGATGGCCTTACCGCAGATATAGGAGATAGCGGCGAAGACGAGCGACGCGAATACGTAGCCCAACGGGAAACCTGACTGAATGAATCCGCTGATGGCGCCGCGCCGCGTCTGCGGAGCGTACTCGATGGCAAAGGTGTGGCCTACCGCGTACTCGCCGCCGAAGAAGCAGCCCATGAAGAACCGCAGCACGCAATACAGCACGTAAGCCAGCGCGCCCGCCTGTGCATAGGTAGGAAGAAATCCGGAAAGCAGCGACATCACTCCGACGCCGCCAATTGTGAAGATCAACAGAAAACGGCGCCCGATCTTGTCGGCATAAGCTCCGAAAAATGCTGAGCCGACCGGCCGTGCCGCCATGGTGATCGAGTAGCCGAGCACGACGGCGATGTACTGCCACAATTGGCTGCCCTTGGGCGAGATGAAAATCTTGCCCAGGATCGGGGCCATGACGATGACCATCGCCATGTCGTAGGCGTCCAGCATGAATCCCAAAAACTGGGAACTCATGGCCATCTTGGTTTGCTTGGAGAGTGCTTGTTCCGGCATAGGAGCTCCTGCTACAGAAAATGGGCCGCGATGGAGCTTAGATTTACCACATCCCTAACAAGGGATACGCGACGCACATCACGGATGCTTGTGACGATTGACCCATCGCGGGCGCTGGGTGCCAATTCGTATCTGCCAAGTTTAGTCGCGCAATCGAAACGCGGAACAAGACATCCTTGACCTTGATCCCACGAAAGTTGCAACCTCCCCGAAAGTAGTCGTCAGCTCGTCCCGATGGAATGGTAAGCCTATTGCAATTAATGACTTATGGTAATGACCGCAGCATTTTATCCTCACTCATCACAAGGAGCTTGTGATGTCCGTCACAAATTGAAGTGAGATATGTCCGCCTTGCCAAGTTCCTGCTTACCGTAAATTCCCGCCGAGGGCCAATTCAGGGGGAACGCCTGTATCCGTCCCGGTGACACCAGGCTGTTTAGCTGGGCCCGAATTGCGCCGTCTCTCTTGCGGAGGCGAGGATGCGAGATTCTTTCCGGTTAGCGATAGTGATCCTGGCTGTGGTTGGGTGCCTGTTATTGCCCGCGGCGCTATGCGCGGCGGATAACAACTCAGCAACCGCGACGGGTACAACGGGTGCAAGCGCTACAGCCGCACCTGCGAGTGGCGCCAGCCCTGGTATCGGCAGCGCTGCGAATACAACCCTGCTCGACCTGCTGGTGACGAAAGGCATATTGACCTCCTCGGAAGCCAATAGCCTTCGGAACGTCAGCGGGCCGGCGGGCATGGACCAGTTGTTGCAGTTGCTCAAGGCCAAAGGAGTGGTGAACGAGTCGGAAGCGGCGGAGTTGAAAGCCGCGGCCGATGCCGAGCCATCTCACACGATTTATGACACCGAATCCAGCGGAATGCCGTCGCTGAGCCTGACAACTGCCGGGATGACGCAAACCAAGCCTGCGGAGTCGCAGGGCCCAAGCGTGATTCCGGCGATTGCTCCTCTGCGCGTGCTGCCCATCGGTCCTCCGGTTAAGGAAGGCATCGGCCCTGCGATCAAGCTGGGCTCGGGCGCGTTCCTGTCGCCCTATGGTTTCATCAAGTCCACGGCGGCTTATGACTCCTACCAGCCCTACGGCGATGACTTCATCAAGCCGTTGTTCCTGGCGGGCGGCACCAATTCCGCACCCGATTCCTCCGAATTTCATATCAAGGCGCGTTCCACTCGCTTTGGTTCGAGATTCGAGTGGCCTGATGTCTCCAAGAACATCACGATCACGGGACAAATCGAAGCCGACTTCGAGGGCAACTTTAGCGCAGCCGACAATCGCAACGTGTCCAGCATTCGCAGCAATGCATTGTCTCTTCGTCTCGCCTACGGGCGAATCGACTGGACCCTGGCGCCGAATACCGACCTCTTCTTCGAGGGCGGCCAGGACTGGACGATCTACGGCTCAAGCGCGCTCATGAACCTGCTGGAGACGACGTTCTTCGGCGCTTACTGGGGCAACACCTACGAGCGCTCTCCGCAGTTCCGTCTCGGCGTTGTGCAGAAACTGGGCGGCGAGCGCAACTGGAAATTCTCACCCGAGTTCGCCATCATGATGCCGTCCTCGGGCGATCTTCCGGCAAATGACGTTACCTGCAGCAAGATTGAGGACGTCCCCGCAACCCCCGCTTGTACTATCACCAACCTCGGACTGGCCAACCAGATCGGCTATGGCGAGCGCGAGGGCGCAGACTCGGGTCGCCCGGAGATCGAGGGCCGGGTCGTATTGCAGTTCCAACTGGATAAGGCTCCTGGCGTAGTTCCTGCAGAAATCCTGTGGAGCGGCTTCTACTACCGCCGGCAGGACAATGTTCTGTCCACTGGGGTTCCAGAGGCATACGCCTCTGCCTTCCCCAACGGCGTGAACGTCAGCAGCCCCGGTTATGGAAACCAACTAGCAGTCTCACTCCCAACCCGCTGGGTAACACTGGTTGCCAGCGGATATGCGGGCGGTGACCTGCGATTCATGTTCGGTGGCCAGACCTTATCGTTCTACAGCGCCACGAGTGGGCTGAGCAAGGTTGCGGACGGCTTCGCTGCCGATTACAGCGGCGTGGCTTTTGGGACCAACGCGGCCGGCCAGGGCGTCGTCGCACCGCAATTGCCCTATCGCGGCTACGGCGGATTCATTCAAGCCGGCTTCCCGCTTTCCCGCTGGTTCAATGCCAATCCCAAGGGCAGGAATGCCGGCTGGCAGGCCTACCTGGAATACGGCCTTGATGCGGTTAACGCCGGTGATTTCTACACCGGCAAAGCACTCGGGCCGGATAGCGCCGGGCCGGTCAAGAGCACTCTCAAGGGCGCGACCGTGTATTACAAGATGAATCCCTGGGTCCAGTTTGGCTTCGAGGAAACCAAATACTCGAGCTACGCTGTGCCGGCGACCATCGGTGCCGGTGCTGGCACGTGCAACGTCGACAAGGTCGGCGGCGTGCCATCCTGCACGGCGACCGATTGGCGGACGGAGTTCGGCCCAATCTTCACCTTCTAAACCAACGAGCAGCAATGCTTCACAACAACGGGCGGGCGCGCAAGCGACCGCCCGTCCTTATTGCCGCAAGCTTTGATGAACCACAACCCAGGTGGGCTCTCGACTGAGCCCACCGAGGAAACGATCAGAAGGCGAAACGACCACCGATTAACGGAGCAAAGTTGCTGTTGTGGTAATAGGGGACGCCGGGGCCATGCGGAATCGCGATGGACAGGCCGCCGGTCACGTAGGAATACGCAAGTCCGGTGAAAAGGTCGAAACGCGGGGTGAAGTGATGGTCCCCGTAGAGCGAAATCTCGTTGAGAGTGCCCGCGCAGGAAGCGCGGAAGCCGGCTGTGACCGAGCACTCCGAGGGAACACGGAAGTCGTTCTGCCACTGCCGGTACCAGGCCAGAGGGATGTCGGTTTTCTTGTCGAAAGCGTACTTCGCGCCCGTCCAAAAGATCTGCACCAGCTTCTGCGAATCAAGATTGTTGTCCTCGACTCCGCTCAGTTGATAACCGCCTTCGTCCGAGGCGCCCACCCCCAATGGGTACGTCGGGTTATGCTGCCAAATGTATTCGTAGCCGGCATAGAACTTGAAGGGATTCCACGTATATTTGGCAGCGCCCATAATGGCGGCATTATTGGTCACGATGCCATATAGGGTGTTGCTGGGCGGGATCAGATTGGGTCCGGTGATGGGGTTGGTATTGATGCTGTTGGTGGTCGACTGATAGGGCTGGGTCAGACTTTGAGGGCCCAGCAAGGGGTTCAAAACGCTGACCGCCTGGTTGTAACGTTGGACGACAAGGTCGGCAGACAACCTGCCGTAGCTTCCGCCGAAGTCGAATCCATAGGCGTTGTTATGTGCCGATTCCGGCGTACAGTTTGCGGCAGTCCAGGTTGGCGAGGCCGAGTAGCAGCCGCCAGTACCGTCGGCGAATTTATACATCGCGCCGAAATGTACTTTGTGATAGTTGAGGCGATACTTGATGGCGTCGTCCCAACGGGAGTCGTCGGTGTCGCCCCCGCCGGCCAGGGTGCCGTTATACCCGATGTACGAAAAGGCATAAGCGCCGCCCGCTGGATCGTAAACCAGCATCGCATCGGTCCCGAGTGAGCGCTGGCGACCGAAGGTTACGGTGCCAAATTGCTCGGACGATATGCCGCCATAGATTTCGTCGTTGAAGGGTTGGCCCGCGCGCGTACCGTCAATGGCGAACGAATAGCCGGCCCTGGGCAGGCCGTTGTTGGCGATCTGCGTGGCCGGCGCGTTGGCCAGCAGGCCGGAATTCGGATTGATGCCAGTGGAAGCGTTGAACACGACCGACCAGCCCTTGGCAAACTCTTCCTTGCCCTTTACGCCCAGACCCGTCTGCTGCAGGTTGTTCGGCGTGGCGAGGAACATGCTTTGATAGCCGTTGCGGTTTACCAACGATTCGCCTTCATAGTTATAGCCACTGTTCGGTAAGCCGTGGCTGACCCATCCGACGCCGATGTCATACGCACCGTACAGCGTGATGCCGTGCCAGGTCAGCGTGCAATCGGTGGTGAGGAACTCGTGGCCGCTGGCGCAGGCGTCGGGGTTGCTCCGCTGCATTTGAATGTCAGCCGTGGCTTCCTGGCTAGCCGCCAGCACGATCCCGTTGCGAAGTTTTTCGCCGAACCCTGCCTTCGAGGCGCGAATTTCGTAGTTGCCGACCGGCAGGGCCTGGAACTGGTAGCGCCCGGAATGGTCGGTCATGGTATTGCGCGACATTGCGGTATCGACGTTGGTGGCCGCGACCGCCGCACCCGTGATGGGGGCTCCGGTTTGGTCCGTGACCCGCCCGGAAAGGCTCGCTCCCGTTTGGGCCCACGTCGAGGATGACGAAAGCAAAAAACCCACTGCGATAAACAGGTAAGCCTTCCGCATTTCGACCTCGAAAAATTAATCAGTTGGGACAGAACGCGCAAGTGTACATTGGATACGATTCGATTGTCTATAACTGTATGATTTAGTCTGTTTTGCGATGAGGTTCGGGGGCTACACTCATGCGGATGCGACTGAGTTGACCGAGAAGTTCGTTGTCGTTACGATTGCGTCCCGATGCAGAAGAATGGCAAAGCCGGACGGAATGGTGATGGACTGCTAAAGCTTCGTGACGCAGCCTTGCAACTTGGGATCAGCTTCCCAACGATCAAGCAGTGGATTTACAAGAAGAAGATTCGAAGCACTCAGACTGCGGGAGGACACCATCGTATCCCGCAGAGCGAAGTGGACCGATTGCTTTTCCGAACCCGTGGCAAGACGGAACAACAACGCAAACAAGAAATCCGGCGGGTGAGTGGTCGGAATCAGCTTGTGGGTCGAATAGAGTCCGTGCAAATTAGCGGTTTGATGGCCGAGGTAAGAGTTTCGATTGGCGGTCAGCAAATCACGTCGATTATCACGGCGCGCTCTGCCAGAGAAATGCAGCTAAAGCGGGGACAGACTGCCGCAGCCCTCATAAAGGCTACCGAAGTAATGATCTTGCGGGTTTGACTTCCGAAAAACCGACCCTTGCCACATGTGCTAATCGTTTTGCTGTTGGGTGCTGCACTGGCGCAATGCCAGCAACTTACGATTCAAACGGAGGGCGGAAAACAGACTGTGTTGGCGAGGTCGGACATCGA
>Ga0187871_10003846_pt1 | contig 11482 bp, 10 predicted proteins | sample June2016WEW_16_1_FD_132988 | JGI IMG/M metagenome (GOLD analysis project Ga0187871, IMG submission 132988) | Peatland microbial communities from SPRUCE experiment site at the Marcell Experimental Forest, Minnesota, USA - June2016WEW_16_10 | ecosystem: Environmental > Terrestrial > Soil >...
CGCCCCAGCCGCCCCAGCGTGGAGTCCCGCCGTTCCACAGCGCAGTCCCGCCATCCGCGAGCGAAGGCGCACGCCTGGGAATTGCTATCGGACGAGCAGCTGCTGAGTTTGCGTTTTTGCGACCTCCGGCTGCGCATCGAGCGCACCGATTTGCAGCTCGCGATCGACAAGTTGCATCGCGAACTCGCGGCTCGCGGCATTCGTTTCAAACCCCACTGCTGGCTCGCGCAAGAGTGGTTTTCCCCCGATGGTGTACCGGGAATCGCGATTCCGTTCTATCTCGCCCATCCTCGGCTCATGGCCCTGGAAAGGCGCTACATGCGCGAGGTGGAGGGCGGAAATCGCAACTGGCTCATGCGAATTTTACGGCATGAGGCGGGCCACGCGATCGATTCGGCCTATCGATTGCGCCGCCGCCGCCGCTGGCGGGAGGTGTTCGGACCGGCGTCTCTGCCGTATCCCGACGCCTACCGGCCGCGCCCCGGTAGCCGCCGCTTCGTGCAGCACCTCGGCGCATGGTATGCGCAAGCCCATCCGACTGAGGACTTCGCCGAGACTTTCGCCGTCTGGCTCAAACCCAATTCCGCCTGGCGGCGCGAGTATTGGGGCTGGCCCGCATATACGAAGCTGGAATTCATCGACTCTCTGGCCGCCGAACTGAGCGCCGTCAAGCCGCTGGTCTCCGACCGCAGCCGCGTCGAGGACATCGCCGAAGACAAGCGCAGCTTGCGCGAGCACTACGAACAGAAATTCGCGCGCTATCGATTGCCGCGCCGATCCGGTGCCGACGAATTGTTGCTCAAGGTGTTCACGACCGCACCGCGTACGCGCAGCGCGGCCAAAGCGGTCACCGTCGTGCGCGAGTGGCGCCAGCCATTGCGCCAGCATCTCGTGGAAACCGGCGTCTTTAGCGAATATTTGGTGCACCAAGTGCTGCGCTTGGTGCTCGAGCGCTGCGAGGCTTTGGATCTGTACGTGCGCGGGCCGCGGCGCGACCTCAAGGCGCATCTGGTGTGGCTGGTCGGCCGTCTCGCGGAGTCGTACGAGGAGCGTCAGTTGCCGCGAGTGGCGCTGTGAAGCCGCTGCGCGCGCTCGTGATCGTGCACTCGACGCTCGTGCCGCCCGATACCTTGGAGGGGGCAACTCCGAAGGAAATCGAAGAATGGCGCACCGAATACGACGTGATCTCGCATCTCAAGGCCGCAGGCCACGAGGTGCGGCCGATCGGCATCAGCGACAGCCTCTCGGAGCTGCGGCGCGAGATCCTCGATTGGAAGCCGGAAATCGTTTTCAATCTGCTCGAGGAGTTCGACGGTATCGTCACGTACGATCAGCACGTCGTCGCCTTCCTGGAATTGATGCGCCAGCCGTACACGGGCTGCAATCCTCGCGGCATGCTGCTGTCGCGCGATAAGGTGCTCTCCAAGCAGCTGCTTTCCTATCATCGAATCCCGACGCCGCAGTTCCTGGTGTTTCCGCGCGGCAAGAAACTCAGCGTGCCGCGCAAGCTGCGCTTTCCGTTGTTCGTGAAATCCTCGACCGAGGATGCCTCGCTCGGTATCGCGCACGCTTCCGTCGTCGACGATGCGCGGCAACTGACCGAGCGGGTCGTCTTCATTCACGACCAAATCCATTCCGATGCGCTGGTCGAGGAATACATCGAAGGCCGGGAACTATACGTCGGCGTGCTCGGCAACGATCGGCTCAAGGTGCTGCCGGTTTGGGAAATGAGCTTCGGCTCGTTGCCGGAGAAGCTGCCGGCGATCGCGACGCGCAAGGTGAAATGGGATCGCCGCTATCAGGAAAAATATGGCATTACGACGGCCGCTGCCCAGAACCTCCCCGACGGTACGGCGGCTCGACTCGAGCAGCTCTCCAAGCGCATATTTCGCGCGCTGCATTTGACCGGGTATGCCCGCATGGATTTCCGTTTGCGCGACGACGGCTCTTTGTACGTGCTCGAGGCCAATGCGAACCCGAACCTGTCGGCGGCCGAGGATTTCGCACAATCGGCGCGCTCCGCAGGCATCGATTACCCGACGCTATTGCAACGCATCATGCAGCTGGGACAGAATTACCCGGCCGCTTGGCGCGCGGCCGAGGCCTAGGGTGCGGCCGCCGCCTTTATCTGCGGCCGCGCGGCCGTCCCGCGCCGCCGCGCGTGGAAACGTCGCGCGCTAAGGCTTGGTCCAGCGATTCATCCATGCGATGACGCTCTCGTACCATTGCACGCGATCGGCGGGCTTGAGCACCCAGTGATTCTCGTCGGGAAAATACAAGAATTCGCTCGGAATGCCGCGTCGCTGCAGGGCGGTGAACACCGCGAGTCCCTGTTCGTAGGGCACGCGATAGTCGAGCTGACCGTGGATGACCAGCGTCGGCGTGCGCCAATTCTTGACGTAGTCGACCGGGTTGAATTTCGCGTAACCGGCGGGATTGGCGTACTCCGGGCCGCCCATCTCCCATTCCGGAAACCACAGCTCCTCGGTCGAGTAATACATGCTGCGATTGTCGAAAATTCCATCATGCGTGACCAGACATTTGAACCGATCGGGCCATTGACCCGCGATCCAGTTCATCATGTAGCCGCCATAGGATCCGCCGAGCGCGCACGCATGCTCGCCGTCGAGCCAGGGGTACTGCTTGAGTGCCGCGTCGAGCCCGGCCTTGAGATCCTCGAGCGGCTTACCGCCCCAATCGCCGCTGATCGAATCGGTAAACGCTTGACCATAGCCGGTCGAGCCGTGGAAATCGATGAGCACGACGCCATAACCCGCACCGGCCAGCGTCTCGGCATTCCAGCGCCAATGCCATAGATTCGCGAGGCTGCCTTGCGGTCCACCGTGCACCATCAGCGCAACGGGCGCTTTCTCGCCGGGTTTCAAATCGGGGGGCTTGACGACGTAGCCGTATACGGTCTCCTGATTCCAGCCGAGGAAACTGAACTGCTCGTAACTACCGAGGGGGCGAGCGCCGAGCAGGGATTCATTGACTTTAGTCAACTGCTGCGTCTTGCCGCCGCCGAAGCCGACCGCATACAAGTCGGCGGGATTAGCGAGATTGCTCGCGGCAAAAATGATCCTTTGCGGGCCTACGGTGAACGCCTCCACCGTGCCTGCGCCGGTGATCGCCGCGGATCGGCCGGTCGCGACGTCGATCGCCCAAAGTGGTTGCTGTCCCAGATGCTCGGTCGTCGCGAACAGCGTCTTGCCGTCGCGCGACCATGCAAAACTTGCGATCGACCGATCCCAATTTTGGGTCAGCGAACGTTTGGCGCCGGACGCCAAATTGAACAGCACGAGATGAAATCGATCCGATTCGAAACCCGGACGATCGGTCGCGACATAGGCGAGCGTGCCGCCGTCGGGCGAGAATGCCGGCTGTCCGTCCCACGCGCGATTGTCTTCCGTGAGCTTGCGCGCGGGGCCGCCCGCCGCCGCGACGGCATACAAATCGAAGTTCGTCGACCAGGGTTCCGAGACCCCGGCTGTGCGCACCGAGAAGACGACCTGTTTGCCGTCCGGGCTGAGGTCGTAATCTTCGCGTCCGCCGAACGGCTTGGTCGGAACATCGCCGTCGATCCCGGCGGTCAGATTCACCGGCGCACCTGTGGCGATACCCTGCCCATCCAATGCAATGGAAAACAGCTGCGAGCGCCGCCCGTCGCTCCAAGTGTCCCAGTGCCGCACGAATAAGCGATCGTAGAGGATGCCCGTCGCCGTCGATTTTGCGGCCACTTCCAGCCGTTGCTTGGTGCAGGCGAGGTCGTCGCAATCGCGGAAGACCTCCATGCTCACGAGCAGCCGATCCGCAGTCGGCGCGACGCGGAAGCTGCCGACATCGAGCGGCAGGTGGGTGATTTGAACCGCGGCGACCTTTGCCGGACCGGCTCCCGCAGACTTAGCGCCCGACGCTGCGGCGCCCGACGCTGCGGCGCCCGACGCTGCGGCGCCCGACGTTGCGGCGCCCGACGTTGCGGCGCCCGACGTTGCGGCGCCCGACGTTGCGGCGCCCGACGTTGAGGTGCCCGACGTTGAGGTGCCGCCGGCCATGGCGCCGGTGGCCGCAATACGCCAGACCTGGGCGGAGCCGCTGCGCGACGACAGGAAATAGATGAATTGCCCGTCGCGACTCCAGGCCGCGGCGCTATCATGCGTCGTATCATCGGTCAGTTGCCGCGGCGTCGCGCCGCGTTTGGTCGTCTCCAAAAGCCAGATCGAGGTGCGCCCTTGATTGGCCTTGAGATCGTCGGTGCGCAGCGTGTAAGTGACCAGCTTGCCGTCCGGCGAGGCTTCGGGTTCCGACAGTCGCCGCAGACTCAGGAAATCCTGAACGTCGAACGCGGATGCGCCGGCCGCGGCCAATATGCAGGTGACGGCGATGAGCAAGTGTTTGAAGCTCGGCAGGATCATATTATTCATGGTGCGAGTGTTGTTCGAGATGCGAGCGATGTTCAAGGTGGGAGTCTTGTTCTAAGGTGCGCGTCATTTTTTTCCTGGGTCGTAGTTTAGCAGGCGCCGACGCATTGTGACTTCGCCGCGAATTTTGAGCTTCGATCTCGATGATACCCTGTGGCCGGTGGGTCCGGTCATTGCGCAGGCCGAGCGCGAACTGTTCCTTTGGCTGCGGGAGCTGTACCCCGAAGCCGTGCGCGAACACAGCATCGAGTCGATGCGCGAGCTGCGCGCGCGCGTGGCCGATCAATTTCCGCAGCACGGCCACGATCTGACCTTCCTGCGCCGGCAAGCCTTGGCCGAACAGTTCATCGCCGCGGGTCACGACGAGTCCTTGGCGGACCGGGCGCTCGAGGTATTTTTCGCCGCGCGTAACCGCGTCGAGTTCTATCCCGACGTGCGTCCGACGCTGCGGCGATTGCGCGATCGCTATCGCTTGTTCGCGCTCAGCAACGGCAACGCCGATCTCGAGCGCTGCGGTATCGCGGAACTCTTCGATGGCCATATCACAGCGCGAGCCGCCGGGGCCGCCAAGCCGGATACGCGCATTTTCGCGATGCTGCTTGCCGAGGCGGGAGTCGCTGCGCACGAGGTCCTGCACATCGGCGACGATCCGCTCGCGGACGTCGTGGGCGCGCGGCGCGCAGGGCTGCAGTCCGTGTGGCTCAATCGCGATGCGCGCGAATGGCCGTCGCAGTACGCGCCGCCGCCGCGCATCGTGACGACGCTCTCAGAACTCGTCTAGCAGCCAACCGAGGCGATTGCTGATCGGGAAAATAAGGCATTTTTTGTGATTGACCACTTCATTTCGCACTCGACGAGTCGATAGGATGATGGTAGCTCACAAAGGATGCCAAGCATGCAAGCAATGTCTGCGGGATCTCTGGTAGCCGTCACGTCGCTGCGCGAATTCTTTCGTGACGCGTTTCACGCCGCGAGCGAGCATCAACGTCTCGACATCGACGAACAAGCCGAAGCCTACGTCGTCAATTTGCTGACGATGTTTTCACGCGCCGAGGCGCTCTACGAACAAACCGCCGAGGGCCTGCGCATCAAGCCGCTGGCGCACATGCTCGCCGATGCGCTCGATGCCCCGAGCGCTCTTGCGAGACAGCGCAGCTTGCAGCGACTCGGCGACGTATCGCTGTTCATCGCGGGATTTTTCGCACGCAGCTTTGCGCGCAAACTGATCGACATCGACTATCACATCGCCATGGGCGGCAACGCTTACAGCTCGCTCGCCGATACGATGCAGCGCTCCAATTCGGGCCGCTGCGTCGCCGCCATTTATGCCGAGTTGTCCCAGAAATTTCAGCGCCTGGTCGATGCGCTCAATGAAGTCAGCGAGATGTCTTATCGGCATACCGACGCCGACGTGCTGCGCCTCTACGAAATTTGGATGAAGACCGGAAGTCCTCGCGCGCGCAGTCTGCTGCAAAGTCTCGGGGTCCAGCCGGTCAAACACGCCGGCTCGCGCCGCGAGCATTAGGCGGAAGTCCCGTGGTGCTGCGCGGCCTGCAGTCTCTCCTTGGCCGTCTCTACGACGTCGAGCCCGGCTACGATGTCTACGATTTCCTCGTCACCGACCGGCGCGAGCTTGCGCATCTGACTCAACCCGACGACCGGCGCGCACCCGACGAAGAGCTTCTTCTGGCGGAAACTGCCGACGGCGCCGGCGTCGCGCTATATCTGGACCACGAACTACTGCGGCGCCTCGAGCAGGCGAATCCGCTGGGTGCGTTGACCGAGGGCAACTTGGCCGATTTCTGCACCGCGCTCGAAGGAGTCAGTCATTTCTTGTATTCGACCTGGCGGCTCGATGGCGATGCGCCCGTGTCCTTGCTCGAATTGGAGACGCAGGCCGAGGTCGACAAGTATGCGGTGACGGTGTTTTTGCTGGCCGGCCAGCAGGGCGGGGCTTACCCAAGCCAAGTGCACTCGAGATTATTCGATCGCGTCGTCTTTGACCCGAGGCTCGAGCCCGACCAACTCCATCGCTATCGAACCGCACACCGCTCCGCGGCTCACTATTGCCGGCGCCTCGAACGCCGTTTTGTGCAGCGCGGCGAGGCGCGGATCGAGGCCTTGGTGCGCGAGCTGCGGAAGTTCTATCGCTTGGGTTGCGCGGCGAAATTGCGCCACGCGCTCGCCTAATGACCGGCTAAGCGGTCGGCAGCGAGGCCTCTCAGTCCTTGTCGCGCTTGTTGCCGGCGGCCTGTTTCTTCAAGGCCAGCCATTCACTGAGCTTCTTGAGATCTTTCTTGCGCGGCATGTCCTTGTTGCCCAACTTGCCGCTGTCATAAGGGTTGTATCCCTTGATCGTGCCCTGGGGATTCGATTTGACGGCTTTGAACGGCGTCGGAGCATCCTCGGCAAGCGACAGGCTGGGATTATCGAGCTTCTTGAGCCTCGCCGTCGCCGTGTCGCGCGCGAATTCGCCGGTCATTTGAGCCCAATCGAAGATCGCATTGCCGCGGGAGTCGAATTTGACTTGGCCAGGGGTCTTCCCCGCCGTTTTCGGCGGATCGGGCGGCAAATCGGAGTCATCCGGCTGCCCCACGGGCCTTTGCGTGAATTTTGGCGTTTCCTTGCTCATGATGGTGTTTTATGCACTCGAGAAAAGCCGGTCAATAGGCGAAGTTCAAAACTTCGAGGCCCGTCACAATTGCAATTCATATTGCGCGCGCAGCAGCGCAACAACGGTTTTGCCATCGTTCCAATCGCCGCGCAGCACGTGCTCGACCGCATGCTGCAGCGGCATCCATTGGTGCTCCAGTTCCTCATCCGCATCCGGCGCCGGCGTGCCGATCTCGAGCTCGCGCGCCAAATACAGATGAATGACTTCGCTGAAGATCCCGGGCGCCGAAAGGTAGACGCCGAGCGATGTCCAACGTTTGGCGACGACGCCGGTTTCTTCCTTGAGTTCGCGCAGGGCGGCAAGATCGGGTGCTTCTCCCGCATCGAGCTTTCCGGCCGGTATCTCCCACAGAAAATCCTCGACCGCATGTCGATACTGGCGCACGACGCAGACGCGGTTCGCATTGTCGACGGCAACGACCGCAGCGGCGCCCGGATGGCGAATCAAATCCACATCGTATTCCCGGCCGTTCGCAAATCGTAAGCGTTCGGTCCACATCTCGACGACGCGGCCGCGATGCATGAGGTTGCTTGCGATCGTCGTTGGTTTCAACATGCTGATCCTCTATGGTGATGCATACCGCCCTCGTGATCATCCTCGGCAGTCCCGCCAGCGGCAAGACGAGCTTGGCACAACGCCTCGCGACCGATCTCAGTATTGCCTGCCTCTGCAAGGACGACGTCAAAGAGGCGCTGTTCGATATGCTCGGGGTTGGCGACCGCAACTGGTCGGCGCGGTTGAGCCGCGCGAGCCTCGCCGCATTGCTTCGGATCGCCGCCAGGCAGGCATTGGTGGGCCTTCCCGGCATCGTCGAGGGAAACTGGAGCGGCGAGCATTTGCCCGCGTTCAGGGCCTTGAGCCGCGGTGTTGAGCTGCCATTTGCCCAAGTCTGCTGTTATGCCGAGCCGCCGGAGATTGACCGCCGGTTGCGCGCCCGACAACGGCACCCCGGTCATTTGGATGCGCTGTTGAGCCTCGAGCTCGCGCAGAATCCGCCGCTCGCGCCGCGCTTCCTAGATCTGCCGGGACCGGCATGGGTCTACCGCAGCGATCAATCCGGCAACTATTCGGAAATTAGGCGAAGTCTCGAAATCTGGCTCGAAAGTGGCCAATCCGGACCCAGGCCCAGCAATTAAGCCCCCCTATGTGACCCATCTCCGCGCAAAGCGGGCGTCCAATAGGCAATCCTTGCTCCCCGGCACGATTTTTTTCATATCTGGATATACGTACAGTCCATCAGTATAGTCGTCGTATGATCAAACCCAAGGCCAGCTCATTCGATAAATTGAATACGCCGCAGCGTCGCGCCGCGACCTTCGGCACGGCGGTACCGGGCAAAGGCGTGAGCGCGGGCCCGCTGCTGATCATCGCCGGCGCGGGTACCGGCAAGACCGATACCTTGGCGCATCGGGTCGCTCACTTGGTGTTGAACGGCACGGACCCGGCACGGATTCTGATGCTGACCTTCACGCGGCGCGCCGCCCAAGACATGCTGAGGCGCACGCAGCAAATCGTCACCGAAGTTCTGTCGGAGCGCGGCAAACTCGGCGACCGCAGCGTCATGTCGCGATTGCTGTGGTCGGGCACGTTTCATTCAGTGGCCAATCGCATCCTGCGTCTATACGCGAAGCATCTGGGCTTGCAACCGACATTCACGGTGCTGGATCGATCGGACGCCGCCGATGTCATGGACATGGTGCGCCACGAATTGGGATTTTCGCAGAAGGACAAACGCTTTCCGCGCAAGGACACCTGCCTCGCGATCTACTCGTACCGCGTCAATACCCGCTTGTCGCTCAAACAGACCTTGGAGGAGCAATTTCCCTGGGTTGCGGAGTGGGAGAAAGACCTGACACGGCTGTATCGCGAATACGTTCTGCGCAAGCAAAAGAACAATGCGCTGGACTATGACGACCTGCTGCTCTATTGGCACGTCATGATGCAAAACCCGGCGCTCGCACAGAATCTGGCGAAGAATTTCGATCACGTGCTCGTCGACGAATATCAGGACACCAGCGCCTTGCAGGGTGAAATCGTTCATGCGCTGAGGCCCGATGGCGCCGGCATCACGGTGGTCGGCGACGACGCGCAGGCCATCTATTCGTTTCGCGCCGCCGCGGTCGAAAACATCTTGGGATTCGCGGAGAGATTCAAGCCGAAGGCGGATGTCGTCGTCCTGGCGCAGAATTACCGCTCCACTCAGCCGATCCTGGACTGCGCCAACGCGCTCATGGCGGAGGGCTCGCGCCAGCACCGCAAGACGCTGATCGGCAATCGACAGTCGTCGCAGAAACCGACCTACGTGAGCCTCGATGACACGCAAGCGCAGGCCGAATACATCGTCCGCAAGATACTCGTGACCCGCGAGACCGGCGGGTCACTGAAGCGCCATGCGATTTTGTTTCGCAGCTCGCACCACAGCGACTTGGTCGAGGTCGAGCTGACGCGCCGCAATATCCCATACGTCAAATACGGCGGCCTGAAGTTCTTGGAGGCGGCTCACGTCAAAGACCTGCTCGCGATCCTGCGTTGGGCCGACAATCCGCGCAACTCGGTTGCGGGCTTTCGCGTGCTGAAACTCATCCCGGGCATCGGTCCCGCGCACGCAAAGGCGGCGCTCGATATGTTCGAGGCCAAGGGATACAGCGTCACGCACTTGCGTGAATTCGAGGTGCCGCAGACGGTCAAAATGGACTGGAAGCGATTCTGCGAATTTTTCGAAAAGCTCGCCGATCCGCAGACACCGTGGGCGGGCCAAGTCGGCCTCGTCAAGGATTGGTACAAGCCGCAGCTCGAGCGGATCTACGACTCGGGCTGGACGCGCGTCGGCGACCTCGACCAATTGGAGCAGCTCAGCGTCCAACATCCCACGCGCGAGCGATTCTTGAGCGAACTGACCCTCGATCCGCCGAGCGTGAGCTCCGATCAATCGGGGCGCGCGTCGAAGGATGAGGAGTACGTGATCCTATCCACGATCCACTCGGCCAAGGGCCAAGAATGGGATTTCGTCTATGTGCTGAACGTCGGCGACGGAAACTTTCCGTCGGAGTTCTCCAACGGTAAACCGGAACTCGTCGAGGAGGAGCGCCGGCTGCTATACGTCGCGATGACCCGGGCACGCAATGAATTGCATCTGTGTGCACCGCTGCGCTACGCCGTCACGCAGCAGGCCAAAGACGGCGATGCCCACGTCTATGGGGCCAAGAGCCGGTTCATGACCGACAAAGTGCTCGAGTGCTTCGAGAAAACCACGTACAACAGCTTGCGCGGCGCAGAGACTTTACGCGCGGTCGAAGATGCGCCGGTCGACTCCGCTCGAGTCGACATCGCCGGCCAGCTCAAAGACATGTGGTGACACGACACCCCGCTAGGCGCGGGGTCTCAAGGTCAGCCTAAGGGTTATTGGATCCCAATCACCAACGGCGCGGACCGCCGCCGCCGCCACCCCCACCGCCGCCGCCACCCGCACCGCCACCACGGCCCGAGGGCTTGGATCGCGGCGCACGCTCTTGGGCCTCGTTGACCCGCAATGGGCGCCCGCCCATCTGAAAGCCGTTCGTCTGCTGGATTGCGTTCTGCGCCTCGCCGGCCGGCATGTCGACGAAGGCAAATCCTCGTGGACGGCCCGTTTCGCGATCGTTGATGAGCTTGACCGAATCGACCTTGCCGTGGCGTTCGAACAGGCTACGCACTTCGTCTTCTGTAGCGGTGAACGGCAGATTGCCAACATAAATCGTCGTCATTCAACTAGTCTCACTGACAGTGCGCGCGAAGTGCGGGCTGGCCCCGCTCGCACGCGGTTTCAACACGCAGACCGACGCGCAGACTCTGCCGCGACGAAGGCCTGGACCTTCGGCTGTGCACTACTCCATTTAGGCAGGACACTCACACAGAAACCCGCTAACTGACCTAGGGAACGAACCTACAAACCGACTCTACGCCAGGGCCTAAAGCTTGGCAAACGGTAACATTGGCGGGCCGGCCACGGCCGCCGAGGGCGCGCCGCCGCGGCTTATTCGACTTCCAGATAGGCGTAACCATTGAGTTCGTTTTCATAGAAGCGCTTGACGGCTTGAGCTTCGGTGAGCGTCATGCGGCCTTCGCGCACCGCCCGCTCGCAATCGCGCGCGAGTCGCGGATAGAGTTCGTCCGTATCGTATTCCATGTATTCGAGGACCTTATTGGCGGTATCGCCTTTGACGATCTCCTCGATCCACCAGCCGCCTTCGTCGTGCAGCCGGATATGTACGACATGGGTGTCGCCGAACAGGTTGTGCAGATCGCCGAGGGTTTCCTGATACGCGCCCACCAGAAAGGCGGCCAGGTAATACGGCTGTCCGCCGATGAGTTCGTGCAGCTCGAGCGTGCGCTTGGTTTCGCGCGGACTCAC
>Ga0187871_10003847_pt1 | contig 11479 bp, 3 predicted proteins | sample June2016WEW_16_1_FD_132988 | JGI IMG/M metagenome (GOLD analysis project Ga0187871, IMG submission 132988) | Peatland microbial communities from SPRUCE experiment site at the Marcell Experimental Forest, Minnesota, USA - June2016WEW_16_10 | ecosystem: Environmental > Terrestrial > Soil >...
CTTGTGGAATACAGGTGCGACCACGCCAAGCATCACGGCAAATAGCAGCAGCACGTATACCGTGACGGTGACCGACGCGAATGGTTGCACGACGAGTTGCAGCGCCACGTTGACAGTCAACGCTAACCCGACGTGCTTGATCACTGGAGTGAGCACGGTCTGTCCGAACTCGACGAACAACTACAGCGGCCCGGCGGGGATGAGCAGCTACAGTTGGTCGGTCACCGGTAGCGGTTCGATTGTTGGCGCGTCCAACGCACAATCCGTGAGCGTCAACGCATCGAATGTTTGTACTGGTTCGTTCACGTTGAGTCTGATGATCACCGGCAGCAACGGATGCGCCAGCGCTTGCCAGGAAGCTGTCCGCGTGGTCGATGTACCGCCGGTGGCGATATGCACCAATGTCACCGTGAATCTGGACGCCCGGGGATTGGCATCGATCACAGCCGCACAGGTGGACGGCGGCAGTTATGCGTACTGCGGCGGGCCAGTCACTCTGTCGATCGATGAGGACGAATTTGGTTGCGGCGACGTTGGCCCGAACCCGGTGACGTTGACCGTGGTCGATGCGTGCGGCAATTCCAACAGTTGCACGGCGACGATCACGGTGGCTGACGTCACACCGCCGGTGATCACTTGTCCAGCACCGGTGACAGCCAATGCCGACTATGGTAAGTGCTACGCCAGCGGTGTCGTGCTTGGAACCCCAGAGACGCGTGACAACTGCGGTGTAGCCAGTGTGGTCAACAATGCCCCGACGCAATACCCAGTGGGCGTCACCTATGTGGTCTGGACGGCCACGGACGTCAGCGGCAACTCCAGCAGTTGCACGCAGATGGTGACCGTGGTCGATAACCAGCCACCGACGATTAGCTGCCCGGCGACGGTGGCGGTCAATACTGACACGGGCCAATGCTACGCCAGCAGCGTGAACTTGGGCACCTCGGTAACCTCTGACAACTGCGGTGTGGCCACCGTGGTCAACAACGCGCCGGCGCAGTTCCCAGTCGGCACCAACTTCGTGGTCTGGACGGCCACCGACCTCCACGGCAACTTCAGCAGTTGCACGCAGACGGTGATCGTGGTTTACAACCTGCCGCCCGTCCTGAGTTGTCCGGCCAACCTGACGGTGACAACGCTGCAGGACAAGGATCCGTACGCCACGGGCACGGCCACAGCCACCGATACTTGCGAATCGGTGACGATCAGCTACGCGGACAATAACCTCGACCTGACCAACTGCAACGCCACCGGGCTGTTGGTGCGGACCTGGACGGCCACCGACAGCGTGGGCAACACCGCCATCTGTACCCAATCGGTTACGGTGGTCAGCACCAATGCGACGGAGTTCACCTTTGTGCCAGCGGCAATCACGGTCTCCAACGATCCGGGTCAATGCTCGGCGGTGGTCAGCTACCCGACTCCGACGGCGGTCGAGCCAGTGTACTTCCAAGGCTTCGAGAATCCCAACTGGGTCTCCGATACGACGGGCAATTCGCTGGATTGGAATGATGGCAACAGCCACGTCTCCCGGCTGGCCAGCGGCAGCAATGGAATCGTCGCCGCCAGTGGCGCTGCCTATGCGGTCATCGATTCGACGGTGTCGGCGGCTGGGCCTAACTACAGCAACAGCGGCGCCTACTCGCTGCTGGGCGGGCTGTACACGCCGTGGGTGGCGGGCTATCAGGTCAGCTTGGATGTCTACGTTAACCTGGCTGATCCGGCTATCAGCATCGCCACGGCAACCAACGGGTACGGCTGGGATCTGTCGACAGCGGCCGAGACCGCCAGCGGCGGGTTCCTGCGGGACTTTATCTTTCACGCGGCGGCCTATGACCCGAGCAGCGGGGTCTACATTGCCGCCAGCACCAACAGCACCGACAGCGCGGCCAATCGGGGTCCGGACCTGCGCAGTTACCCCACCTATGGGGTCCTCACCAACACCGGGTGGTACACCTTCGCCTGGCAGTTCCGCAACACCAACGGGGTGCTGGCCGTTGACCTGAGCGTTCTGGATACCAACAGTAACGTGCTGTTTACCCAGACGCTGTCGAATCCGAGCAATCTGATCAGCAATGTGAGTGGCCGCCCCCGCTACACGCGCTTCACGATCCTGGCGCTGGACAAACTTCCCGTAGATGACACCCTGTATGAAGTAAACGTGCCCGTCAGCACCAGCCCGGCCTCGGGCTCAATCCTTGCGGTAGGCAGCACCAACGTGCTGTGCACCGCCACTGACGCCTGCGGCAACAGCATTACCACCAACTTCAACATCACCGTCAACGACACCCAAGCGCCGACCATCAGTTGCACGCCGCTCAGTTTCGAGTGTGCCAGCCAGGTGCCGGTGCCGGTCAACACCACTGCCATTGGAATCAATGAGGTCGGTGTCAACGCCTCGGACAATTGCGGGACCGTTACGGTGACCTGGCTGAGCGATGTGACCAACTCGATGGGCTGTGCCGATAACTTCACGATTCAGCGCAGCTACGAAGCCGCGGACGCCGCGGGCAATACCAACGGCTGTGTTCAGACAATTAACGTGCACAATACAACGCCACCAGTGGCCATTTGCACCAATATCACCGTGAATCTGAACAGTCATGGATTGGCTTACGTTACGGCTGCGCAGGTGGACGGCGGCAGCTACGCGTATTGCGGCGGGCCGGTCACGCTGTCAATCGATTGGGACGAGTTTGGTTGCGGCGATATCGGTCCGAACCTGGTGACGTTGACCGTGGTGGATACGTGCGGCAACTCCAACAATTGCACAGCGACGGTCACCGTGCGCGACGTCACACCGCCGACGATCAGTGGGCTCAGCACGCTGGTGACCGCGGATACCGATACGGGTCACTGCTATGCCAGTAACTTGAACCTGGGCACACCGTCTGTCAGTGACAACTGTGGCTACTTTACAATTACCAACAACGCGCCGGCGCAGTTCCCGGTTGGCACCAACTCCGTGCTGTGGACGGCCACGGATGGAAACGGCAATACGGGCATTTATACCCAAACGGTGATCGTGGTCGACAACCAGCCGCCGACAATTGGCTGCCCGGCGACGGTGACGGTCTATGCCGACACGAGCCACTGCTACGCCAGCGGCGTGAACTTGGGCACACCGCTGGCCGCTGACAACTGCGCGGTGGCCAGCGTGGCCAACAACGCACCGGCGCAGTTCCCGGTCGGCACCAACTACGTGGTCTGGACCGCTACGGATATCTACGGCAATTCCAAGACCTGCACACAGACGGTGATCGTGATCGACAATCAGCCGCCGACGATCAGTTGTCCCGCGAATATCGTGGCCAGCGCTGACGCCGGCCAGTGCACCAAGAGCAACTTGGCCTATTCGGCCACGGCCAGTGATAACTGCCCGGCGGTCACGCTGAGTTACAACCCGCCGAGTGGTTCGACATTCCCAATTGGCACCACGACCGTCTATGTTACAGCGACCGATGCTTCGGGCAACAGCGCAGCGATTACAGTGTTCGGCGACATCAATACCGACGCCGGTAACGGAAGCATAGGCTACAGCGGTGATGGCAGCGCCGCCACCGGCGCCTGCCTGAATAGCCCGTTCAACCTGGCGGTGGATAGATCCGGCAACGTGTTCATCGCCGACGATGGCAACGATCGCATCCGTCGGGTGGACGCGGCGACCGGCATGATCACCACGCTGGCCGGCAACGGTAGCGTCGGCTACAGTGGCGATGGCGGGCCAGCAACCAACGCCAGCATATCCGGCCCCACAGCCGTGGCGGTGGACAGCTCCGGCAACGTGTTCATTGCCGACTATGGCAATGATCGCATTCGTCGGGTGGATGCCGTCACCGGCATTATCACCACCGTGGCCGGCAACGGCAACTCCGGCTTCAGCGGAGACGGCCAGGCCGCTACCAACGCCAGCCTGAAATCCGTTTACGGCGTGGCGGTGGATGGCTTCGGCAACCTGTTCATCGCCGACCAGGGCAACGATCGCATTCGTCGGGTGGATGCCGTCACCGGCATTATCACCACCGTGGCCGGCAACGGTAGCGTCGGCTACAGTGGCGATGGCGGGCCAGCAACCAACGCCAGCCTGGACGGCCCGTTCGGCGTCGGGGTTGATCGAGCCGGCAATCTGTTCATCGCCGACACTTACAACGGGTGTATCCGCCGGGTGGATGCCACCACCGGAATTATCACCACCGTGGCTGGCACCGGCTTCTCCGGCTATAACGGCGACGGCCAGGCCGCTACCGAGGCCAAGCTGTACGCTCCTTTCAGTGTCGCGTTGGATAGCGGCAGTAACCTATTTGTCGCCGACTGGTTGAACTACCGTGTCCGCCGGGTGGATGCCGTCACCGGCATTATCACCACAGTGGCCGGCACCGGCTTCTCCGGCTATAACGGCGACGGCCAGGCCGCTTCCAACGCCAGTCTGACTGATCCGACGGGCGTGGCGCTTGATCGTGCCGGCAACCTGTTCATCGCGGATTTGGACAGTCAGCGTATCCGGATCGTGGATGCGGCTGCGGCCTGCACATTCACTGTGACTGTCAACGTCACGGAGCCGCCCGCGATTGCCTGCCCGGCCAACGTGCTGACCAACAATAGCCCCGGCCAGTGCGCCGCCGTTGGGGTACCGCTGGGCATGGCGACGGCCACCGATCCGTGTGGCGTGGCCAGCATCACCAACAACGCGCCGGCCAGCTTCCCGGTGGGCACCAACTCCGTGGTCTGGACGGCCACCGACATGTACGGCAACTCCAGCAGTTGCACGCAGGCAGTCGTTGTCGTCGACACCGAAGCGCCGAGCATCAGTTGCCCGTCGAACGTGACGGTTGATACTGACATGGGCCACTGCTACGCCAGTGCCGGCAACGTGCCGCTGGGCATGGCTACCGCCACCCATCCGTGTGGTGTTGCCAACGTCACCAACAATGCCCCAGCACAATTCCCGATTGGCACCAACTCCGTGGTCTGGACGGCCACGGATGTCTCGGGTAACTCCAGCAGTTGCGCGCAGACGGTGATTGTGGTTGACAACCAGCCGCCGACTATCGCCTGTCCGCCAAACGTGGTGGTCAACGCCGATGCGGGCGAGTGCTACGCCAGCGCTCCCAACGTGGCTCTCGGCACGCCGGTGACCTCTGACAACTGTGGTGCGGCCAGCGTGGTCAACAATGCCCCACCGCTATACCCGATGGGCACCAACTTTGTGGTCTGGACGGCCACCGACATCTACGGCAACTCCAGCAGCTGCACGCAACAAGTGATTGTAAACCAGGTTGAAGCCAATGCCAGTAACATCACGATCTTGAACATCCAGGCCATTGGCAACAACGTCAAACTGACGTGGCAGACCTTTGGGAACTCGACAAACATCATCCAATTGGCAATTCCGACAGCCGATGGCAGCTATACGGATGCGTTTACAGATATTGCTACCGTCTTTGTTCCAGGAAGCGGCATCATTATTACGAACTGGGTCGACTCGAGCGGGGTAACCAATCAGCCATCGCGGTACTACCGTGTGCAGTTCCAGCTTGGGTCGCCTTGTCCGCAGTAGGATGGGACCTTCAGGTTGGGCCGGCACAGGTGTTCTCCCCCCAGCCCCCCGTGCTGACTCTGGCCCAAGGCCTCAGAAGCCGCCAAGTCCTGGTTGATAACCACTCCAGCTTCCCCGCCCGCGAAGGTGGCTCACCTTGTACCTAACCGTTCGCTGACCCCAAAGTGCAGAGGCTTGCGGCTTCGGATGGGAACGGGTAGAGTTTGTTTCCCAGATGAGATTCACCTACAATTGGTTGAAACAATATGTGGAAGTCGACTGGTCGCCGTCTGAATTAGCCGACAAGTTGACGTTTGCAGGGATTGAAGTGGAAGCTGTGGTTCCCACAGGCGGCGGCGTGCTCCAACAGGTTGTGGTTTGTCAAATTCTTTCCAGCGACAAACATCCCGATGCTGAGAGGCTTTCCGTGTGCCGCGTCACTGACGGCCGGGGTGAACGCCAAATTGTTTGCGGTGCGAAGAACTACAAGGTCGGCGACAAAGTGCCGCTGGCGTTGCCGGGCGTGGCCCTGCCCAACGGGATGACGATCAAGGAAGCGAGATTGCGCGGCGTCGAATCCCAGGGGATGATGTGTTCAGCCGAAGAGATCGGCCTGCCGAATGGCGATGATGGATTGTTGATTCTGCCGGCCGACACACCGGTTGGAACCAGCCTGAGCGAGGCGCTGGGCGGAACCGACACGGTTTTCGATATCGAGGTTACGCCGAACCGGCCCGACTGGCTGAGCCTCATTGGCATCGCCCGCGAGATCAGCGCGTTGACGGGACACCCCCTGAAGCTTCCCGAATTTACCCTTCATGAGACTGGTGAGCCAGTCGAGCAGTTCGCCTCGGTCACGGTTGAAGCTCCCGATCTTTGTCCCCGGTACACCGCCCGCCTGATTCGCGACGTGAAAATCGGTCCAAGCCCGGGTTGGCTCAGGCAGCTTTTGGAGAAGGTCGGGTTGCGCTCGGTCAATAACGTGGTCGATGTGACCAACTACGTGTTGCTAGAATGCGGCCATCCACTGCACGCTTTCGACTGCAATCGTCTGGCGCAGCGGCGCGTCGTGGTTCGGCGCGCGACGGAGGGCGAACAATTTCTGGCCATCGACGGAAGCGCCCACGAGTTAACCACAGAGATGCTGGTGATTGCTGATGCGACCCGCGCCGTGGCACTGGCGGGCATCATGGGCGGCAAGGATAGTGAGATCAGCGGCACCACGACCGACGTGCTGCTGGAGAGCGCGTGGTTTGTGCCCGCCAACGTGCGCCGGACCTCCAGGCAACGCGGACTGTCGTCCGATTCGAGTTATCGCTTCGAGCGCGGCGCGGACATTGACGGCGTGATTTGGGCCAGTAATCGGGCGGCCGCATTGATCCAACAACTTGCCGGCGGACAGGTCGCGCGGGGAATCATCGATGTGATGGCCAAGCCGATTGTCAAACGTCGGCTGCGGTGCCGCTACGCGCAGGTGAACCGGCTATTGGGGATCGAAGTCCCTCCCGAGACGGTCCAGAGGATTTTCGGCGGGTTATCGCTGACCGTACTTTCCGCAACCAGCGACGCCTGCGAGGTGGAGGTACCAACATTCCGCGTCGATTTGGAACAAGAAGCTGACCTGGTCGAGGAAGTCTGCCGGATTTATGGCGTCGAGCGGATCCCGGCCACGATGCAGCCGTCGAGGCCGGCGGTTTCGGAGTTCGACACGAAATGGGATTCACTGGCGCGCGTGCGACGGGTGCTGGCTGCCGTCGGTTTTCACGAAGCCCAGAACCAGACCCTGGTGGGCGAGGGGGAGTTGAAGCTGCAGAATCCGTTGAGCGCCGAACAACAGGCGCTTCGTGCCCGGCTCGAGCCCGGGTTGCTGGCAAACCTGCGCACGAACGTCTCACGCCATCATTACGACGTGAAGCTGTTTGAGATTGGCTGCGTATTCGCCGCCGACGGGACGGAATCGTTGCACTTGGCCCTGGCGGCGACCGGACGACGGGCCCCCGATGCCTGGGAGAAAGGCCTGCGGGAGACGAATTTGGATTATTACGATCTAAAGGGCGCAATGGAGGAGTTGGGCGACGCTCTGGGTGTAGCCGTTAAACCCGACATACGTCAGATTCCGCCAGTGCAAGCCAGGAAACTGGAGCTGCGGGACGCGGTGTACGTCGCCGAACTGGACCTAGGCCCGTTGCTGGCGGCAAAGAGACGCGATCCGTCTTTTCGTGAACTTCCCCGGTTCCCCGCCGTGGTACGCGATGTCGCCCTGGTGGTGGATGACACAGTGCCGCACGCCGAGGTCGTGGCGGCAATTGAAAACGCCCGAAATAAACTCTTGGAACGGGTGGAACTATTTGATATTTATACAGGTAGCTCGATACCGACGGGAAAGAAATCGATGGCGTACTCGCTGACGTTCCGCGCACCGGACAGGACGCTGACCGACGCCGAAGTCAACGGGGCGCACGAACAGTTGAAACGTTCGTTGGTGCAGACATTGAAGTGTGAGATACGCGAAAGCTGACGCGCATTGGCGGGGTACTTGAGCGGTGACAATGATAATGAGTGGAATATTCTTGAATTCGACGACGACAAGTAGTATAAGGGGTTCCAGCGGGCGAAGGAGTCGCCGGTGTTCTTTGGTAACGCGAAATTTGCGAAATACCCTGCCATGTTCGTAAGAAACGAAGATTCTTTGAGCCAACACCGTCTGTGACGGAGCTCGGAGTTCGACGGCGGACTGCATGCCTCGCATAGGAAGCAGGTAACCCGTCGACAGAGCGCCCCATTATTAAGGGGTTCAAAGATGTCGTTGAAACGGCATTGCGGCGGGGTATTTCGTTTTTTACCCCGGTCGCGCGTCCTCAACCTCGCACCCGAAACGCACCCGAATCGGATTCGGGGTAAAAACTCGGGGCAGGGGGTCGGCGTAAAAGCGTTCGGGCCGGTCAAGGTTCGCGATCTCTCCAGACTCGCCGAGGCGGGTCAGAATGACGGCCGTGACCGACAATCTATTTTCCAACCAGTCCTTGTTGAGACAAGCTGCGGCGGCAGGCAGCGACGCCGCGACCGCTCCGTTGGCCACCAGAATGCGCCCGCGCACCCTGGAAGAGTTCGCCGGGCAACGCCACATCCTCGGAGAAGGCAAACTCCTATGGCGCGCGATCAAAGCCGACCGGATCAGTTCCATCATCCTCTATGGCCCGCCCGGAACGGGGAAAACCTCGCTGGCGCTAGTCATTGCCAACGTTACCAAAAGCAAGTTCGAGAGCCTCAGCGGGGTCGAATCGAATGTGGCCGACATCCGCCGGGTGATCGCCACCGCCGCGAATCGACTCGTCAGTGCCAAACAACACACGATCCTGTTTATCGACGAGATCCATCGCTTCAACAAAGCACAACAGGATGTCCTCCTGCCCGACGTGGAAAGCGGGACGATCCGCCTGATCGGCACGACAACGCACAACCCGTTTTTCTACGTCAACTCACCCCTGGTGTCGCGCTCGCAGATTTTTCAGCTCAAACCGCTCACGCCCGCTGATATCCAGGAGCTGCTGAAGCGGGCACTGGCTGACAAGGAACGTGGCCTCGGCGGCCACAAGCTCAAGGTGGATCCCGGAGCGCTGGACTTTCTCGCCACCGCCTGTGACGGGGACGCGCGCAAGGCGCTCAACTCCCTGGAGATCGGCGTGCTCACAACGCCGTCGGGCCACATTACGAAAGCGGTCGCTGAGGAATCCATCCAGAAGAAGGCCGTGGTCTACGATGCCGATGAGGATGAGCATTACGACACGATCTCGGCATTCATCAAATCGATGCGCGGCAGCGACCCGGACGCCGCGTTGTACTGGCTGGCGAAAATGGTGGTCGCCGGCGAGGATCCGCGGTTTATTGCCCGACGCATTGTCATTCTGGCGGCGGAGGACATCGGCATGGCGGATCCGCAGGCGCTAGTCGTGTCGGTCGCGGCGCATCATGCCGTCGAATTCATCGGCTGGCCCGAAGGCGAATTGCCGTTGGCCGAAGCCACGGTGTATTGCGCGACGGCGCCCAAGTCGAACGCGAGCGCAAAGGGGATCTGGAGGGCCAAGGCTGACGTGGAGCAGGGACGAACGTTGGAAGTTCCCCAGCACCTCAAGGACAACCATTACAAGGGCGCCACCCGCCTTGGCCACGGGCAAGGTTACAAGTACGCCCACGATTTTGAAGGCCATATTGTCGAGCAAGACCATCTGCCCGAGCCGCGCAAGTATTACGAGCCAGGCGATCAGGGATTTGAACTCAAAGTTCGCGAACGAATGGAGAAATGGAAGCAACGGCTCGGAAAAAAATGACGCTGCGGGACCGAATGCGCGCACGGCTTGCCCAACAGGACCCAGCCGATGTCCGCCTCTGGAGCGCGGCAATTTGGGAACGGTTGTCCGTGCTGGGCGAGTTCAGCACCGCGGCGCGCCTGTTGGTCTATGTGTCCACAGGCAACGAGGTGGACACGCACGGCTTGATCCGGCAGTTGCTGGCCATGGGCCGCGAGGTGTGCGTGCCGCGATTTGAGCCGGTGACGCAGCGCTACGTGGCTTGCCGGGTGCGTGACTTTGATGCGGACCTGGCGACGGGGAAATTTGGAATTTTGGAACCCAGACCCGAGGTGTTGAAACCGGCAGCGGCCGATCCGATCGGCGCTGTCCTGGTGCCCGGGCTGGCGTTCGACGAAACGGGAAATCGATTGGGCCGTGGATTGGGTCACTTCGACCGGCTGCTGAGGCAATCCGGTGGCGTCAAGATCGCCCTGGCGTTCGATTTCCAGGTGGTGGACGAGGTCCCGGCGGAAGCGCACGACGCCCGCGTGGACTTCATGGTGACGGAAACAAGAGTGGTCAACCCCAGGGGTAACCGAAAATGACCTATATGATTCCAATTGGTCTCATCACCCTTGTCGTTGGCTTCGCCTTGGGCTGGTTCATCTGCCAGGTCAAGGCGAAAGCCGATGCCAAAGCGGCTGGTGGGATTCTTGAGACCGCGCGGAAGGAAGCGGAAGAAACCCTTCGCGAAGCGCGGGTGAAAGCGCAGGAAGAAACATTCGCCGCCCGTGAGCAGTACGACCGCGAAAGCAAACAACGACGGCAGGAATTGCTCGAGATGGAAAAACGGATCATGCAACGAGAGTCCAATCTGGACCGCAAGGCTGATTTGCTGGACCACAAGACGGAGGAAGTCTCTCGCAAGGAAGTGACGATTGTCGAGCGGGAGAAGGAACTGCACAAAATTCAGGCCGAGATCGACGAGCTGAAACGTCTGACCCAACGCGAGCTGGAACGGGTCGCCATTCTCAGTGCCGAGGAAGCCAGGAAACGGCTGTTGCTGCAAGCGCAGGAAGACGTTCGCGCCGAGGCCGCCGCCATGACCCGTCGGATTATTGAAGAAGCGAAGCACGAAGGGGATCGCGAAGCCAAGCGGACCATCACCATCGCTATTGAACGGTGCGCGTCAAACTATATGCAGACGGCCACCAGCTGCACGGTAGCCCTGCCCAGCGAGGAGATGAAGGGCCGCATCATTGGTCGGGAGGGGCGGAATATCCGGGCGTTCGAAGCCGCCACGGGCATCAATGTGCTGATTGACGATACGCCGCAGGCCGTGGTGCTCAGCGGGTTCGATCCGGTCCGCCGCGAGTTGGCGCGGCAGACCCTGGAGCGTCTCATCGCCGACGGACGCATCAATCCCGCCCGCATCGAGGAGGAGGTCGCCAAGGTCCGCGAGGAGCTGGATGGCCTCATTTACAAAGCCGGTGAAGAAGCCGTGGTTCGCATTGGATTGCCGAAGGTACATCCGGACGTGACTCGGCTGCTCGGCCGACTCCGGTTCCGCCACAGTTTTGCCCAGAACGTGCTGGATCATTCGGTGGAAGTTGCCGAGATCGAGGGGATGATGGCCGCCGAACTCGGCTTGAAC
>Ga0187871_10003848_pt1 | contig 11478 bp, 13 predicted proteins | sample June2016WEW_16_1_FD_132988 | JGI IMG/M metagenome (GOLD analysis project Ga0187871, IMG submission 132988) | Peatland microbial communities from SPRUCE experiment site at the Marcell Experimental Forest, Minnesota, USA - June2016WEW_16_10 | ecosystem: Environmental > Terrestrial > Soil >...
ACCATTCGCTTTGTTGGCGCCGAACCACGTAGCCGCGCGGCTTCGCGGCAAGGACCGTTTTCACCGCCTGCTTGGTTTGATTCCTCGTTCCACCGACCCGAGGGAACGCGACTCCGGCAACACCATCCTGGCGAAAGAATTTCCGGGCGGTGTGCGGGTGGCGACCGGCGCGAACTCCTCGGTCGGCCTGCGGTCGATGCCTGCGCGCTACCTGCTGATGGACGAGGTGGACGCGTACCCGCCGTCAGCGTCGAGCGGCGCGGTGGGCACCGAGGAAGGCGATCCGGTGGACCTTGCGATCCGCCGCACCGGCACGTTCGCCAACCGGCAGATCGCCATGGTCTCGACCCCCACCATCGCGGACGTGAGCCGCATCGACCAGGCGTACCACGAATCCGACCAGAGGAAGTATTACGTGCCGTGCCCGCACTGTGGGATCTTCCAGGTGTTGCGGTGGGCCCAGGTGAAATGGCCGGAGAGGACGCCCGCCGAGGCTTGGTACGAGTGCGAGCGTTGCCACGCCCACGTCGAAGACCACCACAAGACGGAGATGCTGGCGCGCGGCCAGTGGCGGGCCGAAGCGCCCGGCGACGGGGAGACGGCGGGCTTCTGGTTGAACGGCCTGTACTCGCCGTGGACCACGTGGTCGCAACTCGCGAAGGACTTTTTGCGAGCGCGGAAGTCGCCCGAGCGGATGCAGACGTTCGTGAACACGGTCCTGGCCGAAACGTTCCAGCAGGCGGGTGCCACCAGGACGGACGTGAGCGAGTTGCTGGCGCGGCGGCAGTCGTACAGCCCAGAGACCATCCTGCCGGCGGGCGTGGTGCTGATTACGCTGGGCGCGGACCTTCAGGCCGACCGGCTGGAGTTGGAGATCGTGGGCTGGGGCCGCGACGAGGAGTCGTGGTCGCTGGCCTACATCGTCCTGGCCGGCGATCCGGCGCAGAAGGATTTGTGGGACTCCTTCGACCAAGTGCTCTCGCTGCGCTTCGACCATCCGTGCGGGCGGGAGTTTGAAATCGCGGCGGCTTGCGTCGACTGCGGATTCCACCCGTCCATCGTCCAGGGGTTCTGCCAGGAGCGCATGCGGCGGGCGGCGGCGCCGCGGACGTATCCGGTGAAGGGCATGTTCGGCCAGCGTCCGATCTGGCCGCGCATGCACAGCAAGTCGAAGGACAACCGTCCGCTCTGGGTGATCGGCGTCGATGCCGGCAAGGAAGCGCTCTACGCGCGCCTGAAGATCACCGAACCGGGACCGGGCTTCTGCCATTTCCCGATCAGCGATCAGTATGACCTCGGGTACTTCGAGCAGCTTACCGCCGAGACGTGCAAGGTCCGGTACAACAAGGGGTTCGCTCATCGCGAGTGGATTAAGAAAACCGGCGCCCGGAACGAAGCGCTTGATGCGCGATGCTACGCTTACGCCGCGTTGCAATCGCTAATCGCCGGGCGGTTCCGATTGAACAAGCAGGCCGATCAGATCGCGGCCATGCTGCCCGGTGGAGGATCGCCGCGTCGGGTCGCGCGGCCGCAGTCGCCGGCGGCGCCGCCGCCAGACCAGGAGCCTTGGATCGACAGAAGGGATTGGTTCACCCGCTGATGGCGCATTGCGTTCAGACCACCATCGTCGACGCGCCGTGTGCGAGTTGCGGCGGCCGCGCGGAGAAGATGCACCAGCCCATCTTCCAGCGCGGCACGTATTGTCCGAAGTGCTGCCCGGCGTGCAAGACGAAGGATGACGCGCCACCGAAGCCGGCGCCCAAGCTGCGTGGCGTCGTCCCGGCGGCGGCCGTGGCGCGACGCGACCAGCCCGCCGCGCGCGGCGCGACCCAGTGGAAGGACGCGGGGTGGGGACACCGTCCGGACGACCCCTGGGTCCACGACCGCGACCGGCACCAGTCGCGTCCGCGGTGGATTCCATCGCGGCCGAACTGGTTCCGACGGAAAACTTGAAGCAGACAGTTTCCGAGCCTAAAGGTCCCGCTACAGATTGTCACCCAAGGGGGCGCTTCCGCGGCTCGGGCGTTTCCCGGCAAATTGGCGGCTGGGCGTCGAAAGTCAGTTACCGAAATGTCCACTTTGCAGGAGCCTATCGGAAACTATACATCCATTGCACTTCTCCGCCTGCACACTTTCGCGGGTCCAGCCGTCAACCACTCGGAGGGTCACGCCATGCTACTCAGGAAGAGCTGTTTTCCGCTTCTGCTTGCCGTATGTGCCGCCGTGAACGGTCAGGACCAACCGACGACGTTTGAGGTAGCGTCGGTAAAAATATCGCCACCCTTTGACCACAGCAAGCCGCCGATTAACGGATGCAGTGGAGGACCCGGCTCAAGCGATCCTGGGCTTTATCAGTGCCATTACCTCACGCTACAGAGTCTGGTAATCGCGGCTTTCGACTTGGCACCGTATCAGCTTCCCTACGTTCCGTCCGGCGACCACACCACCTACGACATTGAGGCCAAGGTTCCCGCGGGAGCCACGCGGGAACAGCTCAGGGGGATGCTGCAAAACCTGCTTGTTGAGCGATTGAGGCTGGCTTACCACTTCGAAAAAAAGCCGGCTCAGGCCTACGATCTGGCGGTGGCGAAGAACGGAGCAAAGCTGCAAGAATCCCCACCCGAATCGGCTGAGAGGCCGCAGGCGGCGGACAATCCGGCAAGGGATCAGTACGGCTTTCGAATCCCACCGGCCGATTTCAAAGGCCAGCTGATGCTGCGCAATAGCGAAGTCGTACGATGGCTGGCGCGGGAAGTCACCGTCGCTCAGATGGCCAGGCTGTTAGCTACCCGTTTGCAAGGTCCGGTCACCGACTCGACGGGCCTCAAGGGCAAGTACGATTTCACGCTGTATTTCTCCGCGTCGAGCGTCGGAATGTCCCCCGGCCCTGTTCTGGCGGGACCGGCTCCGGCCGGCGTTGCCACAAAGGTCGGGGAGGAAGCCGCCGAAGGAGTCAGCCTCCCTTCGGTTTTCGTGGTGTTGAAGGATAAACTCGGGCTCACGCTAGAGAGAAAACAGGGTTCCTTTGACCTGTTTCTAGTCGATCATGTAGAGAGAGTGCCGGTGGAGAATTGAGCAAGTGCGGGCGTATTCAAGCGGCCTGACGGCCCGACTCGCCGTCTATCTGGTCTACCGGTTGAGCCTCTGAGACATTGGTTTCCGATTACTCCAGGAAAACGTTATCGGTAAGGTGGCATGCTCACTTGGCCGTGAAGTCTTCTATTCTGAGACGAGGCGGAGACGGAGTCCTGGGAATCTCTGACGCTTCCGGGCGGATCGTCGCTAGCCACGCGGAAAGAGCATCGCGATTAGGATGACGGGACGTATGATAACCGCGCGTTATCATACTTAACATGAGTGCGGTAGTGCAGGCCATTCCGGACGTCGACTTTTTCCTATCCCTCGAACCTGAGGAACTGGGAGCCAAGCTGCTTTTTTTGGCAAAAGAGCGCCAACGCACTCAAGGAATGTTTTATCCCGCTAGTTTCGAAAGTGAAATTTGGGAAGCCGAAACGCGCCGACAACCGACCTATCCCCGGAGCCGGCAAGCCGCAATCGCTCTCGCCTTTGCGGAAGCCTGGGCATGGCTGGAAGCGCAAGGTCTGATCGTGCGCGCCCCCGATCAGGGCCCTGAAAGCGGCTACCGAGTTCTCAGCCGGCGGGCCAGGCGTTTTCAGAGCGAGGCGGAATTTGCTGCCTATGCTGTTGCCCGTATATTCCCGCGAGAAGTGCTGCACCCAAGAATCGCGGATAAAGTCTGGATGGCCTTCATGCGCGGCGAATTCGATGTCGCCGCCTTCCAAGCGATGAAAGCAGTGGAAGTTTCGGTGCGCGCCGCCACGAGCCTTCCGGATGGCCTCATCGGCACGAGGCTCATGCAGGCCGCGTTCTCCACGGAAAACGGTCCTCTGACGGATATGAGCGCAGAAGCCGGAGAGAGAGCGGGCCGCCTGCAACTTTTTGTCGGCGCAATCGCCTGCTACAAAAACCCACACTCGCACCGGGACGTCAATTTGAGCGACCCTGCCGAAGCGGTGGAAATCATTCTGCTTGCCAACCATCTGCTACGCATTGTAGATGCGCGCGTGAAGGCGAAGGTCAACTGATCTTGCTCGCCGCCATCAACTGACGCATGAGCTGAGTGGGGTGTGCGGACGAAGTAAGATGGTCATTCAGAGTCACAGATGGACAACTCCAAGACTCCCATTTTCGATCAAATGGCCGCGGATCTGTCGAGCGTTCGCCGGCAACACGACGATGAGATACTCTGCCCCATGTGTCTTGGCAAGTTTGGGAGATCCGAAATACGCTTGTTGACTAAGGAGCATGTGCTTTCTAGGAGCCTTGGTGGGAGAGGGCTCACCCTGACATGCAAACCCTGCAACAATGCCGGCGGTCACAAAGTCCAGGCCGATTTGAAGACGCTCTTAAAGATCAACGAGGGATTTCGCGGAGATGGAGATTTCAAAGGTCGCTTTACGATATTTGGAGAAACAGTACCAGTTGGCGTGCACGTCCGGCCGGGTGCGGGGTTGGCGATAACCGCTCGCGGTGGAAGCTCCCAGACCATCGGTGCCATTGAGAAGGGCTTCCGAAGCCACGGGCGAGGCAAGTGGTCGATGCAACTCAACCTTCCCTATAGTCCAGGCAAGGCAAGCGCCGCCATCGCGCGTGCGGCCTATCTCGTGGCCTTCCATCAACTCGGCTACGGCTACATTCTCTCCGAACCCGCGAACATTCTCCGCCAGGAAATCCTGTCCGCCATGGACAGCCATTCGGAGCGTCTTTGCCTGCTGACGGGCAAGCTGGGTCCGGCCCCGGCCCCGAACGGCAGTGAAAAACCTGAGGCCGTGATCATCCCGGTTGTGCTTGCAGACGGGTACCGGTTTCTCGTCACCGTCTTGAGATTTCACCACCACAGGGATTACTGGATGTTTTGCGCCTTGCCGGTTGAGGCGCAGTGCACGACATCTATGTTTGGGGACTTGGCCAAAGCGGTCTGCCTGCTTGGGACGCTTAATCTGACCATGGCGGGCGACGAAAATGGCAACATCACGGCCCAGTTCGTTGCCAGAAAAAACCAGATGGACGTGTAGTCGACGCGCGGATCTGAACAGCCTTCCCCGTCAAAGAGACCGCCCCTTCATCATCACCCAGAACACACAAAACAGTTCGGCACGCCGCATTTCCGTGTTTTGCCCCCCACAAGTCTTTGATTCTACATCGCAGAAAGGCATTGACATTTGGGGGGCACGATTGGCTATCGTGGCGGTTAAGTGGGCGCGCCGACGCGCCTCCTACTTGCGGCAATAGCCGCAATCCCAGAAGTTTGGGTTCACCCCTCACCCCTCGTGTATGCAAAAAGCAATCCTGATTCTGAACCCGGTCTCCGCCTGTCGGTTCACAACCATGAACCGCGCCAAGCGCTTCGTTAAGAAGCGACGCGCAGAATGGGTGGCGCTCGGCATCTCGATCCGGTTCATCGAAACGAGCAGCAACCATCGCGCCGCCCAGCGTTCGGCCGACCGCACCAGGCTGGGGTATGACCGCGCGGCGGCCGAGGGCAAAGCGAAGATACAGCAGTTGGCAAACTTGCCGATGGTGGCGCCCGCGATGTTCCTGCAACTCGGCAAAAGGAAAGGCGCCAGCCGCCACACGTTCCTGGCGGGCCAGGGCTTCTGAATCGTAAGCGCCGGATAGCCGATTAATCGGCATGACGATTTACCAGTTCGCCATCGCCCGCGCATATGCGCAGCTGATGAAGGAGTCGGAGACCCGCCAGTTGACGGCCAAGGAGAAGGGGACGCTGCGAGTGCTGCGGCGCGCGGTCGAACGCTACCGGGCTATTGAGGCGGGCGGCAGCGCACTCGCGGCCGGGATTTGTCGGTGAAACGCGGGTCAACCATGTATCGACTCATGAAGCTCGAGGGCGCCGGCCCAGTGCTCGCTACCGAATTGAACCGCTCGCACGATTGGCGTGGCCTCGAGGCCGAACGCGACTCGCTGACGGACGCGTCGTTTGCCGACGCCGGCCCCGGGTCGATGACCAGGCTGCGCTACGGCGTCTGGCCGTTGTAACGAGATTCGAATCCGCGGCCAACGATGGCTGCACAACCACAACCAAACCTGAAAGGAACTTTCCCCGTATGGCAGACGCAAGTCCGAATCCCAATCTCTCTCCCGCCGTTACGCACCAGCCCAGCTTGTTGGGCGGTGCGGAGAACGTGAAGCTTCTCTACGACGAGGAACTCGACAACCGGCGTGAGGTCCTGGCGCGGCAGCGCGCCTGGGAATCGATCTCGCTTGAACAGGCGCAGATCTCGAATCGGCGCGCGCAGAACGCCGCCACCATCGACCACGCCATCAACGCTGGTCTGGTCCTCTCCGGACAGATCGGTGCCACCGAAGGCCAGCAGACGGTATCGCCTGCGGGCACTGCTGCCAGCGAAACCACGAAAGGCGCCGTGGCCGCCGCCGGAGCTGGAGAAGCAGTGAGCGCCGAAGCCGTCACCGCCAACACCGCCAACCTGATGACCTCGCTGACGCCGGTAATCGCCAATGCCGTCGCCAACGCGGTGAACGCCGCCTACCAGATGTTTATCGCCAGCCTGCCCACGCTCATCACCGCGATGGGCGGTGCTTCCACGCCGTCGCAGACGCAGCCGAAGCCCGCGACGGCGTAAGAGCTCCTTCATACGGGGAGGCCTCATTCCGGGCGCGGCAGCGGAACGCATCATTTCCAACGCCGCCCGATGGGGCTTTCCCTGTTTGCGGGATGAAAGGTGGGGCTTCAATGACGATCATCGAATGGCTGCTGTCGCTCTGGAGACGAAGACACAAATCCAAAGTGGCGCGCTTCCGCATTGAAGTCCAGGTTTTACGTGTGAACCGAAAAGGAGCAACCTAAGATGGCAGGAAATAATTTTGCTGTAAACAGCGATCTGCTGGTCACGTTGATCCAGGTCGTGGACGCGGCGGGTAACCCGGCGTCCTTCCAGAATCCCCCGGTGTATTCCACCTCCGACTCGACCATCCTAGTCCTGACGCCGGCGTCCGATGGCATGAGCGCCACCGGCGTCGCGCTGAAGACCGGGAGCGTGGTGATCACGGTCGTGGGCGACGGAGTCACTGAAACTACTACGGTCGATGTGGTGGCCGGGGCAGTCGTCTCGTTCCAGATCAATGTTGCACTGGCCCCCGCCGCCGCGACCGCGCCGGCCTCGGGCAGCGGGTCGTAGCGTAGCGGCCCCAGCGAGCAAGCCCCTTCCGGAACAGTCCAATTGATTCGGAAGGGGCTCCTTTTCCTCCTTCGTCCCTTCAGAATGACTCCCGCTCTTACCCCCGTGCTGGCGCAGCACATCGAACTCTGGCAAACCGCCCGGCTGGTGCCGTACGCGCGGAACGCGCGCACGCACTCGGACCAGCAGGTCGCGCAGATCGCGGCGTCCATCGTTGAATTCGGGTTCGTCAACCCGATCCTGGTGGACAGCAACGCAGGAATTATTGCCGGCCACGGACGTCTCCTTGCAGCGCGTAAGCTTGGGCTCGCTGAGGTGCCGGTGGTCGTTCTCGACCACCTCAACGAGACGCAGCGTCGGGCATATATCCTGGCCGACAACAAGATCGCACTCAACGCCGGATGGGACGACGCGATGCTCGCCGAGGAAGTGCGCGCGCTGCAATCCGAGAGGTTCGACCTGGATCTCGCGGGTTTCTCCGACGAGGAGATCGACTGCCTCCTTGCGGTACCGGACGTTCCGGAGACCGCGCCGGGCGACACCGAGGAGATTCCCGTCGCGCCGGTCCTGGCGGTGACGCGTCCCGGCGACCTGTGGATCTTGGGCGGCCACCGCCTCGTGTGCGGAGACTGCCGCGACCTCGATGTGGTCACCAAACTCCTCGATCCGGACAAGAAGGACGTGCGCCAGATCCAGATGTGCATCACGTCCCCGCCGTACGCGGCACAGCGTGAGTATGACTCCTCAAGCGGCTTCCGGCCGATCCCGGCGGATGAGTATGCGGCGTGGTACCGCGACGTCGCCGGTAACATCGCGGCCATCCTCGTGGACGACGGCTCCTACTTCCTGAACATCAAGGAGCACGCCGACGCCGGGGAGCGCAGCCTGTACGTGAAGGATCTGGTGATCGCGCACCGGCGGCAGTGGGGCTGGCGTTTCGTCGATGAGTTCTGCTGGCGCAAGACCGATAACGGGGTACCTGGCGGATGGGGAAATCGGTTCAAGAACGCGTGGGAGCCAGTCTTCCACTTCTGCCGGCAGCAGCAAATCAAATTCCGTCCGAAGCGAGTCGGACATGAGTCGGAGGACTGCTTCGACTATAGCCCGAACAATCCGAAATCGAATTCCGGTAGCGGCCTGCTTGGCACCGGCGTACGTGGCGCCGCCGCGGATTCCGGCGGCGACCAGGAAGCCTGGCAGCGCACCCACAAGAATCTGAGCACCGCCACCAACGCGGAGGGCAGGTATACCGGCGTCGCGCGGCCATCCAACGTGGTGGAGGTGAAGTCGGAGTCCGCCCAGGGATCGCACTCCGCGCCGTTCCCGCGCGCGCTGGTTGAGTTCTTCCTGTTCGCATTCTCCGATCCGGGCGACGTAGTGTATGACCCGTTCATGGGATCCGGCACGACCATGGCGGCGGCGCATCTGCTCGACCGCGTCGGCTGCGGTTGTGAGTTGTCCCCGGCCTACTGCGATGTGATCCTCCGGCGCATGGTCAACCTGGGCGCGGAGATGCCGGTGCTGGCTGCGACGGGCCAGCCGTTCGCTGCCGTGGCGCAGACTCGTGGTGTTCCGGTGGAGCAGGCGTTGAATCCGAAGGAGCGGGATTCGCGGGCCATCAAGCACAACGGTCCGAACCCCTTCTATGGGACGAAGCGAAAAGCGTCGTAGGGTTTCGATGGGCAAAGCCAAGATTTCAATCCGTCCGACAAAGTGTCGTGCTCTTGTGGCTTCGCCTGTTGTCGTCACTGCCAGGGGCGTGGTCATCAATGGTCACGCCCGCCTGGCAGTGGCCCGGCAGTTGGGTGTCGCCGAGATGCCGGCCATCGTGGTCGCACATCCCGATCTCCGGACGCGGCTGCGGGAGGAGTGCTGATGTTGGACGTTGTCGAGCGCCTGCGGACGCTGGCGGTTCAGGTTTGGCCAGTCGACCGTCTGCTGCCCTATTCCCGTAACGCCCGCACGCACTCGGATGAGCAGATTGCTCAGGTCGCCGCGAGCATGCGGGAGTTCGGCTGGACGAACCCGATCCTGGTGGGCGCCGACAACATTATCATCGCCGGCCACGCGCGCCTCGCAGCCGCACGGAAGCTTGGCTTCCGCGAGGTGCCGGTCATCGTCCTCGATCACCTTACGGAAACCCAGAGGCGCGCCCTGGTGCTGGCCGACAACAAGCTGGCGCTTAACGCGGGATGGGACGAGGAGATGCTGCGCGTCGAACTGGAGGCGCTGAAAGGCGAGAGCTTCAATCTGGACATCGTCGGATTCAGCAGCGAGGAGCTGGACGCCCTGCTGGCCGATCCGGAACAGACGAGCGCCGGCCTGACGGACGACGACGCGGCTCCATCGCCTCCCGAGACGGCGATCACGGTGGCGGGCGATGTCTGGGTCATGGGACAGCATCGCCTGCTGTGCGGCGACGCCGCCGTCCTGGCCGACGTGGAGAAGGTGCTAGCCGGTGGAGTGGCCGATATGGTCTTCACAGATCCTCCATATGGCGTCGAGGTGGCCAGCCGGGTCGGAGTGTCGAGCAGATCTTCTGCCGAGGCACGTGCTCTCGGGACCAACAAAGTCGCGAATGACGCTCTGCCGATCCAAGAGTTGACGGAGCTGCTGCGCACGGCGTTCGGGAACCTTCTGGTAGCGACGCGCAAGGGAGCGTGCTGGTATGTGACCGCGCCGCATGGCCCGATGGGGCTGGCGTTCTCCGTCGCGCTGCATGAGATCGACGTCTGGCGGCATTCGCTCGTTTGGGTGAAAGACTCGCTCGTGATGTCGCGGATGGATTATCACTATCGCCACGAGCCCATCTTCTATGGCTGGACGCCGGGCGCTGCGCACAACGCGGTGCCGTCTCGCGACCAGGATACGGTGTGGGAGTGCCCGCGCCCCAAGCGCAGCATTGAGCACCCGACGATGAAGCCGGTGGCGTTGGTTGAGCGCGCGATCCGGAACAGCAGCAACGCCCGCGACATCGTGCTCGATACGTTCGCCGGCAGTGGAACGACGATGATCGCATCGGAGAAGTCCGGCCGCCAGGCACGCGTGCTGGAAATCGACCCGCGATACTGCGATGTGATTATTCGGCGATGGCAGGATTTCACAGGCCAGCAGGCACGGCATGGGGAGTCCGGCCGCGCGTTCAACGACGTGGCGGCGGGCGTGACCCACGCAGAGGCGCGCGATGGAATCGAGCGATCACGCTCGGCTGCTTGACGCGATGGGAGCGCACTGAAACGCGTCGCCAGTTGGGGCTGGCGTCTTTCTACCACCGGGAGTACCCGGCGCGAACGTGGCGCGAACGTGGGCCAGCAGTGGCCAATAGGATTTCGGTTGGAATGAGAAACCAGGGGACTTGGCAAATGACCGCAAAAAAGCCACCCCTTGCGGGGCGGCTTCTCTGGAGGCCAGCGTGCTTGGCCTGGGCCTACTTGGCGAGTTTGTACGTCCGTTCGCCCGCGTCGTTCTTGGTGCTCTCGATGGCCAGCCCCATCTTTTTGCTGAGGGTCCCGGAGATGAAGCCCCGGATGGTGTGTTTCTGCCAATCGGTGGCCTTGGCGATGGCGGCCATAGTCGCGCCGCCCTTGGCGCGCAGCATGTCGATTACGATGGCCTTCTTGCTGAACTCGCGCGGCAGGCCAGCCTTGGCGGCATTCTTGGCGGGCTTGGTGGTCTTGCCGGCCTTCGCGGGTGCGGCCTTAGCGGCTTTCTTCGCGCTCTTGGCGGCCTTGGGTGCCTTGGCGGGAGTGACGGCGGCTTCCGTGGTGCTGGCTTCCGTCGGTGCGCCATCCAGCTTCTGGATGGCCTTCCAGATCCGGGCGATGGCGCTCTTGCGGTCCGTGAACTTCTTGACCGGCTTCAGATCCGCGCCGAACCCGGCGACGCCAGCGAAGCTGTTCCAGATCTGGACTAGCCGGTCGGCGGGCCAGCTGGCGGATGCGGCAGCTAATTCCTTTTCGGTGCCGAAGTGCTCTTGGCCTTCCGGAATCTGCGCGGCGGCGGGGAAGGTCGTGATGGTGTTTTCTGCGTCAATTGCGAATCTCATTTATGGTTTCCTTTTTGGTGCTGCTCTTTTCTGGCACCTCGATTCATCACTCTTCTTCGACCGGACAGCAAGCGCAATTCGCAGATTTTCCTAAAACAGTTAATCGACCCGAACACAAGGCGAATGGAGTCCCCGGATGGCTTTGACGCTGGCGCAACTACAGGCGAATCTGGACGCCGTCAATACGGCGATTGG
>Ga0187871_10003850_pt1 | contig 11475 bp, 13 predicted proteins | sample June2016WEW_16_1_FD_132988 | JGI IMG/M metagenome (GOLD analysis project Ga0187871, IMG submission 132988) | Peatland microbial communities from SPRUCE experiment site at the Marcell Experimental Forest, Minnesota, USA - June2016WEW_16_10 | ecosystem: Environmental > Terrestrial > Soil >...
CACGCCATTTCGCCCGAAGTCGAAAGCCTCTTGCTCAAGAGATTCGCGGACAAGAAGAGTTGCCCTCATGGTGTGCCGATGCGAGGTGGAATTGCGACGCTGCGGCGTCAGGGTGCGGTGCTCCTGTCCGATCTGCGAGCCAATGAGCAGGGCGAAATCGTCTGTGTATACGAAAAAGACCCGCAGTTTCTGGAGTTCTTAGAAAACCTCGAGTTGCGCCCCGAGACACGGGTTGAAGTTAAAAAACGTGAATACGACGAAACGATGACGTTGCGTGCGTCCGGGCGCACGATGCACTTGGGAAAGCCGGCGACAAGCCGGATTTGGGTGCGGCGGCTGGGAGCGTAATGGTGTCGGGGTGATTTCCTGCCTGAGTAGTGGCTACCTTCCTGAGGAGGACTTCTCAGGCGATTGAAGCACCTAGATTTGCATCTACTCGCTATTTGCGGTCATCCAACAGTGCTTTCAAACGCGCGTAGCCAGTGCGACTCACCGGCAATCGCGTGCCGTCGCCAAGAATCGCCAGGCGGCTATCCTTCCCATATGGTTCGATTCGGACGACCCGTTCAAAATTGACGATGTATGACCGGTGAATGCGAACGAATCGAGCCGGATCAAGCCCGGCCTCGACGCTCGCGATAGTTTGCTGTTTCAGATGCTTAGCGCCGTGAGATGCCAGGGCCACGTAGTCGTCCTGCGCTTCCACGTAGTCCAGCTTGGCGACCGGAATTAGCGTCACCCGCGTGCCATCGCGCACGACGATCCGTTCCAGAAAATGCCGCGGCGGGCGCGCTGCCGTGACGATCTGTTCGACCGACGGCATTTTCTCTCCAATACGGTCTTTCACGCGTTCCAGCGCCGCTTCAAAACGTTCACGGCCGATAGGTTTCAACAGATAATCAACGGCGTGAACCTCGAAAGCTTTCATCGCATATTGGTCATACGCGGTCACGAAAATCACTGCGATATCGCGGTCGATCAATTCCAGAACATCGAACCCGCTCAGCTTGGGCATCTGCACGTCGAGGAATATCAAGTCGGGTTTGTACTCGGCAACCGCCTTGACGGCTTCGAATCCGTTGGCGCACTCCGCCAGAACGTGAATCTCAGGATGCGCCTGCAAGAGTTCCCGCAGAATCTGGCGCGCTAACTCTTCGTCATCGACGATCAGCGCCCCGATCTTCTTTTCGCCGATTTTAGTCTCCGTGGGTGCGATCAAGGCTGCACCTCGTGAGCTTCCCCAGGCAGGGACAAGCTCACCTGAAACTGCGATGCGTTCGCAGTCACGCGCATGCTGGCCTGCTTCGGGTAACGCGCTTCTAGGCGCTGGCGGACATTCTGGAGTCCCATTCCGTTGCGATGGCTGGGGGTAGCTTCCGCATCGAAGGTGTTCTCCACGACGATGGAAAGACGGCCGGCCTGGCAGGCCGCCGCCAAACGCACGGAACCGCCGTCCGGCAGATTGGCAATTCCGTGCGTGACCGCGTTCTCGATCAGCGGCTGCAACAAAAGAGGCGGAATCAGCATGGCCTTGCAGTCCTCCGCAACGTCCTCGGTCATCTGCAGTCGTGTTCCGAAGCGCACTTTTTCGATGGCCAGGAAACGATGAACCAGCGAAAGCTCCTCCGACAGAGGAATGCTGGATTTCTCACCCAGCCCCAAGGTCATCCTCAAAAACTCTGCAAGCAGGATGCACATTTCGCGTGCCCTCGCCGGATCGCTGCTGGTGAGGGCGCTGATGGAATTCAGGCTGTTGAACAAAAAATGCGGGTTGACCTGGGCCTTCAGCGCTTTCAGTTCCGCATCCCGAGCGAAGACGCTGGTTTCCAGAACACGCGCCTCGGCCGCCCGCGAAGCCTCCAATGCGATCAGCACGTAAAAAAAGCCAACATTCACCAGATAAAGCAGGACACCGCTGATCACCAGGATCGCGGAGTGCGCGTCGTACCGGGCATCCAAGCCCTGGAACGACGGTGAACTCGAAAGCGCGCGCGCATATAAGCGTCCGATTTGCGCCCACACGAAACTAAGAACAAAGGCTGCTAAAAGATGCGTAACGAAGAGCCGCGCTATGCCCGACGTGCGCAGCGGCGTCGCCCGGCACGTATACCAGGCTGAAAGGCACGCCGCAGCAAACAGCACTGCCATCGGGGCCAACAACACCGTGGCTTCCAGGGTTCCGATTCCGCCGGAGACCGTGATCAGGAAAACGAGAAGACACCCGAGCGGAATCCACACGGCAACGTACGCGCCCAGGTACGATCGGCGAGTCAAGAGCGGGTGCATGGCTGCGCTTAGTTCTTGACCTCAATGCCGCCAAATAACACTTGCCCTGTGATGACCAAGGTTTTGCTGCTGGGAACGGCACCGCCGGGGCCATTCGTGTAGCCGCGGGTCGTGTCCGTGTAGCCGCCAAATAAAGTCTGATTGCGAGCCTCAACGCGCCAGTGATCGGGAACGCGGATCTCGACGCCACCGAAGATAACGTTGATCTCCATGACAGCTTCCTCGCCTTCCATTTCCGCGTCGCGAAAGTCGAGTTCGACGCCGCCGAAAACAGCGCTGACGCTGCCGTATTTGAAATCACGGACGCTCACGCGGCGTTCGACGCCTCCGAAGACGGAGGTTGCATTCATCGCATTCGTAGCGCCGGAAACGCTCGTCTTGAACCTGCGAGCCTTGAACGAGCCCCAGATCATCATCAAGCCTGCGGCTATGATGGCTAAGGGCCACAGGTCCGCCAGCCGAAAGTGAATGATGCCGAGATTGTCCAGTTGGAATAAGAGACCGACGACGACCAGTAAGGCGCCCCAGACCTGCTTTCCGGACTCCATCAGGTTGACCACGCCGGCGACCACCAGCAACAAGGGCCAGAAACGCCATAGGTTACTCACGGAGATGAAACCCAGGTGATCGAACAGCAGGAAGACGCCAATGATGCAGATCACCGCGCCCAAGAAAATTCCGCTCGAAGCGTCCCGGCCGCGGTTCAGCCTTCCCTGCGTTCGATCCTGAATCCGGTCGTGGATGTCCTGGTGGATCGAATCCTTCAGCGAGTCCTTGTCGAAGTCCATCATCACGCGCTCTCCACGTTGCGCTTGCGTAGCAGCATAAGCCCGGACAGAATCCCCGCGAGTGCGAAGAATACTACCAATATCGCATACACAAAGGGCAGCAGCGCAGCAGGATGAAAGGCAAGTGCGCGGAAGAACTTGAGCATGGCCAAGGTGGCGGCTGTGGGGGCTCCGAGCGCTTCGACTCCAAGGCTTGCCAGTAAGTGCGGCAAATTGGTGGCTGCCAAGCCGAGGTTGGTCAGCAACAGGAGAATGCCGACGGCCACCAATACAGTTCCTAGCTGTGCTCTCCGATTGCGGCCTGAATTGTTGCGTTGCGCCATTTGTACCTCCCGACCCTGCGGTCTTGCGTGACGATGCCAGAGTAAGAGGCCCGCGGAATCGGCGCACCAGCAATTCGGGGAAAGCACGGTGCCCACCGGTGAATGACCGACAGGAGCAGTCCAATGGCGGACGCTCCAGTATCGATTTTGCGGAGCTTCGATCGTTTGGGTTCTACGCTGAGCCTATCCGGTCTAAAATAGATCGACAGTGGAAAGAGCGGGATTTCCTCTCACCGAATGCTGAAGATGTTGCGGTACTACTGGATTGCTGCCAAAGGCTATCGGCTGAATCCTTGGAACAGCCCGTACCTTCGCTGGCGATTCGAGACTTTCCTGGGGCCCGAAGCCGCGGGTATGACCGCCGGCAAGTTCTTTCATTTGACCTGGAAGTATCGGGAACAGATGGAGCGGTTTCTCCATTGGGCCGACGAGCGTAGAAAAGTTCAGCGCCAGCGGCACTAGCCGACAGTGGGGCGCCAATGGTGGCTGGGGCGTATACTGAGCTTAGGAAGGAGGATCGATGAACGACCTGAAGATCCTCCAAAAGACAGAAACGCTACACGAGGCTCGCTGGTGGGAACCCGAAGCCAACGGGCGGGCTCATTGCTTCCTTTGTCCCCGGCACTGCCACATCAATCCGGGGCAAGCCGGATTCTGTTTCATACGCGTCAATCAGGGCGGGAAGCTCTATAGCCTGGGTTACGGTGCCCCCGCGGCGTTGCAAATCGATCCTATCGAAAAGAAACCGCTGAATCACTTCCTGCCGGGAACGCGTGTGTTCAGCATGGGCACGGCGGGCTGCAACATGGGCTGCTTCTTTTGCCAGAATTGGGACATCTCGAAATCGCGGCATGATCAAGTGCACTCCGAGGCGGTGCCGCCGGAGGACGTCCCGCTGCTCGCGCTGAAGTACGGCTGCGACTCCATCGCGTTCACATACAACGAGCCGACGATCTGGGGCGAGTACGTGATCGATATCTGCAAGGCGGCCAAGACGCATGGACTGAAGACCGTGATGGTCTCCAACGGATACATCACCCGCGAGGCCTTTCACGAGATTTACGAGCATGTTGATGCGGCCAACATCGATTTGAAGGCCTTTACTGAGAATTTCTACGGGAAGATCACGCTGACCCATTTGGGGCCCGTGCTGGACACTTTGCAATGGCTCAAGAACGAGACCAAGGTATGGTTCGAGATCACCAATCTGATGATTCCAAGGCTGAACGATGATCCAGCCGAGTCCTGGAAGCTCGCGGAATGGATTTTGGCGAAATTAGGACCGGATGTCCCTCTGCATTTCACCGCCTTTCACCCCGACTTCAAGCTGCGAGACAAACCGCCTACGCCCCCAGAGACTCTTCATCGTGCGCGGCAAATCGCGCGTGAAGTGGGTCTGCACTACGTGTACGAAGGGAACATTTGCAGCGACGGCGCGAATACCCTCTGCCCGAAGTGCGACGAACTGCTGGTGCGGCGGTCCTGGCATGATGTTCTGGAGAACCGCGTGAAGGATGGCGTTTGCGGGCATTGCGGTTTTGCCATCGCGGGAGTCTGGAAGAATGTCTCACCGCGCTGGCAGAGTGCTGGCGCGCGCCACGGCCACGCGCCATCGCGCAAATACACCCACATTAATTTGTAACGGAATCGGGTTCGTAGACAAGCCGAGGCAGCCTGGGGCCCCTGCGCTACCAAGTCACCAGTCTTTGCGCGAAGGAATAGTATCCGGGTCCCACGCGCATGGAGTGATGCCACGCTATTGGAAAAGCCCACCACACTAAGCCTCCCAAGACCGCTTGCCCAAGCGTGAGCGGCAGGATGTTGCGCTCGCGCTCGAATAGCAAACACATACCGAACCCGCCAACTAGCGTAACTGGTACAAGCACGGGGTTGGGCCAATGCAGTGCTGCGAAGATGACGCTGGAAAGAGCGGCGGCAGCAACGGGGCGTTCCACGACGGAAAGGAATCGATTCATCAGGTACGAATTGACGGCAACCTGCTGTAGCAGGCAGAAGGAAAAATAGCCGAAGAAGCGACGCCGGTCGATCAAATGTTCTGGCAGATGATGAAGCGCCCCAAGCCCCAGTCCGATGGCGCACACTACTGCGATGAAGACCGCGAACAGAGCCAATCCTTGACGTGTTGCGGACCACAGATTATCCGCGCGCCAGCCAAGTGTCTTGGGAGTGTCACGGTGCAGCAGGAAGCTTGCCGCCAGCCACAGGGGGAGCAGGATCCAACTTAGAGGATAAGCGGCCTGCCAGCGCCAGATGAACAGCCCGACCAGGGCCGAGAATAGAACTGCTTCGAGGAAGGTTAGAACTCGTGCGCGGGAAGCCATCTAGTGAATGGTTTCGCTGGATCCCTCGGCGGAATCGTCCACGTCAATCAGACGCAGCGCGCTTTGAAAGAGTTGCTCGATGTCCTGTTCGCTGACCAACTTCGGGGTCAGCAGGTCCTCCAGATCAAAATCGGGAAATCCCCGATTGGTGACCCGAGCGGGAAGCGCCTGCAACAGGCGCTTAGAATCGATGGCGCCCAAAGCGCGGATTTCCTCAAAGAGGACTCGCTGCAGGGGTTCCACGAATTTAGAAGGATCGATCAGGTGGCATAACTCCACGCGAGTGACCGGCTTTACCAGCACCGAACAGAGCAGTCGGAGCAAGTCGCGCTCAGCGGCGATGTGTTCTGTAGCGTTCGAAACGCTCACGGCGTGTCCGTACGCCTGGAGCCGGCTACCGATGTTGGCAATTGCTCGCGAATGAGCCCCTCGACACGGTTCCAAACGTTTTGGTCGCATTCGATTTCGATGTGGCTCCGCATGAAAACGCGCGTGTACCAGGGATATTTCGGGCAAGAGACCGGATTGTCGCTGTAGTCCATGCGGAAGTTGCCCAGAATCTGGGTGCGAGACGGGTCCGCGGCTTGGATTTTTTGCTGGCCGCGAACGAACCCTTTGTCCTGGTAGAAATTCGCCGCGTAGCGGACGTTATCAGGGATGACGGCGTCGTTCTGGCCGGACTTTGCGACGCTGTCGACCTGGATCGTAAGAACCACGGGAATCCCATCCTTCTGAAGAGTTTGCGCCAGCGCCACGGCTGCGCTGGCTCCCCAGCTGTGTCCGTAAAGGATGATGCGCGCGGAGCGTTTTTGCTCGTCGGTCAGACTCCCTGTGCGACCCGCGCCCAGAAGATACATGATTAGACCGTGAGCGTCGCCTACACGGCGGTTTTCAAACGTTTCGATATGAACGGCCGAAGCGTAGTCCTTTCGTAAACTATGCGCCACCTGGACTGTGCTGTGAACGGAGTCGTCGTGATGCACGTATCCGCCGAGAAATCCAAAAACGATGACCGGCGCTGACGAAGCACGAGCCGCCGCGGACTCAGCCGCGGGCGATGCCGGCGACGCATCGTTCGACTTCGACGTCGGACCATCCGCGCCAAAGCACATCACCGGAACGAAACACAACAGCGCCAAGGCTGCTCCCCGAAAACGCGCCACCGGTTTGCGTCCCCGTCGATTCCAATTCAAGAACGTCACGCTAAATGAGATGATACGGTTTAGCGCAAGGTTACTTCGAAAGAGGCGCTCCCGATGGCACCGCGGCACCGCGTTCTGATCCTGGGTGGTGGATTCGCTGGGTTGAATGCCGCGCAGAAACTCAAGCGCGCTCCGGTGGAGCTGACGCTGCTCGATCGACGTAACTTTCATTTGTTTCAGCCGCTCCTCTATCAAGTAGCGACCGGTTCGCTCTCGCCCGGTGAAATCGCCGCTCCTTTACGCGGCGTCCTGAGCCGCCAAAAGAACGCGGAAGTGCTCCTGGGCGAAGCCGTGGATATTGATCCGGACGCAAAACGCGTCATTCTGCGGGATGGCGCGGCCTTGGAATACGATTCGCTCATTGTAGCAACGGGCTCGAAAACTTCCTACTACGGAAATGATGCCTGGCGGGAGTGGGCCCCCAGCCTCAAGACCGTCGAAGAAGCTACCGCAATCCGCCACAAAATACTATATGCATTCGAATGGGCGGAGCGCTCTGCGACCGAAGCGGAGGCCCGCGCGTGGCTCACTTTTGTGATAGTCGGAGCCGGCGCGACGGGCTTGGAACTCGCCGGCGCTCTGGCTGAGATTGCCAACGAAACTTTGAAGCACGACTTTCGCCGTATCAATCCCACCGAAGCACGAATCATTTTGGTGGAAGGCGGCGAACGCGTCCTTGCAGCCTACCCTCCGGATCTATCCGCCAAGGCGGAAAAACTGGTGAAGAAGCTTGGAGTCGAAATTCGAAAGGGAGTGATGGTCACGGGAGTCGACGGAAATGGCGTGACCTATAAGGAAGGCGACCAGGTGAAAAAATTTGCCGCCAAGACGGTGCTTTGGGCCGGCGGCGTGGTCATCACCGCGTTCGGCAAAAAGCTGGGCGAGCGCACCCACGCCGAAACCGATAGGAGCGGCCGCATCAAAGTGAACCCCGACCTCACCGTGCCAAACTACCCGAACATTCTCATCGCCGGAGATCTCGCCTTCACGGAAGGAAAAAATGGCAAGCCGCTGCCGGGGGTCGCGCAAGTCGCCATTCAGGGCGGGGCCTACGCTGCCAAGACCATCCGCAAGCGGCTGGAAGGGCAGAAGGACGTGCCTGCCTTTCACTATTTCGACAAAGGCGACATGGCCGTCATCGGCCGCGCCTCCGCCGTCGCGAATATTTTCGGTTTGCACGTCTCCGGTCTGCCGGCTTGGCTGATTTGGCTTTTCATTCACTTGATGTACATCGTGGAATTTCAGAACCGCGTCCTCGTTTTCGTGCAATGGGGTTTCGAATACCTGACCTTCAGCCGCGGCGCAAGGTTGATTACCGGCTCTTCCGAAACCGATGTCGATAAGCAGGCGAAAGCCGCCGGAACCTCATCCGTCGGCTCTTAGTATTCACCCGCACCGCTAAAGCTTTTCCTGTATTGCCCCGCATGAAGGGATCTCCTATTATTTCTATAGTTTAGGGCAGTGAGATGTCGACGGAGTCTTCATTGCATTTGCCCGCTTCAGCGACGCCGATAAGCTTTTGGCTTCTTTCCAACTACTTGCGCTTTCTCGCCTCGACAATTGCATTAGTGGCAGCGGTTGCTATGCCGTACAGCAACCCCGTCCGAGCGGACGAACTGCCGTCGAGCGCCGATCAATTCGCGCGTGACGTGCTCCACCACGAAGTCGAGGCCCAAACGCAGGACCATGCCCTGTGGGCCTATCGCGAACAAAAACAGGACGACGGCAAGTGTAAGCTCCTTTACGTCTATCAAACCAGGCATGGAGAGATTGATCGCCTCGTCGAAATAGCTGGCCGGCCGCTCACCCCCGCGGAAGTGCAAGCCGAGGATCGGCGCATCCAGAAACTGATTTCTCATCCGTCTGAAATTCGCCAGCGCGAGAAAAAGCAGCAAGAAGACGCCGAACAGGCGCGCAATCTTCTTCGCATGTTTCCCGAGGCTTTCCACTTTCAATACGACGGCACGCAAGGATCGCTGGTGCGACTAAAATTCGCGCCCAATCCGAAATTCGACCCGCCGGACCATGCGGCACAGGTCTTCCACCACATGACCGGAACCATGCTGGTCGATCCACAGCAGAAGCGTCTCGCCGCGATCGATGGCACCTTGACCAGCGAGGTAAAATTCTTTGGCGGCATTTTCGGCCACCTCGACAAGGGCGGCACTTTCACGGTCCGGCAAGAAGAAGTGAGTCCACATTTTTGGGAAATAACCGCGATGCACGTCCACATGGGCGGCAAGGCGCTGTTTTTCAAGACCATCGCCGTTCAGGAAGACGAAACTTATTCCGATTTCCACTCCGCACCCGCTGATACTACTCTCCCCCAAGCTGCGGCACTCTTGAAGCAGGACTCCCACGACCTCCCGCAAACGCAAGCGAAAAACTGACCAATCGCAACACCATGCTATATGTCGCGAAGAACTTTGCGTCGCGAAGCATCCTAAACCAACGCCTATGCATCTTTTGACGCATATGGGAACCAGGACGGAAACTCTGACGGATTCGATCCACTCGACTGGGTCACCTGCTGAATGGCCGGCTAACATCGTATAGGACCAGGCGGCCTGCCCGGGCGCTGAGCTGTTTTCGGAAGACGGCAGACGCTTCATGAAGAAGCGCGACGCAGCGATGCTCGGTCAAGCTGGGGATTCCCATCAGGGAAGGTGGACGAGTGGTTGATTCAACCCAGAATACAGACGTGTTCATCATTGGTGGCGGACCTGCCGGACTGGCCGCCGCTATCGCCGCGCGCCAGAAGGGATTTCGCGTAATCGTGGCGGACGGCTGCGCGCCTCCCATCGAAAAGCCCTGCGGCGAGGGAATGTTGCCGGAGACTCTGGCTGGCCTGCAAGCGATGGGAATCGAAATAAGCCCTACCGAGGGCCGGAAATTCCGTGGAATACGTTTTGTGCAGGAGGGATCGCAAGTCTCTGCCGACTTTTCGCAAGGGTCTGGAATTGGCCTGCGACGCCCGCTCTTGCATGGGCGTATGGTAGCCAGGGCCGAAGAGTATGGCGTGCGACTGCTGTGGGAGACACCAATCGCCGCCATTGACTCCGATGGCGTGCAACTCCCCCGCGGTAAAATTCACGCGCGCTGGATCGTCGGAGCCGACGGACTGAGTTCGCGCGTCCGGCGCTGGAGCGGATTGGACCCAACCAGGCGCAGGAAACAACGCCACGCCAGCCGCCGTCACTATCGCGTACAGCCCTGGTCGAACTACATGGAGATCCATTGGGGCCGCCACTCACAGGCGTACGTGACACCAATGGGAAGCGAAGAAGTTTGCGTTGTCGTGATGGCGGAGTCTTTGGAGCACACTTCCTTCGATAACGCCCTGTTGGAATTACCCGAACTCCGGCAACACCTCGCAGGAGCGGAACTCAGCAGCCGCGAGCGAGGTGCAGTCACCTCTATTCGCTCTCTCTATAACGTACAGCGAGGGAATGTTGCTCTCGTCGGCGACGCTTCGGGCAGCGTAGACCCCATCACCGGTGATGGGCTTCGGTTGGCCTTCCGGCATGCGTTCGAATTGGCGGACGCCATGGCAGCGGGCGATTTGAGGCCATACGAGCGGGCTCATCGATCCCTCGCGCGCGGCCCCATGATGATGGGCAATTTGTTGTTGTGGCTGGGTCACAATCCGCGCGTTCGAAGTCGCGCAATTCGGGCGCTGCAGAGCAGGCCGGAACTGTTCGGGCGCTTGATGGCGGCTCACGCCGGCACGGCTGATTCTGCGGGACTCCTGACGGCCGGCGCGCTCCTCGGTTGGCGCCTGCTGGATATCTGAAGGTACAAAGGGAAATATGCGGGCTCCCCGATGGAAATCCACAATGCTAGGAGCCCTGGGAGGCTTGGGCTGCGCGCTGTTGCTCTCGGCCTCGGCGCCACTCCCGCAGGCGCAAACTTCCAAAGCTGCGATCCCCGAAATCATCCTGACCGTCAACCCAGCGCAATCCACCGTGCATTGGAGCGTGGACAGCAGCTTGCACCTGGTACACGGCACGTTCGCCCTGAAAAGCGGCGCCCTGCATTTTGACTCGGGGACCGGGCGCGCTGGTGGCGAAATTGTCGTCTCCGCGATCAGCGGGGAAAGCGGCAACGCTTCGCGCGACGCTCGCATGCACAAAGAGATTCTCGAAAGCACAAAATATCCCGACTTAATCTTCCAGCCGACGCAAATCGATGGCCATATAGCGGTCTCTGGCGCCTCCGACGCCAAGCTTCATGGCGTCTTCTCCATTCATGGCGCCGATCATGACCTTATCGCCGCAGTTCACGCGGAGTTGACCGGAAATCATTGGAAGGGAACCACCCAATTCGAAGTGCCCTACGTAAGGTGGGGTATAAAAGACCCTAGCAATTTCCTGCTGAAAGTAAAACACGTAGTAAGTGTGGAATTGGAATTGTCAGGCGAAGTCAAAGCGCCGAAATAGCCCTTCCGCTCCGCGCGAGTTATAAACGCAACGGGCCTGCGTCGCGCTGCCTCCCACAAGGTGTCTGGCCTTACCTTTCCTGAATCGATGAGAGA
>Ga0187871_10003851_pt1 | contig 11475 bp, 2 predicted proteins | sample June2016WEW_16_1_FD_132988 | JGI IMG/M metagenome (GOLD analysis project Ga0187871, IMG submission 132988) | Peatland microbial communities from SPRUCE experiment site at the Marcell Experimental Forest, Minnesota, USA - June2016WEW_16_10 | ecosystem: Environmental > Terrestrial > Soil >...
TCCGGCTCCGTCCCGGAACTTCAAACCTACGTTTATGGCGATGTCGTTACCACATCTCCTTCCACGCCTCCAACCGTGCTGCGCACCAAAGTCAACCTCAATTGGGACAACACGTATCAAATTGTCAACAACCTGAACACCTCGCCGACGGTCCTGGTTCCCTGGACGCAGGAGCCGGGCGGCGCGCTGGGCTTCTTCACCAATGCCGCCGAGAGCCTTCTCCGCTCGCAGAATTTTCGGATCACCAATTACGACGCCTTCGGAAACGTGCTCGGCCTGTCCTATATCCATTTTGGCGTGACCAACATCCCCATCTACAACTCCACCAATTCGAGCATTCGTTACACCGAAGACATCCACCGCATGCTCCAACTCGCCGCCAACATCTACGACGCCACGAGAACCAACACCGTCGTTCCGCCTGGACAACTTCCTCACCCGTCGGTCTTCCGCCCTATATGCCGTACCACCAATTACGGCGGCACCAACCAAGCCGCTTTCATCGTTGGCTATGTGGCCGTGACCACCGATGGTCTTAATCGAATCCAATCCATGATGTCGCAAGGATTGAAACTGCCTTCAGACCCAACCATCACAACAAATGACAACGTCTGGGGCATCCCGTGGGTGATCGGAGCCGTGAAGGGCTTGCCCTCCTTCGACCGTTTCACCGCCTCCACCTCCTGGATGGTGACGCGCAAGCTTCTTTTCAGGAGATACCTGGCGGGCACCGGTCGAGGCACTAATTTTGGCATTGCCACGGAGCGTCCGCAGTACACCAACGAATTCCTCATTATGTCCATCACCAATGGCTTCGGCCTGGACGCCTGGAATTCCTACGTGACACCTATCACTCAACAGTTCGAGATCATGGCGAGCACGTTAGTCTCAGTTGGGCTGATTGATACCCTTAACCCGGGGCTGGGGTATGGGTTTGCCACCAATTACATTCTCACCAGCAATTATTTATCCCCTAATTCCTCCATTACTTGGCCGGGAGTTGGGGGATTCATTCCAGAAAAGACCACCAATGGAATGGTGGCTCTGATGCAAACCAATGTCGCTTCACTGAAGCCATCCTATTTCTCCGACACCGCGTACACGTTTGTGCCGGTATATGGCACGAACGCGGGTTCAACTAACGTCCCTGCTTTCGGATTAAATATTGGCGCATTCTTGCCTGGCGATCTGATACAAACCGCATGGCCCCTTCACAACTGGGTTCTCAGTGTCACTAATCGGGTCATCTATGCCATGGTGGACCCTCAGACCGGGCAGGCCGTTGATTTCGTCAACCTGGGGCCTTTCGGCTCAAGCTATGTGCTCACAAATATGCTGTATTCGGGCGGCACTACAAACAGCCTGCCGGTTCTGGGAGCGGGAACGGCATCCTCCACCGGCAGCTATTGGGATCCAACCCAGTTGAATCTCAATTCCCTGCCCCAGGGCGTATTCAACCAAATCTCCAATGGCATTACTTATGATACAAACTTCGCGTCGGAAATTAACGGAACCGTCACCAATCGGGGCAGATACAGTTCAAATCTCTATTTTAGCTGTTCCAATAACCCTTCCCCCACTTATCCGCTCGCGTCAAACTCCGCCGCGACCTGGCGTACTTTGCTGGTCAATGATCCTCTGGTTCACTATACGGTGGACGATTTGACCTCTCCAGAGGGAGATGACAGCCAGGTCCTCTCCTATAATCGCCGGTATGCCCCCTGGCCGTATCCCAGCGCGCCAGCGCGGGTGGCGAACATGACGCTGAAGGACCCGATGATAACGCGCGCGGACGACTGGAATTTCCCGACCAATATATTCCCCAGCGTCGGCTGGCTGGGCCGTGTCCATCGCGGCACTCCCTGGCAGACTGTATTCTTGAAGGCCGATGGCAATCCCGGGCCGAACGGCAACCCCTACACCTGGCTGGCGACCTGGGTCACCACGCTGGACAGTTATCCGACCAACGATTACGCCCTGCTGGACCTTTTCACCGCCGCGCCCAGCGACAACGCCGCCCGGGGCCTGCTCTCGGTCAACCAGACCAATGACGCCCCGTGGTATGCCCTCTTCGCAGGAGTGGCCATCAATACCAACGTCCCGCCGCAAGCCGCGCGATCCATCGGCCCTCCGCCGCCCACCAATCTCATGGTGGTGGACCCAACCAACATCGCCCCTCTGCTGGATGCCCCGCTTCTCGGCATCAACCCCACGCGCAGCAACCAACCCGACGGCGTCTTTCACCACACAGGCGCCGTTTTCGGCGCCCCCGCGCTGACGGTTGATTCCCCCTTCCTCAACTTCGCGGCCTACGATTACAAGGACGAGCAGGTGGAGGAAATTCCGCAACAGGTGGCGGGGTTGCTCAAACTTGGCATGCCGCAATTTGTCATTTACGGCTTCGGCCAGGCCCTAAAGCCCAAGGACATTTATTTCGGCAGTTCGCCCGCTCTATTCAATCTTTGCACCAATTACCAGATCACCGGCGAATACGTCACCCGCTACGTTTGCCATGTGGTTGGCGACCCCGCCGCCGCCAACGTCAAAATCCAGGTGGACAGCGTCAACATCATCCCCGCCGACTGATCTCTTCTTTACATTGTGCGTTTGAGCATTTAGCATTAGATTATAGCCGGAGGTGAAAGCATGCGATTAAAACCTAAATTCTGGTGGTTGCTCAGTTTGCTGTTTTTCGCGGCATCCTTATGGCTGTGGCATGCCGGAGATCGCATGGCCGCCTCCCGGCGCGCGGCGGCGGTTTCATCCAACGCCCCGGTCCCATCCGTCCCATCCGTCCCATTACTCCCATCCAACACGGCCCCCGCTCCCGCGCCGAGGGCTTACCGCCTGAGCAATACGCCGCAAACCCTCGCGCAGTTGGAGCGCAACTCCCGCGCCATTCTCCTGCGCAACGCGCTGATTGACACGTCGCTCCGGGTCACCCTCCCCATCCCGCCGGCCCTGCGTTCGCATGGGGCGCCGGGGAGTTACCTGGTGCAATCGGATCGCCCGTTGAACAAGCAGTTCTATGCGGCGTTGCGCCAGGATGGAGCGGAGTTTGTTTCCTACATTCCCAACAACACGGCGCTGGTGCGCGCCACGCCGGAGGCGGCGCGGACGATGGTGGCGGACCGGCTGTTTCAGGCGGTGCTGCCTTATGAGCCTTATTTCAAGCTGGACGGCACCCTGTTGCCGGGGGCTGTGAACGGGGAATTGCTGACCAATAATCAGTTGCGCGTGACGGTCCTCCCCGGCCAGGATGCCGCGGCGGCGCAGGCCCTGGCGGCGCTGGGCGCCAGCGTTACCGGCCGCGAGGCGACGCCGTTTGGTTCCACCACCTTTTTTGTCACCGCGCCGCCCGACCAGTTGGTGGCGGTGGCGCAATTGCCGCAGACGCAGGAAATCGAGTCCTTTTCGCCCCGCCAAATGCTTAACGATTTGACGCGGGTGCGCCTGGCGGTGACGACCGACACCCTCGTCCAGACCAATTATCTGGGGCTGACAGGAACCAACATCTGGATGGTGCTCAATGACACGGGGGTGGACGCGACGCACAAGGATTTCGCGCCCGCAACCCGCCTCCTGGCGAGCATCCCGTCGGCGTTGACGGATGCTGACGGGCACGGCACCCATGTGGCGGAGACGATGCTGGGCGGGGGCAATGAATCGTACACCGTGTCCAACGCAATTCCCGGTTCCATCACGCCAACATCGAATCTGTTCCGCGGGATGGCGCCGAAGGCCAGTCTGTTTGTGCAGCAGGTGGATATGTGGAGCGGGCCGTTTATTTCCGATTCCTGGCTGCAGTCCAACGCGTCGTTTAACTTGGAGGCGATGGCGGCGACCAACTCGGCGATGTTGTCCAACGGTTTCATCAACAATTGCAGTTGGGGCTATCAGAGCACCGTTTATGACCTGTCGGCGGCCAGTTACGACGGAGCAACCCGCGACTCCCAGCCGTATGCGCCGGGACGGCACCCGATGCTGTTTGTGGTGGCGGCGGGCAACGGGAACCAGGCCGTCGGTTCGATTCTGTCGCCGGCCACGGCCAAGAACGTGATCGCGGTGGGGGCGATTGACAGCCCGCGTTTCATCTCCGGCGAGAACTCGACCTTCGACAGCAATTATGTGGCGCCATTTTCCAGCGGGGGCAATGTGGGGGTTGGCACGGAGAGCGACTACGGGCGCTTCAAGCCGGACGTGGTGGCACCGGGCGTCTTCACCGTCTCGGCGCGCTCGACCAGTTTTAAGGACCCGACGGCGCTGCCGATCCTCAATTACAATGACTTTCCGAACCAGAGCGTGCTGCCGGGGCAGTCCAACGTTTATCCGGTTACACTTTTGACCGGGACGACCAACCTGGTCATTCAGGTGCTGCCCAACCAGTTGTCGCCGGTGCCGTTTCCCACCAACCTGCAAGTTTATTTTGACATCAATGATCCGCCGCAGACGCCGGCCATTGTGGCGACCAACGCGGCGGGGCTGCCGGTGGTGATCAATCCGGCAATCGGCGACGGGTTTGTCATGGTTTCCAGCCCGACCAACCAGCCGTGGCCGGTGGCTTATGAGTTGCGGGTTTATGGCATCCTGACCAACACCATTTATTCCAATTACTACCAGAACCTGGCGACCAACTTGAACACCAATTTGCTCCCCTATTACCGCTATGAGTCGGGAACCAGCATGGCGGCGGGGGCGGTGTCGGGGATGCTGGCGCTGATGCAGCAGTATTTGAAGGACACCGTAAAGGTGACGCCCAGCCCGGCGCTGCTCAAGGCGCTGTTGATCAACGGGGCGCGGCCATTGAACGCTTATTCGGATTTGAACCCGGCGCCCGGTGTCAACCTGGAGGGATATGGTTTGCCCTGTCTGTCCAACAGCATTCCGGCTTCGTTGGCCAGCAACACTTACTCCATGAAATTCTATGACCAGAGCAACGCTTTGCAAACCGGGGAGTCGCACACTTACACGGTGAGCATGCCCAATGGAAACGCAACCAATTATCCGTTGCGCATCACGCTGGTCTGGACCGATCCGCCGGGCAATCCGGCGGCGGGCTTGGCGCTGGTCAACAATCTGAATTTGGTCGTCTCGAACAACACCGGCTCCAATAATATATTCGTCGGGAACGATTTCCTGTCGGGAGACATTTACACCGAGCCAAGCAGCCCCACCAACATGGCCGCCAGCGACATCGTCAACAACGTGCAGAATGTTTATCTTGACGCCAGCCTGGGCCTGGTGCCGCCTTACACGGTCACGGTGAGCGGCGCGCGCGTCAACGTCAACGCGGATGGCACGCAAACCAACATCATCGGCCAGGACTACGCCCTGGTCATCTCCACCGACGACACGGCCGACGGCCTGACCGTGACCGGCCCAACGGACCAGATTGCCACCACGGCGCTGATAACGACGGTCAACAACGGGACGGTGCTGCTGCATCAGCGGGTGGGGGCCAACGAGCCGAACACAAACCAGTATCCGGGCGGCGGCCTTTACCCCACTGCGGCCTATCCCGGGAACACCAACGGGAACCTCTCGCAGTGGCATTTCTACACCTTCCAGAATATCAACTACAACGAAACGAACACCAGCCTGACCAACAGCGGCGGCACCAACATCGCCAGTTACTTCACCAACGCCATCATCGCCACCTTCTTCCCGGCCACGCTGACCACTCCCGATTCTTCGCCGGTCAACCTCTCCTATCCGGCGGCCCAGAACGCGGACATTGACCTTTATGTCTCGAGCAACGCGGCGCTGTTCAACTTGGACCCGGCCACAATCGCCAGCGCCAGCAAATCAGTCGGGCAGGGCGGCAGCGAGACGGTCCTCCTCACCAATATCGCCGGGGTCTCGAATTTCTATATTGGAGTCAAATGCGAAACGCAGCAGGGGGCGGACTTTGACTTGTTCGCGACCATCGCCACCAACTTCGACAATGGGGACCTGTACGGCAACAACCCGTTCACCGTCTCCGCTTATGGCCTGCCGGTGGTCATTCCGGACACCTACGACCCCGAGGGCGAGGAGGGGGCCGACGTGCTTGCGTTTGTGGCCAGCCCGGTCTTGGTGCGCAAAGTGGCGGCGACAGTGGGAATACTCCACGCCAACCCGGCCGATCTTTACGGAACCTTCTCGCACGGCGGGGAGCAGGCGGTGCTGAACCATTACACCGGGGCGCCGGGCGGGTTCACCAATACTTATGACGACATCCCGGATGGAACTGTCAATGCCTTGGACAATTTATATCCCATTGTCCCGTCGGACGGGCCGGGGAATTTGCAGAACTTCGTCGGCCTGTCCGCCGCCGGGCAGTGGATTTTGAATGAGCGGGACGACGTTTTCACCCAGACCGGAATGGTGACGATGCTGACCTTGGAGATCTGGCCGCAGCCGCCGCTCGTTGGCGCGTCCGGCGGGCTGGATTCCACGAATATTATCACGCTTGAGACCAACGGCGTTACTGGAAATTATTCTGGATTCTTTGATGTGCCGAATGATGCGACCAATTTGATAATTGGAGTGATTTTTACCGATCCCCAAGGAAAGGTGGGAATCTACTTGACGAACCAGCCAGTGGCCACAACCAACGATTACGGCACCAATGTCACGGCACCTGGCGGGTTCTTGAGTCTTGGCACCACTCCGCCTTCGATGGGGCCTCCGTTAACCGGGGGCCGGTGGTATTACCTAATCACCGACGAGAGCAGCGATCAGGCGACCATTGGCAACTTCACCATTACCAACTTCATCATTATCCAGGAAAGCGGGACGCCAAATTTGACCCTGACGCTGTTCAACACCAATACGACGCCGCTGCTGACGGGCGCGCACACGGACTCCCAGATTTGCGTCACCAACGGGATTTTGTCCAGCAACCAGCAACTGGCGTCCTTGCAGGTTGGGGTGTGCCTGGCCGATACCAACGCGGACAACCTGGTGCTCTATCTCCTCAGCCCGGAAGGGACCAGCACGGAGCTTTTTGATTCCCGCGGCGGGCCGCTGGCCACCAACCTGGGCCTGCTGACCACCAACGGCGGCTGCATTTATTTCACGTTCACCGACAACGCGTTTCTGGGGCCGGACTTGATCAAGTTCTTCCCGCCGCCCTTTGGCCAGTTGTTGACCAATGTGAATATCCTGGACAGCAGTTTTGAGGTCACTCCGGGCGATTACGGCCAGAGCAATGCGCTCCTGGCCGATGTTCTGTCAACCAACTTGGAAGTCTGGACGGTCATCAGCAACGATGTGGCGGTGGTGGCCAGTGAAGACCTCTACCAGGCCGCCAACGTGACAAATAATTATCTGGCGCTGGCCGACGGCGTAATGACCACCGCGCTGCCAACCGCCGCCGGCCAGGCTTACACGCTGACCTTTGATTCCCGCGGCCCGGGGCTGCTGGATTGGTGGCGGTTTGACGGGGATTTCGACGACAGCATCGGCACCAATAATGGAACGCTGACAGGCACGGGGGTGACGTTTATCCCCGGCGAAGTGGGCCAGGCCATCCAGTTCCCGGGAACCACTCTTAGCCCCAACGGAGCCGGCATCACCTTCGGCACCAATGCCGGCAACTTCGGCGCCCATGATTTCACTATTGACTACTGGATGAATACGACCTCCACCAAAACTGAGGAAGCGTTTTTGGGCAATCGGTACATTTGCAATCTTGGAAATTGGTGGGACATTCGCGTTGGCACTGGAGGAACCTTCCCTCCGACGGGAGGCCCAAAGGCCGGGGTGGTGCATTTCGAATGCGGCGACGGCACAGTCGCGGGGCAGGTGTCGTTGTTTATCGTCAACGCAGTTAATGACGGGCTTTGGCATCATGTCGCAATCACCAGAAGAGGCGCGGTTTATTCCGGCTATCTGGACGGAAAATCCAATGCCATTTACAGTGCGCCGGGTGTTGCGAATGTGAGTCATTCAACCACCATGACCTTGGGCCAAAACATCTGCCAAGGGCACGACGACACCGTGCCCTACAGCGGCGCGGTGGATGAATTGGACCTGTGGAACCGCGCGCTGACCGACGTGGAAATTGCCGCCATCTATCAGGCGGGCACCAACCATATCGGCAAGGCCACGCCCGTCTCCATCTTCCCCAACTGCGAAATCCTGGTCGCCAGCGGCACCGACACCGTTACGAACACAGTCATCGCCACCAACGCCGCCGGCACAAACTGGACGACCAACGCGGTTTATTTCACAGCCCTTGACACCAACACCACCATCACCCTCCGGGGCAATCCCCTGGGCATGTTGCTTGATGATTTCCTCGTGCAAACCCCGGCCAATCTCAATTACGTCCAACCCGAAGAGCCGCTGGCGCCGCTCATCGGCCAAAATCCTTATGGCTGCTGGACGCTCGATGTCTGGGACACGCGCACCGATTCCGCCGCCTCGAACAACGGCGTCCTGTACGGTTGGAACTTGCAGATGACCGTCTCCTCCACCAACACCAGCCTCATCGTGCTCACCAACGGAATCCCCTACGCAGGGGCCGTCAATTCCAACAGCATTGCCTATTTCGCCTTCGATGTGACCAACGGGGTGAATTTTGACACCAACCTTCTATTTGACTGCTCCCAAAATTTGAATCTGCTCTTCAACCAGACCGCCCTGCCCGTGGGCAGCCAGTTGGGCGATTACACCTTGTTGACCAACGTGCTGAACGGCACCAATGTGCTGGCCGCCGGCACGGCGCCGCCGTCGTTCGTGCCCGGAGCGCGCTACTTCCTGGGCGTCCAAAACACCAACAGCGTGGCGGCCTCCTTTACCATTGAGATTTTCACCAACAATGTCACCGCCGGCACCAACCCCATCTTCCATCTGGGCGCCACCGTCACCTCCGCCGTCATTAGCAACGCGCCGCAATACTATTCCTTCACCGTGCCGACCATCGCCACCAGCGCCTCCTTCGATATCATCAACATCAACCCGGCGACCAACGAACTGGACCTCTACGTCCGTCACGCCCTGCCCCTGCCGAGCGACACCACGTTCGATTACGAAGCCTCCTACCTCGGCACAAACGGCGAACCCATCGTTGTCACCACCAACTCCGCTCCCGTCCCCCTCACGCCAGGCACCTGGTATCTGGCGGTCTATAATTACAACACCAACAGCACCAACAGTTACCAGGTGGTCGCCACCTTCAATACGTCAACCGGGTCCACCTCTGCGGTGGTGTCGGTGACAGGAATGAGCGTTGGAACCAACCATTTCACCCTGAATTGGCTGGCTGTGGCCGGCGGCCTGTACGCAGTGGACATCTCCACCAATCTAATCAACTGGACCAAAGCCGCCGACATCACGGCCGGCAGTCTCATCGCCTCCTATACCGACCCGGCCCCGATCGCCGGCCAGGGGGCCCGCTTCTATCGAGTCCTCAAGCTCCCGGCGGCGGTGCTGCCGGCGGTGAGCGCCGGCGCCGGCCAATTCACCCTCAACTGGCCGTCCGCGCCCGGCGGCCAATACGAAGTGGACGTCTCCACCGATCTGCTCCACTGGACCAAAGCCGCCGCGGTCACGACCATAGGCGCCACAGGCAGTTTCAGCGACGCCGTCATCCAAAAGGGCGCCCGCTTCTATCAAGTCTCCCGCACCCAGTAAGCGAATTTATGCTCAAAACTGGAATTCTCAATCCCCGCTTCAACAGCCTGTTGAGCCGTGTGCGGCACACCAACACGCTGGTCATCGCCGACCGCGGGTTTCCCTTCTGGCCGCAAATCGAAACGGTGGATATTTCGCTGGTGGACGGCATCCCCACGGTGTTGCAAGTGCTGGCGGCCATCCGCGCCAATTTTGTCGTGGGCCGGGTCTGGATGGCCCGGGAATTTGTCAAGAACAACGACAAGACTGTCCGCGCCGCCTTTGACGGGGCCTTGCGCGGCATTCCCGCTGTTTATGAACCCCACGTCCAATTCAAAAAGCGCGTTCCGTTCGCCGTGGGCTTGATACGCACCGGGGACACGATCCAGTACGCGAACATGATTTTGGAATCGGCTTGAGGAACGCTGAAAGGACCGGCCTTTCAGCGCACGACGTCCTTGTCCTCCAATTTCTGCCAGAAAACACCGTAGATGGCGATGAGGATGAAGCAGGCGAGGGGGACGACAAAGCCGGCGCACATGGATTGGATTCTGGTCAATTCCAGCGGATAAGCGTCTTCGAGCAGCAATCGGTTAAGAGGGGCCGCGTTCGTGACGGTCAGATCTTGCTGCATGAGGCTGGTCGTTTCAGACCGCAAGGAGATATCTTTGAAGCGATTTGTTTCGTAAATATTCGATCCGAGAATCATGGTGTTAAGAGATTGGACAACGATAGTCTGAGCTTGATTTGAGCCTGCCGCCGACTGCTGGTAGTTCGCAAGAGATGTCTGATCCTGGCTTGATAAACTCTGCCACAGCAGGGCGGACACGGCATTGGACGAACCCTTCCATTGGTCAACCAACGCGGGCAAATTCTTGATGTCGCTTGTCGAAAGGCCCGCGGAACGCACCAAATGATCATCGGCCAAGTGGCCCATGTACGGGGCCGCAATTGCGCCGCCCACGATAGACATCACGATGAGGGACGAACCGAGTTTGGTATAATCCCCCAGCCCGCGAATGGCGAGGGCGAAAATAGTGGGGAACATGACGGACATGAAGAAGAACGTGCCGAATAACGCATACAGGCCGAGCCTGCCGCCGCTGACGCACACCGCGGTCAGGGCGATATTGATGACCGCGTATGCGGCCAGCACGAGGTTTGGTTTGCACTGGCTGATAACGATGCTGCCGAAGAACCGTCCGCTGGCGAAGAGGACGAAGCCGATGGCACCCAGCCAGAAGCCGGCTTTCTCGGCGCTTACGCCCGGATTACTTTCGAGGATGTAATTGACGCAGAAGCTGAAAATGCCGGTCTGTGCCGCGACATAAAGAAATTGGGCCCCGATGCCGAGCGTAAAATGTTTGCGCCGGAACATATCCCAGTTCATTGCGACCAGAATGAAAGCGGCAATGTAGGCGGCAACCAGCAAGCCATATTTTGTCGGGTCAAACAGCCCCTGATCCAGGGCGAGCAATGTCCAGATCAACTGCAAGATCGGGGCGATGAATTTATACAGGAGGCCGCAGACAATCGCCAGCACGAGGCCGATGCCAGCCAATTGCAAGACGGAAGGTTTCAGGCGGTTTTTTTGATCCACAGCTTTTTTGCTTTCATCCACGGCGTGCAAATCCGGGACTTTGGAAACGGCGAAGACAGCGAGGAGGACGGCGACAAAAACGCCGATTGCCAGATAGGGCGCGGTCAAGCCGGCGTTTGCATTGGCGCCATTGTTCTTGGCCAAAGCGAAGTGGGCGCCCACAATCGGGCCGAGAATCCAGCCCACGCCGTTGATGGTCTGGGCCATGTTGATGCGGGTCGCGCCGCTTTCCGGCGGGCCGAGGACGGTTGTGTAAGGATTGGCGATGGTTTCCA
>Ga0187871_10003853_pt1 | contig 11474 bp, 11 predicted proteins | sample June2016WEW_16_1_FD_132988 | JGI IMG/M metagenome (GOLD analysis project Ga0187871, IMG submission 132988) | Peatland microbial communities from SPRUCE experiment site at the Marcell Experimental Forest, Minnesota, USA - June2016WEW_16_10 | ecosystem: Environmental > Terrestrial > Soil >...
AGGCAACCTATTGCGAAAATTACCGACGTCACGTCATCTGTGCCATGTCACAGTAAGGTGTGACACACCAACCCCGACAACTGTGCCACGAGCGCCATCATGTCACAGCTTGAGGACCTGTTGCCCAAATCGCATTTTGGTGATTTCGGTGTAGCGGCGCTTCTACGAAGCGCCGGATTCATCAGGAGAATCAACGACCCGCGCTTCACAGAAGCGCGGCTACAACTCAGGCGGCCGTTTGGGCAACAGGCCCTTGACCGCCATCCCAACCCCGGCGATTATCGCATCGTATGAATTGGAAGGTCTTCATCACCCGCCGTATCTCCGCCGAAGGCCTCGAGGTGCTTCGCAAGGCGGACGTGAATATCGATCTGCACGACGAACACGAACCCCCGCCGCGCGCCGAGATGCTCGCGCGGATACACGACTGCGACGGCGTGATCATTACCGGCGGCGAAGGCGTCGACGCGGCCTTCTTCTCTGGGGCGCCCAAGCTGAAGGTTGTTTCCTGTCACGCGGTCGGCTACGACAATGTCGATGTGGCTGAGGCCACCCGCCGCCATATCGTGGTAACCAACACGCCCGACGTGCTCACCGACGCCTGCGCCGATCTCACCTGGGCGCTGATTCTCGGCGTGGCCCGGCGCGTGGTCGAGGGCGATCATCTCGCGCGCTCCGGTCAATGGCGCGGATTGTCGCCCACGCTGTTCTTGGGTACCGAGGTGTCGGGTAAAACCCTCGGTATCGTCGGCGCCGGGCGCATCGGCGTGGCAGTGGCGAAGCGGGCGAAAGGGTTTTCGATGCCCATCCTGTATATGGCGCGTACCGCGAAACCGGACATGGACGCGCTAGGCGCCAAACGGGTGACCTTTGACGAAATCCTGCGCGAGTCGGACTTTCTTAGCGTCCATGTCCCGCTCACCACGGAGACGCGGCACTTGTTTGGTGAAGCCGAGTTCCGCAGGATGAAACCCACCGCGCGCTTCATCAACATGGCCCGCGGCCCCGTTCACGACGAGGCCGCCCTGGCGCGCGCGTTGCGCGAAGGTTGGATTGCCGGCGCCGGCCTCGATGTGTACGAGCACGAACCGAAGATCGATCCCGAACTCGTGCGCCTGCCGAACGCATTGTTGTTGCCGCACATTGGCAGTGCCACGGTCGAAACCCGCCGACGCATGGCCATCCTGGCAGCCCAGAATCTGCTGGCGGTTCTCCGCAGCGAACCGTGCCCAAACGTTGTTAACCCTGCCGCGACGTAGCCGCAACCAAGGTGGTGGAGAACCCACGGCGCAGACTAAGCGAATCACAGGCAGGGACGCCTGTGCCACCAACGGATTGCATCACAGAGACACAGCGCGGCGTAGCTGCAAACAAGTAAAGCCACAGATGGACACAGATCAAAGCACAGAAGACAGAAGTTGCGACGGGATTTCACCACGAAGGCACGGAGGACACGAAGAAGGCAGCGGCATTCACCACGGAGACACAGCGCGGCGTAGCCGCAACCAAGGCGGTGGAGAACCCACGGCGCAGACTAAGCGAATCACAGGCAGGGACGCCTGTGCCACCAACGGATTGCACCACAGAGACACAGCGCGGCGTAGCAACCAAAGTGGTGGAGGCGGCCAAGATGGCCGCCCTACAATGGCAAGGCGGCGGCGCGAGGCAGGCGGCCAGGCAGCCACGGGCAGCCCCGAAAGGGATTCGGGGTAAAGTTGCGTCGAATAGGAATTCGAGGCAAGCGTCGAATGGGAATTCGAGGCGAGCCTGTGCCACCCGCGGCGGCCAAGATGGCCGCCCTACAAACACCAGACTAACGACCACAGGCAGGGACGCCTGTGCCACCAGACCAACGACGAGGCGCGGCTACACCGGAGGGGCCCGACGAGTCGGCCCCTACCAACGACTCCTCAAATGAAGGCTGACGCACCACTAGAGCGCGACTACGCCACGCTGTGTCTTCGTGGTGAACAGTCCGTTTCCTTGCGGCAGCGCGGCCCCTACCCTCCCCATACCGGGGTCACGACGCGATGCGAAAACCCAGGCCAGCAAACTTGGCGCGCAATGTTTCGGTGGCGCCCCGCAGGACAAGCTCGGTATTGAAGAACTCGCGGCGGACCGGGTATTCGGCGCGCAATTTGTCAAATGAGCGAATGTCCTTTCGCAAGGCCGCGTCGTCCGCGGTGATGTCGTAGACGCGCCGGATCGCCTCGTGGAGCGTGTCCTCATCATCGGTCCCCGGCTCAACCAAAACACGGAGTTGGGGAATCGGCGGTGGCGGAAGTTTCGGGGTCCATTCGCGCGGAACCCCGAAAAACTCACAAGCCGCCTCGTAGATCATGCGGACCCCATTCACCTTCCCGTCGAAACTATACCCGGCGATGTGGGGCGTGCCCACGTGCACCACGTCGAGCAACTCGGGCGAGATCCTGGGTTCGTTCTCCCACACGTCGAGCACGACCCCGCCCAGGCGTTCGCCATCGATGGCTTTGAGCAACGCCCGGTTGTCCACCACGGCGCCGCGGGACGTATTGACCAGAACCGGTTGGCGATCTTCCAAGGCGTCAAGGCGCACCTTGTCGAACAGATGAAACGTCGCCTCCTGACCTTCGCGCGCCAGTGGCACATGCAGGGTGATGATGTCCGCTTCGGCGAGCAAGCGATCGAGAGAGACAAAATGTTGCAGATTTTCCGCGCGCTGACGCGGGGGATCATTCTGCAGCACCCGCATCCCAACCGCCTCCGCGTAACCCACCACGCGCGAACCGACATTCCCGACGCCAATCACGCCGAGCGTCTTGTCCCGCAGTCGAAATTTCCGGGAGTTCGCCACCGACAACATCGCCGCCACCACATATTCCGCCACGGAATTGGCGTTGCTGCCCTCCGCGCGGGTAAAACCAATCCCTGATTGCGACAGATATTCCCGATCGATATGATCGAACCCAATCGTCGCGGTGGCGACAAATCTTACCCGGCTGTTCTCCAATAAGGCGCGATTCACCGGTGTAACCGACCGCACCAGCAACATGTCCGCATCGCGCATTGTATCGGCGCTGATCTCGCGTCCGTGCACCAGCCGCACTTCACCCAAACGGCCAAATGCCTCGGCCACAAAGGGGATATTGGGGTCGGCGACGATCTTCATTAGGTTGCGAGGCGGACTGTAGCAATGATTTTGGCGTTTGACGATGATGGAAGAGGCGGGTATCCTCGCCGAGCTTCATTTGGGAATACAAACATGTTTATCAGCACCGGCGATTTTGTCAGGAAACACGGACCAATAATTCTGGGAGTCATCCTCGCGGTGAGCGTGGGCATGGGGCTTCTGTTCACTCCGTCCGGCTCGCTGACCGGCCGGAGACAATCGGGCGGCGGATTGGCAACGATCAAGGGCAAGCCCGTGGATAATTCTCCCGAATTTCAGACCGTCCGTTACAACGTCCTGGCCAGTATCGAGTTGGCGCGGGGCCGCCAGCCCGTGCGCAACGCGGCGTTTGAAGATGATTTGAACGTTCGATCGCTTCATGAAATGGTCCTTCTGCGCAAGGCCAGGGAACTGGGCATCCACGTCACCGATGACGAAGTGGTCCATCAGATTCGCATGTTGCCCATCATGCTCAACGACCAAAAGGAGTTCGACCCCAACCGCTATTCGCAGTACCTGATTTTCCTCAACAATCTCAATATCAGCGAATCCCAGTTTGAGGACGTCATTCGCCAGGAGCTGCTCTTGGCGCACCTGCGGGCCCTGGTCAGCTCCACCGCGGAAGTCACGCCCGCCGAGTTGCAACTCTCCTATAACATCCTCGAGGAGCCAACGACGATTGACTACGTCGAACTCAACGCCGCCGACCATAAGGACACCTCGGCGGTCACCGACGAGGAAGCCAGGGCTTATTACGACGCGAATCAGGACAAGTTTCGCACGCCGGCGCTGGTGAAAGTGCAGTATGTTTATTTCACGGTTTCCGATGCCAAAAAATCGGTCACGATCGGTGACGACGACCTCAACGAATATTACCAGCGCAACATCAACAGGTATATGGATGCCACCGGCCAAACGAACCCATTGGCGAGTGTGAAGGAGGATTTGCGGAAGGAGCTGCTCGATCTTCGCGCCGAGCGGCTGACCGGCGACCGCGCCACCGCGTTCACCGTGAAGCTCGTCCCCCAGTCCGGTGGCCCGACACCTGATTTTGCCAAAATCGCCGCCGAGGAGGGCCTGACAGTCAAGGAGACGGGTTTTTTTGATTTGCAAGGCGCGGTCAAGGGCGTGGAGGCGGGCCCGGAGTTCAACAAGGCTGCCTTCTCGCTGGCCCCGGATGTTCCCGTCAGCGATCCCGTACCCGGCAAAGACGGCTATTATGTGCTGGACTACGTCGCCAGTCGGGCCAGCGGAGTCCCACCGTTTGATGAGGTCAAGGCCCAGGTGGTTGAACGTATCCGGCAACAGCGCGCCTACGACGCGACGATCAAGCACGGGCGCGAACTGGACGACAAGATCAAGGCGGCGGTCGCCGCAGGGAGGAGTTTTGCCGATGCGTGCAAATCCTTCGGGCTCACGGTGAAAAGCCCCGGTTCGTTCACGTTCGTCGAGACCGTGACCAACCTTCCGTTCGCTTCGACGATCAAAGAAATCGCGTTGGGCATGCCGACAAACGCGGTCAGTGATTTTCTCACCGCACCGACGGGCGGAATTATTATCCACCTGCATGGGCGCCAGCCGCCGAAGCCGCTGCAGCCCGATTCACAGGGCGGGAAAATGTTGGACGCCCAGTTGCTGCAACAGAATCGCGAGGCCCTGTTCGAGGATTGGGCAATCTCCCTAATGCGAGCCGAACAGGTTGAGTACAAGCGGCGGGCGCGGCCCGCGCAACAACCCCCGGCGACAGGAGAAACCGAGCCGGCCGAACAACCGGCCCCGGCCCCCGCAAGCTGACCGTTTCCCAAGCGTTTTAACACTCGCCGGCGCGGCCCGACCGGCACACGCTGACGAATACCCGAAACAGCCGCAGGAATTCCGGGGCTTTCTGTACCAAGCGCTCCGGATGGAATTGGACCGCACAGAAAAACCGCGCGTCGGTCCCTTCGATCGCTTCAATGATCCCGTCCGGGGCGCGAGCAACGACTTCAAACCCGCGCGCGACACGGTCCACCGCCTGATGATGGCTGGTGTTTACGCGGTCGAAACCGTGCATCGCCTGTTTCAACCTGCCGTCCTTGATCCATTCGATCCGATGGGCCAGTGCGTCGGGTTTCGGATTGCCATGCCCGTCGATGTGCGGAAGGAGCGTGCCACCAAAGGCAACGTTCATCACCTGGATCCCCCGGCAGATGCCCAAAACGGGTCGATCACGTCCCAGGAGTGTGCGCAGCACATGGATTTCCATTTCATCACGCACACGGTCCGCGCCCCTGATCTTCTTCCGCAAAGCCGCCGGCATACCGGGCGCGTAACATTTTGCCTCGACGTCACCACCGCCGGTCAGCAACCAGCCGTCGCAAGTGCGGATATAATGATCGAGTACCCGGCGATCGCGTGTGAGGGGTACGATGAGCGGCACGCCCCCCGCCAGCTCGATCGCCCGTGAGTACGAGACACCGCAAAACGCGCCACGCCCATCGGTCCGCGACGGCAACGTGATCGCTTCGGGAGTGATGGCAACGACCGGCTTCATATTACTGGTTCGCGCTTGCGCCACCAATAGACCAAAGCGACACCAAGTACCAATCCGATCACGTACCCGTACGGCAATCCGACGGCCATCAGACCCACGAGGATCGCGATCATCAGGTCCGTCTTGGAGTTGGCGATATCCCGCACCAGCAGCAGCATGGCCAGGCCTTCAAACGCCAGCATGACACCGAGGATCGGTTTGGGGAAAACCTCGATCACCTGGGCGAAGCTGCCGCTGAAGAACAGCCCCAGCGCCAAATACAGGCTTCCATAAATGACGACCGAGCCGCCCGTGCGCGCCCCGAACGTATAATGGCCCGCCATACCGCCCGAACCATGACACGTGGGGATGCCCCCGAACCACGGATTGACCAGGTTCATCACCGAGTACGTGAAACCGATCGTGCGAATGGACAGCCGCCGTTCGGGAAAGTAATCCTCCGCCAGTTGCCGCGTCGCCAGAATTGAATTCCCCAGTGACAACGGTATCTGCGGCACGGCTAATACGATCAGTCCGGTCAACACATCCTGCCGCGACAAGGTATGCAGCCGCGGCAGACAAAAACCAGCGCCGTGCCTCAGGGCGGTGAAATCGATCTTGAAGAAACACGCGTAGAGGACGCCGAGCGCGATCACAAACAGTGCCGCCGGGAACCGCCGGTTGCCCATCAATACGATCGTGATCACAAACGCGATGGCGGCCAGAACGTAACCCGCCCTGCCATCGGCTTGAACGTAGTCTTTCACCGCCAGCATCGCCAGTTGCAGGCCGAGGCCGAATTGGATCCCGCGCACCACGGTCTTTGGCACCACTCGCGCCAACCACTCGATCAAACCTGTCACCGTGAACACCAGCATGATCACGCCAATCGCCAGCCCACCGCCGAACAGTACGGGACCGCTCAACTTCTGCGCGATCACCAGCGCCGCCATGGCCTTCAGCGGCTGCACCGGCATCGGAATGCCGTAGCGCAGCCCCGTGAAGATTTGCATCGCGCCGAACATGACCAGCGCGCTCGCGGCATCGAGTCCGGCCACAAGGATCATCCCCACGATCAGCGGCAAATCGGTCCCGATATCGCCAAACGCCCCGGCGAGTTCATTGCGGTCAAAACGTATCCAGCCCTTGCGCACGGGACCGGAGTATAACATGGCCGTCGAGTGATTCACGTGTGGAGTTCTCGTTCGGCGCCGGTCTTTCACCCCGAATTCTTTTCGGGGCCCGACCGCGCGGCCATCGACTCATCCGCCTCGGTGTAGCCGCGCCTCTGTGAGACGCGCTTTTCTCCGTGTCGTTGGTAGACCAACGAAGTGGAGTGGACGAGCCAGCCGCTCATCCCTGAGACGGATTGCGGACCGGTCGATGGCCGCGCGGAAGCGCAGCCCTCCGAATCGTCCCCAACGCGACACCCCCCTACCTCAAATGGCGCGACAATTCCTTCTCCAGCGCACGCCCGGCGCGCAGGCTCTCAGCCTCGATTCGTCGATACAGGGCGACCACCGCCTTGCCGGTGTCCGTCACCGTGGCTCGGCCGCCCTCGGCGCCGCCGCGCTTCGTCACCACGACCGGTTTCTTAAAGCAACGGTTCATGGTTTGCACCAGCGTCCACGCGCGCATGTAGGACATGTCCATCGCGGCAGCGGCTTTGCGAAGGCTGCCTGTCCGGGTGATGTGCTCCAGCAACTCCACCTTGCCGGGCCCCAGCGCAATATCTCGGCCCCGCACGATGCGAATGCGCGGAAGGACGCGTACCAACGGCATGCCATACTGATACCAATTCAGGAGCCAATGATCAACACGTCCGTATCCGTGTCGTTGGTAGGGGTGAGCCGCCGACTCGTCCGCAAAGGGCCATCGCGCCCTGCCCACAGAACGAAGCGGCGCGACCGGCGGTCTCGTTGGACGCGACGCAGCGCGTCCCTACCGGCTGGACCGATGGAGCGCGTTGATCATTTCCCTCTGACGAGCAACACCGCTACGTCGCTCTTGCGCATGACGTGCGAAGTGGTCGAGCCGAGGATCAGTTCGCGGATGCGTGTATGACCGTATGCGCCCATGACAATCAGGTCGGCGCCGATGGATTCCTTCAGTTCGAGAATCTGCACTTCAGGATCGCCGTGAAGAGGTTCCGCGTGGGCGGCGACCCCGGCTTCGATCGCCTGTTGTTTTGCCCTGTGCAAAGTTTCCGTCGCCGCGTCTTCGGCGCCGACAGCGGCGACGGTGGTGATGGTGACCTTTGCGCCAAGGGCCGGGGCCAGCGCGATGCCCGCGCACAACGCCTTGCTGGATTCTTCGCTGCCGTCATAGGCGACGAGGATGTGGTGGACCTGACGGAACCTGTCGGGCGTGACCAGGCAGGGTTTGACGGAAGCGCGCACGACGTGTTCGACGCTGGAACCGAGGGCACCCGCCAACCAGGCGGCGTGTTCGCCCCGTTGGCCGAGCACAACCAAATCCGCATTCTTTTCCTGTTCCAGGATAATTGGCGTCAGACTGCCGGTCTGGTGACTGGTCTCGCACGTCACTTGCTTATCGCGACAGCGTTGCTCGACGGCCGCCAGGACGGTCGCAGCCTTTTCGCGCTGAATCTGCTGGAGTTGTGGCAAGAGCGCGGCATACGGCTGGGCGCCGATTGCGCCCGAAAAATCCGCGATCCACGGACCTTCAAGAAGGCGAACGTCGGTGACGTAGAGCGCGCGCAGCCGGGCCTTGAGCCGTTTGCCAAACCAAATCGCGTAATCGGCAGCCACCTCGGCTGCGGGCGAGCCGTCCGTGCACAACAGGATGTTCTGATACATAATCGCTTCCTTTCGCGCCTTCTGCGCCGCCGGGAGGGCGAACCCTGGTCGCCTTCGGCGCCGCCATAGGCGGGTAAACCTCCCGGCGAACCGAGTTAAGAATACACCCACACCGCCGCCTCTGCCACGATCCTCTTGCTCCTGCTCTTTCTGTTTCTGACCCTCTTACTCTTGCTCAGCCAACGATGAGCGGCGTTGACAATGCGCCGAATTGCCTGTAATGCTTTTGGGTGCGGGCGCTTAGCTCAGTTGGCCAGAGCACCTCGTTTACACCGAGGGGGTCAAAGGTTCAAGTCCTTTAGCGCCCATTCCGTGCCGGCGCGGGGAAATTTGAAGCAGGAAGGTCGTTTCGGATTCGAATTTTCCGCGCAACGCGGCTGGGGGTGTAGCTCAACTGGTTCAGAGCGCTGCCCTGTCACGGCAGAGGTTGCGGGTTCGAGCCCCGTCACTCCCGCCAGCTTCATCCCGCCCTCATGCTCCTGCTCTTACTCTTGCTCTTGCTCCTTCAGCCCGCCTTCCCGCCGTTTCGCTGGTCGCTCCTCCCTCTACTCTCCTCCGCTTCTGAGGCATCGGGTGAGTGTCAGGGTGATAGTTTTTGGCGGGGGGACGGCGGGCGGGCGGCTGGAAATGCTGGACGCTAATCAGATTGACCCGCCCGTATCGGGGTCTTACGCTGCCGACAAATACAGGGATGGAAGAAATGAACGACAACGAATCAATTCTTGCTGAACTGCGAAAAATATCGGCATGGGTTGACATGCAACGGAAGATGAAAAAGTGGGCGCTTATTTTCGTTGCCGTCTGGATAGCGGGCCTAGTCGTTTTCGGCATCGTCATGGAGCAACGTCAGAGCAAACGCATCGAGAGCACACGCGCTGTCAAAGAAGCAGATTGGTACTGTGTTGATCGGTACGTCGAGCTTGGTTCCCCAGACAAGGCCATAGAGGTCGGTGAGGAACTTCTCTCGAAAACCCCGCAGTATCCGAACGGACATCGACGTTTAGCCGCGGCATACTTGGCTGCTGGCAAGGTCGAGAAGGCGAGAGAGCATTATGCAGAAGCTTTTCGCCTTTTCCCGTCCGAAGAGAACGGAAAACTGCTAGAAGCGATAGAGGCCAGAATCAACGCAGAGAGTCGCCAACCAAGTCGATAGTTATACGCAGGCTGACAATCCCGGCGGCGGCGGGTCCGGCGGCGGGCGGGGGGTGGGAGGATACTGAAACTCAATCGGCTCCGGTGAACTTGCCGTCCTTCCAGAGACCGTTCTGGACTTTTCCATCTGGATACGTCATCTCGCCTTGGCCATCCATCTGCCCGTTTTTGAACTGACCGATGTACTGGCGACCATCGGGATATGTCAGGGTGCCTTGGCCGCCATATTGACCGTTCTGCCACTCTCCAACATACTTTGTCGCCCCGAAGTTAAGCCTGTTTGTCGCTTGGCCGCTCGGTTTGAACGGAAGGAATTGGTCGGCTGTGGGAAGTATCATGAAAGAAAGCACCTTCGTCGGGTTTCCCCGGGAAGGCAGTTCCATGCGGTTTACAGTGAAGGTTATCGTATCGCCTTCCTTCTGGTTGCTCCTCGCAAGCGTGTCGGAGACAATCACGTCGAAATCTTTCCATTTGACCTGATAGGCACGGAAAATTGCTCCGTTATCCTCAACTGCAAACACCTTGAGAACCTTGGCTTGAACGGTTTCGTAACTGCCTCTCGGAAGAACTGTCGGCGACGGAGCATTGGTGGAAGCAATGTCAGACCCCAATCCAGTGGTCGAAAACAGGGCGAACACTATGGCGGGAAATAGTCGAGTTTTCATCCTTGCCTCCGGCTCAGAGTTCCGATTGCCCCTTCTACCACCGATGCAGGGGCGGTTCAAGAACAGTCCCGGCGGCGAAACCGGCGGCAGTCCCGGCGGCGGGACGGCGGGCGGGAGTTCCATGGCAGGCGTCCTGCTACTCATGGGGGTATGGCCGTTAAGAACATATCTCGTGAGAGGTTTGTCCAGCTCCTTCCAGCGGACTTCTCCGTCGAATCCTCCGGCGGAAATCAACTGGAATGGTGGGCAAATGAAGGGGAAACCATCCTGGGGACAGTAGCGAAGCAAAAATCAACCGAGGGCTGGCTTTATGTTCTGCTTGGGCGCGACGGCCACGGTGAGTTTGGAGTTCTCTCTTTGGAATTGGGGATGAATAGTCTCCACGCCGCAAGGCTTCGGCTCTTGCAGGCAATCGAATCCTGTGATTGTTACGGAAGCCGCCGAGGTTGGCATTGCGACCTTTACCATTAGGGAGCCCCGTTTGTCCTCCTGTTTGCGTTGACTCTGTCAGGGTGTGGATCCGGTCTGCAGACTGCACAGGATCATGTCAACCGTGGCACGGCCGAGATGGCCAAGGGGGATCGGGCGGGGGCGGATCAGGATTTGGCTCAAGCCAATAAACTCCAGGGCCGTTGAGAGCCGCTACGCCACGGATTTCATCGCTGGGGCCACACATAAAGAATTCGGGGTAAAAGCCCGGCGCACAGCGGTCGGCGGTCGGCCAGATAATCCTCACCCGGACCCTTTGCCGCCGCAGCACGACAGGCGGCGTCTCGCGGACTCGGCTCCCCTTATACGACAAGGGCGAGGGGCCGGAGTCGAAGCGGCGGTCTGCAACCGCCGAAATTCTCCAATGACGATCGGCGCTCATAGAGCGCCGCTACACAGCATTCGGAACCGCTGTCGGTATGTCAATCAGAACGAACATGAGCGACGAATTGTCATCTACTCGGGCGGTGAGATGGGGGCGGTTTTCAAAATGGACTCGTCCCCGAAGCTTTGGTTTGCAAAGGACTGGAGGAGGAGGAAGAGGAATCGCTGAGAACTGGCTCAGGACTTGCAGTTGTCTTTTGACAAAGTTCGTTTGTTGAATGGCGAACCCGAGCACCGGCAAGTTGCAGGTGGCGGGTTCGTCCATTTTCAGCGAATCAGGATGCTGAGGTTTTGCCGGGAACCGG
>Ga0187871_10003854_pt1 | contig 11474 bp, 13 predicted proteins | sample June2016WEW_16_1_FD_132988 | JGI IMG/M metagenome (GOLD analysis project Ga0187871, IMG submission 132988) | Peatland microbial communities from SPRUCE experiment site at the Marcell Experimental Forest, Minnesota, USA - June2016WEW_16_10 | ecosystem: Environmental > Terrestrial > Soil >...
ACCGACAACCCGGCCGGCGCGTCGGCCGGCGTGCGATTCCAGCCCGAAGCGACCTCCGAGGATTCGAACCCGCCATTCGCGAGCTGCGGGTTGCTCTGCGCTGTGGCGACTGGAAGGAGCGGGGCAAAGAGAAGCAGGAGATGTGCGATTCGCATGGAGAATGCTCCAAAATCGTTGAACTATCTTACCCGAGTGGCCACCCCACTAGGCAATTCGATCAAAATCGTCACTGGTTTCGCCGAGCGTGTGGACCCTCAGATCGCCCTCACGCTGAATCTGAGCGGGTACGCCGTCGACGAACTCGTGCGCTTCGCGGTGCGCAACGGCCTGGTGGATTAGAAACTGCGAACGTGGGCGCCAACGACCTCAGCAGTTGCTTTCCAGGGGGGTTCGTGGAGGGTCTGAACAACAGAGCCAAAGTCACTATGAGGAAATCCTACGGGTTTCGCACGTTCCGCTGCCTCGAACTTGCGCTCGATCACTCACTTGGCAAATTACCCGAGCCGGAATCTACCCACGATTTCTTCTGACGAATCTTTCTTCTGAAGTATCGCGGGCGGTTTCTTTCGATGCATTTGCAGGACTGGTCGACGGCTGCCAGGAAAGAAGTGGCGATCGGACAGGGTGCGATCGACTGGAAGAAGCTGTTCGCCGCCGCGAAGAAGAGCGGTGTGAGGAACTATTTCGTCGAAATGGACATGGAGGCCCTCAAGGTCAGCTACCCTTACCGGCACACCTTGAAGGTATGAAGAGAATATTCACCACGGAGACACGGAGAGAAGAACAAAGGGCAAAATCAGAGCTCACGGAGGTGGCGGAGACCACGGAGAGTCGAGGCGTATCACGGGTTGATGTAGGGGTGGGTAGTAACGGTCCGGATGGCGCGTTGAGGGGCGCCGGGAAGTTTGAACTGCTCGACGCCGCGGAGGAGGGTGGGCGCCGCGCCGGATTCAGACCGCCGGTGGAACACGGCGGGACCAGCGGGGCGCCGAAGAATTGCTCCATCAACCTCAGCCGGGTTTTGCAACAGCAGTGCCAAAAAGGGAGTGAACGGCTACTATCCGGTAACGCTCCTGGGCACTTACTCTCCAAGGATAACCTTCCGGGGGGAGCGGACCGTATGTGAGACTGGGCCAGTCGTTGGGCCGGGTCAATCTTAGCTGTCAAATCAAGCTTCTGAGGGGGACACGCTTGTTATCGCCAATCGTCACGCCGCGCGAACCGGAGTCGCTGGAAGATACCGGTCTGGCGGCATCCATCGTCGAGCAGACCATCCTTCGTATTCTGTACTTTCGCGGCGAATTATACGGCAGGGACCTTTCCCACGCGATCGGCCTGCGCTTCAGCGTGATCGAGGGAATCGTCGAGGCCCTCAAGCTCAGCCATCATATCCACGTGAAGCGTTCCATGGGGATGGGCAGCAGTGTGGGGTCGGCGCTAGCGTTGACGGAGTCGGGCCGCGGACTCGCCCGGCAGTACCTGGAATCCAACCAATATAGCGGACCGGTGCCGGTCCCGGCCGAGCAATACGCGGCGATCGTTCGGCAGCAGCGGCAGCGGGACGGCTGGCTGACGAAAGAGGGGCTGACGAAGGCGTTTCGCGGGATGGTGCTGACGGAGTCCATTCTGTCGCAGATGGGGCCGGCGGTGAGCGCCGGAAAATCGCTCCTGCTGTATGGCAAGCCGGGCGATGGAAAAACGTACCTCATCGAACAGCTCGTCAACCTGGATACCGCGCCCATTTACGTGCCCTACGCCATCGAGTGCCAGGGGAACATCATTCAGGTTTACGATCCCATTTACCATCACCGGATGGACGACGGCGCGGCCGAGTCCGACGCGGGCATGGCGTTCCTTGCGGACGAATCCGGGCACGACCGCCGATGGGTGAAGTGCAAACGGCCGTTCATTGTGAGCGGCGGCGAGCTCTCTATGGAGATGCTCGACCTGCGTTATAACGCGACTTCGAAAGTCTACGAAGCGCCGTTCCAGTTGAAGGCCAACAACGGCATCTACCTGATCGACGACTTTGGCCGGCAGCGGGCGACGCCCGCGGAAGTTTTGAATCGTTGGATTGTGCCGATGGAGCGCCGCCAGGACTATCTGAGCTTTCTGACCGGCGGCAAAATGAGCGTTCCGTTCGAGATTTTCCTGGTGTTTTCCACTAACCTCAACCCGGCCGACCTGGGTGACGAAGCATTCCTGCGGCGCATCCAGTACAAGATGCTGCTGCGTGGCCCCAGCGAGCAGGAATTCGTCCGCATCTTCGAGGACTTCTGCGCCCAGCGGCAACTCCCGTTGCCGGCCGGCATGCTGGAGCGATTTCTGGAAAAGCGCTACCGCACGACGGGGAAGGTCTTCCGGCGCTGCCATCCGCGCGATGTGCTGTCTCATGCGCTCAGTCTAATGCACTTCGAGAAGCTTCCTTTGGCCTTGACGGACGAGATTCTCGATCGCGCGTTCAACAGCTGCTTTCTGGAAGAGAACGCCGACGAAACGGTCCCCGATTCGCCTCTTTTGGCGGTGGACTCTTCGCCCGCCGCTGCGTCCGAAGGGCCTACCTTCGGCTGTCCGGATTACTGGGCCGATAAACTCGCAGAGCACGGCACGTCATTCGGAGCGCTGGCGCTGCTGGGGTCGGCGAAAGACGCGGCCAGCGGGCAGTACCGGCACGAAGAATCGGAACGGCAATTCGGCGCCGACGAGACGGCGCGCGTCCTGGCGGAACTTCATCGCCGGCAGTTCGAGGAGTGGCGCACGCTGGGGCGGGACCACCAGACCCGCGACCTGAAAAAGTATGCGGAGTCGTCTTCGCTTACGCCGGAAATGCTAAAGGATCAGCTCGATGAGTGGGCCGGCACGCTGATGCCCCCGGGTGCGAAAAGCGCGGATCGCAGTCTGCTGGTGCACGACCTTGCGATGGTGCTGGAGAGGCTCTCTCAAGGGGTGGAACACGCGGACGGGATGGAGCTTTCCGCATATCCCAACTGACGGGGCCTCAGGTTATTGACAGGTGACACTATGTAATGTATGCTTTACTTGTAGTTATTTTTAGATAACACGAGGGAGGTATACATGTCGGATTCTGAAAAGTGGGCGTGGTGGGCGCTTGGAGTGGTGTTTTTGACCATCGGCGCGTACGGCGCTTTCCTCATATTTCTCGGGCACGGCCCGGCGATTACTTCGGTGTTCGCGCTGTTAGCGCTGACCGCCGTCCCGGCTTCCAGCCGGCGTTATTTCCGCGGCCGGAGCTTCGATGAGCGAGAGCGGGAGATTGCCAATAAGTCGTGGCGCGCCGGTTTCAGCGCGGTATGGCTGGCGTTCATCGGCCTGTTTCTGACTATCGGTTTCTTCAAGGGATGGGACGCCACCCTGATCCTGCCGGTTTGGAATCTCGAAGAGACTATCTTGTGGGCATGGGTAGGAATCCTGGGTGTGGAAGCCGTGACCACTCTCATTCTCTACCGGGGCGGAGCCCATGCCTAGCCAGGAACCGGTAATCAAGAACCAGATTCGCAGGCTGCGATTCGAGCACGGAGAGATGACGCAGGATCAGCTGGCGAAAATGGCGGGCGTGACACGCCACACCATCATGGCGTTGGAAGCGGGCAAGTATTTTCCTTCGCTGCTGCTGGCATTCCGGATCGCGCGGGCTTTCGATGCGCCGATCGATCGCGTGTTCGAATACCACGAACTGGCCGGGCTGTCGCCCGGCGGGGCAAGCTAAAGCATAATGCCGCATGGTTTTCTCGAATCTCGATGGCTGGCAACGCGGTGGGGCGGCCCCCTGGTCCGCGCGGGACGCCCGCGTCCTGCTCTGGTCTCGAAGAATCAAGTCGTTGCATTCCCGGACAAGCCGACCAGGGGGTCCGCCCTGGGGTCCGCCCCACAATTTGTGCAGTCGCCCGGAATGGAAAAACGACCTCACGTGGGACTTGCTTCATCAGCTTGTCCAATCGAATGGTAAAAGCCAATTCAATGGCAGGTGCATAGCTGAATTATTTCGAAGGACACCTCGAGCGAATGAGGGGGCATCTGCGACACAGCATGCTCTACGCGAACCTCTTGTCCCGCGTCAGCATAGAGGCCGCGGAGACCTTCGGCAGCCTGCTCGACTGACGACTCATCGAACCTGTTCTCGACGGCTAGAGCGATGCCTTTGCGCTTCAGAGTCTGGGCGAAGATGCCCCGGGGAATATCGACCAACGGCTTGCTGCTGGTCGAGATCAGTCTGACTCGAATACTCCGCACCGTCAGGCGCGAGGCTTCCGTTTGGGCTGCCGCCGCGGCGGCCATAACTGCCATCAGGACGATGGCGCGCGATCTGGGTGTCATTTGGTTGGGCACCTGGGTGCACGCGACAAGCCAGGCGGAGCGCAATTGTTGGGAAACAACTTACCGCTGCGGATAGCGTGAACGGGCTTCACAGGTGACGCACGCTGCGGATCTTTCGCCGTGGCATGCAGGCCCCAAAAAAGCGCGCGGTCTGAGGTCCACCGATCGGGCTGGCGCATTCGGAAGGCCATAGACATCCTACCCCCATGGGTGTAGAATGTCTCCATCCTGAATATGTCCACCCATGAACCTTACAAGAATCGGATCGAGTTGCTCCAAGGCACACTCGATATGTTGATTTTGCAAACGCTGCGATGGGGGCCGCTGCACGGCTATGCGATTGCACTGGGAATTCGCAGCGGGACGGAGGACGTGCTTCAGGTGGAGACGGGGTCGTTGTATCCGGCGCTGCATCGGCTCGAAAAGAAAGGCTGGCTGCGGGCCACGTGGGGTACCACGGAAAATCGCCAGCGCGCCCGTTTTTACCAGCTCACAGCCAAGGGGAAAGGGCAATTGGCGGAGGAGCAGGCAAAGTGGTCGCAGATGGTTGACGCGGTGGCGGCGCTGATGAGCCGCAGGCCGGGTGGAGAGCAGGTATGAGATGGCTCGACCGTTTGCGCGGCCGCGACCGCGAACTCCAAGATGAATTGGAGGCGCACCTCCGGATGGACGTCACCGATCGCATGGCCCGCGGCGCTTCGAGGGCCGACGCCGAGGCGGCGGCGAAACGCGAATTCGGGAACTCTTTGCTGGTAACGGAAACGGTGCGCGATGTGTGGGGGCGGACTTGGCTGGAATCGTTGTGGGGCGATATGCGGTACGGATGGCGGAGCCTGTGGTCGCGTCCGGGGTTCGCGGCCATGGCGACACTCGCGCTTGCCCTGGGAATTGGCGCCGCCACCACTATGTTCAGCGTCCTCTATGGCGTGTTGATCGATCCGTTTCCATACAAAGATGCTGACCGGCTGGTGCTGTTGTCCGTTTTCGATCTGGACAGAAGCAGCGAGATGGGCCGGCGTAGGATCGTTACAAGGGACGAAGCGCGCGAATTTTCGGGGCTCACCGATATTTTCGAAGGATTCGCTAATTCGGACCCGGAGAATGGAGTTCTGAATCGCGGGGGATTGGATTACCCGGTGCAGGTGATCTCGGTAGGCGGCGAGGTGTTCCCGTTTATCGGGATTCGAACGATGCTCGGCCGCGGCATTCAGCCGCATGACGCGGAGCCCGGCAGCCCTCCAGTGGCCGTGTTGAGCGAAAACGCATGGCGGAAGGTTTTTGCGGCCGATCCCGCTGTCGTGAACCAAAACATCATGTTGAACCAGCAGGTGCGGACCGTGATCGGCGTGGCGCCAAAGCGTTTCGCGTGGTTCACCGGCGACTTCTGGATCCCGGGAGAAAACGGCTTTGTGACGCCCACGAATCCAGGCGGTCTGCGGTACATGCAGGCGCGGGTCCGGCCCGGCGTGCCGATCGCGCGCGTCAATGCGGAACTCACCGCGGTGGGCAAACGCCTGCGGGCGGCCAATCCCGGGCAGTATCCCAAGAATATTCAGGTCCGGGGTATCTATTGCATCGACGATCTGGTAGGCCCTCCCTTCCGATTGACTCTCTACATGCTGAGCGGCGCAGTCTTCATGCTGCTGCTCATTGCGTGCAGCAATGTCGCCAATATGCTGCTCTCGCGCGCGACGGCGCGGTATCGCGAGATCGGCGTGCGGATGGCGCTGGGCGCGGGACGGATGCGAATCGTGCGGCAGCTTCTGGTGGAGGCTCTGCTGTTGGCGGCGGGAGGCGCGGCGATGGGCTCCGCGATCGCGTATGGCGGCGTCCGGGCGCTGCAACTCGTGCTGCCTCCGAATACCTTCGCCCCCGAATCGGTGGTGGCACTGAATGTTCCTGTCCTGCTTTTCGCGGTGGGGTTGTCGATATTCACCGTGCTTCTGTTCGGGCTTGCTCCCGCCTGGCAGGTGGCGCGAAGGAATCGGGTCGAGTGGTTGCGGGGAGTCTCGAAGGCTGCCGGCGAGGTCAGCCGGACCAACTGGCTGCGAGACATTTTCGTAGGCGCACAGGTAGCGATGTCTCTGATTCTGATGGTGGGGGCGACGCTGTTGATGCGCTCGTTTGCCGGCGTTTTTCTGGCCGATACGGGGGTGGATGCGAAGAGCGTGGCGATCGCGTTTCCGTTCTTTCAACAGAACGCCTACAGCGATCGTGGGCGGCTTCGGCAGTTGATGGATGAAGCGGAGATTCAAGTGCGCTCGCTGCCCGGCGTGCGCTCAGTGGCGCAGGCCACCGGGACACCGATCCTGAATGGCGGCGCCTCTGCAGAAGTTCGCCTCGTCTCTCGCGGGGCTGAACAAGGTGTGAGCGTGATGGCGAGTGGGGATAGCACCGGTCTGCTGGACGTTGCCGGATACCGGATCACGCAGGGGCGGTGGTTGACGGATGCCGACGTTGCCGGCGAGCGGAACGTGGCGGTGATCAATGAAACGCTGGCGCGCCGCCTTAATATCGCCAACTCTCCGGTAGGAGCGGCGGTGGCTCTCCATATAGGGAACGATCCGACTCGCTACGAGATCGTAGGGGTCTTGAAGGACGCGCCCAATCACGGCTTGCGGCTGCCCGTGGAGCCGGCTATTCATGTGCCGGTTACAACATTTCCTTTCTCGCCGGGACAACTGGTGATCAGGGCACAGGGGCATGCAAACGGTTTGCTTGACCCGCTATGGAGGGAATTGCAGCGGACTCTGCCGAACACCCGATTCATTTACCTGAAGACACTCGATACCCTGCTCGAACCCGAGCTGGGCGCGCATCGCTTCGCGTTGGCGCTTTTGGGAACGTTCGCGGTGACGGGGTTGGCTCTGGCGCTCATCGGGCTCTATGCCGTGATGAGCTATGCGGTGGCGAGGCGAAGCTACGAAGTGGGGATCCGTATGGCGCTTGGGGCGCGTGCGCAGCAGGTAGTGCAATTGCTGGCAACCAGGGGGGCGGTGATTGTGGCGATCGGGATTGTGGCCGGCACGGCGGGGAGCGCGGCAGCCACCCGCGTTTTGGCGAGCTATCTCGGGCCTGTTTCGACGCACGATCCGTTGAGCTATGGTGGGGTGATAGCCGCGCTCGCTCTCACGGCAATGGTGGCCATAATTGTTCCAGCGACGCGGGCGCTGGGGATCGATCCGGCACGGGCACTGCGGCACGAGTAGGGGCTGGAGGTCGGTTAACACTTAAGGCTCGCGTTCCGTCACGATTCCATGAAGAGGACCACACTGCTGTTGACGTGCATTATCGGGGCGCTCGTGATCGCCCAAGCCGCGGACAACCAGAAGAGCTGCCGGGTGACGCAGGCGCCGACGCCGGCATTTGTCCCGCCGGCGCCCTTTCCTGCGCAGCTCGCGGCAGACCCGGAAGACCGGTTCTACTTGGGCTCGACGGAGCTCTGGGCGTCGCTGTGGGCCGGGCCATGGCACGGTCTTCCAACGGACCAAGGGTACCGCGTGAAGTTCCCGTGGTTTGCCGTGGATATCGGACGCGACGAGACGGACCGGGCTGCGATTTCCGTGACAGGCCGGCGGCTGGACGCTCCCGCCGGCCCGCTGCTGGTTGAAGGTCCGAATGTGGGGATGCTGCCGGACTACTGGTTTTATGCGTCGGCGTTAGTCTTCCCGACGGAAGGCTGCTGGGAGATCACCGCCAAACGGCGGGATCGCCGGCTGACTTTTGTCGTTTGGGTCGGCAAATAGGGCCGCTCGTTGCGCGCACGATCGCGCTGCCATCCGCGTTTGACGTGGCGTTCATCAAACCCCAACGGGAGATGCGAGGCCGGAGGTAGATTTTTCGGGCCCCTCGACCGCGTAGAGAGACCGTCCCGCCGATTGAAGCGCAAGAGAAAAGAAAGAAAGGGAAGTGATATCATCACGCCATGGAAAAGCATCTCCGGAGCAACGAGCCTCTCGCGTTCTGGCTGGCGCCTCTGGCGTCTACCATTCCGCTGATTCCCTTTTTCAGCCTGCCATCGTCGCCCTTGTTCCTCGGAAAACTGATGGGCGATCCGGCGCACCCATTTTTGTGGCCGCACCTCGGGCCCTGGCTGGCCGCTATGGCTGTGGTGTTTGACGGAATGCTGCTGGCATATTTCACGGCTCTTCCCGTTTACCTGGTCCTCAAAGCCACTGGGACGATGCCGGCGATTCGCACGCTAGTGCTCTTCAGCCTGGCTGGCGTACTGGCATCGCAGCTCGTCCATGTGACGCAACATTTTCGGCAGCCGGGCCTTCGGGAGTTCGCAGTTTCCTGGTTATGCGCGCTTTTCGGATGCATTTGTGGCCTGGTTTCCGGTGGGTGCTTTGCGCTCCTCGCAAATCGTCGATTCCCGGCTACCGCGCGAATTCTCGCTTACTCATTGCCGGCCGCGCTCCTGGTGGCTTGCGGCAGTTCTCTGGTCTGGTCTGCGGCGGTGTCGAAAATCCACTAGGATAGCCATCTCTTCCTGGCCGGAACGGACGTCTCTGTCTTACGCTTATGGCTCCACACGGAACAGCGCGCAGCCGTGGGCCGGCAGTTCCACGCGCAGAGTCGTGGCGCTGGGGACGTTTCGCTGAGTCCAGATTTCGTAGGCCGCATGGGCGCTCCCTGCCAAGGAAGATGGCCACGCAATATCCTTCTGTAGTTTGGATTCCTGCAGGTTGAAGACGGCCAGATAGCGCTTCGGCTGCGGACCGCCCGTGGTGGCGAACCAGACGCGAAGGCGCGCGGAATCGGCGGAATCGCCGGGGATCTCGGCGCTCGCAACCGCAGTCTGGTCGATGGCGATCACTTCCCGGTTGGTGAGCAGCGAGCGGGTAAAGTCGTCGAGCTTGGTAAGGTTGGCGCCCAGGATCAGAGGCGATCGCGAGATAGCCCAGAGGGTGAACTGGGTTCGTTCTTCGTCCTGGGTGATACGCGACTGTCGCGGCGGTCCCCAGCCGGGGTGGGGCGTCAGCGATCCCCAGGGGAGCATGTCCGCGTCCGGCCAGTTGCCGGGCTTGGCGAACTTCGCCCACTTCGCCAGGTTGTCGAAAGCCGAGAGGATGCCATTGGGAAATTGCTGCCCGGGGAAATCCCACCCATCCCAGATGTCGTCGGCGATGCGCCACATTTCGGAGTATTCGGCGACCTCGGCGGCATGACTCAGGTTGGTCGGACCTGGCGAGAGGCTGAGCACGATCGGCCGCCGCGCTTTGCGAATCGCGGTGGCGATCATGCGAATCTCGGCTGACTTATAGGGGTGGTCGGAGATGCAATCCACCTTCAGGAAATCCAGTCCCCAGCCGGCGTAGAGGCTCATCATCGAGTCGTAGTAGGCCTGGCCGGCCGGGCTATCGCGGACGCCGTAATTGCCGTTGTCCCACGGACAGGTGTCGCCGGTGTCGCCCACGTCGCTCGAATGAAAAGCGGAATCGGCGACCGGCAGGTTCTCGCCGACCACCCCTTTGGGAATTCCGCGGACGATGTGGATGCCAAATTTCAGACCCTGCGAATGGGTCCAATCGGCCAGCGGTTTGAACCCGGCGCCTTTGTCCGACGAAGGGTAGCGCACCGCATTGGGAATGAGGCGCCCGTTGGAATCCCAGGCAGACTTCCGGGCTTCGGGCTTGGCATCGGGATCCTGGAAATACCAGCCTTCGTCGACCACGGCATAATTCCAGCCATAACTCTTCAAACCGGCAAGGACCCGCGCGTTGTCGCGGAACTGCTCCTCGGTAATCGTGAGGCCGTAGGCGTCCCAGCTGTTCCACCCCATGGGCGGCGTGGAGGCCAGTTTCTCCGCCGGAAGGGCAATCGTGGCAAAGGCGGCACACAGGACGATGGTATTCAAGCCGCGAATCAGCATGAGTAGACACATACCATATCTCGACGGGGCGCAAGCGAGCGGAGTTTAGCGGCTGGCCGCCAGGGATTTGGTGACTTCGAGCTGGCCGGTGGCGGCGTTTACGGCTTTCAGTCTCGCGACGCTGTCCGCCGACAAGCGCTGCAGGTAGCGGACGGCGGCCTGCGGGTCGTAACTGGCCGCCGCCATCGTGTCGGCCGTCCGGATTGACCGAGCTCGAGCAATCTTCGGGAACAACGCTGACGGTTGGCATCCGGCGTCATCCCTGCTAATAGGCCTTTAGTTATGGAAGGAAGAATAACTATCGAGGATTGTAAACCCGTATGAGACGTACAGTATTCTTGACTCGATGACAGCCCGGCATTGGCTCCTGGCAGTAATCCTGGGGAGCGCTTGCGCTGCAAAGGCGCAGACCACGAGTGCTTGCAATGTGACTGGGGACGCCCGCACCAGCGTGGCCGACGTCCAGATGATGCTCAACGAAGCCCTGGGGATGGGGCCGGGGAACGGCGACCTCAACAATGACGGGGTGGGCAACGTCACCGATGTGCAAATCGTGATCGACGCGGTGCTGGGAGGGGGATGCGCCGCCGACGGCTCGGTCGCCTACTCGCTGACCGTGGTGAATGGAAGCGGCGCGGGCAACTATTTTCCCGGTGCTCTGGTGAACATCATTGCCAATGCGCCGGGGCCCGGCCAGTCCTTCCTCGATTGGACCGGAGCTACCGTCGCCGGAGCGACATCCGCGTCCACCGTCCTCACGATGCCGGCGGGCAACGTGACGGTCACGGCGAACTACTCGGCGGCGCCTCCGCCGGCCTCGTGCGCCAATATGAGCTTGGGAGACAACGCCAGCCTGAACGGCTTCGTGCCCTTTCCGTCCACCGCCGCCTGGAACACGGACATCGCCGTGGCGCCTCTCGATCCCAACAACGGGGCTATCACCTCGGCCGCCGGATTCACTGGCTTGCATCTGCATCACGACTTTTCGTCGGTGGCCGGCGGGAACTACGGCATTCCCTATGTGGTGGTCGATTCCACAGCCACCCCGTTAGTCCAGATCGACGTAATCGACTACGCCAGTGAGAGCGACGTCGCCATTGCTCCCTTTCCGTTGACCGCTCCGATTGAAGGTTCGCCCGCGGATTGCGACGGATGGCCGGACACCTACGTCGGGGACTCGCACGTTCTGGTATTGGACCGCCACGCCTGCATGCTGTACGAGACGTTCAACACGCACCGCTGCAGCGGGGCCTGGAGCTCATCG